>Ga0307929_1002049_pt1 | contig 13797 bp, 11 predicted proteins | sample AceLakmetage1330_FD_203160 | JGI IMG/M metagenome (GOLD analysis project Ga0307929, IMG submission 203160) | Saline water microbial communities from Ace Lake, Antarctica - #1330 | ecosystem: Environmental > Aquatic > Non-marine Saline and Alkaline > Saline | place: Antarctica: Ace Lake...
TCGCTTATACTAATTCCGTCCTTGACAGCAGCCTGATAGAGCAATTCAGCACCGATCAGTCTGTCCAGAATATCTTTTTTCAGTTTGTCTAATTGAGCCACATCAATTGGTTTCCCCGTCTTCTGCGATCTTTGTACCGCCAGATTTACCGCTCGATCCAGCTCTGACATGGGAATCGGCGTTCCATCAACCAGTGCCGCTTCATTCTTTTCCGGCGTTTTCGTTTCAGCAAAAAGATTCCCTGTGGTTAGAATAAACGAGAAAGCAATTAGTGTTGCACATATGGTGTGAACTTTTTTCCCCATGAAAATGTCTCCTTTTAGATTGAATGAACGATGATTAAAAATTGTATGGTTATTGCTTTCCAAAAACCGTTGGAGAGTGCTTCTCCTAATTTTTTTGTACAGAAAGCTATATTGCAAAAAAAAACTAATCGGGAACGTATAGCATTTTTCCTGATTCCTTAGCAAGAGCTATTTTTGATAGATTGTTGTCAATAAATCCGGAAGGTTTTGGTTTTTCGATGGCCTAAGATGTGGCCCTAAAGGGTTTCATGTTTTCCGGTTGTTATGTCTCCAGTAGTTTCCCAGGATGCTCAGTGCGTGAATGCTTTCTACCGGATCATTGAAAACGGGGAAGGTGTTCTCTCTCTGGAATGCTTCCACGTGGTGTTTCTCTGCGAAAAAACTAAGCGCAATCGGTTTCTTAAACTCCTCGCATATTTTTTTTATGAAACCCAGTGTCTGTTTTGGCGTGCCGATGCCTTCCCCAAATATCCGTATCATTTCAGGTTCATACATGAACGACAAGACGAGACCGTCAATGTTGTCGAGTGCGAGACAGTTTCGCAGGGTAAATGCCAATGCCTTTATATCATGCACATCACCAAAGTCCATGGGATTGGACATCCGAATAACGCCGGCCCTTCGGAATTGCTCAATCTTGTGGATCAGTTCATCGGGAAGGGGAGGGCACTCAAAACCGTATCTTTCGCACGCATCCCCGAGGATCACGGAGAATCCGCCTGACATGGAGATAACAGCGAGACGATTTCCGTGCAGGGGGGGAAGTTGAAGTGCCCTTGCTGCAACTGTCATATGGTTGAGATTTTCAACACGAGTGACCCCCGCCTGTTTGAGGGCGCCTTCCACGATCCGGTCATCGTTCGAAAGGGCAGCAGTATGGGAAAAGGCGATTTCGGATGCGGTCTTGCTCACATTGGATTTGAAAATAACCACCGGTTTTGGAGATCGTTTTACCAGCCTCGTCAGTTTTCGACCATCTTGAATACTTTCAAGATACATGTGAATCTGCTCTGTGTCTTCATCCTCCATAAGATATTTCAAAAAGTCGGTTTCGACCATGTTCAATTTGTTGCCTACACTGATGATTTTGGAGAAACCCAGGTGTTCTTCTGAAAAGTTGTAGGCGCACTGCGTGGTTACGCCTCCACTCTGAACAACCAGGCTTACCGGTCCTTTTTTAAAACTGGCGGTTTTCATGGGGTTGAAGGGGGTGCAGAGTCTGGAATTGGTACATATGATTCCAATGCAGTTGGGCCCAACGAACCGGATGTTGAATTCATCTGCGGTTTGAACGATGTCACGCTCCAATTGGGTTTCCTCATGGCTGAATTCTCTGAATCCCCCCGTGGAGATGATGGCGTGGTGTATCCCCTTTCTACCGCAGAGTTGAAGTACATCCGCCACAAATCTGGCAGGAACCAAAATAACTGCGAGATCAATGCCTTCCGGAAGCTCCTCTTGGTTCGTTATGATTTTCTTGCCATAAACGACGCCTCCTTCTCTTCCCACCGGAAAAATTTCCCCTTTAAATCCCATGGAGATGCAGTTGAAAACAATGTTTTTGGCCAGATTCAAGGGGCTTTCCGCAACACCAAAGACGACCAGATTGGTCGGATAAAAGAATTTTTTCATTTGGGTTTCCTCATACGTAGCGAAATCAGATTCTCGGCCACTTTGACCAGACGAATTAGATGTTTTTTCCAGTTCAAGACCGAATATAGTCGTGACTATGCTAACATAGCCTGTTAGATTGATGCAAGACTTGACGAAAATAAAACGATTTGATTTCATGCAATATCCAACGAAAAATGGCCAGGCCTGAGGTACTCCATGAAAAAAATAAAGAAGGAAAAAAAGACCCCTGTTTTGGATCTTGTTAAAAATGACCCATGGCTGGAGCCGGTTGCTCAGGAAGTGGCGGATCGTTACGAGAGGTACAAAAAACGCCTCAGGCAGATCGAAAAGGATTATGGAAGCATTGGTAAGTTTGCTGATGCCTACAACTATTTTGGCATAAACTATGATGAGGTACGAAAAGGTTGGGTCTATCGCGAATGGGCCCCCCATGCCTATTCCCTTTTCCTGATCGGCGATTTCAACGACTGGAACAGGGGATCTCATCCTCTCAGGAAAAACGAAAAAGGAGTCTGGGAGATTTTCCTTGATGAAAGAACCTGTGGAAACAAGTTTATTCATGGAAGCAGGGTGAAGGTTCTGGTACATGGCGCCAATGGAACCCGGGAGCGGATTCCGGCGTATATTCGGCGTGTAGTGCAGGATGAAGGCTCTAAGGATTTTGCAGGGCAGTTGTGGTTTCCGGAATCTTTTGACTGGGAAGAAAACGGCTTTGATGTGCAAAAAGTGAAGCCCCTGTTGATTTACGAATGTCATGTAGGAATGGCCCAGGAACGAGAGGGCGTGGGCACATATCGAGAATTCGCAGAACTCATTTTGCCACGAATTAAACATAACGGCTATACTGCTATACAAGTCATGGCTATTGCCGAGCATCCTTATTATGGCTCCTTCGGATACCATGTCTCAAATTTCTTTGCGACCTCTTCGCGTTTTGGAACTCCCGAAGACCTGAAATACTTGATTCTCGAAGCACACAGACTGGGCATTGCTGTCATTATGGATATCGTGCACTCGCACACGGTGAAAAACGTGAACGAAGGGATCAACGAGTTCGATGGGATGGAAGGACAGTATTTTCATCCAGGAGGCCGAGGTGAGCACCCTGCCTGGGATTCAAAACTGTTTAACTATGGAAAAAAGGAAGTTTTGCAGTTTCTGCTTTCCAACCTCAAATACTGGTTGGAGGAATATCATTTTGATGGTTTCCGCTTTGACGGGGTGACCTCCATGCTCTATTTTCACCATGGTTACACCTCCTTTGATCGACGTGAAAAGTATTTCACGGAAGGGGTAGAATGGGATGCGATTACTTACCTACAGTTAGCCAACACGCTCATCAAGGAAATACATCCTGGAGCCATCAGTATCGCAGAGGATGTAAGCGGTATGCCCGGTCTTTGCCGACCCATTCGCGAAGGGGGGATTGGGTTTGATTTTCGTCTTGCCATGGGAATACCCGATTATTGGATCAGGCTGTTGAAGGAAAAGAAAGACGAAAACTGGGATATCCAGGAAATGTGGCAGATACTGAGCGACCGACGCCCTGATGTGGGCACCATTGTCTATGCCGAATCACACGACCAGGCCTTGGTTGGCGATAAAACGATTGCGTTTCGCCTTATGGACAGGGAGATGTATGATAAGATGGGTATTCAGGACGATAGCCCGATTATCGACCGGGGCCTGGCCTTGCATAAAATGCTGCGGCTGTTTACCATATCGCTGGGAGGGCAGGCGTACCTGAATTTCATGGGAAATGAGTTCGGACATCCCGAATGGATTGATTTTCCGAGGGAAGGCAATGGATGGAGCCACAAATACGCCCGTCGGCAGTGGTCGCTTGCCGATCGTCCGGACCTGAAGTACCGCTTCTTAAACCAGTTTGATATTCATATGCTTCGATTCGTAAAAGAATACGGAGTGCTGAATGGCAATTACGGGAACCTGCTTTTTATGGATGACTGGCATAAAACCGTTGTTTTTGAGAAGGTGGGATTGGTATTCGTGTTTAACTTCCACGTGAATCAGTCGGCCCCCGGCTACCGGATTCCTGTTCTCCAGGAGGGCACATATCGGTCTGTATTGTCTACAGATAACCCATTGTTTGGAGGGCACGGCCGTTTTGATGAGCGCATCGATTATCCCACATTTAGGGATAAAGATGGAGATGTGTTTTTGAAGATGTATAATCCAAACCGCACCGCGATCGTGTTAAAACCGAGTGCCTAAGGCAGGAGAGAGTTGGAATTCGATATTTGAAAGTGGAGACTTGATGGTCTTGTAAGAATTCACCAAGTCCGTCACCCCCGCGAAAGCGAGACTCCGGGTAAGCGAGCATGCGAGACTCCGGAACCACCTGATAGTGAATTCTCTTATCCACGGGAATGACGAAAACGGAAGCCTGCCTAAAAATTAAACACCTTGGCTTCGACGGCAAGATCGATCAGATGGGGTGCGCCATCCATGACCATGTTGGAGAAAAATTTTGCCTCGTCAACCTGACGGGCGCTGGCGCATGGAATTCAGACGCCTATGGGAACCTGTTGTTCTACGAGATAGGGGAGATAATCGTTCGGGCAGTCCCCGGTTGTCGTTTTGATGCTCAGGTCCCTTTCTTTGTTTGCCCACATGACGGCATCATCAATAAAAAAAAGGTTCACCGTATGTTTTTTACTGTGGGCTATCTTTGCCAGTTGAAAACAACGGGTTGCCGCTTCGTTTTCATCGCGGCTCAACGTAAATAAAAAATTGGCCATGTGCTACCTCCCTAATATTTAAAAAATAGATGTTGACAATTGAATCCGTGCAATTTCTTTAAACTGACCACTGACCAATGACCAATGACCAATGACCACTGACCACTGACCAATGACCAATGACCAATGACTAATACCAAGGCCTCCATGGTCCCCACATGCCCCAGTTCATGGACGACATTTGATTCATCTCGGCTGCATTGCGCTGGTTCTGGGCGATCTGTTGCTGTATGGCTAATTTCTGATAGCGTTGATAGGCGTTCTCTGTTCCCACATACAAACAATTGCAGTTGGTGGCATCCGCATACATGTAGTAAACCTCGCCATCGCGCTGGGTTGGGAAGAGGGTGCGCTGGGTCATGGTCTTGAGGTGATCCATTTTTGCCTGGGTGTTGGCAAACTTTATCTGGAATCCTGCTGCTGCAAGGGTTCTCTCGACCTGGGCGGCCTCCTGGTTCTTCATGGCGGCGCATGCTCCGAAAGTGATTGCTAATCCAATCAGGAGCGCCAGGTGGAGTTTTCTGTTTCTGATGATCGAAAAGAATGTAGATTTCCCAGATGTTCTATCCATAGCTTATCCTCCTTATGATGGTTGAACGACTTTCTCGATGATATTCTACTCCTCAGCTCGTTTCTCTGTCAAGAGCCCGCATGGTATTTGTAATAGGCCGCACATGTTCCTTCGCTTGATACCATACACGGACCTACGGGAGTTCGCGGTGAACAGATCTTTCTGAACAATTTGCATTCTACAGGAGTTGCGGCGCCGCGCAGGATGTTCGCACACAGGCAGCCGCGAGGCTCGTTGGCCGGCGGCACCGTCAAATCAAACCGTTGTCTGGCATCAAGGCCTGCATAACGATCCTTAATCTTCAGGCCCCCGCCGGGTATAATGCCAAGTCCTCGCCAGGGGGCATCGTGGGGTTCAAAGGTCTCCTCCATGATCGCCAATGCTCCTGGATTTCCTCCAGGGTTTACGCCCCGTCGGTACTGAATTTCTACCTCGGCCTTTCCCTTTTCTATTTGCTCAACCAACATCAGGATTCCTTGTAGAATATCGAGTGGTTCAAATCCCACAACAACGCAGGGTGTTTTGTATTGCCCTGCGACAACTTCATAAGAGGATGTCCCGATGATTGTCGTCACGTGGCCGGGACAGATGAAGCCGTCTATCTTGAGTTCCCCTCCCGCCAGGAGGGCATCCATGGCGGGCGGGAGAAGTTTATGGGCGGATAGTACTGAAAAATTCGCCAGGCCATTTCCATGAGCGGTTTTTATGGCTGCCGCAACGGTAGGGGCTGTGGTTTCAAAACCTACCCCGAGAAAAACCACATCATTTTCACTGTTTTCCTCTGCAATTTTGAGGGCGTCAAATGTGGAATAAACCATCCGTACATCGGCGCCTCGAGCACTTTCTTCCTGGAGAGATGAGAAACTTCCGGGCACTCTCAGCATATCCCCGAAGGTGGTAACAATAACCCCATCCGTCTGTGCCAGTTTTACAGATCGATCGATTTCTTCCATGGCGGTGACACAGACAGGGCATCCCGGTCCTGATACCAGTTCAACAGTTTTCGGGAGCAGACTTCTGATTCCATGTCTGAAAATAGCCATGGTATGAGTCCCACATATTTCCATCAACCTGATAGGTTTTTTAGAAATTGTCCGAATTCTTTCAGACAGACCTGCTGCCAGTTTTGCATCTCTATATTCATCAACGTATTTCATAGGAAACCTCAAATTCTCCTTTAAATCCGGCGGATGACATCCCGGCACAAACCGCCTGTCCCAGGCTCAGGGAACCATCGTTGGCGGGAACCCGAGCATGGGTGTACACTTTGAAGTCTGATTGTGATAGGGCTTGTGAAAGACCGCTCAGCAGACTGGCATTCTGGAAAACTCCTCCGCTCAGGGCGACTTCCCTGATTCCGGATTCTTCCCTGATCCTGCTGCACACCTTCAGAAACATGGCCACGAGTGTGTTGTGGAAACGGGCGCTGATTATGCCTGCGCTCGTTCCCTGAATAAGATCACTTACGATTGCCCGGATCACATCATCCGTTACCATCAGAATGTCCTCTCCATCTGTTTTCAGTTGCCAGGGGTACTGATCTCTTTCCCTGTGGTTGAGGCACATTTCCAATTCAATGGCGGCCTGCCCCTCAAAAGCGATGGTTTTTCGCATTCCAAGAAGGGCGGATACCGCATCAAAAAGTCTGCCGCAGCTGGAAGTCAAAGGTGAATTAATTCCTTTTTCCGCGATCTGTATGATGAGCTCAGCTTTTTCCCTATCCAGATCTTGAACAAACGGAATGGGAAGGCGGTAAAGCTCGTTTGAAAATGCCCTGTGAAGATAGACCAGAGCCATGCGCCACGGTTCTCTTGCGGCCGCATCTCCCCCGGGAAGGGGAATGTAGTCCAGATGGGCCTTCCGCGTATAGGAAACCAGGTCTGCCATTATGAATTCCCCACCCCATATGGCGCCATCGGGCCCAAGGCCCGTACCGTCCATGGCGACACCTATGACAGGTCCTGATGCACCGTTTTCAGCAAGGCAGCTGACAATATGGGCGTGGTGATGCTGAATGGCGACGGTGGGGCATCCCTGTTGATCCTGTTGAGCTCTTGTGTATCGGGAACTCAAATAGTCTGGATGCTGGTCGCAGGCAATCAGTTCCGGTGAGATGTCAAGGATCCTTTTCAGGTGGGATATGGTCATTTGGAAAAATTCAAATGTCTCCAGATTTTCCATGTCCCCTACATGCTGACTCAAAAAAGCGCGGTTTTTTTTGGTCATGCAGACGGTGTTTTTGAGCTCGCCCCCTACTGCGAGAACGGCAGGCATTCCTTTCATGGTTTCCGGCAGGAAAACGGGTTCCGGAGCATACCCACGGGAACGCCTTATCTGCCTTGGAACGTCTGCAACCACACGCAGGACCGAGTCATCGCTTCTGAGGTAGATGTCCCTGTTATGGACCAGAAAATAATCGGCAATATCTCGGAGTCGCTGGAATGCTTCTTCATTGCTGATGGTTATTGGTTCCTCGGAGATGTTGCCGCTGGTCATGACAAGGGCGACATAGGGTCCCTCCATCAACAGATAGTGAAGAGGAGTGTAGGGCAGCATAATGCCCACATATTTGTTCCCAGGAGCGACCTGCAAGGAAAGGCCGTGAGAACGCCTCTTTTTCAAGAGAACGATAGGACGCTGGCGGGATGTGAGCAACGCAGCCTCCGAATGGTTTATATGAACAATGCTGTGGGCAGCCTCCAGGTCCTTCACCATAATGGCAAGAGGTTTTTCTTCCCGGTGTTTACGTTTTCTCAGATGAATAACGGCTTTATGGTTGGCTGCATCCGCAGCGAGATGAAATCCCCCCAAGCCTTTAATAGCCAGGATATGTCCTTTCGCTAAGAGATCGGTCGCCACTTGAACGGGATCATTGCACGAGAGAATGTCCCCTATGTTTCCGTGCAGTGAAGTGACCGGTCCACAATCCCAGCAGGCATTGGGCTGTGCGTGAAAACGCCTGTTATCAGGGGTCTTATATTCATCCCTGCAAACGGAGCACATGGAGAAAGTCTTCATAGTGGTGACGGCCCGGTCATAGGGGACATCCTTAATGATGGTATATCGGGGACCGCAGTTGGTGCAGTTGATGAACGGGTATCGGTATCGCCGGTCAAGCGGATCCATCATCTCTGAAAGACAATCGGAGCAGATGCTCACATCCGGAGAAATGAGAGCGGATCTTTCGTTACCGACCCTGCTGGTGATGATGCTGAAACGGTCATCATTTTTCGGAGGTGTTTCTTTCCAGGTTACGACTGCGATATGGGCTAGGGGAGGGCTTTCCGATGTGATGGATTGTTGAAATGCCTGGATTTGTTCTCCGGCGCCTTCCACTTCCAGAACCACTCCGGCCGATGTATTGTTGACATATCCTGTAAGGTCGTAACGCTGCGCAAGTTGATAGACAAAGGGGCGAAATCCAACTCCCTGGACAATACCTTCGATAGTCCCTCTGACCCTTTTATTCATACCTGCCTGGAAGCTTTATTTTCTCGATTTGACCTGGGTTTTGAGCCAATCGCACCAGGCATCAATACCTTCTCCTGTCTTGCACGAAATTTCAAAGACCGTCAGGTTTGGATTTACCTTCAACGCCTCCTTTTTAAAACTTTCAAGGGAACAGTCGAGATGAGGGATTAAGTCAATTTTGTTGATGAGGAGTACTTTGGACTCACGAAACATAAGGGGGTATTTGGACGGTTTGTCTTCTCCTTCGGTGACGCTCAGGATCATCGCCTTGAAGTCTTCTCCAACTTGGAATTCGGCCGGACAGACCAGGTTTCCCACATTTTCCACCACGAGTAGATCCAGTTTGTTGAAATCAAATTCCTGGAAAGTGTTCCGAATCATGTTTCCATCAAGATGGCATGCCCCACCGGTATTGATCTGGACAGCGGGAATCCCCTTTTCAGCGATTCGTTCTGCGTCCTGGGAGGACTGAATATCGCCCTCAATGACCCCTATATTTAAATCGTTTTTAAGAACGTCAATGGTTTTCTCCAGCAGACTCGTTTTCCCTGCCCCCGGCGAACTCATCAGGTTGAATACCAGCATGTTATTCTCATCGAACAATGCCCGGTTTTCCATGGCGATACGATCGTTTGCTTCCAATATATTTTTGACTACTGAAACCTTCATGATTTATTTCCTCTGTAATGGTTATTATCAGCCTCGTTAATTTTTTCGGCTCAACGTGGATTAGCGTGCAGAATCACCTTTTTCCGAACCGAGGCGTCAGGTGTCGGGTGTCAGTGTCTCAGTACTTACTATTCATGATTTGCGATTACACAAGGCGTAACTATTTGTTATCACATTGAATACGCAGAATGGCCTCGGTTTTTTCCTGACACCTGACACCTGGCATCTGAGCATGGTCTATTCGAAAACAGAAAAAAATATCGCGATAATCCGCGATGAGCCATTTTTTTTATTCCACTTCCATGTCCACGATGGAAAGTTCCTGTCCCGATATGGTATCGATCTCGGGACTGCTGCAGAGAGGGCATTCGAAGGCATAGTTCTCTATTTCGAACTCCCCTTTGCATTTTTTGCATACTCCTCGGAGCGGAATCATTTCCGTAACCAGTTTCGCTCCCTCCAAGTCGGTTCCCGATGTCATAATATCGAAACAGAAAGAGAGGGATTCAGGGACAATAGCAGATAATTGGCCTATGTGAACCCGAACTGACTTAAGCACGGTGACCCCATGCTTTTTCATTTCGTCACGGACGATATCGAGTAGGCTCTGGGCAATGGACATCTCATGCATTTGTACGCATCCTTAATTTAAACGAATCAACCATCTTTCAAAGCAAAGGTCAGAGAATCAATTTTCTGTCGGGCGTCATTGAACATGCCTGAGAGGTTGAGAGAATGGTTGGCAAAAATGCTTCCGGTGGAACCATTAAAAACAAACAGGGGTTCAAAATAACATTTCCTGAGACCTTCTAATATCTTGTCAACGAGAAGTGTTGAATTTTTGTCTTTCAAAACCGCTTTGAAATCTACGCGTATGGCCTTAAAAGATTCATAGAGGGCATAAGCCACACCCTGGGCATAATAAAAATTGTCGTCGATTTCGTGCCAGGGAAGGTCCAGTTCAACCTCTTTGGCGCCTGTTTCTTTATCGCCTTTTATGACTATGACTTTTTCTTTGCGTTTCGGCGCGTTGATGAGTCTTGTGTTGACGCCGCCCATCAATGAAATATATTCCTTCAGGAGTACCACGAGGTTGTCTGCCCTGGGGTAAAAATGGGATTTTCCAGCGGCAAGGCCCTGATAGAACATTTCCAGATCGTTGTAGGCCTTTTTCCATCTTTTTTCCGCAGAGGGGAACCACCATTTATACGGGTCGTTTGAAAGGGCTGTAAAGGCCCCTTCGGCCCGCGCATCCAATTTGTCTGTTGTTCGCATTCTCGAAAGACTGTCTCGCAGGACCCGAACATTGTATCGAACGACTTCCAGCTCCCCAATCTGGAAATTGGGCATATTGTCTAAGAGAACCGTAGGCCAGAAGATATCGTTGGGCAGCCAGTTTCCAGCGAACTGTTCAATGAGGATCTGGTTCGTCCGGATAAAGGCAGCCCCTTTGACCTTGGTTTCCTGTTTTGCTGGCTCAATGAAATCCGGTTTTCTTGAATTGATGCCCATTACGACCAAGGTGAAAATGATCAGGACAAGGATTACAACGCCGATAGTAAATTTGTTATTCTTTTTCTCTTTTTCTTTCTGCTTTCCGCTCACCATCCTATTGCCTCCCCTTTTCTGTAAACCAGGTCTATCCCCGCATCCGATTATCGGGCAACACCGTCTGAAAACCGAAGTGGAGAATGCAATGCAACATCCTTTACGATATTCCAATCCGATCTTAAGAGCTGAATAGGGTATTTGTCAATACGTATCCGATTTGAATCGCAGATTTTCAGGACCAATGAGGATGGCTGGCCATAATGGTATGGGGAAATATAGAACCTAAAAGCTGCAATTAGCGGTTAGCCGTTAGCTATTAGCAGTACGATATCGGTTATTTCCGGCTACATTAGGTTGGCATCAAAAAATGAAAGCTTCAATATAGTAAAAAGGTATTCAAATGTTTGAATCCTTTAAGCTAACGGCCAATAGCTAAAAGCTAATTGCAGATTTTAGGTAGAAGTAAAATACTATTTTTTCAGAATCACCGGTTCCGGGTTGTATTTCCCTGAGACTACAACATCCCAGAACTCTTTTTCATTTTTTTGCCACTCCGCTCCAAAGGCTCTGGAGAAAAACCCTCCCAAACGATCAAACACGCGCAGCCACCCCTTCTGGTGCGTTGTAGTCAGGACATCTTCAAGAAAAGAGACGATATCCGGCATTTTTTCTTTTGGGAGAAAGGCCCTGGCCCCCAGCTCAACGGATTTTTTAAGGGCTTCAGGCGTCAGGGCATGGGCTGTGAGCATGACCGCGGGATATCCCAGGGCGACCGCGGCATTGAGAAGATCAAATCCACGAACCCCCATAATGTCCAGGATGACAATGTCATAGGTCCAGGAGCGGATCAGATGATATCCTGTTTCATAATCTGCTGCCAGGTCCAAAAGCAGCCCTTCCGTATCCTCCAGGTGTTCTTTCAGAGTCTCCAGAATGTCCGGTTCGTCGTCCACCGCCAACAGTCGTTTACCGCTGAGTATACTTTCCACCATTCTACCATCTCCCACGATCAGATCAAGCCTTATCTTTTGTTATTCTCCTGCGTTCTTCATCTCGAATTTCCCTTCTGAGCAGTTTGCCTACCTTGCTTTTAGGCAGCATGTCTCGAAATTCGATATATCCCGGAACCTTGTAGGATGCTAATCGTTCCCTGCACCATTTGATAAGATCCGTCCCTCCGACGCCCCTTGCATCTTCTTTCATGACCACAATGGCTTTGATCCGTTCTCCCACTTTTTTGTCCGGAACTCCCACGACACATGCGCCGATGACTGTTGTATGATCCAGCAATACCGCTTCCACCTCCGAGGCGGAGACCCGGTATCCTTTATGTTTGATCACATCGGCTGATCTTTCCATGTACACCAGCTGCCCGTCATCATCCTGGCTCACAAAGTCGCCCATCCGATAGAAGATCTCCCCGTTGATCTCGATATAGGATCGTTTTGTTTCTTCAGGTTTTTTCCAATATTCCTTCAAGGTGTAAGGGGAGGTCACGAGGAGTTCGCCTGTTTCACCGGGTTTCACTGGTTCCAGCGTGTCCGGGTCAACCACTATGCATCGCCGGCTGTTGAGGGGGAGCCCAATTGTATTAGGTTTCGGGTCCTTTCCAATCCGACTATAAGTCACGTGTCCCGCTTCAGTGGATCCATATACCTGATAGATGGGAATTCCAAAACGCTCTTTCCAGCGGTTGAACACTTCTGCCGGCAGGACGTCTCCACCACAATAACAATAGGTGAGGGAGCTGAGATCGTAGGAGTCCAGGCGGTCGTTTTCCAGGATCATGCGATAGAGAGCCGGAACCCCCAGGAACCAACGCGCTTTGTTGCGTTCGATGGTTTTCATGACGGCATCCACTTGGGGGACGGGCATGAGCAAAACCGAGTTCCCCTTGTTCAGACCGAGCGCCATGCAAAGGCCCAGCGCCATGATATGAAAGAGGGGATTGACGGCTATATACACGTCTTCTCCCTCTTTCAGATGCACTCCCGCCACATCTTCTGTCACATCATTCACGTAGGAGGTCATTCCAATATGGTTCCCCGGGACGCCTTTGGGAAATCCCGTGGTCCCCCCTGTGTAAAGGATATAGGCAAGATCCTTCCAGGGGTCCAGAGAAACCGGCGTCGACAGGGGGGAGTGTTTCAACAACGATCGGAAAGAACGGACCCGGCTGTCCTTGTCAACTTTTCCGGTGGGAATTTTATCAAACAGGACTCCTAAAGACCGCTTCCAGAAAGGGAGCAGATCCACCATATTGGTGACAATCACGTTTTTCAACCCTGTTTTATCCAATATCTCTTTTACATAGCAGAAGTTTGTATCAAGGCAGATGACTGTTTCCGCACCGGAATCCTTGACCATGTATTCGATCTCAAAGGATGTGTAAATGGGAGCTACCGGCACAAGAACGGCGCCCAGTTTCTGGATGGCCAGAAATCCGATGACCCATTGGACACAGTTAGAGATATAGATCATGACCTTGTCGCCTTTTTTGATCCCCATGTCTTCCAGGGCGCCGGCAAACCGCTCGCTCAGATCCCGGAGGCGGCTGTAGCTGAACGATTCTCCCAAAAAGACCACCGCCGGCCGGTCCGGGTACCGCTCGCTCATCCGATCAAAACGGGTAAAAGTGACTTCTTTTGCCAGTGCTTCATCGTGACTCTTCATGGTTTTTCAAACTCCCACGTGTGCTCTTCATTTTGAACCGCGAAGTTATGATGCATAGTTGGAAAAGTTATTGCGTCCTCGTTCCTTAAATTCCGAAATAGGCTGAGCGAATATCTGGATTGCTCATCAGTTCATCCCGGGTTCCTTCCATAACCGCTGTGCC
>Ga0307929_1002050_pt1 | contig 13796 bp, 13 predicted proteins | sample AceLakmetage1330_FD_203160 | JGI IMG/M metagenome (GOLD analysis project Ga0307929, IMG submission 203160) | Saline water microbial communities from Ace Lake, Antarctica - #1330 | ecosystem: Environmental > Aquatic > Non-marine Saline and Alkaline > Saline | place: Antarctica: Ace Lake...
CGCAGGCCCCTCCCTCTCCCCAGAGGGGCGAGGGAATGTGTCACGTGGTCGTAGGCATCCGGTGCCCTCTCCCCGCCGGGGAGAGGGACAGGGTGAGGGGGTGAACGGTGGCGCATCGCACCACCCGTTCTACGGCCCCGCCACAAACTTGCCTCACAATACCCGCGGGCCTGCCCCATTGGCCGCGCCTTGTCGCCCCATTGACGTGGCCAACTCCTGATCACACCGCCGCTGACCGGAAGGTCAATCCACCAGCGGCCCAAAAGCCGCATCGGTTTGATCGAGGGGAAGACATCATGACGACGACACACGCAGTCCCGACCCGGGTGGCCTTTTACCTGGAGAGCTCGGCGTATGTGTTGCGTGCTCTCGCAATCCTCACCGCTTTCATTCTCGCCGCCCTGCTACATTCCGGCGGCCTCTCCATGCAGGCCCATGCACAGGAAGCTGCCGCCCCTGCCGCAAGGCTGGCAATCGTCAAACCCAATGACATGAATGCAGGCGCGCTACTGTTTGAGACACAGACGCCGGGCGAATATGTGCAGGCGCCGCTTGTTGCAACTGACGTCACTCTCGACGTCACCGGCATCATCGCGCGCGGCACCGTTACCCAGCGCTTCCTCAACCCGAGCGACGGATGGGTCGAAGGCAAATATGTTTTCCCACTGCCCGATGACGCCGCCGTCGATAGCCTGCGTATGCAGATCGGCGACCGTTTCATCGAAGGCAAGGTAAAAGAGAAACAGGAAGCCCGGCAGATCTACGAAGACGCCAAGGCGGACGGCATCAAGGCGTCGCTGGTTGAACAGCAGCGCCCCAATCTTTTCACAAACTCGGTCGCCAATATCGGCCCCGGCGAAATGATCACCGTGCAGATCACCTATCAGCAATCGGTGACCGTGGATGCAGGCGAATACGCCATGCGGTTCCCGATGGTTGTCGCCCCGCGGTACATGCCGCAGCCAACCGTCCACATGGTTGATTTCACCCCTGGTCCTAATGGGACCGCATCAGGCTTTGCAACAGTGTCCGACCCGGTGCCGGATCGTGACCGCATCTCGCCGCCCGTGCTGAACCCGCAAACCGACGGCAAGACAAACCCTGTGACCCTGACGGTCAATCTGGATGCAGGCTTTCAACTGGGCGACATCAAAAGCCATCACCACAAGGTGAAACTTGATCGCAACGAGACAACCGCAACCCTGACGCTGGACGCGCCCAAGGGCCAGGTGCCTGCGGACAAGGATTTTGAGCTGACATGGGAAGCCAAAGACGGCGCAGGCCCGACAGTTGCCCTGTTCATTGAGACCACACAGGATGAAGCTGGCAACAAGACGCCCTATCTGCTGATGATGCTGACACCGCCAACCGGCGCATCACTGCCCGACGCAGGCCCGCGCGAAGTGGTGTTCGTCATCGATAACTCAGGTTCCATGTCCGGGCCGTCAATGGATCAGGCCAAGGCAAGCCTGTTGATGGCGCTGGACCGTCTGGACACGGACGACACGTTCAACGTCATCCGCTTTGACAACGAGTTTGACCAGGTGTTTCGCAATGCGGTGCGCGCCGACAAGGAAAACCTCGATATCGCCCGAGCCTTTGTCAGCAAGCTGACCGCCGACGGCGGCACTGAAATGCTGGCGCCGCTGCAGGCCTCCCTGCGCGACGCAACGCCCCATGACACCAGCCGGTTGCGGCAGGTGATCTTCCTCACCGACGGCGCCATCGGCAATGAAGTGGAACTGTTTGAAACCATCTCGCAGTCGCTTGGCCGCTCGCGGTTGTTCACCGTCGGCATCGGCTCGGCCCCCAACTCGTTCTTCATGACGCGCGCCGCCGAAGTCGGCCGCGGTGCCTTCACGCATATTGGGTCGGCAGACCAGATCGTGCCGCGCATGGCGCAGCTCTTTGAGAAGCTCGAAACCCCCGTCATCACCGGCCTTGAAATGGACTGGCCCGCCCGCGTGCTGGGCGAAGCATGGCCGAACCCGCTGCCCGACCTCTACAAGGGCGAACCGATTGTGATGACCGCGCGCCTCAACCGCGCACCCAAGCCCGGCGAATTGCTGGAAGTCGGCGGGACATTTGCGGGCGACCCGTGGCTCGTGCGCCTGCCACTGGCCAAAGCCGAGACAGGCGAAGGCATCGGCAAGCTGTGGGCCCGGCGCAAGATCGCCAGCCTTGAAGGCTTCCGCTATTCCGGCGGCGACTGGGAGAAAATCGACAAGGATATTCTCGGCGTTGCCCTCGATCATCATCTCGTCAGCCGCCTCACAAGCCTTGTGGCAGTGGACGTCACCCCGTCGCGCCCGGACGGCAAACCACTTGCCACCGCTGAGATGCCGGTAAACCTGCCCGATGGCTGGGACTTTGAAAAAGTCTTCGGCAGCGCCCCGGCTCCCATGCAGACCCGCGCCATGGCGGCACCAAGCCCCGCATGGCAGGTGCTGAAGGTAGCTGCTGCGCCGCCCGCACCGGCTGACCCGAAAAATAGCGTGCCGCTGCCCGCAGGCGCGACACCTGCCCCGCTGCTGATGCTGATGGGCCTCATCATCTTCGCACTCGGCGTGCTGCTGCTGGTCCTCTACCGGCGCACCACCACCACGGCGGCGGCATGAAGTTGATGACCCGCAAAGGAGTGCTCGGCATCGCGGCAGGCGTTCTGCTGCTCAGCGGCATGGCAGCGATCGGCGCAAGCCTTTACATCGACGCCAAGGCACTGGTCGGTCAGGTGCTGCTGGAGCACGCCTTTGCCAAGACACTTGAAAGTGGCAAGCCGGTAAAGCCGTGGGACTGGGCCGATACATGGCCCGTCGCCCGTGTCTCAGCACCTACCCATGATGAAAGCGCGATTGTGCTTGCCGGTGCCAGCGGCGAAGCCATGGCATGGGGGCCCGGCCACATGGCGGGCACGCCCACCCCCGGCGACAACGGCACCGCCATCATCGCCGCCCATCGCGATACGCATTTTGCATTTCTTGAGCATGTGGTGCCCGGCGAGACAATCATTGTCACCAATGCGGACGGCAGCACCCACGCCTTTCGCGTCACCGGCAGCAAAGTCGTGCGCTGGGATCAGTCCAGCATCGATCCGGTCGCCCCCGGCAAACATCTGGCGCTTGTCACCTGTTACCCGTTCAGCGCCCGCGTCTCAGGCCCGCTGCGCTACGTCGTGATGGCCCAGAAGATCGACAGAGAAAAGATTGAGGCCGCGCCATCAGCGCCCGGCCTTGCCCAGCTTTCGCCGGAGGTGCCGATGGTGCACTGAGGACAAAAACCGGCCGGTGGCTCACCCCTTTCCCGGATCCCCTTCGCGAGGGGCCGGGCCATCGTCCCCGGGACCCGCCCTCAGACAAACCGCACCGCATACAGCACCAAACGCGAAAGCCCGGCGGCGGCCCCCAACAGGCCGCCGCCGGTGTTTTTAGGGCAAGCGTTCTATTTTACCGCGACGAACAAATACCGATTGAGGGAGAAGAAATAGCGGCCCTCTTCGCCAAGCGTGATGAGATCAGCAGCCCAGCCCTTGGCGTCGTCTTCGGTGATACCGTCACGGCCTGACACGAAGCCCTGAATGGCGCGCATGATGCCGGCGGAATAGCTGTGCGGGTTCCAGTCCGGATTGAACATTGGAAAGAGTTCGCGGCGGGTAACCGTAAGCCCCGCCTCGGCCAGCAGATGCGGCAGCTTGCGCGGCAAATGCGGGTCCGCCAGATGCGCGTCCCATGCTTTGAGCACTTTCTCCATGCGCTCCCGGTTGGAGGAATGCCAGACGATGGAATCCCAATCCGTATCCAGCACCACCAGTCGCCCGCCGGGCTTGAGCACGCGCTTTGCCTCATGCAGCGCCGCCATCATGTCGGGCACATATTCATAAACCTGCGTCGAGACCACCACGTCGACGCTTTCATCATCAAGCGGCAGCCGTTCAGCCTTGCCATGGGTCATGGATACCCACGGCATATCGGCACAGCGATTGGCGGCCATCGCCACCATCGGCCGCGACATGTCGATGCCTGTGATCTGTCCGGTCTTGGTGACGGCCTTGGCCATGTCATAGGCCAGCAAGCCCGGCCCAACACCAATGTCGAGCGCCGACATCCCCGGTCGCAGGCCCATCGCCGCCATTACATGGGTGCGCTGGCCGACGACATCGGGCGTCATATACATCGCCTCGGTCGCCTTCGCCGCGCGTTCGTCAAATTCAATCATGTCGGACATAGCGCGCTCCCCCAAGTTTTATGCACGTAAAGACTGCGCCATCTGCGACCGCATTACCACCGCAGGCCGCAGCCGGGACCCCGCCGCTTTTCACAGCTTCATGTCAGCAGGTGCGACGCCGTGATCGCCCGTTGTCCGCCCGCTCTATTTATCGACCATCGACATCACATCATTGTCGCCGCCCTCGGGGGCTGCGATTTCAACAATGCGGTCGTCGACATCGTCATATTCAAGCCGCAACGCCCGGCTCATGATCGCGTGCATCATGTAGGTGCAGGTGATGTAGGTGAATTCGAGTATCTCCTCGTCGGTGAGATGTTTTTTCAAGGTTGCAAAAACACCGTCCGGCACGCGGCCACGCTGCAGCACCAAAGCATCCGTATATGCCAGCACCGCACGCTCAACACCGCTGAAACAATCAGCAACGCTCCAATGGGGAATGGCTGCAATCTGGTCTTCGGTCAGCCCCACATCGCGGCACGCCTTGCAGTGCTGCGAGAACACGAATTGCGACCCCACCGTATAGCCGGCGCGGATTTGCCCCAGCTCGCGCAGCTTGGGATCTATGACGCGCGCTTCATCACGGTAAAACTTAAAACCGTCTGTCGTATGTGCAAACGCATCCGGCACGATATTGAAGACCGTCCACCAGTTGCCCGGCGTGCCCGTGGCCGTGCCCGGCTCCATCAGTGGATCGCGGTCGCCGAACAGCATGTCGAAGATCGCATTGGCATATCCGTGGCCGGCTTCACGCCCGGCCTGTTTCAGTCTTGGCATGGGTTTGTCCCTGTTCCTTAGCGTTGGTGAATGAGCTTCATGCCCGCGATGGGGCTACGGGCTTTCACCACATAGTCAGACCGGATTGAGCCGAAATACACATCCTTCATGTCCTCACCGCCCCATGTGACATTCGTGGGGTGGTCGAGGATGTCGCCAGTCAGGTCATGCGCGATGGTGAAAACCTCACGCGCCGGCGTGATGGCGACGATCTTGTTGGCAACCGGCAAGGTCACCCACAGATTGCCCTCGACATCAAAGCCGTTGCCATCCGTATACGCCCAGTTGGCCATCTCCTGCGGCGACGGCAGATTGTTGGGGTCCGTCTCGCCGGACGGAATGATGCCCAGCATTGGGCCATACTCCTCGCGCGGGCCAAGCCTGCCATCACCGAGAATGGGATAGCGCACCACGTTGCCGCCCGACGTCTGGTTGACGTAGAGAAACTCTTCCGCCTCATCGAGGCAGCAGCCATTGGCGAATTTGAGCCCGTCTGCCAGATGCTCGGCGCGGCCATCCGGCGTCACGCGAAACACGAAACCGTCGGTGCGCCCGTCCAGCGCCTGCGGCCATTGTTCTGCACCGGTTGAGTGTGTGCAGTAGATGGTGCCATCGCGCGCCACAATCGGATAATTGCAGGCAGTGAGCGTGACGCCGTTTACTTCGCTGGCCAGCACTTCGATGTCGCCGGTCTTGATATTAAGCCGCTGCAGCGGCCCGGCCTCCCCTTCATAGACGCCGAAATTGGCAATGATGATGTTGCCCGCTGCATCCATGTTGATGCCGTTGGGTGCACCGCCCGCTTTGCCGACGCCCCGAAACGTGCCGTCCGGCAAAATCTCAGCGCAGGCGGATGCCTGGTCCGATGCCCAAACACGGCCGTCACGCCCCACCACCACATCTTCGGGCCGTTTGACGCCCAGCCCGATCTTCTGCATGGCGCTGACGTCAATTTTTGCCAATGGCATAGTCGTTCCCCCAATTTTATTATTTGCGCAGTATAAGGATTAATCAGAACATATCGCGCGAACCCGATACGTTATAAATCTTGATATCGAGCGATGCGAATTTGATTTCGCCGAGCACCGCCTGAAAGGTGCCCATATGCGGCTCCTTGAAATGCCTGTCGAGCGCGGCCTGATCTTCCCACAGCTCAAAAAACCGCATGGATTTCTCAGCGGCAATGTCGCGCGAATAGGTGTAGTCGAGACACCCGGCTTCCGTGCGGCTGGCGGCGATCATGTTCCGCCCGGCATCAAGCACCTTTTCCATGTCCGCATCCGAATTGAACATGGCTGTTCCCGCCACGATGAGCATTGCGCCTCTCCCTTTTATCATTTGCCCGAAGCTTAGCCGCCGCCGGCGCGATGCGCGAGACCTAGGGACGCCTGGCGCCCATAGCGGCTCGGACTTTGGATGCAAATGCCTCGGCCTGCGCCAGGTCGTGCATTTCAAGGGGTTCAACGCCCGCATCCATAAACGGCGAGGCATATAGCGTCGCCGCAGGCCCCAGCCGCGCCCGGCGCACACGCACGCTATCGATGATATCCAGCGGCAGTGACGTGACCCGCCTGGGAACCGGCCCGTTGACCGCAATCAACCGCTGATCCGTCAGCAACACAAAACTTGTGCGTGCCCGCAGCCACGCCCAGCCAAGCAAAAGCGGCGCGCCGACCATCACGACGACAAGGGCAAGCTGCGCCACCAGATCAAGCCCCGCCAGCCAGGCCCAGACGAGCAGCGGACCCCACACCAGCAGCACGCCGATCGCCGGGCGATAGATGCTGCGATGCAACCGCGCACGCGCGCGCACCCACTCGGCAGGCATCAGCACCCGCACCGCAGCGCGGCTTAACCTTGCGTTCACCTTGTGGTCAGATTGCACCCGCTAACGTACCGTTTCTAATGCCGAATCGCTTGAAATCGTCCCGTTGACGCACCAAGTGCGGTGTGCGAGAAAATATCAAAAGCCTACCACCACAGGGAGATGATCCGTGAGCGTTGCCGACACCAGCCATACTGACACGTCGAGCCTGGCCCAGTCCGGTAGCGCCCAGAATTCATCCGGTGACACGGCAAAGCGTGGCTCCCTCAAGCCGGAAAGCCGCGCCTGCGTCCTGCACATCTGCGGCGGCATTGCGATGCTGGTGATCGGCGTCGCGCTGCTGGTAATCACCTAAAAACCCGCGCGCTTTCGGCCAACAAGCCACCACCTCCTTGATCTTTGTGCGTGCCGCCTCATCTAGAGTCCTACACACCTGAACAAGCAAGGAGCCTCCCATGACCGGCCCGCAACTGGACCGTGAAGACGCCCGCCAAGGCAAAACCGGCACCAATGTCCGTAATGTGCTGATCATTTCCACCATAGCCGCAGCGGTCGCGCTGGCCATCGTGCTCGGGGTCACCCGTTGACGCACCGCCTGCCCGTCGTGAAACCGCACGCACATGCCCACCCTGACCGCGGGCATCGCGGGAATAATTACGGGAACAATTACAAGCGCTGAAAGTTATCCTGCCAGGCGATCCGCGGGGGTTATATGTCCACCAAACCTTTCGTGACACACTCCTTCGTGACACCCCCTTGTGAAACTGGCAGCAAATAGCAGGCATGACACAGACCCCCGACGGCCTAGAGACCAGCCCCCTATCCGAAGTCGCAGAGGCGCTGTTGCCCAGCGGCACACCATGGCTCGACGGCCTGTCGGCAACCATCACATCGGCGCTGGCTGAGAATGCCCTGAACGACTATCTGCTGGCCGCCGGCATCAGCACCGGTGTTTTCGCCATCCTGTTCGGCGTAAAATTCGGCTTAGGCTTCGTGCTGGGCCGGGGTGCCAAGGACCGCCCGCACACCCGCCGCGCCATCGCCGCCAAGGTCGTCGGGCGCACATGGACCTTGTACCTCATCCTGCTCGCAGTGCTGACCGGGGCGGCGACGCTGACCCTGCCCGACAACATCATCCCCACATTGCGCATGATGGTGCTGATCCTGTTTTTCCTGCAGATCGGCGCCTGGACCGGCACGCTGCTGACCGGCTTTGTCGACCGCTACGCCGCCCGCCACGGCGAGGATGACCCGCAGGCAACCACCGGACTGTCCATCATCCGGCTGATCGGCCGGGTGCTTGTCTGGTCGATCGTGCTGCTGCTGATCCTCGACAATCTCGGCATCGACGTCACCGCGCTGGTGGCCGGCCTTGGCATCGGCGGCATCGCCATCGGCCTTGCCGCGCAAAACGTGCTGGGCGACCTGTTCGGCTCGCTCGCCATCGTCATGGACAAGCCCTTTGTGCGCGGCGATTTCATCGTGCTGTCGGACGAGCACATGGGCACGGTGGAAAAGATCGGCCTCAAGACCACCCGTATCCGCTCGCTGTCGGGCGAGCAACTGGTGGTCGCCAATACCGACCTGCTGACCACCCGCATCCACAACTACAAGCGCATGTGGCAGCGCCGCATCGTCTTCAAGCTCGGCGTCACCTACCAGACCAGCCACGCGACCCTGCAAAAGATCCCCGCGCTCATCAAGGCGATCATCGACGACACCGACGGTGCCCGCCTCGACCGCACCAATTTCTCAGAATATGGCGGCAGCGCCCTGATCTTCGAAACCGTCTGGTTCGTCACCAGCGCCGACTACAACGAATACATGGAGATCCAGGAACGGATTTACCTCGGCATCCACAAGGCGTTCGAGGATGACGGCATCGACTTCGCCTACCCGACCCAGACGGTGTTCGTGGAAGGTGTTGGCGCGGCTAAGGACGAGGAGCCGGCACCTGACCCGGCCCCGTCGGATTCCGCCCGCTAGGACTCGCAATTCCGCCTCAAGCGTACCATATTCGTTCTCATGGCGACGGCTCGAAAAACACGCGCGAAAACCGCACCTAAATCCACGACGCGGGACAACAAGGTCCCGGTGAAGGATGACGCGTATCCGCTGCCCGCTGATCAGATGCCCGCCGAGCCCAAAGGGCTGAGTGAGGCACCCGGCGCATCCTTCCTGCCCGCCGCCGAGGTCGACCCCAAGGAAGCCTTCAAGCTGGACGGCTCGGGCGCGGGGCTCAAATATCTGCCCGACGTGCCGTTTGAGGCGCACCGCCCGGCCCGGCCGGAAAAAGGGGGGCTGTCGAAGCCGTTCCGCGTCGTCTCCGACTATGAGCCCGCCGGCGACCAGCCGACCGCCATCGCCGACCTTGTCGGCGGCGTCCAAGAGGGCGAGCGCAATCAGGTGCTGTTGGGCGTCACCGGCTCCGGCAAGACATATACGATGGCCAAGGTCATCGAGGCGACGCAGCGCCCGGCGCTGGTGCTGGCCCACAACAAGACCCTGGCCGCCCAGCTCTATGGCGAGTTCAAGAACTTCTTCCCGGACAATGCGGTCGAGTATTTCGTTTCCTATTACGACTACTACATGCCGGAGGCGTATATTCCGCGCACCGACACCTTCATCGAGAAGGAAAGCTCCGTAAACGAACAGATCGACCGGATGCGCCACTCGGCCACCCGCTCGCTGCTGGAGCGCGACGACGTCATCATCGTCGCCTCGGTCTCGTGCATCTACGGTATCGGCTCGGTCGAAACCTATACGTCGATGACCTTCGAGCTGAAAAAAGGCCAGCGCATCGACCGCAACCAGATCCTCGCGGACCTGGTCGCCATCCAGTACAAGCGCAACGACACAGCGTTCCAGCGCGGCACCTTCCGGGTGCGCGGCGACACGGTGGAAATCTTCCCGGCCCACTATGAGGACCGCGCCTGGCGCGTCTCGATGTTTGGCGACGAGATCGAGGAGATCACCGAGTTCGACCCGCTCACCGGCCAAAAGTCCGCCAAGCTCGACCGCATCAAGGTGTTTGCCAATTCGCACTATGTGACGCCGCGCCCGACCCTGACCCGCGCCATCGAGGGCATCAAGAACGAGCTCAAGGCGCGCCTGACGGAACTCACCGCGCAGGGCAAGCTGCTGGAAGCGCAACGCATCGAGCAGCGCACCCAGTTTGACCTTGAGATGATGCAGGCGACCGGCTCCTGCGCCGGCATTGAAAACTATTCGCGCTGGCTGACCGGTCGCAAACCCGGCGAGCCGCCGCCCACGCTTTTCGAGTATGTGCCCGACAACGCGCTGATCTTTGTCGATGAAAGCCATCAAACCGTGCCGCAGATCGGCGGCATGTTCAGGGGCGATTACCGCCGCAAATCAACTCTGGCCGAATTCGGCTTCCGCCTGCCCTCCTGCGTCGACAACCGCCCGATGCGGTTTGAGGAATGGGACGCCATGCGGCCGCAGACCGTGTTCGTCTCCGCCACCCCGGCGCAATGGGAGCTGGACCAGACCGGCGGCGTCTTCACCGAGCAGATCATCCGCCCGACGGGCCTGATTGATCCGGTCACCGAAATCCGCCCCGTCGAAACCCAGGTGGAAGACCTGATCGACGAGGTGAAGCAGGTCGCCCAACAGGGCTACCGCTCGCTGGTCACCGTGCTGACCAAGCGCATGGCCGAAGACCTGACCGAATACATGCACGAACAGGGCGTGCGCGTGCGCTACATGCATTCGGACATCGACACCCTGGAACGCATCGAGATCATCCGCGACCTGCGCCTTGGCGCGTTTGACGTGCTGGTGGGCATTAACCTGCTGCGCGAAGGCCTCGACATTCCCGAATGCGCCCTCGTGGCTATTCTCGACGCCGACAAGGAAGGCTTTTTGCGGTCTGAAACCTCGCTGGTGCAGACCATTGGCCGCGCCGCGCGCAATGTCGACGGCCGGGTTATTCTGTATGCGGACACAATCACCGGCTCGCTGGACCGCGCGCTGGCAGAAACCGACCGCCGCCGCAAAAAGCAGATGGCCTACAACACCGCCCACGGCATCACCCCGCAAAGCGTCAAGGCCAATATCTCCAACGTGCTCGACAGCATGTATGAACGCGACCATGTCCGCGTCGAAGGCGCCACCGGCAAGGACGGCGAAACCATCCTGCTGGCCGGCCACAACCTCAAGGCCCACATGCAGGACCTCGAAACCCGCATGAAAGACGCCGCCGCCGACCTCGAATTCGAGGAAGCCGCACGGTTGCGCGACGAGTTGAAGAAGCTTCAGGAGACCGAACTGGCCATCGCCGATGATCCAATGATCCGGCAGGATGAGTTGAAGCGGTTGCAGGGTGAGGAACGGTCACGCCCGCGCCCCAAGCGCGGACGCAGCTCAAAGCGTCGGTGACGCTTTGAGAGCGACGAACGAGCTGGCCATCGCAGATGATCCAATGATCCGGCAGGATGAGATCAAACGGTTGCAGGGTGAGGAGCAGTCCCGCCCGCGCCCCAAGCGCGGACGCAGCTCAAAGCGCCGGTGACGCTTTGAGAGCGACGAACGAGGTATTCTGACAGCAAAACGTGAGACATCCCAGCCATCGGTAGGCCACCTCACTTATAAATAGCGGCGCCTACCAGTCAGATTCTGACTGCAATCCACGTCCATGCTTTGGGTGCGGCTTATTATGTACGGCCAAGAACAATGCGTTTAGCGCGTCCATCGCCGATTCAATACATTGCTCGCAATCGCTTACCGTGGGTTCAGTGGTGCCGCGAGGATGCGTAATCCTGTTTCTAACTGAGATCGCATAACTAAATTTCGAAACCCAAGATTCATTTGGGTTCCCGTTAAATTTGCACAACAACAGAAGTATCCTGTCCTCCAGAGCATGAAACTGTCTTGTATTTGTTAAAACAAACACCCCCCTGTTCAAGTTAACACGACGCTCCTCGATGACTCCCAACTCTGCTGCTGAAAAAAAATCCTTCTGACTAGCCAAACCCAGCACGATGTTATGCAATGTCGCTTCGACAAATGAGAACGTTGACTGTATAGATGCTCTAATAAATGCAGATTTCTCTGAACCAGAATCCAATTTATCCGCCTTCTCGAGAAAACGCTTGGCAGAATCAAGAATGGTTAGGCAATAATCTGTGTAGTCATCCACCATCTACATTTTTTCCTTTGCCTTATTCGCTGCTAGCACTGCCTCTTTGGCATGAAATTGGGCAATTCCAGCATTGACGAGAGATTTCTTTATTCCTTCTCCTTTCTCAGCTTGCAGCCAAAATATCTCCACAAAGCGGCCGCGTTCCTTGGCATCCGTACGAAATCCCAAACCACGATAGTTATCGGAATCGGTAGAGTGCTTCCCTTGGGCAAGAACACTCGCATTCAGCGGGTCAGTTTTTATTACATCTGCCAAAGAAAAATGCCGTTTCAACCGCACAGCATTGCCCGTGAGTATACCTGCCACAAATGCCCAACTAGAAAGAACTGCCGTGTTCTGAGCTTTGGCTGCATAGTCAGCCCGATTTTTCCGCGGCGCCCCATCCAGAATTGACTCATATTGCGCGTCATCCAATCGCACAAACTCTTTAGCCGCTTTCGATAGGTTCTTGTCCTTTGTCCAGTTAGAGTGCTCTTCTTTAACCTTTTGCCACTCCGTCGGATTTTGAACTCCAGATTTAACAATGATTGGCGTAGTTTCACTATTCTGAAAATCACCAAATTCCACGGATCTACCTTTGTAGAAATTGACAATAAACGTTCGCACTTCGCTCACTGTAACTGGCTTGCTTCTGGCCTTCTTATCAGAAAAATCTTCATCTTTGTCTAGAAGGCCGACAGAGATGGCCCAATTGCGGAGATCAGGACCCGAAACTTGCTCATACATTCGGTCCAGCAAATCAGATGAAACTGCGATATTTGTGTTTGATATTACTTGAACATCAAGCCTTTGATCAGTGTTAAGTCCAAAATACACCTTAATTCCATGAAATTCATCTACATCATTACTTAAAGCAGTTTGAATAGACTCAAAACGGTGCTGACCACCAATCACCTGCAATGGAGGTTCCGATTCCGGATTAAATTCGCAAACAAGGTTGCTGAAAACTCTTCCTTGTTCAGCATCTTCTCGCATTCGCTGATATGCGGCATGGTCTTCGACAATATCACGATTAGCTCTTAGATCCGGTTGATTTTCAGGGTCCAACGCGACATCAGTTGTACCCAATTCCACAATGAAGCTAGCCTTTACATGGCACTCTGTGAAAAGAGCTCCTGTTCTTCTATCTTCAATTATGAAAATTGTTCCCTTCTCTAAAGGTGAAAAGGAATCGACGAACTCATTGATTATTTCCTCGGTGTCAGAGTCTATTTCTATTTCTGAACTGGCAGGTTTTATTTTGACCAATTCGCTTTCCCTCCACTTCAACCGTCAGGAAGCTTAATTTTCCCGATCGTTTGAGCCAATCACTATGCGCCCACAACTCTACTACAGATATGAGGTGGGGTGAGATTGAAAAAACTTATCCCCGGTCCCCCTGACCGCCCTTATCCTGTTCGGACCTTCTCACTGAGGGCATCCCGGGCCGTCCGGGCTCTGGGGGAAGGGCGGCGCCCGGAGCGGGGCCGGTGGCATCCGTCGGTGGATGCGGCCGGGCCGCGTGGAAGGAGTAACGGGCCTTCTGGAACGGGCGGTGAACCGGCGCGGGTGGCTTAGCGCGCAGGGAATGGGCGGGTCTCTCAAGACCCGGCGGCTGCGGCTGCCGGCGTCTCAGGGCCCGGATGCTGTCAGGGGCGCACGGGGCCGGCCGATCGGCCCGGTGGGTGTCCAAGGCAGCGTTCCAGCCCATGCCCGGTGGCGGGTGGGTCACTATACCTAATGCTGCGTGCGAGTAATGACGGCGCGGCGTTTGAACAGGGTGGGCGGAAACGGTTCGCCGAAGCTTGCCGTGCGGGACGTGCCAGCGGG
>Ga0307929_1002051_pt1 | contig 13794 bp, 13 predicted proteins | sample AceLakmetage1330_FD_203160 | JGI IMG/M metagenome (GOLD analysis project Ga0307929, IMG submission 203160) | Saline water microbial communities from Ace Lake, Antarctica - #1330 | ecosystem: Environmental > Aquatic > Non-marine Saline and Alkaline > Saline | place: Antarctica: Ace Lake...
GTTTTCACATTGCTTCATGATGTTGACGGTCTGTTGAAAGTTTGAATATGAGCTTTAAAAATGAAGCGTGTGCCCTTTCTGCAGTATTCTCCCCTTTCAACTCTTAGAGATGGCTTGGGGACGAGGGTTTGAGCAGGCTCTTTCCCCCGGGTTAATCTAAAAAGGGTACACTCAAAAATGAATACGGATTAAATTTATTCAGGAGTTTTTGAATGAAGCATAAAAATCGGGTGGCTGTCACCGGAGTTGGGTGTATCAGCGCGCTGGGAGAAAATTTGGATAAATGTTTGGAAAACATGTTTGCTGGCAGGCAAAATATCCATGCTCCCGTCAGGTTTTCAACCACTCATCCGGTGAAATATCCTGTTTTTGAGATTACAAAAACATTCAAGAAGCCTGAATCCAAAAAAAATGAAGATTTAACCTTCAGTGCCCAGATGGGAATTGCTGCGACATACCAGGCCCTATCGGATGCAGGGTTCGGGCCAGCATATTTTCAGGGTAAAAAAGTGGGCGTATGCATGGGAACGACCGTGGGAAGTTCACTAAATAATGAGGCGTTTTACCGGGAGTACCGGGAAGGGAAGCACCCGGATCTTGCACCCATTAAACGATTTTTAAACAGCAATCCATGCGCATCCATTGCAAGGGAATTTGATTTAAACGGTCCGCTTCAAACCATAATGAATGCCTGTGCATCAAGTACCGATGCCATTGGAATCGGTGCGTCCTGGATAAAGGCAGGTATTTGCGATTTGGTTATTGCCGGGGGAACCGATGAACTTTGCCGGGTGACCTATAACGGTTTTATTTCTTTAATGATAACCGATCATGAACCCTGCAGACCCTTTGATGCAGGAAGGAATGGCCTGAATCTGGGGGAAGGGGCTGCCGTCTTGATTTTGGAGTCGGAATACAAATTAAAGCAAGCGCCTAAATGTTTTTTTTCAGGATATGGATCAGCGTGCGATGCATACCATTCGACCGCTCCCAAACCCGATGGATGCGGGTTGAAAAAAGCCATCACAATTGCATTAAAATCCAGCGATTTCTCCCCTTCTGATATCGGCTTTATTAATGCACACGGAACCGGGACAAATGAAAATGACAAGGTGGAAAATTTGATCATTGGCGAGGTAATGCCCCATACGCCTTTTTTTTCCACAAAGGGCTATACCGGCCATACCCTGGGGGCAGCAGGGGCTATTGAATCGGCATTTACCATTGCGCATCTTAATGGAAATAAAATTCCCAAAAGCCTGGGATTCGCCAAGGGGCATCAAAAGAATTGTCCTGCAAGGCGGCCATGTCTGAATCTCTCGCCTTTGGCGGTAATAATTCAGTATTGATATTTTCTAAAAATGAATAAACCCGAAAGTCATGTGAAAAAGACGCGTGGTTATACTGGCTGTTGGTGGGTTTGTCTTTCTTGTTTTTGACAGCATTCTGCTCTGTGTTTCATAGGGGAGCAGTTTTACAGGCATTTTACAGGCACTGGCAGTGATTCTTATTCCCGTCCTGATGGGGAAAATAATTTTTCAAGAAAAGGTCATTTAAGATGACTCACATCTATGATACCATCATCATTGGCTCCGGGGTCAGTGGAATGACTGCGGGCATCGTTCTGGCCGGAGAAGGAGAAGATGTTTTGATCCTGGAACAGCATAAAATTCCAGGGGGGCTGATGCAGACATATAAAAGGAAATCTGCCTTATTTCCCACAGGCGTTCACCGACTGGGGGCATTGAAAGAAGGACAATCCCTCTGGTATTATTTTAAATACCTTGATGTTCTCGATCGGTTAGATCTTGTTGAAATGGATAAAGATGCATATGAATATTTTATCTTCCCTGATAAGATATATAAAATTCCCAATGGCCACAACGCATACAAAAAAAGGTTAAAAGAATATTTTCCCAATGAGTCATCAGCCATTGACCGCTATGTTTCTGATTTAAAAAATGTGATTGCATCCGTTCACCTGTACGACCCATCCATCACTCCCTTAAAAGATAATTCCTTAAAATATATCGGATCGCTTGATCACTATCTACACTCCCTGGGGGTTTCTGAGGAACTTAAAAATGTTCTGACGGCGAATAACCCGCTTTATGGCATTGCTTCCGATGACTGTCCTTTGTTAACCCATTTTTTGGTTACTGAGTCCTATCTGAACAGTTCTTTTCGAGTGAATGAAGCACTGACCCCTCTTTCCAAAGCTTTTTCTGATAGTTTTATTGCCCGGAGTGGAGAACTGAGAGTGAATTTAAAAGTAGTTTCCATAATAATTGAAAACAGGGAATCAAAAGGGGTTGTGCTTGAAAGTGGTGAGAAAATTTTTTCCAACCGTGTTATTTTTACGGGCCACCCCTCATTTTTGCTTGATATTTGTTCTCCGGACTTGTTCAGACCCGTATACAGAAAAAAGTTAAAAAATTGTAAAAATACCACGGGTATGTTTGGTTTGGCCTTAACCTGGAAGCAAGACTCCTGCCCGGTTACAAACAATGATGCATTTATCTATAATTCCCGGGATACCAATATTCCTTATAAACAACAGGATTTGCTGGATGGAAACCCACCTGTTCTGGTTTTTTTAAGTGCTTTACCCGGTAAAAATGAAGAGGGTACCATCTGTGTTACTGCCCTCATCGGCCTTAGTGATCATGAAAATGATTTTTTTTTGAAATATAGAAATGAATCAAAAAATGATATATACAAAAAGGCAAAGACAACAATCAGTCATTCTATTTTTGAATGTTTAGCCCAAACCTGGCCTGAAATCAAAACGGATGCAAAAATTATTAACGCCTATACCCCGGCCACCTTTGAAAGGTACACCCTTACACCAAAGGGATCTGCCTATGGTATTAAGAAGACGTCCAAAAATTTTACGCAAAATATGTTTCATCCGGCCACAAAAATTAAAAATTTATTTCTTGCCGGTCAAAGCGTTGCATTTAGCGGTATTCACGGATCACTTGTCAGTAGTATCAGTTTATGCGCTGGCATTTTGGGAGAAGATTATTTAATGAATAAAATAAAAACGGGAAGCCAATGCACCAGGATATTTTAAAATCTCTTGAGAAATTTCAACAGGATACAAGCGGACATATTGAGGCAACTTTGAGATTTGATCCTGATCTGCCACTTTTCAAGGGGCATTTTCCCGGAGTTCCCATGTTGCCGGGGGTGATGCAAATCGAAATAGTCAGACTCATGCTTGAACAGGCTGGTAATCACCCCTTGAGAGTCATACAGATCAAAAAAAATAAATTCTTGAAACCCATTGTGCCGGGCGATCATATCAGCGTTGAAATAGACTCCTGTTGCAATGCTGATATCATCTCTGCCACTGCCAGGCTTTCTGTGGAGGAGGAAACGGCTGGAAAATTAAAGATGACGCTCTCCCCCATGGAAAACAGCGAGGTTTGCTCATGATGCACTATCCTGATATCCTAACGCTGATTCCCCATAGACCTCCTTTTGTAATGATTGATCATATCATCGAGATCACCCGGGATGCCATTATCGTGGAAAAGACATTCCACGATAACGATTACGGGACCAGGGGCCACCTTATTCTTGAAGGGGTACTTATTGAAGTCGCAGCCCAAGCCGTTGCTGCAAAACAGGGATATGAGGACCTTAACTGCCCAGGGAAACCAAAACGGGGGATGCTTGTAAGTGTTAGCCACACTGATTTTTTTTCAAGGGCAAAAATAAATGTTCCCCTACGCATTTTTGCAGAAAAGAAGAACCAGGTGGGTGATTTTTCAATATTGGCCATTTCCATCACCCAGGAGGACACCCCTGTTGCAGAAGGCACAATTCAAATTTTTCTGGAGCCAGACGTATGAACCGATTTTTCAGATGTTTTATTACGCCACTATTTTTATTGCTTTTTATATCGTTAGATCCAATTCAGGGTGCGGCCCAGACAGAAATTCAGCTGTCCCAGTCTGAGGTGGAAATTCTTTTAAATCAAATAGAAAACACCTTTCTTACCACCACAAGCCTTGGAACCACCTTTGAACAGGAAAAAAAGATCTCTTTTTTTGAAGATACCATCAAATCCACAGGTGCGCTTCTGTTCCAGAGCCCCGGTAAAGTTCGTATGGATTCATTTTCTCCTTTTAAGACATCTGCCATTCTCAATGGTGATGCCACTGCCCAATATGAGTTTGTTAACGGTCTTTGGAACAAAGTTGAAAGCACAAATAACAACATGCTTCAGGTTGTTATGAAGAACATCATCTCCTGGCTTCAGGGTAAGTTCAATAACATTTCCCTTTACCGGGTAACAGCTCTCAGGGTAAACAATCAGGCCATCTTGACCCTGACGCCCCAGAGTCCGGAATATAAGAAATATATTCATCATTTTGAACTGGGTATTAACAAGGCTGTCAATGGGCTTGATTTCATAGTCATTATGCTGCCGGATGGCGACTATACGCGTTATACCTTTTTTAATGATCGGATTAATGTAAAATTTTCTTCAGAACTGTTTAACACCCAGGCAACAGCACCTTCCGCCCTTCCTTCATGGCTAGGGCAGACCCCATGAAACGAGTGAACCATAAATTTGTTATCCTTTTGATTTTTGTTCTGGCAGGTTTGTGTGCATGTGCGCCCCGATCAGTGCCCCTAAATTTTTCATCAGTTCCGGCCATGTTCCTTGATCAGCGCATCTATCCTGAAAAATTTGAAGTCATCCATCGCTGTACCCTCTCCATTGCAGGCAGAACCATGGTGTTTAACGGCTATCTAAAGGTGGATAGCCCTTTAAATACCATACGATGTGTGGCGCAGACTGACATGGGAGCGACCTTATTTAAATATAGCTACCAGGACGGAAAGCTCGTTGTCTCTTATTGCAGTCCCGGCTTCAAACCGGACTGGGTTAAAAATTTTGCCTTACGGGATGCGACTTTGATTTATCTTCCCTGTTCTTCGGCAACGCTTCCCCTGGGAAACACCCAGGAGCGTATTGTAACCGATGCAAGGCTGACCCGTTACCGTATCCGTAAGGGAGATGTTGAGGTCTACACTGCAATGTTCAGCTATTCAGACCCGCAGCAGGGTGTGCATCTCTTCGAAGGTGCCATTCCCACTACCATAACCATAATTGATAAAACCCTGCACTATCGTCTTGATATCAGGGTGGTGGACCTTAGATGTATCCCAAAAAACGAGTCCTGATCATCACAGGCATTGCCTTACTTTATATCCTTGCCCTGGTTTTTTCATTGCGTCTTCACCTGGACGAAAAAATTACCTCCATGCTTCCGGATAATGATTCCGAGGTGGTGGATTTTACGTTTACCATTGAGAATCTTCCTTTGATGGATGCCCTTTACATCGATATCCTGGCGGACAACGGCAGCATAAGCCTGGCAGGAGAAAAATCAGATCATCTCTTTAAATCCCTTGTGGAGTCTGTTTTTTTTAAGGATATTCTATATAAACTTTCTGCTGGAGATCTCTTGAACCTGGTGGAACTCATGGATAAAAAGAAATCGCTTCTTATGGACACAGATGACTTATCAATAATGCAGAAAAAACTTAAGCCAGAAGCGCTTGCCATGCGTTTTTTAGGAATAAAGAGAAAATTATTGGAGCCTGCTGGGCTTTTTTCCGTTAAAAGCGTAAGAAACGATCCCTTGGAAACCAGCCAGGCAGTAATGAAAAAACTTGAGCCTTTAAAGGCGATGGCCGTGGGAATTAAAATAACCCAGGGAAGAATTACAAGTGAAGACGGGAAACATATTTTAATGGTGGCCCATCCAAATTTTCCTGCTGTGGATACGGTAAAGGGGAAAGAGATGATGGCGTTTTTGAACACTCTTAGAAAAGAAAATGAGACAAAAGAGGTGAGAATTGGCTTCAGCGGAGCCCATGTGGCAACGCTTGACAATTCACTCACCATACAAAAGGATGTAAAACGAACTGTCACTGCCCTTTCTTTTGCCATTATCCTTATAGGGGCACTTTTTTTCAGACAAAAACGTTTTCTTGTTCTCGTCTTTTTCCCCGCAGGCTTTGGCCTGACCCTTGCCTCGGCCATGATCAGTCTCTATGATCCATACGTATCTGCCATTGCATTGGGATGTGGTGCGGTGCTTGTGGGAATCACCGTTGACTTTGGCATTCACCTTTTATTTCATCTTGATAATACAGATCAGACCAAAATTCAATCCACGTCCCTGTTCGCGTCCCTGTCCCGACCCTTGGCAACCTGTAGTGGCACCACAGCGCTTGCCCTTTTTTCCCTTATGTTTTCATCCATTCCCGGTCAGAGACAGATGGGCCTGTTTGCTGGCATAGGGGTGATCATGGCAGCTCTTTTTGCAAGGTTTGGCCTTATTTATTTTATTCCAAAGCCTGGCATGAAAAAATCAAAACCGATTATTCCACTGGTACGATGGTGTTCTATCCTTTTGGGGATAAAACAGAAAAACAAAAAAGGCCTGCTTTGGGGTGCCATTGTTCTTCTGATGATCGCTTCATGGGGAATGACCCGATTTGAATTCCAGGGCAATATTTCAGCCTTGAACCATTTGAGCCCCCGGATTAAAGCAGATCAAACTCTTTTTTTAAATACCTGGGGAAACACGGTTGCCGTGACTGCCATGGTCCAGGCAGAAAACACCCAGAAGGCCCTTGAAAAAAATGATCGTCTCTATGAATTTTGTAAAAGCCTTGAAGATAAAGGGATGATAAAAAAAACAGCTTCTCTTGCAGGCATTCTGCCATCCATAAAAACCCAGGCGAACAACAAAAAGCAATGGGCAGCCTTCTGGACCTCTGAGATGGTTGAAAAGACAAAAAAGAATTTTGAAGAACAGGGCAGGCATTACCGGTTTTTATCTTCCACCTTTGCCCCATTCTTTGAGTCCATCACAAGGCCGGTTCCTTTCGTAAAACCCGGAGATTATAAAGATACCGCCATTCGGGATCTCATTAATTCTCGCCTGGTTTTGACAAAGGATGACAAAACAATCGTGGTGACCACATTTGAGCCAATGCCCGGCATAGAGATTGCCCGGCTGAAATCATTATTCAAACAGGCCATTCCAGGGATCGTGGTGTTTGATTCAGACTATTTCACCCATCACCTTGCAGGAAAAGTATCAACGGAGTTCGTAAAAATAGCAGGCATTGCCGTTTGTGCCATCCTGGTTTCTTTGTTTTTGTTTATGAAAGATTTTAAAATGGTTTTTGCTGCGGTTATACCCGTTATGATGGGGGGGTATGTTACGTTGGGTGTTTTGGGTATTTTGAACATCCCTATCAACCTTATCAGCATACTGTTCATTGTTTTTGTTTTTGGCGTGGGGGTAGATTTTAGCGTTTTTTTGATTCATCAGAGGGCAAGGGATCTTGATAAAGCCCGGAACGAAAGTCAGCTGGCGATTACCTATGGATCGGTAATTATTTGCGCTATGACCAGTATTGTTGCCTTTGCCTGCCTTATGGCGGCACAACATGCGGCCCTGCGATCCATCGGGGCAGCAGGTTTCATAGGAATGCTGTCATGTCTTGGCATCTCCCTTGTTATGATTCCCCTGTTGCCAGATCGTATGTTTAAAAAAGAATAGAATACTGAGGGGTTTGCAGAAATAATTTTTCCCAAACAGCAGCACCATATATTTGCGCTTCCAAGGATTCAATAACTACATGTAGGTATGTGGATCTAAGTATTCTTATTTCTGCAAGCGGCTCTACTCACAAGGCTTTTTTTAAAAGCGTATCCCATAGCAGCCCCTTGAAACCGAACATATTCAGGGCTTTCATTTTTATTTCAGCCTTAGATGGAGGAAAGATTCGGTCTTTTCTTTTGCCAAATCCAGAGAGAATCTGACGGTTCAACTCCTGGCGATTTATTTGGGGAGAAAAATAGTAAACGGGTTTCAACAGAGAGTCTGTGGGTGAAATGATATTTTCCTTGAGCGCCCTTTTGTAGAGGCTTGTTCGTGGAAGAATGCGAATACCGGAATAGGCAAATACCACGCAGTGCTTTAGACGTTCAATATTTTGAAGTCCCTCATCCACAGTTCTGGAAGTCTCCTCCGGTCCGCCAAACATGATGAAATGGGCTGACGGGACTTCTGCTTCCCGGCACAGCTCATTGGTCTTGATCACATGGGAAAAGGAGAAGCCCTTGTTCATTCCTGCCAGGGTTTGATCACAGCCAGAATCACTTCCAATTTCCATGGCATAAAGCCCCGCGCGCTTCATGAGCTTTAATCCTTGCCTTGTAATGCCCTTTGGAGAAAAAAAAGCGGCCCACTGAACATCAAGATGCCTCCGTATTATTTCTTCTGCAATCTCGAGGTGATTTTCCTGGGGGTCGTTGAATAGTGAGTCTGTGAAAAATAGAGAGGTGATGCCATGATCTTTTTGAAGGCGTTGGATATCATCCACCACTGCCATGGGGTCACGGAAACGGAAATGTGTTCCTTCCAGGGTGGGGTAACTACAATAGGCACACTTGTTAGGGCATCCTCGTTTGGTTTGAATGTTTGCCATGGCGCTTTTGTCAACGTAGAATAAAACAAGATCGTCCCTGTACTCAGGGGGAATCATTTCTTTGCCTGGAATAAGCGTTGAATGTGGGATAATAATTTGGGGCTGGGGTTTGTTCGCTTCCATGGCAGAGATGAATCGAGGAAAGCTGATTTCCCCTTCCCCGATGATACCATGGTCGGCACCCGTGTAATCAAGGATTTCCCGGGGAAGGAGTGAAAATGCGGCCCCTCCAAGCACGGTGGGTGCCATTGAACACTTTTTTATATAGGAGACAAGCGCTTGTACCCCTTTTAAATACCAACCGTCTTCATTGCTTGTGGAATCTACATTATCAATGTTTCTAATGGAGATACCGATAAAATCAGGATTAAAATTTTGAATCGTGAGACCTAAAGAGTGAAAATTTTTTTCCTGTTCAAGAAAATCAAATTGCGACACCGTATGGCCATGCAACTTAAGGGCGGCTGCGATAATAGCCATGCCAATGGGATAAACAGGATGGGGAGAGGTACAGGTGTTGGATGATATCAGGAGGATTTTGCTCATCGAGGGCTCCATGTGTTCATTTGATGATCCAGTTTTTTTATGGCAGATTAAAATATTGTCCAATTAACAGGACAACCGCATTGGAGCCCCGATTTTCGGAGTGAAGGTTGGCATTGGAGAGGTGCCAGAGCCGTAAGCAGCAGAACATCGGGAGTCGTCCCTTGACTTTTATGTCGGTTCCAATCCCGGCTCTTGGGTTAAAGTTCAGTCTCAATCCCTGGCCATTAACCTTATAATCAGTATAAACGATTCCGATGCCTGCCTCCACATAGGGTCTGAATATTTTGGTCTCAAATTTGTCCAGATAAAGCAGTGCTTCTATGCCAGATGAGACTATCAGATTCTCTGTTGCCAAAGAAGAACCAATGCTCAATTCCGTTTTAAATTTAAGACAATTCGGTGCATCATGCCCCCATATTTTGTCATAATCAAAGAGGAAAAAGGCGTTTACACCAATAAAATCCCTGGCATCCCCTGGATCATAGGCCAAACCGGCCATGACTCCAATTCCTGCTTTGGGGTTTAAAGATGAAAGAGAGTCACCTCCGGCATTAGAAGTTATCAGGAGCAATAACGACATCAGGCAAATCAGTCGTATGTGGGCCATATCAGCCTTGTTTCTTTTTGATAAAATTTGCCAGGGTTTCGATGGATTGAAATACTGGTTTTGCCTCTTCCATGCTGGTAATTTCAACACCAAAATGGGCCTGGAGCTGAACAACAAGCTCAACGGCATCAAGGGAATCAAGTTCAAGGCCCTCGCCAAATAGAGGGGCATTGTCATCAATTTCACTGGGATCCACATCTTCCAGGTTCAACTCTTCAACAATCATTTTTTTAAGCAAATCTTTCAATTTGTCAATTTTAACTACGGTTTCCACAGTAAGCTCATCCCTTTTTGATAGCAAATATTCGGGTTGGTAATATAACGGTTTGGTCAGTGTTCCATACGCTCGTATTTGGGACTGCGTAGCATACTAATGCTATGTGAGCAGGTCCATAGGTGAATATGGGTGCTGGCCGAATATTTGCTTTTGATATAAAGTTAATGAATAGAATACAAGCACTTGATTACAAAAGCCTTCCTATCATACTTCCCACATGTTGTAAAAATTAAAAAACTGGTAGGGGAATTTTTTGCAATATAATTCAATGGCAGATACATAGATCTCAAGAAATTCCTGATAGGATTCTTTTTTTCTGCCAAGACCCCGGGGGACCCGAATGACTCTGGCAAGCTCAACCTTATAATCCGCACGACCACATTTTCTTGCGAACAGCACAACTATGGGTGCCCCTGTTGCAGAGGCAATTCTGAAGATTCCGTATGGAAATCGGGCTTCTTGACCCAGGAATTTTGCCTTAAGCGTATTGTCCCCTTTATTGGAAATTCTGTCTCCCATCATAGCCACTCCCTCTCCCTTGCCAAGGGCACTGATAATCTCCACACTTCCGCCAAGGAATCCATCTGCATCTATTACCTTGATGGTTGAAGATTTCTGTTTTAAAAGATGGTAGTTATTATGGTCCTGGGAGATCTGCATGAGCATGTTCAGGGGCATGTGAATAAAATTCAGGGCCGACAGTGCAGACTGCCAGCATCCCACGTGAGATATCATCAAAATGACGCCTTTCTGTTGCTTTCTGGTATCATTGAATAGCTGGGTGAGTGGTTCTTTATCCGGGCAGGTTGGGTTCATGGCCGATGTTCCTTTAATACTTAGCGCAGCACTGTCAATGAGAACCTGTCCCAAATTAAGAATCAATTTGTAGGTGTGGACAAGCCTCATGGGTGATGAAGCATCTGGAAATCGTCTGCTAATGTAGTGAGATGCGCTTTCTCTGGCCTTGGCACTGAATATCAGATAATAAAAAACAACAAAATAAAGAAGCCCATAGGCAGCCCTCTGCCCCCCCATCCGGATAAATCCATAGAAAATTTTAATACCAATGTCTGTTCCGAATTTCCGTAAACTTGTTTTTTTTTCCATATCTTGGTCAGGGTTCTTTGTATTCAACGGTTGATAACTCCCCTATATCTTTTTTCATCGTGATTAAACCCAAATAAATTAAACCGCCCACAACAAGACCTGACAAGGGGGCAACCACAAGTGAGCCGATAAACCATTCAAACAGTCGATCCAGGCACTGGTATCCAAGGGCTTCAATTGAAATATCGGTTAAAAAATATCCGTGTCTCATGAAATAACCAATTTCTATACAAATCGCAGGCATAAAGGGAATAACGCATAGCTGGCTCGTTGCAAGGGCCACCAATTTATTGAGCCTGAAAAATCCGGTAACCATCAGGATGGCAATGGTGTGGCAGGCAATGAGGGGCAGTGTCCCCAGAATTATTCCCACTCCCCCTGAAACAGATAGTCTTGCAGGAGACATTTTGGAATTGGCAAGGCTTCTTAAAAAATTGAGGGGTCTTAAAATTGAGAGTCTGTCCGTTTTTGTTTTTTCGAGAAATTGTTTGTGGGGCAACGGTAGAAATGATCTCAAGGTTAATTTGGTATTAAGGTGGGTGAGATACAGGTTATCTTTTAAAAATTTAAAATGAGATATGCGTTTGCCTTTGGGCTGATAAACAACTGAAATGTCAATATTTTTAAGATTAATTCCGGCCCAGGCTGATTTCACAAGAATCTCCACCTCAAATGAATAGCGATTTTCCTTGAAATTAAAAAAATTAAACAGAGCAAGGGGATAGGCCCGGAAGCCGCTCTGAACATCGGAAACCTTGCATCCCGTCTGTAATCTCAGCCAGAAATTTGAAAAAGATCTTCCAAAAATAGAAGAAAAAGGGACATTCGGGGTGTTGAAATTTCTTTTTCCAATGATAATGGCGTTGGGATGAGATCCTGTCATTAATTTGAACACAGGTATATCTTCCGCTTTGTGTTGTAGATCGGCATCCATGGTGATCATGTGGGTAAACCCCATGGCAAGGGCCTCTTTGGCTCCGGTTCTGATGGCTGCACCCTTGCCAAGATTTTCAGGATGTGCGCGTAAAAATATATCAAGATCTTTCACCGTATCCAATGAGCCATCTGTGCTGCCATCATCCAAAACCATGATGGTGGAATGATAGCCAAGCGCTTCCTTGACCACCTGGCGCAGCGTGCCCACATGGTTGAACACAGGAATGAGGAGCAAAATTTTATTATTTGCCATATCTGGAGTCATTGTTTGCAAATTTTATAAATTGGGAAAGATTTTTAACAAATCTGATCCATGAGTCCGGGGAGCGCCAGATCATGGTAAAATACCCCCATAGCACCTTGGGTCTTAAAAAATGATTTTTATAAAATTTCACAAACAACTCCTCAAGCCGCTCCTCGGTCAAGCCCTTTGGGATGAAAAGAAAATGCATACAGTCCATTTTTTTAAGATTATAGTTAAAATGCCCTTTTTGTTGAATATCTTTGGTGACCGGAGCACCTGGAAAAGGGGTGAATTTTGCGAGATTAAAATCATCCAGCGGAAGAGAATATACGTATTTCATACTTTTTCTTATGCTTGATTCACTCTCACCGGGTAGGCCCATCATCAACAGACCTTTGACCCGGATACCTGCTTTTTTGATGAGATTTATTTTTTCTTCCAACATTCTGAGATCCGCATTTTGCCGGTGCATGGCCAGAAGATCGGGATCTCCTGTTTCAATGCCAAGACTGATCATCCAGCACCCTGCCTGTTTCATTTTTTTGAGAAGCGGATAATCAATATGCTCGGCTCTTACGGCACAGTTGAAGGTCATGCCAAGGGGCTTTGCAATGAGCCAGTCCATAAATGTATCCACCCGTTTTCTATTAAAGGTGAATTGATCATCATAAAAATTAATGTGACGAATATTGAATTTTGTTTTGAGATATTCAAGATGACGGTAGAGATACTCTGCGGAGTTATAGCGAAATGTTCTTTTAAAAACACTTCTGTCGCAATAGGAACAAGCATAGGGGCAACCTCTGCTTGAAATGCAACTTGTATTGGGGGTCTTGGGATAGTTAAATATAGGCAGGCTGTAACGTTCCGGATAGCCTGCCAATTTTTCATAAGCCGGGAAAGGAAGGCTATCAAGAGCCAGAAGATTTTTTCTATATCCTGTAAAAACGATTTTCCCTGTTGCAGCTCTGTGGACAATTCCCTGAATCGTTTCGATTTTATTTGAATTTGCCTGCATCAGTTCTCGTAATGTCTCTTCCCCCTCCCCCACACAGACATAGTCTATTACCGGGTGATCATGGAGGATGGATTCTTTCAGAGCGGAAACATGGGGGCCACCGAATATGACGCTCACATTGGGGCGAATTTTTTTTGCAAAGGTGGCTATTCTCACCCCGTCAAGGAAGCTTGAAGATGTGCAGCTAAAACCTATGAAATCTGGCTTTTCCCCTTGGAGATACTCTTTAATCAGGCTGTCTGAATCGGGGTTGGCATAACAATCTATGATGTCACAGATAATATTATTGGCTTCAACATAGGCGGCAATGGATGCAAGCCCCAGGGGAGGCATGATATTTGCCTTTCTTGATATATCATTGTTAGCGTCGGCGGATTGGTAGCCGAGGGGATGAAGGAGGAGGATTCTTTTGGGTTTCAATGTCATTTCCCCGGGTCATGGGTTTTTATAATTTTTTACAACCATCAATTTCTTAGTCGTTCATTTTTGCCGTGGTTTCGTTTGATTCGAAAGTTCAGGGGCAAACC
>Ga0307929_1002054_pt1 | contig 13777 bp, 6 predicted proteins | sample AceLakmetage1330_FD_203160 | JGI IMG/M metagenome (GOLD analysis project Ga0307929, IMG submission 203160) | Saline water microbial communities from Ace Lake, Antarctica - #1330 | ecosystem: Environmental > Aquatic > Non-marine Saline and Alkaline > Saline | place: Antarctica: Ace Lake...
TCATTTTTGATGATATCACCATCCATGAAAAAATGTGGCAGCAGTTGGGTGAAACCGAAGTGAAACACAACACTCTTTTTGAACGGGTAAGTCAAGGTGTTGTGTATCAAGACGTTGATGGAAAAATAATTTCTGTCAACCCGGCAGCAGAAAAAATTCTGGGGTTATCGTTGGACCAATTGAAAGGGAAAACCTCTATCGATCCGGACTGGAAAGTCATCACGCCGGACGGGAAAGACCTTCCTGGAAATAAACATCCGTCGATGATTGCCCTTAATTCCGGCAAACTTGTAAGAAATTTTATTATGGGGGTTTTTGATCCAGAGGCCAAACAGCACAGCTGGATACAGGTTAATGCTTTTCCTGATTTCAAAAATAAGGAAAAAAAACCCTTTCAAGTATTTACCATGTTTGAAGAAATCACGGATCAAAAGGAAATACAAAAACTGTTGGCAATAAAAAAGAATCGCGCAGGAGATTGATTTTATGAATTCCAATGATTTTAAAGAGGCCTTGAGACAGAAAGCACAAAAAAAGTTCAACTCATCATCTGATGGTATCAAAGACATGGACCGTCAATCGATCAATCAACTGGTCGAAGAATTGCAGATCCATCAAATCGAACTTGAAATTCAGAACGAGGAACTCAGAAATGCCCAGTTGATATCTGATGCCAATAAAAACAGGTATATCAGTCTATTTAACAATGCCCCCATGGGGTATGTCATCTTGAATAAGGCCGGAATTATAAAACAATTCAACTCGGCGTTCGAAACCATGACAGCCAAAAGACAATTGAATGGTTTAAACATTGCATTTGCCGACCTGCTGGTCCAAGAAGACGGTCAGACATTCCGTGCAAGATTTAATGCAGTGTTCAAACAACCTGAGGGCAAGCAGTTAGAATATCGAATAATTGGAGCCAATAGCAGAGAATATCATATCCAAATAAGAGCCAAGTCACATACCCGAACAATTTATGACCCGGATTCCAATAAGAATGAACTGCTGCTGATGATTTCAGATATCTCAGCGTTGAAATCGGCAAAACATGAATTAGAAAAGTCTCTAACCGATTCTCATTTGCGGGAGAAAGAAGTCCAGGCTTTTTTAAAAGGTGCTGAGGCCATCCTGGAACAGACTGATTTTCAAATTACTGCCCGAAAGGTGTTTGATCTTTGCTCTGAAACCATTGGATCAACATCCGGGTATGTGGCGCTGTTGTCCGAAGACGGGGAAGAAAACGAAGTGTTGTTTCTGGAAGCAGGCGATCTGCCCTGTTCGGTTGATCCGGAACTGCCAATGCCGATCAGGGGGCTAAGGGAAACCGCATACCGAACCAACAGGACTGTGTATGACAATGACTTTATGGATTCCAAATGGTTAAAGTTTATGCCCAAAGGTCATGTGCGGCTTGAAAACGTCATGTTTGCACCGCTTGTTATTAAAGGCAAGACCATCGGTATTATGGGACTTGCCAACAAAAACAGTGATTTTACAGACGATGACGCCAGAATAGCAGGTGGCTTTGGTGAACTTGCCGCCATTGCGCTTCTAAACAGCCGGAATCTGGACAAGCGGGATACCGCAGAAAAAAAGAACAGTGAGTTGATTGCAGAGTTACAAAAAGCTCTGGCAGATATAAAGCAATTGAGCGGACTCTTGCCCATTTGCAGTCATTGTAAAAAAATCAGGGATGATAAAGGGTATTGGAATATTCTGGAGTCATATATTCAAAAACACTCTGAAGTCTCTTTTAGTCATGGCATGTGCCCTGACTGTTCCGATGAATTATATGGTGATGAGGAGTGGTATATTGAAATGAAAAGCCAAAAAGATAATAAAATATGATTGGGTTTTATAATTTTGAGAGAACTTTGACGATTTCATAAATTTTGGAGATGTTTATGTCAAAAAAACCTACATATGAACAATTAGAAGCAAGAATCAAGACATTAGAGTTATCTTTAGAAAAATGTAAACAAGGAAGTATAACAGAGAATAACCAGGCCGCAGAGGATCTCGCACAAGCATTTGCCATGTCGATTGACTTGATATGTATCGCCGATATTCAAACGTCAACTTTCTTAAAGGTCAATCCTGCTTTCACAGAAGTACTCGGTTTTTCCGAAGAAGAACTTTTGGAAAAACCATTCCTTGATTTTATTCACCCCGAAGATATTGAAGCAACCCGAATTACAGTCGAGGAAAGGTTGAAGTCGGAAGCAAAAGTCATTGACTTTGAAAATCGATATCGTTGCAAAGATGGTAGCTATAGGTGGTTGAGTTGGGTGAGCCATCCAAATCTGGAACAAGGCGTGACGTTTGCCGTTGCACGAGACATCACTGAATCGAAACAAACCCGGGCATTACTTAAAAAAAACAAAGCACTTCTCGACGCAACTGGACGGATGGCGAAAGTGGGGGGATGGGAATTGGATGTTGATACGCTTGAATTATTCTGGACAGATGAAACCTATCGCATTCATGAACTTCCACAGGGTGTCAAACCGTCTTTAAAAGAGGCAATCAATTTTTTTCATCCGGAAGACAGGGAGAAATTATCTCAAGCCATAGAACGAACAATTAATTATGGTGAGCCATATGATATGGAGATTCGGTTTATCACCGCCAAAGGAAATAATCTGAGGACTCATACGATATGCCATCCAGAGGTAGTGGATGGAAAAACTGTCAAGTTGAAAGGAACCTTTCAGGATATAACTAAGCAAAAAAAGACAGAAGAGGCTTTGAAGGTCAGTGAAAAAAAATATCAATCCTTGTTTGAGAATGCCCAGGTCGCGTTGTTCAGGAATAGAATTTCTGACGGCAAGGTCCTTGAGATAAATGAACGATATGCAAAAATGGCAGGGTATTCAAATATTCAAGATTGCATGGCGGAATTCAATGCTGCCGATGCGTGGGTTGATTCCGACGGGCGCAAAAAACTTTTGAGCCTTTTACAAAAAAATGGATTTGTCAGCGATTACGAAACCCAAATTATCCGCAAGGATGACGTCAAAATCTGGATATCCTTTTCAGCAATGATTTTCCCCGAAAAAGGATTTCTTGAAGGATCAATCGTAGAGATCACCGAACGTAAACGATCCGAGATTGAGCGTGAAAAATTACAGGCACAATTGGTTCAGGCCCAGAAAATGGAATCCGTAGGAAGGCTTGCAGGTGGTGTTGCTCACGACTTCAACAACATGCTGAGTATCATCCTTGGCAATGCTGAAATTATAAAGGAAGATATTGACCCGTTAAATCCTCTCACAGCAAATTTGGAAGAGATACATAAGGCTGCCGAACGTTCCGCCAATTTGACCAGACAATTGTTAGCCTTTGCACGCAAACAGACGATTGATCCCAAGATAATAAACCTGAACCACGTCCTTGATGATATGCTTAAAATGCTAAAGCGTCTGATCGGAGAGGACATTGATTTGACCTGGCAGCCTTCCCAAAGTCTGTGGTCTGTCAAAATAGATCCTTCCCAGATTGATCAGATATTAGCGAACCTCTGTGTTAATGCCCGGGATGCAATCAAGAGTGTAGGTAAAGTTACCATTGAGACAGACAATATTTCCTTTGATGAAGCTTATTGCAAAGAGCATGCGGGTTTTAATCCAGGTGATTACGTAATGATAGCGGTAAGTGACAATGGATCTGGTATGGATAAGAAAACCATGACCAATCTTTTCGAACCATTTTTTACAACAAAGAGTGTCGGCAAGGGAAGCGGCCTTGGATTGGCAACCGTCTTCGGTATTGTAAAGCAGAACAAAGGATTTATAAACGTTTACAGTGAGCCCAATGAAGGAACAACTATTAAAATTTATCTTCCTGTTCATTCAGAAGTGGCACTCTCCAAACAAAACAGTGGTTTAGAAAAGGTGCCGAAGACAGGAAATGAAACGATACTCGTGGTGGAAGATGAAAAGGCAATTCTAAGGGTGACCAAGATAATGCTTGAACGGCTTGGCTATAAAGTATTGACGGCTTCTGCACCGAATGAAGCCATATCCATTGTGAAAGGATCTAAAATCAATGCAATCCATTTGCTTATGACAGACGTTGTTATGCCTGAGATGAACGGTCGAGAACTTTCTAAAATATTAATTGGTTTGTATCCAGATCTCAAGTGTTTGTTTATGTCGGGATACACTGCCAACGTTATTGCTCATCACGGTGTCTTAGATTCAGGCTTACAATTTATAAACAAACCATTTTCAAAACAGGACTTGTCCTCAAAAGTGAGAGAGGTGCTTGATCAAGCCAAAGGTATAAAGTTATAATTATCCTATCTCAAAGGTTGATAAAGTTTATTTTTTTTAAAAATAGAGATGGCGTTCTTTTTAAAAAAGCAGGTGTGTTTTTAAATAAATCACAGCTTTCCGAAGCCAAAGATATGGAAATCTTTATAGGAAGAAGAGTGAACGAACTGGAGTGATCTGTATAAATATTTGAAGAGGTAATATGTGGAAAGATAAATCAAGTATCCAGACTAAATTTTTAAATAAAATGATGTATATCGTCTTTATTTCAGTGGGATTATGGTGCTTAATATGGATACAGGGAGAATATTCCACTTTCAAGTCTGAATCAGATTCCTTACGTTCAAACTATATCCAGTCTCAAAAAGCTCTTTTAAAAAATGAAGTGGGAAGTATTGTTCAAAACATAAATACCGTCCGGCTACAGGCAGAAAAAAAGCTTGAGCGGTCTCTTGAAGAACGGGTTAATGAAGCCTTTCAGACCGCCATGTATATTTATCAGCAAAATGTTAATTCAAAATCGCTTCCTGTAATTGAAAAAATGATCAAGGATGCGTTAAGGCCTGTTCGGTTTAATGATGGCCGAGGATACTATTTTGCCGTTTCATTGGATGGGATCGAACAATTATATCCTGTCAAACCCGAATACGAGGGGAAAAATCTGATTGAGTTGCAGGATTCGAAAGGGATTTTTGTTATTCAAGATGAAATTGGTGTCATCAAAAGAAAAGGAGAGGGGCTTGTTCGACATTTCTGGACAAAACCAGAGAAAGATTCCACCAAACTGTATGAAAAAGTTTCTTTTATAAAACACTTTAAACCGTTGAATTGGTATTTGGGTACAGGGGAATACCTTGACAACGCAAGAGAACAAGTCCAGGAGCAAATTTTAAAAAGGCTTTCAAACCTAAGGTTTGGAACAGAAGGATATTTTTTTGGAAGCACCTATCAAGGTGAGGCTCTTTTTTCAGCAGGCAAAATTAACACATCATCCGGCAATATATGGGAATTGACCGATCTCAATGGTGTAAAAGTTATCCAAGAGCAAACTAAAGCGGCAAAAAATCCAGAGGGCGATTTTGTTCGTTATTCTTGGAATAAATTGAACACAAAGGACCTTTCACCAAAAATATCTTTTGTTCGAGGAATTCCCGAATGGGAATGGGTCATCGGAGCGGGAGTATATCTGGATACAATCGAAACAACGATTTCTGAAAACAAAACAGCATTGATTAGCGGGCTTAAAAAAAGAATTGCTCGAAGCATGGTGATTCTGGCAGTGTTATTGTGTTTAATCTATTTCTGGTCAAAACGCATTTCAATTCAAATCCAAAAATCGGTTGATACTTTTTCATCTTTTTTGGAGAAAGCAAGAACAGATTCAATTATTATAGATCCGGATGATATTCAATTAAAAGAATTCAAAGATATCGCAATATCCACAAACAAGATGCTGAAGGACAGGAAAAAAGCAAGTGATCAATTGCAGAAAAGTGAAGAAAAATATCGGAAAATAGTTGAAAACGCAAATGAAAGTATTGTAATATCCCAAGATGGGATATTTAAATTTATAAATTCAAAAACATCCGAAATATCAGGTTATTCCCAGCAAGAATTGATATCAAAATCTTTCATAAAGCTTGTTCATCCAGACGAACAGTCTATGGTGATGCAACATCATATAAAAAGGCTACGGGGGGAAAAAATACCTGAAATATGCGAGTTAAGATTTATAGCTAAGAATGGTAATGTTAAATGGGTTGAAGACAATGGAATCATAGTTGAATGGGAAGGTAAACCTGCAACCTTAAATTTTTTTACTGACATCACTGACCGGAAACGAGTTGAGGAATCACTAAAAGAGATTGTAATGCTTCTGAAGGAAACACAGAAAATTGCTAAAATGGGTGGGTGGGAATACGATGTTCAAACGAACGTAGCAACATATACCGATATGATTTTTGAAATCTATGGAGAGACCTTTTCAAATCCAGAAGAAGGTATTAAGTTCTATCATATAGATGACAGAATGATGGTGTTGCAATCGTTTAAAAATGCTGTTGCTAATAATGAACCTTATGATATCGAAGCTCGTTTTCAAAATGCACAAGGAGATAACCTCTGGGTTAGAACGGTAGGGAAACCGGTAGTCGAAGACGGAAAGGTTGTCAAAGTTATTGGTAACTTGATGGATATCACTGAACTGAAAAAGGCTGAGAACAAATTAAAACGAAGTTCATCGATTTTAAATGCCACTCAGCAATTGGCTAAAATCGGTGGCTGGGAATTAGATCAGAAAACACAGAGTATCTTTTGGACAGATGAAGTTTACCGAATCCATGGTTTTCTGCCTGATGAATTTACATCGTTTGAAGAATCCGTCAAACTAAGTATGAAATGTTACGATCCTGGAGATCAACAAATAGTAGTTGATGCATTCAAAAAATGCACAGAGGAAGGGCAGGCATACGATCTTGAACTCCCATTCACAACGACAAAGGGTCGCCGGATATGGATTCAAACGTTAGCCAAGCCTATAATAGAAAACGGCAAAGTTATCAAAGTTGTCGGCTGCTTCATGGATATCACCGAACGGAAACAATTGGAAGAAAAATTACGCCAAACTCAAAAAATGGAAGCTATTGGAACCCTTGCAGGCGGTATCGCCCATGATTTTAACAATATCCTATTCCCCATTGTCGGCCACACAGAAATGATGATTGAAGATATTCCAGATGACAGCCCATTCAAAGAGAGCCTGAAGGAAATTTATACCAGCGCCTTGAGAGCCAAAGATCTTGTCCAACAGATCCTTGCTTTTTCACGTCAGGAGAATAGCGAACTGAAGCTGATGAAGATGCAGTCCATTATAAAGGAAGCCCTGAAACTGATCAGATCAACAATCACCACCACCATTACCATCAATCAGAATCTGCAACCTGATTGCGGTGCCATAAAAGCAGACCCCACACAAATACATCAGATTGTGATGAATCTTACCACCAATGCCTATCATGCCATGGAAAATGACGGTGGTGAACTCAAAGTGGTCCTTAAAGAAGTTGAATTGGGTCAGCAAGACTTAATACATACTGATTTAACACCTGGAAGATATGCTTGCCTGACAATTTCTGATACAGGCATTGGTATCACTAAAGATGTAATTGATAAAATCTTTGACCCCTTTTTTACCACAAAGGAAAAGGGTAAAGGTACTGGAATGGGATTGTCTGTGGTTCATGGTATTATTAAAAATATGAATGGAAAAATCGAGGTTGATAGTGAACTTGGGAAAGGCACTGAATTCCATGTTTACCTGCCGATAGTTGAAAATGCCTTTAAGATTGAAGAGTCTCCGATAAAAGAACCAATGCAGGGTGGAGATGAAAGAATTCTTCTTGTAGATGACGAAGAAATAATTATTAAAATGGAAACGAAGGCGCTGGAACGTTTAGGGTATCAAGTAACATCACTTACAAGCAGTATTGAGGCTCTCGAAATATTTAGAACCAATCCGGATAAATTTGATTTGATAGTCACAGACATGGCCATGCCAAAAATACCTGGGAATAAATTGGCCGCTGAATTGATCAAAATACGTCCTGATATTCCTATATTACTTTGTACAGGGTTCAGTGAAGCCATGACCGAAGAAAAAGTTAAATCTCTGGGTATAAAAGGTCTGTTGTTAAAGCCGATTATTATGAAGGAACTTGCCCGAAAGATTCGGGAAACTTTGGATAATACTTAAAAAAATGAAATATTGACAAAATCAAAGAATATTGACACCTGGAAGTTAAAGGAATACTGACATGCCCTTAGCAGAAAATTCTACACGAAAAGAATTATTAAAAAGAATCGAAGAGCTTGAAACGGAAAAACATAAACGGAAAGCCATTGAAGAAAAGAACGAAGAAATAACTGAGCGGTTGGAGTTACTCTTACATGCCTTACCGGTTGGGATTGTAATCATTGATTATAAAACCCAGAGAATAATTGATGTGAATCCACATGCTCTGATGGCGTTTGGCTGCTCTTTAGATAAGTTAATCGGTAAAAATTGCCAAGACTATATTTGCCCTGCAGACAAAGGAAACTGCCCGATTATTGATCAAAAATTAAATCTTGACCGATCAGAAAGGGAGATATTAACCATAGAGAAGAGAAAGATCCCTGTCCTAAAGACCGTTGTTAAAACCGAGATAGAGGGTAAAAAAGTTCTTGTGGAATGCTTCATTGATATCAGTGACAAAAAAAATGCTGAAAAAGAACACCTAAAAAGGGAAAAGCTTCAAGCTGTTTTAGAAATGGCGGGCGCTGTCTGTCATGAATTCAATCAGCCGCTTCAGGTTATTAACGGGTATTGCGAGTTGCTGAAAAACAATTTTGAGCCAGATTCGGAGAATAGAGAGTTCATTGAAAAAATATTGAAAGAAGGTTCTAAACTGGGATCACTTACCGGAGATGTAATGAACATCACCGAGTATGAAACAAAGCCATACTTGAATTCTAAAATTGTTGATATTAAACGTTCATCTGCTATGCGGTATGGTGATAAATAAAAGATAATGGGACATTTGGACAAATAGAAGAACATCAGATATTATTTCAAAGCTTTTTTAGCTTTTCAATTATTTAACCTCTCGTTCTAATTCCCTTTTAAATGTCGTTCGAAAGATCCTATGGTATCAATTCTGCTGTCGAAAAATAAAAATTATTAACGGCTTAATTTTTCATCATATGTTCTGATTATTTATATAGAAAGGCAGTTTTTGAAAACGGAAAGTGGAGGGATTAAAGCTAAAATGAAGAAAGGTGGGGTTTTTATGATAAATCGTAAATGTACTAAAAAATCAAATGGTTATATTCCAATTGAAGCTGTGCTTTGCAACGATGATAAATTACACGTCCCCTTGGGGACGCCAAACGAATCATCATTAGGGCGGGCAACCGCCCTTTTTTTGTTTCTTAACTTCCCGCCAAAACCACTCGATATCAAATTTTGGCTTAAAATCAGGTAATTACAATAGATATGAGAAGAAAGATGAACGCCTTTGGGCGTTTATTTTTTGTACTTTGAATGGATTGATGGAGAGGGGTCAATATAAAAGGTAACATTCTTTTCTTTACCAGATAATTTTTATGGGTTAAGATGGTTTTATGAAATTGACCGTGAAAGAAAAATTGATGCTCTTGGAGCTTGCAACACTTGGAAATGTCTCTGCTGCCTGTGAATATATGAATGTCAGCCAAAAAACCTATTATCAGATCAAAAAGGCCTATGATGAAGGCGGTGTTGAAACTCTGACCTCAAAATTTCGGCGGATTCCTAACCTTAAAAACCGGATTTCTGACGAGGTTGAAGAGGCCGTACTGATATTCTCAAGAGAAAACCCGGAATTTGGCAAAAAGAAAATCAGCCGGATTTTGACGGAACAGGGGCACTCGATTTCACCAAACACCGTTAAGGCAGTTTTGGAACGAAATGAGATGTAATTGATTTTTCAATCTGTGTATGAAATTTGTTTATACCAGATGTGGTATTTTGGAAATATTCAAAAAGTCCGGACTGGTGAAAGAAACGCTCGGTAGTTTGTTGAATTTGACTCGTGACTATATATACCATAATTAATCGCGAGTAATTCAAAACGGCTCACAGCTTTTTTTGCAATTTATAGTGCTTTCTGATAGTGTCATTTTGAAAAAGTTTTTACAGATACACTTTGAATTTGTAATTATTGGTGCCATCATTATTGATGCAATTATCTGCGAAATCAGATATCAATAAGTCACAAAGCACATCAACCTGGAGTCATACTATGAAATATAAACTTCAAGATTTGATTGATATGGAACATTTTCAGAATTTGCAGGATAGGTTAAATGAAATTTATTCTTTCCCTTCTTCGATAATTGATAACGAAGGAAACATCCTTACCGCCACAGCCTGGCAGGACATCTGCACACAGTTCCACAGAAAAAACAAAGATTGTGAAAAACTTTGTATTCAGAGTGACTTATACATTAAAAATCATATACATGAAGCGAATCCGGCTGTGACTTACCAGTGCCCTCACGGGTTGGTCGATAATGCAACGCCAATCATCATTGATGGCGTCCATTATGGGAATTTCTTTACTGGTCAGTTTTTTCTGGAAAAACCGGACATGGCGTTTTTCCGTGCTCAAGCCCATAAATATGAGTTTGATACGAATTCATATCTTGAAGCAGTTGAACGAGTTCCGATCTGGACACAGGAACAACTCAACAGCTATCTATTTTTCATTAAAGGTTTGATTGCTATTATCTCCGAAAGTGGATTAAAAAAACTTAAGGAGGGTGAAAATCGAAAACGAATTGAATCAAGCGAGAAGAGGCACAGATCCATTCTCAAATCAGCAATGGATGGATATTGGCTAACGGACACTGCGGGACAATTGCTTGAAGTCAATGGTGCCTATTGCCGCATGAGTGGTTACAGTGAGGATGAGCTCCTGATGATGCGCATTCCGGACTTGGAGGTATTGGAAAATCCTCAACGTGTAGCCGAACACATACAAAAAGTTATTTCTCAAGGATCGGATCGCTTTGAAACTAAACATCGTTCTAAAGATGGAACCATTTTTGAAGTTGAGGTCAGTATTCAATTCCGTTCAGAGGAAGATGGACAATGCGTTTGTTTCCTTCGGGATATCACTGATCAAAAAAATGCAGAAAAAGCGCTGCAGGATTCAGAAACAAAACACAGAAAATATGTTGAAAATTCACCACTTGGGATATTTGTCGTTGATGAAAAAGGCAAATATGTTGATGTCAACCCGGGAGCATGTGAATTATTGGGTTATACACAGGATGAACTAATTAAGCTATCAATTCCAGATATTTCAATTTCTAAAGAAGATAGAGAAACTTTCCAACGGCTAAAAAAGGACGGCATCATAAGTTATGAAGGTGAATTGAAGAGAAAAGAGGGCTCTGTTGTTAATGTCAGATTAGATGCAGTTTCTCTTCCGAATGGTCAATTTATAGCCTTTTGCACTGATATTACCGAACGTAAACAAACGGAAAGACTAATACGAAATAGTCAAAAAAAATATCGGACCCTTTTTGAAAATATGGCTCAAGGCGTTTTTTATCAAAGAGCCGATGGTGTTTTGATCGATTTCAACAATGCCGCCCTTGAAATGTTTGGACTGAGTTCCGACCAATTCTTAGGAAGGACCTCCTTAGATCCAAAATGGAACGTGATCAATGAAGATGGGGGAATCCTGCCTGGTGACAAGCATCCCTCCATGGTAGCGCTACAAACCGGGGAACCCGTTCGAAATTATATTGTTGGTGTTTATAACCCCTGCACAAAAGATTATAATTGGCTTGTTGTTAACGCTATACCACAATTTAACAAAGCCGGGGAAAAACCATACCAAGTATTTGTAACACTACAGGATATCACCAATTTTAAACGTTCAGAAAAAGAACTCCGTGAGAGTGAAAAAGAACTTCAATTAACTTTAGATGCGACTGCTGACGGAATTTGGTCTTGGTGTTTTAAGACCAATGAACTTTATTTCAGTTCAAATTACTACAAAATGTTAGGCTATATGCCTGATGAATTTCCTGCCAATTTTGAAAATTGGATCAATCAAATCCATAAAGATGATAAAGAAAAGGCTTTAGAAGTTGCCAATGAATTTCTAAAACAGAAACCAGATTTGTACAACAATGAATTTAGAATGAGGACAAAAAACGGTGACTATCGTTGGATGAAAACGTCTGCCAAGGTGGTTGAAAGAGATGAGAATGGTGATGCTGTCTATATGATCGGCAACCATGAAGATATTACGGAAAAAAAACTTGCGTTAGATGCTCTCATAAAAGGACAGGCGCGTTTTGAATTAGCGATGCGGTCTGTCAACGATGGGCTTTGGGACTGGAATGTAAAAACCAATGAGATTTATTTTTCCCCTGCTTGGAAAAAAATGCTGGGGTATGAAGATTATGAAATTGAAAATAAATTTTCCGAATGGGAACGTTTAACTGATCCAAAGGATGTTAAACGTTCTTGGGGTATGCTCAAGGAAGTTTTCGAAGGCAAAAGAAAGAGTTTCAAAAATGAATTCAAGATGCGTCACAAGGCTGGTCATTGGGTCGATATTCTTGCAAGGGCGGACGTTATTAACGATGAAAATGGTGAAGGCGCAAGGGTTATCGGTACGCATGTCGATATCACTGAACGGAAGCGGTTGGAAGAACAACTCCAACAATCTCAGAAGATGGAATCTATCGGAACGCTTGCAGGGGGTATCGCACATGATTTCAATAATATCCTTTTCCCCATTGTCGGATACACAGAAATGTTGATGGAAGATGTTCCAGAGAACAGTCCATTCAAAGACAGCCTGAATGAAATTTATAACGGCGCATTAAGAGCCAGAGATCTGGTTCAACAGATTCTTGCTTTTTCACGACAGGGAGCAAGTGAGCTGAATCTGATAAGGCCGCAGACGATTGTCAAAGAAGCACTGAAACTGATCAGGGCAACAATCCCTACAACCATTTCACTCAGTCAAAACATCCAATCCGATTGCAATGCCATAAAAGCTGACCCCACAAAAATACATCAGATTGTAATGAATCTTACCACCAATGCCTATCATGCCATGGAAAATGATGGCGGGGAACTCAAGGTGGTCCTTAAAGAAGTCAAATTGGGTCAGCAAGACTTAAAATATACTGATTTAACACCTGGAAGATATGCTTGCCTGACAGTTTCTGATACAGGCATCGGTATCAGTAAAGATATGATTGATAAAATCTTTGATCCCTTTTTCACCACAAAGGAAAAAGGCAAAGGAACCGGGATGGGATTGTCAATGGTTCACGGAATTGTAAAAACGATGAATGGAGAAATTCAAGCATATAGCCAACCGGGAAAGGGTACGAAATTCCATGTTTATCTGCCGATAGCCCAAAGTGCTTTTGAGACTAAGGAATCCCGGATAAAAGAACCAATACAGGGTGGAGATGAAAGCATTCTCCTTGTAGATGATGAAGACGTCATTATTAAAATGGAAAAACAGACATTGGAACGTTTAGGGTATAAAGTGACATCAAGGACAAGCAGTATTGAAGCCCTTGAGGCTTTCAAAAACTGTCCGGATAAATTTGATCTGGTGATTACAGATTTGGCCATGCCAAAGATGCCTGGTGATAAACTTGCTGCTGAATTGATTAAAATACGCACTGATATTCCCATATTACTTTGTACGGGATTTAGTGAACGGTTTAGCGAAAAAACTGCAAAAGTTATGGGCATCAAAGGTTTTCTGATGAAGCCGGTTTTCAAGGCGGCTATGGCACAGGAAGTGAGAAGCGACCTGTGCCATTGAAAAATAAATGTAATATCAGTGGTTTAATGAAATATTTGTAACATACCCAAATAATTATCAATATAGGGGGTAGACATTTTGATCAATAGAGCGTAGGTTTATGGCAGTTGA
>Ga0307929_1002055_pt1 | contig 13764 bp, 17 predicted proteins | sample AceLakmetage1330_FD_203160 | JGI IMG/M metagenome (GOLD analysis project Ga0307929, IMG submission 203160) | Saline water microbial communities from Ace Lake, Antarctica - #1330 | ecosystem: Environmental > Aquatic > Non-marine Saline and Alkaline > Saline | place: Antarctica: Ace Lake...
GTATTGATGTTGTTCCTGTTGAAGGTTCCAATTTCACTTCAACCCATTTCAGATTGGATCTTGTTTTCAGCAAGTAACCTAATCCAATGCCGGTTTTTGGGAAGAGGATCAACATACTCTTTTTATTTCCCATGGATTCTGTTATCTAATGGTTCCTGTCTAATGATATGAAAATTTTTTTAACTCTTTCTGATGACTCTTGCCAATAATCTTATTTTTTAAAAGATCCCAATAATGGAAAAAAAAACAGATTTAACTTCAGGCCCTATAGCGGCACAGCTAATTAAGCTGTCTTTTCCCATTATTGGGACATCATTTATCCAGATGGCCTATAATCTTACCGATGTCGTATGGCTTGGACGTACAGGATCGGCGATTATAACGGCAGCAACTACAGCTGGATTTTTCATGTGGCTTATGATGAGCTTCTTTTATATTACGAAATCAGGAGCAGAAACCCTTATTTCCCAATCTGTGGGGAAAAAAGACTTTTCAACGGCGAGGCAGGTCGCTGAAAATGCTTTGACCATAGGACTATCTGCTTCATTTATTTTAAATTTACTGGTTATCGTTTTTGCGGACAATCTTCTTAATTTTTTTAAGTTAGAGCCGGAGGTCATGGTAAGCGCGGTCAATTACCTTAAAATTGTTTCAATTGGAATGTGCTTTGCTGTAATTAATCCGGTTATGAGTGCCGTTTATCTGGGATTCGGCAACAGTAGAACGCCTTTTTATATAAATTCCATAGGCTTGATTGTAAATATGGTTCTTGATCCCATTCTGATATTCGGGCTCTGGTTTATTCCTGAGCTTGGCATAAAAGGGGCGGCAATTGCCACAGTGGTGTCCAATATACTGGTATTTTTAATCTTTCTTTTCAAACTTAAATCACATGACTCTGTTCTTCCACACATCAAAATATTTGTGTCGCTTAGAACCAAGATCACAAAAAACATTTTAAAGATCGGTGTCCCTGTTGCCATAGGACATATGTCATTTTGTATCTTTTCAATGTATATCGGAAAAATTGTCTCTGCATATGGAACCATCCCTCTTGGTGTCCAGAATGTTGGTTCAAGTATTGAAGCGCTGTCATGGAATACAGCACTTGGTTTCGCCACAGCCCTTGCCGCATTTACCGGCCAGAACTATGGTGCGGGAAAGCACCGCAGAATCAAGCAGGGATATTACATTATTCTATTTTTGAGCATAAGCCTGGGTCTTATTGCGACAATAGCATTCTTCTTTTTTGGAGAACAACTTTTCTCTTTAATCTCAAATGAACATGAGATGGTTGCCACAGGTGCTTTGTATCTTAAAATCATTGCTGTTTCACAAATTTTCATGTGTATTGAAATAACATCTTCCGGCGGGTTTTACGGTCTTGGGAAAACAAAACAACCTTCCCTTACAAGTTTTATTTTTACAGGGCTTAGAATTCCTGCAGCATTTTTGGTTATTAATTTCACAACATATACGTATGACGGAATCTGGTGGTGCATCAGTATAAGCAGCCTGTTCAAAGGCGTTATCGTTACAGGACTTTATTTTCTGACCTTAAAAAAGCTTAATGAAAAATAAAAAAAAGTAATCGAAAGCTTTTTTGAGAAGCCCCACATCTCCTTTCCCTTGACATAGGGTTCTTTAAATGCACATAATTCCATCTATAATTGTTTTAGATACCTTAGTTTCTTCCCTCTGATTCTCGGCATCATTTGTTTGATCGTTTTCTTTTGTTGGAGAAAGAAACCCATTTTTCAAGAAGTATCCCCTAACCTGGACAAGCCAGAGCCAAAAAGGTTTTCTGATTCTTTTGCCAAAACAACACGAAAATCAAAGATAAGAATCTAAAAGGGTAACGTATTTTTAAGGAAATATGAAGGAGATCTTATGTTCATATCTTTTTTACAAAAGGATGATGCAGTTGATGAATAAAAATTTAATAGCTATGGATACCACCGTCAAAAAAATACACACCATCCCATTATTCAGCGGGTTAAATGAAGAAGAGTTGACAAAAATCACAGCCATTTCCCAAAAAAAAGCGTATAAAAAAGGGGAGTTAATTTTTAACGAAGGGGATGTGGGGGATGGCTTTTACATTATTGAAACGGGTAAGATAAAAATATTCAAACTCTCCTTCGGGGGGAAAGAACAGATTCTTCACATCTATGGGCCGGGGAAACCCTTTGGGGAGGTTCCCGTGTTCACCGGAAAAAATTTCCCCGCCACAGCCCAGGCCGTGGTGGGCTCCACCCTGATTTTTTTCCCGAGAAAGGACTTTATTGCCCACATCACAGCCAACCCCTCCCTGGCATTGAACATGCTGGCAGTGTTGTCCATGCGCCTGCGGGAATTCACGGTGATGGTGGAAAATCTGGCGTTAAAAGAGGTGCCGGCCCGACTGGCATCCTATCTCGGAGTCTTAACAAAAGAACAAAGTAACCTATCGGTTGTAACCCTTCCGGTGTCCAAAAATCAACTGGCAGGCCTGTTGGGTACCACCCCGGAGACCCTTTCCAGAATTTTCAGTAAAATGTGCGGGGAAGGTCTCATTGGCATGGACCGGGGGATCATTTCGATCCTGGATGCCGAGGGGCTGGCGGATATGGCGGTGGGGGGCTGACCCAACCACAGACATGTGACAAAATCTGGGTTTGAGCATAACGTCGGCCATCTTGCAGTGGCGGTTTAACATCAATAAACATGTGTGTTATTCCGGACATTTATGCTGCTTTATAATTTGCCTCCCATATAGATGTTTCCTCTTATGATCACCCCAATTTTAGATGAAAGTCCCGGCAAATATGACGGATTTTCATGCTGCGCTGTGGGCGGACCAAGGTCAAAATAAAATTCGCCCGTTATGGGGCACTGGCCAAACAGATACAGTGCCAACCTGAATATTTACCTAAAGTGGCCGATCTTATGATCAAGCCCCAATTTTGATTTGACAAATAAGCACTTAAGTGATTACATTATAATTACAATAATCAAAATCAGGGGGAGTTATTATGACAACATTAATTAGAATTGGAAACTCGCAAGGAGTACGAATTCCGAAAGCGATCATCGAACAAGCGCAACTTAATGAAAAAGAACTTGAATTTAAGGTGCTTGATGAAGGCCTATTAATAAAGCCAGCCAGAAAATATAGACAGGGTTGGCAAAAACAATTTGAAAAATTTATTAAAACCCAAAAAGAAGATGAACTGGATCAAGAGTGGCTGGATGCGTCTCTGGTTGAAGATGAGGATTGGGAATGGTGAATCAGTCAATCAGCAGATTCGACATATGGTTGGTTCAATTAGATCCAACAAAAGGTCACGAAATAAAGAAAAAAAGACCCTGTATTGTAATTTCACCGAATGAAATGTCTTCATTAAAAACAGCCATTGTTGCCCCAATGACTTCAAGAGGCTTCAATTTTCCCACAAGAATCCAGTGTACATTCCAAGGGAAAAAAGAATTGATATTATTGGATCAGATAAGAGCTGTCGACAAATCAAGATTAGTAAAAAAGTTGGGGGTGATTTCAAAGACGACGCAAATTAAAGTTTGTGATTGTTTACAAGAGCTTTTTGCATACTGATGAGGCGAACCAAACGCTGGAGAGGGACCAGGCTACCTGCGCGGCCTTTTCGGAATTACCTGATTCAGGAAATTTTAATTTTTTATCGAAGTTCTTAGGGTTCAAAACCCTGCCCCCTCAGCGCCGCGTTATACCACTTAATTCTATGGAAACTATGATCAAACGCAGACGTCTGCTATATGTCTTACTTAATGTGCTTACGATTATTTTCGGGCTTCTTTCACGATCAAAACTTGTCCAATTGCCGGTTTTTATTTCGACATATGCCGGGGACACTCTGTGGGCCTTAATGGTTTTCTGGTGTTTATGTATTCTTGAACCGCACTGGGAAACATGGAAAATCTTCTGGGCAGCTATTCTATTTTCGTTTACCATAGAATTTTCTCAATTTTATCACGCAGCCTGGATTGACAGCATAAGGCATACAAAACTCGGTGGTTTGATCCTTGGATTCGGATTCAAGTTGAGTGATCTATGTTTCTATTCAATTGGAATAATTTTTGGGGCATTTATAGATTACCTTTTACTTAAATCAGGCAAAGTCACAAAGGAATTCTGATGATTTGAAAATGGCCCGGGCAAGGGGGTTCAAGGGCAGCCGCCAGAAGATGAAGAGTGCATAACCCGATGACTTGAACACACATCAGCCGGCAACCGCCAGTCAATCTCTTTTTTTCCCTGGCCCGCCAAGTACTGATTGACCCGGGAGAAATGACCGTTACCCAAAAATCCCCGGTGGGCCGAGAACGGTGAAGGATGGGTGGACTTGAGGATCAGGTGACGACGGGTGTCGATGAACTGCCCCTTGTTCTGGGCATAGTTTCCCCACAGCAGAAACACCAGCCCCTCATGCCCCTGGTTCAAAAGGGTCACCGCTCGGTCCGTGAACTGCTCCCATCCCTGTTTCTGGTGGGAACCGGCCCTTTTTTTTTCAACACTCAAAACGCTATTAAGAAGCAACACCCCCTGCCTTGCCCAGGAGACCAGGTGCCCATGACAGGGGGGGACAATCCCAAGATCTCTATGGATCTCTTTGTAAATATTGATAAGGGATGGGGGTACCGGCACCCCGGGTAACACAGAAAAGCAGAGGCCATGGGCCTGACCCGGCCCGTGGTAGGGATCCTGACCCAGAATCACCACCTTCACCTTATCAAAGGGGGTTAGATTAAAGGCATTGAACATATCCTCTCCCCTGGGATAAATTTCTTTTCCCGCGCTTTTTTCCCGGGCAAGAAACGTCCGCAATGACGTCATGTAGGGTTTCTGGAACTCCGGCAAGAGTTCCTTTTTCCATGAGGCTTCCAACTTTATGTGATCCTGCTCTTCAGCCATTTTCTAATAATATCCTTTAATTTCGCCATTCCAGGGCAACGTTACGCCATTCTAAGAGTCTGTTTAAAGATTATCAGGCTCTTAAGATGAATGCCATAAAAAATCTAACAGCCAGGTGAACCGGACAGCAAGAATCTCCTTTTTTAAAAAGTTAAAAAAACAGGTCACCATTCGAATTGGTGTAGATATAATAGAGTACTTTAAAAATCAGGCTGAGGAAACCGGTGTCCCATATCAAAATTTAATTAACCTCTATTTACGTGACTGTGTTCAATCAAAACGGAAAATATCTTTAACTTGGACCCAGTAAGATACAAAACAGAACCAGCGGGTGAACCGCATTAAAGATTGAATAAACAAAGGCCTTCATAACCCTGCTGGGGGGTTGAAGGCCTTTTCCTGTCTGGTATTGTTTTCATATAGTTCTTATTTTTTAGTTGCTTCAGGGGATCAAGGCCTGCATATCTTCAGGGCCCAACAGCTTTGAAAACCGAGTACCGTTTTTTGAATGGGTCTTGTAAAAGACCAGTGCCCGTTTCAACACTTCCAGGACTTCCGGTTCCGACATCAGCCGGGGAATCTCCATGGCCAGGCGGGGGTGTCTGCCAAGCCGGCCGCCCAATTGTACCCGAAACCCCTTTTCACCCTCATCAATGGTGCCGGTGGGACAAGCCCCAATGCATTTACCGCACATCATACAGGCATCAAAATCAATGGATGGACCTTCGTCATTGTCATCCAGTGAGATGCAATGATCCGGGCAAATTTCCACGCAGGCACGGCACTGGGAACACACCTCATCGGTGAGCCGAGGAGATCTGGCACTTAGAATGCCCACATCCTTAATCTGGGGTTGGGAACACCCATTGGGGCAGTCGGCGCAGCTCATGCGGAACTCATGGTGATATTTAAGGTCCCCTTTGACCTCTTTTTTCAAAAACCCCAGGATATCTTCTTGTTTAAAAATAACCTCGGCTTTTTCCATGATGCCTTCACAGGAAAGGGCGGCATGGGGGCAACCCGAGGCACCAAAGCAGCGATCCAGTTGATATCCTTTGATGTCATTGGACATGGAAGAGACAAACTTTTTTTTGGCAGCTTTGACATCAGCAATGCCCACAAGGGTCCTCCCCTTGTCCCGGGCATATTGCTCAACCTTTTGTCGTACCTTTTTTCTCACGAAAAAAGGTACTTTTTTAATGGCCTCATCCGCTTCGGAGGCCCACTTCATTTGACCACGTCTCCCCGGGCGCTGATCACCACTTTTTCCATGGGAATTTGAACACCGGCAAGGGCCATGGCTTTTTCTACAAGCCCAGGCAACCCCGAACAACAGGGCACTTCCATAATCAAAGTGGTGATGCTTTTAATGCCAGCCACTTTAAAGATCTGGGCAAATTTTTCCACATAGGATTCCACATCGTCAAACTTGGGGCATCCCATCATCACCACTTTCCCCTTGAGATAATCATTATGGAAAGACGGGGCTGACACGGCGGCACAATCGGCGGTGATCAACAGATCCGCCCCCTTGAGAAAAGGAGCCGTGGGGGGAATCAACCGGATCTGCACCGGCCAGTGGCAAAGGGCAGAAGCACCCGTTGACAGGGTGGTGGGTTTGTTGGCCTCTTTGCATCCCCCTCCACCTGTGGGAAAAATTTTCAGCTGGGTGGAAGGACAACCGCAGGCCAGAGTGACAGGCTCTTTTTGCCTTGCCTGTTGTTTCTTTTGTTTTTCCAGAAAGGCTTCCACGGCGGCCTCATCAAACTCGTCGGCTTCGCGTTCAATGAGTTTTAAGGCATCCTGGGGACACTCCCCCAGACAGGCACCCAGACCATCACAATACTGATCTTTCACCACCTTGGCCACACCGTCTACAATCTGGATGGCTCCTTCGGCACAGGAAGGAACACAATTACCACAGCCATCACATTTTTCTTCATCAATTTCGATTATTTTTCGCATTACTTTCATTTTATTTTTCCTTATATATTTATCAGAAATAAGAATCTAAAGGTGTAAATCAACGGGAAAATCAACCCAGAATCTTAGATGCCTTAGCTCGTCCGGAATCGGTGAGAAATGATTTTTTAAGAATGCGATCCAGGCGATCCGACGGCATTTTTTCTTCTTTATGTTCCTCTTCCAGGTTGGTGATGAGATCTGCATCATACAGCACTTTAAAGTTGATGGTCTCCTCCTCCCGGGGATGATGGTGGTGTCCCACAATATCACATACTTCATCGATGAGCTCTGTCTTGGCCCCCAGTTTTTCCAATATGATCCTGGCAATGGGGGGACCCTCAAGCTCCTGGTACTTTGGGGCATTGGAGTCATATTTTTCTTCGGCCAATGTAATGCCAATATCATGAAGATAGGCCGCCGCCAGGATCACCGCAAGGTTCCCCTTTTCATTGCGGCCAATCTCTTCGGCATACCGCGCCACCCGCATGGCATGACCGATACGCTTAAAGTCCGTCTTAAAATAGCGTTTCATCTCCACGGCCACACGGTCCTTGAGGAGATCTTCCCGCTCCTTTAGAAACTCTTCGGGTAGAGTGCCGATGCACTGATCCGCATATTGGCAATAAGAGGCACACCCGAAATCCAGATGGGGATTTACAATGCGTTTATCACACCCTTTACATTTTCGGGCAGTATCGTCCTTGAAAAATTCAATGGGGGTTCCGCACTCGGGACATGCAACTTCAAAAATTGATTCTTTGTTCCAGTATTGGGTATCTTGTCCGGGACATTTCATGGCTGCCTCCTTGTCGTCTCTATTTCAATCAACCTGTATCGTCCATGGCTTTTCCATGTCAGGTTTATCTCTAAATCTGGTCTAAATATACATTGGCAAACGCATAATTTCCTTGATCCGGATCAAGTTTATTTTTTTTATTACCACCTCATAGATGATCTTGTTGATTTAGAAGCCTGCCCCGGTTCTTGGCGCATTCCTTCCCGCAACAATGGCCGGTTCAATATAACCACCACGGGTGGATTTTATTCTGACCTTGGTCCATCCACAACGAAGCATGAAAGAATGTTAAATACGCCTACTTTTTCATATAACGGGCATGTCCTGTAGGACACAACGAATATTGGGTCGTAGACGCGGAGCCAAATGATATCATGCCGCCCCCCCCCCGACGGGTAATGGGCCCGGCCGGAACCGTAGACGGCACAATTGGCCGGTTCCTATTACCCATCGGGGGGGGCTCTGCTGAGGCTATTTGGACACTTTATTTTCATATAAACATACATGGCTGTAACCACCAGCCACAACGAAAAATGAAAATCTTTTAATTCCAGCATGTTGGTGAGACTTTCTTATAAAAACATACACGGCAGTCACCACTGCCACAACGAAAAATAAAAGTCTTTTAATTCCAGTATGTTGCTGAGACTTTCATATAAGAACACCATGGAATAGGCGAAGGCAACGAAGATGCCCCCGTTGCCCCACGGACTGGTGTTGAGATCAAACCTCCCGGCACTACTGGATACTGGGCCATTTGGGTGTTTCGTCATCCTCCCACAAGTAGCTCCACTGTACGCCGTCAAGGATGTCATTGGTGAACATGAAGTTACACTCCAGATCATCTACGTTGATGATTTTCATGGCGGAAGAAGGATCTTCTTCAACGGCCTCTTCCACACCAACGTAGTTATTTTTTTTGAGATATTTTTTTATCTCATCAAGAGTTTTCCCTATAATTTTTTCATTGTCAAGGGTGGCATTCTTGTTGTTGACAATGACAGTTCCCAACCTGAACTCCTCTGACCCCTCAAAGCACAGGGCCATCTCACCCTCGTCATAATACCAGGAGATATATTCCTCCCCTTCAAATTCTTCTTTCAATTCCTCTTCGGGTTGTCCAAAATAGTCTCTGCAATCGTCCATGGTGGCACCAAAACAAATTTCATTAAGGCCTATCCCGGGTTTGATTATGTATTCACTCATTTTGTCTGTATCCTTTTGTTTTAAAAACCCCATTATGGGATAATTGTTTTTAAATTAAGGCGCTTAACTATTACTGATAGTCAACCGCGTATCTCAGTATATGACATCAATAGAAGCATCGCATTGATATCGGTCAAGTTTTTCACACAAAACCATGGGTACACCATGCCATGGTTCCGGGGTACTGCCCTCAATCAAGCTTTGACAAACACCCCCATTTCAGGATAAATTTTGAACCATGAAATAAAAAGACATCAATCCAAATACAACAAAAAGGTTTGCCATGGCTCTAAAACCCTTTCAAGAAAAAATTATTCAGCAGTTGATTCAACAGGAAAACATGCTTTCAGAGCTCTACCAAACGTTTGCAGGCCAGTTTCCCACATATGAAAAATTCTGGAAGAATTTATCCCGGGAAGAAAAACGACACGCAAAATTGCTGGAGAAACTTTACGTTGCGGCCACGAGGGAAAAAATATTCTTTGACGAAGGCAAAATCAAAACAGTCACCTTAAATGTCTTTATCTCCCGGCTTGAGGATATTGTTAAAAAGGCAAAAAACCAGGAATACACTTTACCCGGTGCATTGACATGCGCCCTGGATTTTGAAACATCTTTGATTGAAAAAAATATTTTTACCCATTTTGATTCATTGAACGACAAGGTAAAAGGCACATTAAAAATACTGCAATCGGAAACCATGAATCATGTTGACCGGGTTCGAAAGGCCAAGGTAACATTAAGTTCCCACTGACCTTCCCGAGCATTTTGAAGATGACGCAACTTTCCGGGTTGAGTTGTCTTTGAGGGGGCATAAGAACCCCAAGGTCGCCCGGCTCAATTCAATGGCTGTGACAACACCGTAAAGGCTATTGAGCATCAACGCGATGCCTGTCGAAGCCATTTTAACGCCCTTTTGTCCTCTAACGGCCTGCTCCACATTCCGAACGCAGGCGGCACCGCTCATTCCTTCTATATTTAACTTTTTGTCTCAAATGCCATGATATGAACACACCTTGCAGATATACCCCGGAAAAATCATTGACAAACAATTTTTTATTTATTAAACATGGCTCATAATTCATCAGGAAGATGATGTTGTTGTTTTAAATTGAAAAAATCGAAATTGTTATTTGATTGAAGATAGAATCAATATCTTATGAATAATTTTGACCCAGAATAAAGCGTTTACAATTTTATACAAAGATGCAACCTGAAATGCGATAATTCCGTTTTTTGATTATCCCATGGGGTTGTGTTCACAGTGCCCGATAAAACAAGCCACGAAGGCAACATACAGATACAAAGTCTGTTATGCCTTCGTGGCTTTTTTTTTCGGGCATTTTTTTTAAAAAAGGAGACCCTGTTTCAATGAAACATAACATTTACCGTTTAATTTCAATATTTTCCATGATTTTTATCTGCCAGGTTTTCTGTGGGTTTTTGTGCCCGGATATGAATCTGGTATCAGCAAAAGAGAGGATGATTGAAAAAGATGACAATGGGGATGGGATCATTGACCGGAAAGCCTTTTTTAATGCAGACAAGCAACTCATCCGCCTTGAAATTGATGGGGAGGGAGATGCTGTGTTTGAACGGGTTCAGTACTATGAAAATGAAAAACTCATCCGCATTGAACGGGATCTTGATCTAAACGGGACTATGGACTGCATTGACCATTATAAAAATGAGAAAAGAACCCGACAGGAACAATTCAGCCCAAAGGGAAAACCACTGCAACGGACCCTTTTTAACACCCAGGGCCAGCCAGTTACCGTGAAAAAAGACACCGATGAAAACGGGTTTTTTGATCATTTTATCACCTATTCCAAGGGGATCATCGTCTCATCAAAACAGGATACAGATGGGGATGGTACCATCAATGTCCATATGATTTATCACAAGGGACTACCTGTAGAGGAAACAAGGGATGACAACGGAGACGGGATCATTGATGCCAAAATTTGGTTCGACGTCAAGGGGTCTCCCCAAAAAAGTACCCACGACCTTGACCAAGATGGAAAAATGGAGGTAACCCGCCGGTATAAAAAGGGGAACCTTGTATGCCAGGAGGAGGATAAAAACCTTGATGGTGTTGCTGATACCGTCCTGAAGGTGCGTAATGGCCATGCAGTATCCCGGGAAAAAGACACCAATCTGGATGGAAGAATGGATCAGCTTACCACCTTTACCAAGGGAACCCCAAGTTCCCGGATCCGGGATATGAACTTTGATGGTAAAAATGATTTTTTCTGTAAATTTGACGCAAAGGGCCGCCCCCTTGAAATCAAACAGGACAGGAAATTTTCCGGCACCATTGACAGTATCTCTCGTTTTAAAAACGGCGTAATGCAACAGGTCACATGGGATGCCAACCAAGATGGTCACTTTGAAACCACAAGCCATTATAAAAAGGGGAAAATGCACATACAGACCATGGACACCAACAAGGATAATCATCCAGACATCAAAATATTTTTTAATGCAAAAGAAGAAAAAGAGCGTGTGGAAACTGATTCCAACCACAATGGACACACAGACACCTGGCAGTATTACGCCCATGGATCACTCATCCGCATGGAAACCGACGAAAGTCGCAATGGAAAGGTAGATTGCAAGGTTTTTTATAAAAACAACCTGCGCCAAAAATTGATTCGAGACACCGACGACGACGGTTTTTTTGAACTGACCCAGATCTTCACCGATCCCGCATGGAGCATGGTGGTCACCCGGGATGACACCCGGGACGGCGTCCCTGAAGCCTCTTTTTATTATCAGGATGGCGTGCTTCGCCTGAAAGAAATTGATGAAACCCTGGATGGTCACATTGATTTCAGGGAGACATTCAACCAGGAAGGAAAACTGCTTCAGTGCATGGAAGATTCAGGTGGAACCGGAAAACTTGATATTACCTGGTTCTATGATGAAAATGAACAGGTTGTACGGGGGGAACATGACACCACGGGAAATAACCGGGTGGATACCTGGTATTTTTACGAACATGGCACGCTTCTCTTTGTTGAGGCCGATGAAAATGGCGATGGAAAGGCCGACATATGGGAAACCTATGATGAATCAGAGGCCCTGGTAAAACGGGAAAAAGACCTGGATTTTGACGGCACCGCCGATGTGACCCACATGGGCAATGATGCGGTATGATGGCCTTGAATACCTTAGCCCGTCGGCCCTTCTTTCACAAATCATCCCAGCTTAAATATTTAGATTGTGACGGTCATTAAGGAATGAGTCCTAAATAACTTTCCTAACTCGGGAGCGCGGGCGTCTCGCCCGCTCTGCAAATACTTAAAGCGAAGCGGGCGGGACGTCCGCGCTCCCATATTTACCAAGGTGGGCAATGTTTTCAGAGAAATGGGCACGTTATTTAAAACCCATTCCTAAAAATGGATACCTCACCAATCCTAACCATAAAAGGGAACCAATATGACAAATTTTTTATCAATTGATTTTACCGCATTCATTACCAAAGGCGGCGTACTTGTTATTCCCATCCTGATCTGTTCCGTGCTGGCCTTTGCCATTTTTCTGGAGCGGTTGATTTATTATGCCCGGATGAGAAGCCGGGGAACCGGACTTGCCCAAGTCGTTGTCCAGTTGCTGGAACAGGAAAAAGATCAAGAAGCGCTGGATACAGCAGTCCAAAGCCGCTCGCCCATGGGAAGAGTTCTGACCCAGGCACTTGATGCCAAAGCCTGCGATCGAGAAACCCTGGAGACCGTCATTGTCAATGCCACGGAGGAAGAGGTCAGAGACCTTTCAACCCATATCCAGACCCTTGCCACCATCGGAAATATTGCCCCGCTTCTGGGACTTCTGGGCACCGTTATCGGAATGATCAAGGCGTTCATGGTCATCCAGGAAATGGGCGGCAAGGTCAATGCATCGGTGCTGGCAGGGGGTATCTGGGAGGCCATGCTGACCACCGCTCTCGGGCTTGCCGTAGCCCTTCCCACCATGGTTGCCCACAGTTATCTCATTGGCCATGTGGACAGGTATGAAGCCCGACTGCAAAGTGGTTCCGTGGCCTTCATCAAACGCATTGGGCAACGGCACAACAGGAGATAGTCATGCTGGTTCATCGAAAAAAACGCCCCAGATATGAAATCCAGGCCCCTTTGACATCTCTCATCGACATCGTGTTCATGCTGCTCATCTATTTCATGCTCACCACCAATTTCATGGTGGATGAAGGGATCAAGATAAAACTGCCCCAGGCAAGGGCCTCGGCCCCCCAGAAATCCGAAGAAATCACGGTTTATGTGGACAAGGAGGGTCAGGCCTGGCTCAATGAACGCCAAATTCCCCATGACCAATTATTTACCAGGTTAAAGGAGAAAATTGCCGGGGGCACGGATCGGTTGGTGATTGTAAAGGCAGATCGTTCGGTGATGCTAAACAAAGCCGTCAAGGTCATGGACATTGCAAAGGCGGCAGGCGCAGCAAAACTGTGCCTTGCAACGGAAAAGGACTTTTAGTGACTCATACAAAAAAGACTCAACAGGTGGGGTATGCACCTGAGCAAAATAAAAAAATGGTATTTTGGGCAACGCTGTGTGTGTCTCTGTTGCTTCATCTATGGATCTCTGTGCATATTTCACGGATTTACAGCTCTGAGAGCCCTGTTGTCATTGAGTTGACCATGAAAGACATATCAAAGCCCTTTGTCCGGAATATTCCCCGCCCCCGGATGAGACACCAGGCCCCCCGGATAACGGATATTAAAAAACAGGAAATTCGGGAAAGACGTATACCCCCCATAAAGATTCCCATGAATGAACCCCGGGTGGTTTCACCTGTCACTGAAGGGATTGCCGTTCCCCAAATTCCCCTGGCCGGGCCTGTTCCAGAATGC
>Ga0307929_1002056_pt1 | contig 13764 bp, 10 predicted proteins | sample AceLakmetage1330_FD_203160 | JGI IMG/M metagenome (GOLD analysis project Ga0307929, IMG submission 203160) | Saline water microbial communities from Ace Lake, Antarctica - #1330 | ecosystem: Environmental > Aquatic > Non-marine Saline and Alkaline > Saline | place: Antarctica: Ace Lake...
GCACAACATGTTGTGCCAGTGCCCGGCTGGGTGCATATTTCAACTCTTTAATAATTTTTCATACTTTTCTTGACTAAAAGCATCTTCCTATCTATTTAACCGATTCGAACCTCTCCGCATATCTGGAGCGAGGTGGTTCAAAAATATGACTGTACCCATTGCGGTCACACAACAACCATCACACTGCCCAGTTCCATTTTATTTAACCTATTCGTCGGGATTTCCGGCATAGCCGTTTTTATCTATGGGTGTTTAAAAAACAAAGCATTTTTTATATTATTATCTTCAGATATCCTGAGTACCTTGGCTGCTGTTTTTTTGGGTTTTCTTTTCACCCTCTATGTTTTTGGCAGCTCTATTGTATCTATTATTGCCTTTTTGGATAAGCCGGTTCCCGAAGAAATTTTAAAAAAAATATTCACCGCTGCCCAATTGGCGCCGTCCAATTGTAATGTTCAGCCCTGGCAGGTATATGTTGTTTCCGGAAGCCAAAAGGATGCACTTAAAGACAAATTAACCGAGGCGTTGATGAGCGGTAATCCGCCTAATCCGGATTTTGACTGGGGGATACGCTATGAGGGGATTCACCGGGACCGCCAGTTTGAATCGGCCAATGTCCTTTATGGTTCAATGGGGATTGAGCGCAGTGATAAAGAGTCCAGAATGACGGCCCTGATTCGAAACTGGACTTTTTTTGATGCTCCCCATGTGTTGTTTTTTACCATGGAAAAATATCTCAACATCATGGGGGCGGTTGATATGGGGATCTATGCCCAAACACTGACACTGCTGATGAGCGAGAAGGGTATTGGTCGCTGTTTTCAAGGCGCATTGGGGCAATTCCCGGATCCCGTGAAGGCTTTTTTAAATATACCCGATGGCCGGGGTATCCTTTTTGGTATGTCATTTGGCTATGCCGATGAAAAGGCAGTGGTAAACACGGCCCGGACGGGTCGTGTTCCCATTGATACGTCCGTGGTGTTTAGCGGATAAGCATTGCCGCAAGCTATATTCACCCGGCCCGTGGAAGTATTTTTCCCAAGGGTTATGATTTCTTCTTTTTCAAAGGTTTGGGTGCCAGCAGAAAATGGGGTATAAACCGGGGATCCATTTGGCCTTGGGTAACATTGCCGTATTCTTCTCCAATTTCCTCCATGAGATTGGACAATACTGCCAGGAAAGGTTCGGAAAAGTTCTCAACATCTTTGTTTTCAGAAGGATCAAGGGTTTCTGATACCCAAAGGGCCAGGTCTCGGGCCTTGAGATCATCAATTTTTCCCGGGGTATCCGAGGAAAAAAGGGCGGCAAAAAAAGGTTTGAACACCTTTGGGTCAATGGGGTTTAAACTGCATTCAGACCCATCGTCTAGACCGAGCCTGTTTCTGGCCCAGAGGGTCAAGATTAAACTTTTATAGGTGAGGACCCCATGGGTAAAGGAATCGATATTTAAAGGGAGTTGCCCCAGTATCTTGTCCAGGTGGATGATCTGGTTTAATATATTGTCTGTTGCGTTGATATCGGTGAGACTTGTAAAATGCCGGTACAATTCTCCTTGCTGGTAATTGTCATAGAACATGGGGCGGTCCAGGAGAATCCCCCCGATCACCCCGAGATAATCTTCTGTCAGAAAACTCAAGGGCAGGTTCTTTTCTCTCATAAAACTTGTTTCATACCAGTTCCTGGCCTTGGTTTTAAGCTGGATCCCTGCTCGTGAACCGGTCCGGAAAATATCTTCAAGAAAGTATTTCAGAAGGGTATCCCGGGCTGCTTCAATTGTCGGCTTTCCTTTTATAATGATTTCAATCCCCAGACTCAGGTAAGCCGTGGCCTTTTGAATAATTTTTTTAATGTCGTCAGGATTTTTGATTTTGATCCTGTCTGCTGAAATGATTTTATTGCTCAGGGCCGCAATTTCCGATTGAAGGGGGAGCATAAAATCCGGGTCTAAAAGTTCCAGAGATTTGACAAAAAGATTATCTCCCTCAATAAACTGGGTAAACAGCTGGGGGGGCAGGGGCAACTCCGGGTCAAATGTCGTTTGAGATCTGATCTTTGAAGGTCTCGTCCTAAGGGATGCCACATCCGTTGGCTGGTAAATACCAATGGCCTCATGGCTGGGTAAAAATCCCTTTTCCGCCAGGCGAATATTTTTGAGCCGGAACTGCTCTTCTTCGGTTTCAGCCGTCAGTACGGCACAGGTTTCCAGGAGCAGGCCGTGGAAGACGGACAGGTCCATCTCCGCCAGGGATCGCATCATTTTTTCAATGAGTTCCGGGGCTATCTGGGCAATCACCTTATCCATCTCTTCTGATCCGTCGGTTGGCATGTCCGGGTCTGTTTTGTGGGGAAACCTGAAATAAAATTTGTCATCAAGGGTGACATAATCATCAAAATCCTCCGGGGTCCACTCATCATGCTCCCGGATAAATATGGTCATGTTTTTAAACAGATAAAATTCAAAATAATCAGGTTTTTCCTTGATGATCCAGCGAAGCAGCCGCTTGGGGTCTGCCTGGAACAGCAGGTCAAAGGCCTGGGTCATGGTGTGGATATCCAGGCGGTCGTCGTCCCATACTTCTACGTCCAGTATATATTCCCATTGGGCAGAGGTGGCCATGGCCAGTATGGGTAAAAAATCTTCTCCGCCGATTTTGTGCATTAGAAAATAAAGATCCTGGTCTGGAAAGGACTGGACCAGTGTGGCAGGAGACGGCGCCTCAAGGATCATGTCCAGAGCTATTTCCGACTGACTTGTCAAAATTACCTGGCGCTGGGCGGCAAGTTTTATGGCCCGTTGTTCTAAATTGGCCAATTGGTTCCTATTGCTCATGGTGTGTGCTCCTGGGAGTTACAAATATTGATATAATGGTCCATGCCCGGTTCCTCCTGAAAAGGGATAAAAAAGGGCAGGGCTTCTTTAAATTGTGCCTGGTTCATGAGGCATACCCCCATGCACACGCTTAAGTCCTTGTTGCCGGGAAAATGGTCAAGTCCTTGTGCAAGGCGGCTTTTTGCCTGGCTAAATTCTTTTTGTTTTTGAAGTAGCAGGGCAATTCCCATGAAGGCCCTGGGGTGGGGTGAATAGGACAGGGCCCTTGTGAAAAGGTGTTCCGCAATTTTATCGGTCTCTTTTGCCTTATTTGCCTTATTTGCCTTATTTGCCTGGGGATCTTGTGCGTACTCCCCATGGGAAAAGGTCATGGCAAGTCTGGATAGAAAATCTGCATGGAAGGGGTAGAGGGCTTTTTCATCCACCAGGTCAATCCCATGGGCAAATTGGGGAAGATTTTTAGAAAAAGTTTTTCTGAGCTTGTCTCCAAAGGCACAAACCCGGGGGAAATCAAGGGTATCATCCAGTTCAAACCAGGGCAGGTCTTCGATGGGTTGCTGCCAGATATCATCGGTGACCAGGCCTCGCTTCCGGGCATGGTCATAGAGGTGGGTGCCGGGAAAAACCACCAGCATATAAAATACCGCGCCTAACGGTTTGAGCTGCATTATCAGGTCGCAGCTTGCCTGGATGGTTTCATCTGTTTCTCCGGGAGAGCCGTAGATAAAATAGGCCCGGGGCAGGATCCCATGGGATCGGGTCAGAGAAAATGCCTTTATACACGCCTCATTGGCGACGGGTTTGCCCAGGATTTTCTTGATTTTCTGGGAACCGGATTCCACCCCGAAACTGATTTGAAGGCAGCCGGCCCGGCGCATCCAGAACAGCAGTTCCTTGTCAATATAGTCCACCCGGGAGATGGCATTCCAGGTAATAGGAAGCTTAGCCGCAATAAGAACTTTACAGAACTCAATCACCCGTTCCCGGTCTATGGTAAAGGTATCATCGGAGATATAAAAATGGGTGACGCCCTTTTGGGCCAGGGCCATGATTTCTTCGGCAAACCAAAGGGCAGAATGGCACCTGATTTTATCGTTTCCCCAGAATTTCGGGGAACCGCAAAAGGTGCATTTTCCCGGACACCCCCGGGACATGGACAGGTGCTGGTAGACAAAATAGGCGGAGGGGTGGACCAGAGAATCCAGGTCCTGAACCGGATCAGCCGGTCCTGTCTCAATCATTTGGCCGTTTTTGAAAAAGGCAATCCCCTTAATTTTTTTGAAAAAGGATCCTTTTACAGAGCCGTTTTTTATTGGTTTGGCTTTTGCCAGGGCCTGTACCAGGGATAAAATTGTGGCCTCACCCTCTCCTTTTACCATGATATCAACCTGGGGGCACACCGTGAAGAGATGACCCGGCATAAAGGTGGGGGCAGGTCCGCCAAACACGATGCAGGTTTGGGGCAAAAGTTTCCTGGCTTCCTTTGCACAGGCAACTGCATTGATTCTTGTGGGGTTGGTCACGGAAAACCCGATGAGATCCGGTTTTTCTCGTTCAATCATTTCCTTAAAGGTATGGAGGGTCTTCTTGTCTGAGCCCAGGGGGGCCAGATTGAGAATGCGGGCGTCAAATCCTTTGTCGAGCAGGAGGGCTGCCATGTAATAAAGGCCAATGGGAACCACCCCTGCGTCTTCACCTGTGATTCTTTTGTCCAGGCAGGCAGGATTTACAAACAGGATCTTCATGGGTTACCAGGTGCTGACAATAAGGTCAGACAGCTTTCTTTTGGGGACATGGTGAACCTGGTTTTTATCCCTGAAGTATTTTATATCGCCGCTGTCATCCATTTCGTCTATTTCTATGGTTTCAACAGGTTTGCCAAGGGCAATGACCAGTTTGATTTCCAAGTGATCTTCAATGTTAAGAAAATTGGCAAGCTTTTTAATATGAATGGACCCGAACATACAGCCAGCAAGTCCCCGGGCCCTGGCACCCAAAAGAATTGTCTGGGCGGCAATTCCATGGTCGCACCAGAATTTGTCTGCCACGGTTTTGTCCCCCATGACCACAATATAGGCTGTTGGTTGTTCCGCTTTTTTGGGCCCCTTCCAGTCGGTTAAATAAGCGGCCCATCCCAGACAGGAAAAAATTTCATCGTTCGTTTGTTCACTGGTGGAAAGGATATATTTTAAGGGCTGCTTATTGCCAGCAGAGGCACAGTGCCGGGCCAGGTCTACCAGTTCTTCCAGGGTTTGGGGTTCAACTCTATAACCATTGTCAAACCGTCTGCAGGAACGGTTTTCTTTGACCAGCTCTCGAAAAGATTCCATGGCGTTATCCTTTACAGGGGGTGCGGTCAAATTGGGGCATACTCATCTCCAGCCATTCTATTATTTTGTCCATTTCATTGGACACTTCCTTTAATGCTTTGCCCCTGTGGCTGATCTCTGCTTTTTCTGCAATGGAAAGTTGGGCAAAGGTTTTGTTAAGCTCGGGGAAAAAGAACAGGGGATCATATCCGAATCCATTCTCCCCAGCCGGTTCCCTGGTAAGAACCCCTTCACACCGGTTTTCATAGGTCAGGGCCGCCCCTGTGGGCACTGCAATGGAAATGACACATTCAAAGGCGGCCTTCCGGTTTTCTTCGTCCTTTAATGCGTCTAACAGCTTGGCCACATTCTGGGCATCCGTGGCAGCCTCTCCTGCATACCGGGCGGAATAGACACCTGGAGCGCCGTCAAGGGCCTCCACACAGAGGCCTGAATCATCTGCCATGGCAGGAAAGCCCAGCACTTTTGCCGTGAAAGATGCTTTTTTATAGGCATTATCGTCAAAGGTTTCACCATCTTCGATTATTTCGGGGATGGGACCAAAATCGCCAAGGTCTTTAATCTCAATGGGAAAATCTTTGAGTAATTCTCTGAATTCTTTTGTCTTTCCTTTGTTGGTTGTGGCAAGAACAATGATTTGTTTCACTGGGGGACTCCGTTTGAATTTGGTTAAAATTACGTTTAATTTATGGGCTAATATAAGTATCGGGTCAGGCTTTGTAAAGTAGTGTCGGGAATTCAAGGGAATTGAATTTGTTTTTTTTTCATGGTATGGAAGAAATTGCCATTACCCATGGGGTGAAGGAAGCGTGACCAAATCAAGGAGACCCAGATGCGAATTGTGACCAGCCATACCAATACTGACTTTGACGCCCTGGCCTCCATGGTGGCCTGTACCTGTTTGTATCCCGGCACCATTGCTATTTTACCTTCCCATATCATGCCCGGGGTCAAGGCCTTTCTTGCCATTCACCAGGATCTTTACCGCATCCAACCCCGGAAGGAACTGGATCTTGAAAAGGTATCGTCCCTGATTGTGGTGGATGCCAATAACTGGAAACGCCTGGACCGCATGGAGGGGCTTGCCGCCAGAGAAAATCTTGAGATCATTTCCTGGGATCATCACATGGAAGGAGTGACCATCCACGGAGGTCAAGAATTTCGGGAAGAGGTGGGGGCCACCATTACCCTGCTGATCGAGGAAATCCAGCGCCGGGATACACCGGTTACCCCCATGCAGGCTACCTTGTTTTTATTGGGAATCTATGACGATACCGGTTGCCTTACCTTTTCCTCGGCAACCCACAGGGATGCCAGGATGACGGCGTTTTTGCTGGAGAATGGGGCGGATTTGAATATTGTTACTGCCTATCTTGCAGACACCATTGACGATTCCCATTCCCAGGTTTTTTCTGATATGCTGGCAAACGCCCGAATCCTTGAAATGGAGGGGCTTAAAATCGGTATCTGTGCCCAGCCGGTAAAAAGTGGTCTGACCATGCTTGCCTCCCTGGTGAGCAAATACAGGGAATTTAAGGGCCTGGATGCCGTTCTTGGCATTTTTCTCACCGACCGGAATAAATCCATGGTCATTGCCAGGGCCAATGCCCAGAGCATTGATGTGGGAGCCGTTGTAAGGGCACTGGGGGGCGGGGGGCACCCGGCAGCCGGTTCTGCCGTGGTCAAGGGGATGGAACTTGAAACAATTGTGGCAAAGGTTGAGCAATTGATTCAGGATGCCAGCCAAAAGGAAATCTGTGTCCAGGAACTTATGTCGGATCCCATGCGGTTTATGGTGGAACCCTCCCTGACCATGGCCCAGGCCCGCAAGATCATGGTTGAAGAAAAATTAAAGGGTGTCCTGGTCTGTGACCATGGGCAATTTCTGGGCAGTCTGTCTGCCCAAAGCTTTGCCAAGGCTGAAAAATCAGCCCGCATGGATGCGTCGGTAAAAGGATTCATGAAGCCCCGGGTGATGACTGCGACACCGGGGGAAACTGCCAGGAAAGCGCTTGCTTTAATGAATTTGTCCGATGACGGACTCCTGCCGGTGGTTGAACAAAACCGGCTGACAGGTGTGCTGACCCGGGGGAACCTTATCCTTCATATCTATGATATTTGACCGAAATATTTACACAATGCGGGACAACTCTTTCTGGACTGCCAGCCCTATTTTTTCTATGGTATAGGGTTTTTTTATATACTGACCCGCCCCCAGTTCCAGGTTTTTTTGGACCCGATCGTTTTGGGAAAAACCACTGGCGATGATGGCCTTTTGTCCTGGTTTGATTCCAGGTATTCAATTGCCGCTTCTCCGCTGGCAAGAGACAAGGCTTCGTATCCAAGTCTTTCCAGGAGAATCTTTGCAATTTGTCGCTGGCTTGCCACATCATCAACAATGAGTATCTTTTTCTTGTTTCCCATGAGTGCCTTCAGGTGGGTTCCGTCCGGGGGGGATTTAATTTTGTCATCGGTTACGGGGAAATACAGGTCGAACCGGCTTCCTGAATCTTTATGGGATACAACATCAATATAGGCATCATGATCCTGGATGGTTCCCCAGACAACGGCCATACCAAGTCCTGTGCCGCTTCGCCCCATTACTTTTTTGGTGAAAAAAGGTTCAAAAATACGGTTTATGTCCTCGGGGTCAATCCCCATGCCCTGGTCTTTAACTGAGAGAACGACATAGTTCCCTGGCTGGACCCGGTCATATCCCCTCACGGGTTTGTCCAGGTGATGGTTGGCCGTCGAAATGTTGATGGTTCCGCCGTCAGGCTGGGCCTCGGCCGCATTGGCTATAAGATTCATGATGGTTTTTTGAAGGTGGACGGCAGATCCTTTTACGAAGGGAAACGCGGCAGATAGATTTGCTTTCACACTTACATGGGGATGAAAGGAAAGAATTTTTTCATATTCCGGTGTTTTTAAAAATTGTTCAACAATTTCATTGAGATCGACCGCTTTCCGGGTAACCACCCCCCGCCTTGACAGGGTCAAAAGGTCCTGGACAATTTCTGCAGCCCGGAGTCCAGATGCCTGGATGATCCCGAGGGACTTGGCCATGGGGCTTTCTTCCGGTAGATCCATTAAAAGAAGTTCCGGGTAGGTGACAATGCCGGACAAAACATTATTGAGATCATGGGCCACCCCTCCGGCCAGCAGTCCCAGGGCTTCCATTTTCCGGGAACGGTTCAGGCGTTCCTCCAGATCTTTTTCCTTTTTTATCATTGCTTTTTGATCCGTAATATCTCTGAAAATACCAATGATTCTTTCTGGATTTTTGGTTTCATCCAGAATGAGCTTGGCATTGACGGAGCAGGTTCGAATTTGTCCGGTCTTATGGGCGAGGCAGATCTCATGGTTCTGGATATGCCCTGCGGCAATCAACTGTTTCACTATGTTTTCTCTTTCGCCGGAGGTTTTGTAAATTGTGTCAAGGGACTGTCCCTTCAGTTCTTTTTGAGAATAGCCGGAAAATTGGGTCACCGAAGGGCTGACCTCGAGAATGATGCCATCTAGGGTGGTTTCAAAATAGACATCCAGGATGTTTTCAAATATCTGGCGGTGTTTTTTGTCCGAGATCGCTGACTGTTGCAATGAATTGTGAAGACCCTTTAATATGGTGGTAACCGACAGGGTGGCAAGGATGTTCAACAGTATGAAATTAAAACAGATGACTCCCCATTTTTCCCAGGAGTTGTGTGTGGCCAGAGACCAGACCTTAACGTTAAATTGGGACAGAAGATCCGTGAGATTGAGTTGGATTAAAATGCCGATCCCGGCAACGGTGACCCCATTGATAACCAATGCCCAGGAAGCGGGTCTGGATCCCAGCAGCACTCCGGTCAGGATAGGGACAAAAAATAGCCAGACCGGGCCTGCGCCAAAGGGTCCCAGGGTGAGAATCAGGATCATCCCCAGGCAATAGGAAATTATTGGGATACTCATGGCCCTGAAGGTATAGGAAATGTTGGGCTTAAGAAAAAGGCCCAGGATAATGCAAAAAATCAGCGTGTCAGCCAGGGCGACAAGCCATAAATTCTCTCTTATGGACAGGGCCACGCTGGGGATCCAGGTAATAAATCCCAGCACCACACTGACCAGAAGCAGGTTCAAAAGAACTTTTTCCTGCCAGAAATGGATTTCGTCCCGGGGGGGGGGTAAGGTGTCTGGGAGTTGTCAGCGCTTTTGTACTTGATTTTAAATATTTTAACTGGTATGACCTCTTACCAGGAGTTGAAAAAAATTCTATATAGGATACCAATGCCAAAATTTGAGGGGGTTCAAAAACCTGTAAAACCGGCCCAGTTTGCCGAAACCCAATTGTTGGAAGCCATTTTAGATGGTCGTTACGGACCCGGAGATCTCCTGCCAGCGGAAAGGGTTCTTGCCAAGTCTCTGGGGGTGACGCGTCCCACCTTGCGGGAAACCCTCCAGCGGATGTCAAAGGAAGGTTGGGTCACCATTGCCCATGGCAAGCCCACCCGGGTGAATGATTATCTCGCCTCGGGAGGACTGGGGGTATTGAATACCCTGTCCCGGTTTAATCATCATCTTTCAGCGGATATGATCGCCCATCTTCTTGAGGCCCGGACCCTGATTTTTCCGGGGGTGGCCCAAAGGGCGGTGGAAAAGGATCCGGTTGGGATTCAAGATTTTTTGGGGTCCAGGGCTACCCTTGATATGGATGCTAAAACCTTTGCCGATTATGACTGGGGGCTTCAGATGCTCATGGTGCAAATTACCCAGAACCCGGTGTTGGGAATGATGTTTAACGATTTCGCACCTGTTTATCATCGGCTGGGGCAATTGTATTTTACCCATAAAATGGCCCGGAAAATGTCCCTGGAATATTATGGGGCTTTGGGGCTGGCCCTTCAAGATAAAGAGGCTTTGGTCCGAGGGCTTGTGGAACGAACAATGGCCCGGGCCCAGATATTTTGGCAGGAGATTTGATGAAAGAAGATACGATGTCCATTGAAAACAGACCCATTGAAAAAAAGTATGACCTGGTCATTGTGGGCGGCGGTGTCACCGGCGCCGGTGTCTTTCATGAGGCCGTTCAGAAAGGGCTTTCCCCATTGCTGGTGGAGGCAAATGATTTTGCCTGGGGCACCTCAAGCCGATCCTCAAAAATGGTCCACGGGGGGTTGCGCTACCTAAAAGAGGGAAAATTTTTATTGACAAGGTCAGCTGTCAGGGAACGGCAGCGGCTTTTGTCTGTGTACCCGGGCCTTGTAGACCCCTTAAATTTTATCATGCCCCTCTATAAAAGCCATGGTCCCTCCATGGGAGCCATGAAGTTTGGATTGTCCCTCTACAGCCTCATGGCTGGGGAAAAACAGCATGAAACTTTTTCCAGAGCCCAAATTCTTGGGCGAGTGCCAAAGGTGTGCCAAACAGGTCTTTTGTCGGGTGTGGGGTTTAAAGATGCCCAGGTGGATGATGCCAGATTGGTGCTTCGGTTAATCTTTGATGGTTGCGATCAAGGCGGTCATGCCCTTAATTATACCCGAGCCGTTGGCATTGAGCGCAATACCGGGGGGAATGTGGCCGGGGTTTATTTAAAGGACGCTGATACCGGGCACAGCTGTCTGGTCGAGACCCCAGTGGTAATAAATGCCACAGGTGCTTTTGCTGAAACCCTTCATCCATCTCCGGTGAAAGGATTTCATATTCGCCCCTTAAGGGGCAGCCATTTGATATTTCCCGGAAAATTATACCCCATGGACCGGGTGATCAGTTTTATCCATCCACAAGACAACCGGGCGGTATTTTTGTTTCCCTGGGAAGGCTGTCTATTTCTTGGGACCACGGATGTGGACCATAAAGGAGATGTTTCAAAAGAGCCCTGCATCACTATGGCGGAAGCCGATTATTTAATGGCGGGGCTGGCCCATATCCTGCCGGATCTTAAGATTTCCCTGGAGGATTGTATTGCCTCCATTGCCGGGGTAAGACCCATACTGAGTAAAAAAAAGGTTGCTGCCTCCAAGGAATCCCGGGAACATGTGGTCTGGAAGGACCGCGGGCTTATCACTGTCACCGGGGGCAAGTTGACCACTTTTCGGCTTCTGGCGGGGGATGCCATGAAGGCGGCACAAAAATACCTGCCCAGGCATCCTATAAACAAGCTGGATCCCGGGGGGGGATCCGGGGCAGAACTCGGTTTGAAATCAGGTCTAAAAACAGGTCTAAAATATGGGGGGGCAACAAAATTTGTGCCAGGTCTTGGGGAGGGCAGATTATCTCCAAAAGCAATTGGGCGTCTTTGGGGACGATATGGTGCCAGGGTTTCGGACATGGCTGACATTTGCTGTGAAGAGGACTTTACCCCCATTGGCACGACTCAAACGCTGTGGGCAGAGCTTTGCCACGGTGCCCATCACGAACAGATCCGTCATCTGTCAGACCTTTTGCTCCGGCGGGTGCGCATCGGCCTTTTTTTACCCCATGGCGGTATGGATATGATGGATGAGATCCAGGCAAGGATCCGGCCCTTTCTCGATTGGGATGAAGCACGATGGACCCGGGAAAAACAGGCCTATGAACGAGTGTGGCAGGATGCCTATGCCCCGCCGGGCCGGAAAATGAAACTTCCAAAATAAATTGTTTAAAAAATTGAATAAATTTATAAACATATAAGCTAAACTGAAGGAAGGATAGCCATGGAAACAAAAACGATTCTGGCAATTGATTGCGGCACCCAAAGTCTTCGGACCCTTCTTTTTGCCGAAGACGGGGTGCTGTTGGCCCGGGAGCAGGTTTCCTACACCCCCTATGTCAGCCCGGAGCCTGGCTGGGCAGAACAGGACCCAGAAATCTATTGGACGAGTCTGGTCGCAGCCTGCCAGGGATTGAAAAAGAAACATCCTAGGTTCTTTGCCGCGATTGCCGGGGTGGGGGTAACCTCCCAGCGGGCCAGCATGATCAATGTGGACAAGACAGGTCGTGTGCTGCGGCCGGCGATCATTTGGCTGGACCAGAGAACGGCACGCCCGGTATTCGGGGTAAAGGGGCCTTTGAATTTAGGGCTTAAGCTATTGGGGCTTGAAAAGAAACTCATGGACATCCAGACCCAGGCCAAGGGCAATTGGATACTCCAGAATCAGCCGGAAATATGGGAAAAAACCCATAAATACCTCCAGGTATCCGGGTTTTTAAACCATCGCCTCACCGGCGTGTTTGCCGATTCAGCCGCCAGTCAGATCGGTCATTTGCCCTTTGATTATAAACGACAAAAATGGGCTGGAAAATGGGCCTTGACCAGCCGGTTTTTTCCCATTGAGTTTGAAAAATTGCCCTTGATGATTCAGCCGGGGGATCCCATTGGGACCATAACAAGGGCGGTCGGAACTTTGACGGGTTTACCTGTCGGAATCCCGGTTATTGCTTGCGGTTCTGACAAGGGATGCGAAACCCTGGGCGCCGGGGTCATTCATCAGCGAATGGTTTCCTTAAGCTTTGGCACCACTGCCACGGTCCAGACCACCTCTAAAAAATATTTTGAAACAATCCCGTTCATGCCCCCCTATCCGTCGCCTGTGCCGGGATATTACAATCCCGAGGTGGAGATCTTTCGGGGGTTCTGGATGATTTCCTGGTTTAAGCAGGAATTTGCCCACAAGGAAGTACAAGAGGCTCAAAAATTGGGAATTGCCGCCGAGGAAGTTTTGAACCAATGCCTTGAGCGGACAAGCCCCGGTGCCATGGGGCTTGTGGTTCAACCCTATTGGGGACCCGGTCTGGACCACCCCGAAGCCAAGGGCGCCATGATCGGATTTGGGGATGTCCACACCAAGGACCATGTGTATCGGGCGGTGATTGAAGGCCTTGGATTTGCCCTTTTTGAAGGTATGGAAAAGATTCAAAAACGAGGAAAGACCCTGGTTGAAAAGGCGGCGGTTTCCGGCGGGGCATCCCAGAGCGATGAGATTTGTAAAATCACCGCCGATATTTTTAACCTGCCCATGGTCAAGGGAGAAACCCACGAAACATCTGGCCTGGGTGCGGCCATTCTTACGGCAAAGGGCCTGGGCCTTTATGCCGGGATTGACGAGGCCGTCGCCAATATGGTTCGGGTCAAAACGGTTTTTGAACCAGACCCGAAAAATGTCACCATTTACAGGCAATTGTATACCCAGGTCTACCAGAAAATGTACAAGGCCCTGGCGCCCTTATATTCACAAATCCAAAAAATTACAGGATACCCGAAAAGATGAAAAAAAATGCTGATTTTACCCCCCAATGGCTTGGAACTGCTCCAGAAAAAAATTCCTTTCGGTCCATCTTGAAATGGGGGGACAAACAGGCCTTTAAAAATCCCAGCAAAGGTTTTTTGACGGTGATCAAACAGGCGTTGAATTTAAGTGATACCGATTTTATAACCATGGAGAAGACAGGGAACCAGGCCGTAAAAGAGTCCCTGCCTCTGAATTTGTCCCAGGCTATCCTGGCAGATCTGGAAAAAATTGTCGGTAAAGAAAACCTTTCCCTATCCACCTATGATCGCCTTAAATACACCAAGGGAAAGGCCATGGAAGATATCATGCGCCTGCGCCAGGGCCAGATAAAAGATATCTGCGATGTGGTGGTCCATCC
>Ga0307929_1002061_pt1 | contig 13757 bp, 9 predicted proteins | sample AceLakmetage1330_FD_203160 | JGI IMG/M metagenome (GOLD analysis project Ga0307929, IMG submission 203160) | Saline water microbial communities from Ace Lake, Antarctica - #1330 | ecosystem: Environmental > Aquatic > Non-marine Saline and Alkaline > Saline | place: Antarctica: Ace Lake...
CCCTTTTTCCGGAACAGGGGTGTCAGGTTTCGGGTGTCAGGTTTCAGTAACTGCTACTCCTACTTTCTGGTTATAATGAGAATAACTATTTGTTATTACGTTGACTATGAATGCGGCCCGGTTTTTTCCTGACACCTGACACCTGACACCTGACACCTGACACCTGGAATCTGAGCATGGTCTATTCGAAAACTGAAAAAAATATCACGTTAATCCGAGATGAGCCATTCGTCATAATGGGAACAAAAAAAGGGAAGGAATTTCCATGAAGGTTTATACATATCCTGAAGAAAAAGAATTGCTGGTTAAAAAACTTGAACGGCGCAAACAACTTTACGACCGGTCACTCATTCAAACCGTTGCCGATATTTTTAACCAGGTAGCCAAATCGGGCGATAAAGCCATCTTAGACCTGACAAAAAAATTCGACAATACCAGTTTGAACGCGTTGTTGCTTACGGAAGAATATATACAGAACTGTCTGGGGCAAATCCCGGATGAACTTGTTAATGCCATCAACCACGCCAGAAAAAACATTGAAGAAGTGAATCAGTACCTTCTGCCAGAACCTATGAAAACAGTAGAGATTCGAGAAGGAACCGTCATCGGTGAAAAAACAACGCCTCTCGATTCCGTGGGCCTGTGGGTTCCGGCAAGGAAAGGACCATTAATTTCAACGGCATTAATGCTTGTGGGCGCTGCAAAAACGGCAGGCGTCAGCAGAATTGTTGTGGGGATGGCGCCAAATGCTGATGGGAAAGCAGATCCTGCAACGGTTGCCGCTTCAATCATTGCCGGAGCAACAGATATCATAGTGGGAAACGGGGTGGGAATCATCGCCGGATTTTCCATGGGGACAGAAACGATTCCGGAAGTGGACGGCGTCTTCGGTCCCGGACCTGGTGGCATCGCCGCAGCCATGAGCGTCGCCTTCTCTTATGGGAAAAAAACCGTGCTGGGAATAGGTCCTACGGATTCGGCCATCATTTGCGATGAAACGGCAGATCCGGAAATTCTTGCATACGATATGATCAATGAGGGAGAACATGGCCCGGATTCGTCATCCATCCTGGCCACAACCTCCATGGAAGTAGCGAAAGAGGTTTGCCGCTCTCTGGAAGACTTCATAAAAAAGGGGCCCGAAAGGGGGCATATCCTTAAAACGGTTTTTTCTGAAGAAGGGCTTGGCGCGGTCATCCATTGCGAAAGCCTTGACAACGCCATGGCTGTGATCAATGACTATGCCCCAGAACACATGATCATCAAGTGTAACAAGAACAATGAGGAAAGAGTCCTGAAAGGCATCAGAAATGCAGGAGAAATCCTCGTTGGAGACTACGCCCCTTTCACTGCGGGGAACTACGCCATCGGCATAACAGCCGTGCTGCCCACCAACGGGTATGCAAAGAGCGTGTCCGGCGTCACTTCAAAGGACATGGTAAAGACATCCACCATCGGGAAGCTCGACAAGAAAGCCCTGCACCTTCTCCTGCCGACAATTCGGGAAATAGGAAAATGGGAAGGACTCCCTTCCCATGTTCTGGCTGTGGAAAAAAGATTTGAATAAGGAAATCTGTCCTTCATCGCCAGGTACTGACGCTGCCGTCCTTTTTGAGAATAATCCTCGCGTCTGCAATACTTAAGCCCTTTTCGTGCAAGATCACCGGATTCAGGTCTATCTCCTGTATATCATCGTAAGAACCAACGATCTCTGAAACCGCCAACAGCAACTCTTTCAGCGCCTTCTTATCAACCGCCGGCCTCCCGCGATAGCCGTTCAGGAGCTTCACGGATCGAATCTCATCGATCATTCTCCTGGCCGAACGCTCGGAGATAGGAAGAACTCTGAACACCACATCGTTAAGCACCTCCACCATAATCCCGCCGATGCCAAACATGATGACCGGGCCAAATTGATCGTCCAGCTTGGTGCCAACAATCACTTCAAGGCCTTCTTCCATCATGGGTTCCACCAGGACTCCCTCGATCATAGCCTCAGGATTAAACTTCCCGGCGCCATCGACTATCTGACTGTACGCTTCCTCGATTTCACCCGGTTCTGACAGATTGAGTCGAACTCCATCCGCATCTGTTTTGTGAAGGATCTGGGGGGACACAATTTTCAATGCCACCGGACAATTAAAACTTTCCTTCGCAGCAATCGCTTCCTCTCCAGACTGAGCAAGATGGGCCTGCAAAACAGGCACCCTATGAAGAGAGAATAGTTCTTTTGCTTCATATTCAAATAAGGCATTCCGTTGTTCCTCCCGAGCCTTCTTGAATATTTCACGCCCACGCGATTTTGATTTCTTGCCTTCGCTGAAGACAAACTTGGCTTTGGCATGGTACCGTTGGAGGTAATTTCCGTATTCCCCAAGCACTGCAGTACATTTGCAGGCGGTTTCAAGGGCATCGTAAACGGGAATATTATAATACCGCAATAAATCCAAAGAGTGAGGTCTCGCGTGATTGTACAGGCTGTGCAAAATAATCGGTTTTCTGATATCCTTTACCAGCTTTCCCATGCGATGGGCAGCGTCCTCTTCCATAAACGCGAGGCTCTTCGCAAACCGAATGCTGTATCCCCCAAAAAGGCCCACAATAAGCAGGCCTCCAATATTTGGATCATGAAGCAGGATCTCCGCACAATCAGCAAAAACTGCAGGGTCTTCATCGGTCCCTCCTGCCACATCCACCGGATTGCGAACGGAAGCCCCTTTTGGAAGAATCCTGCGAAGCTTTTCCTGTGTCTTTTCCCCAAGGGGAGGGATATCCACACCAAGGTCTGTCAACTGGTCCGCTGCAATGGTGGCATGGCCACCCCCATCCGCAAGGATGGCTATGCTGTTTTTTCTAAGATGAGGAAGGCTGGAAAGGGTTTCAGCCGCAGGAAACAATTCATCTGAGTTTTCTATTACAACAATACCGGCTCTCCGAAAAGCCGAACTCGCTACCCGAGACATCCCCGCCAAGGCCCCGGTATGGGAACCAGCCGACAGTCTGCCGGTACTCGATCGACCACTTTTCAACATGACAATCGGCTTTTTTCGCGTAGTCTGGTAGGCTTGCTGAAGGAATTTCCGGCCATCCCGCATTCCTTCCACATACATGAGAATCACTTTCGTATCGGGATCATTCTCAAAGAATTCCAGGTATTCGTGAAACCGGATATCGGCCTCATTGCCGATTCCCACATAGTAGGAAAACCCCTGCTGACTCTTGATGGATGCCTCCGTAATCAGTGTGAGGGCCATATTTCCGCTCTGGGAGAGTAGCGCGATATGCCCTTTAGGGACATCCCTCAAACCAACCAGATTCAGGTTGCTCTTCAGGTTCATCATGCCCGACGTGTTCGGCCCAATCAACCGAATGCCTTTCTCCTTTGCGATTGCGCCAATTCGGTCTTCCAGATCCTTTCCCGTCGGTCCCAATTCACTGAACCCTCCGGCAATAATAACAGCCCCCGCCACATTTTTTTTGGCGCAATCCTCCAATATTTCAGGAATCGTCTGTGCCGGGGTGGTAATCAGCACCATTTCCACACGATCATCGATTTCAGAGACTTTGCTGAAGCAAGGCAACCCAAGAATGCTTTCCTCTTTCGGGTTCACAGGAAATATCTGGCCCTCGAATTTCTCTTCCAGCAGGATCTTGATGGCCTGAAATCCCCTTTTCGTTTCCTTTTTCGAAGCACCCACAATCGCCACGGATTTAGCATCCAGAACATGTTTAAGACTCATGACCTATCTCCCTGTAAATTCAGGTTCGCGCTTTTCAGCAAAAGAGGCAATCCCCTCATGCCAGTCCTTCGTATTCATGCAGGCCAGAATCGCTTCAGCCTCCACAAGAAGAACGGTCTTAAAATCCCGGTAAGGAGCACAATGCACCATATCCTTTGCAAACGCCATGGACATAGGTGCCTTTTCCGCCAGTTTTCTTGCCAGCAACAGGGCGGCCGGCATAAGTTCGTGCACGGGGAAGGACTGCAGAGCCAGGCCCAGTTTCACAGCCTCCGGCCCCGGGACAATTTTGCCTGTATAAATGAGCTCCTTAGCCTTCATCATCCCCACAATCTGAGGAAGAAGATAGGTTACCCCGCCTCCGACAAAAGTACCAAGCCCTGTCTCCGGGAACCCAATGGTCGCAGTATCTGCCATGAGGAGTAAATCACCATTGACGGCCATCTCCGCTCCCGCTCCCCTGGCGGGGCCGTTTACGGCAACAATAACCGGTTTCAGAAAATCGTGGATCATTCGAGTTGTTTCATGGGCAAGAAGAATATAGGCACGTTTTTGGAAAGGCGAACGTTCTCCTGTCGAATGCTTTTTTAAATCCGCTCCGGCACAAAAGGCCTGCTTTTCACCACCCGGTCGCTTCAATACGGAACCGGTCAGGATCAACGCCCGTAGCGATTCATCCTCCTGCGCTTCCTTGAGAACCGCCTGGATGTCAAGGTACATCTGCTCAATGACCGCGTTCATGCGCGACGGACGATTCAACCTAATCACCCCGACGCGGTCCTCTCTGTCATAGAGTACAGTCTCAAATTCCATGAATGATCCTCCCTTTCCAGATCTCGTAAATAAAAGTGTATTATGGTGTAATATTTTGGACTAAAACCGTCGGTCAGCTCAACTATCTTAGGTTCAGAGGTTAGGATCTTATTCTCATGCAATTTTTGGGCATCCTTCAAACAGGCCAAAATGTGATTTACACTTTTTTAAAATAAAATCCTTACGGATTAACTCCAGGACCTTATTCTAGGGAGTTTAGGCGTAAGCCTTTTATTGTGTTTTCCGAAAAAGTGTGAAATGACAAATGAAGGATACCAATTTTTCAATTAAAGACAACGGGTAAGCAAAAAAGTTTCGATCAATTAACAAAGCTACGTTATGGCCACAAACGGCATCCTATTGGAAACGAAGTCACTGTCGGAAAGATACGGCAATACGTCGATCTGGCGGAGTTAAGGCCTGCCCGCCATTGCCGTTCACACTCTATTTTGAGATTGGTCGATGTTACTATACCCCTGTATTTGTGAACAATTCTCCTGGTGGTTAGGCGAGGCAGGCGGGCGTCAGCCTTTTATAAAACCTTTACAGGTGAACTCCTCTGAGTGACAAGAAGAATAACCAAAGCTAGATTTCCGTATTCACAGAATTGACTTCGTTGGAAGTCGCAAAAAAGCTTTTTTCGAGAGGTGTTAAGTTTCTTCCAACAGCCTCTCAATAACCCCGGCATGTCTTTCTGCAGTATGACAATTGCTCAGGACGACCCTGCGGGCCCGATCCCCATACTGATCCAATGCCTTTCTGTCAGCAAACAACCAGGCAACCTTTTCCCCGAGATCTTCTCCATTTACTACCGGCACAGAGGCATCGGCCGCCTCCAGGAGCCTTTTTGCATCCAGGAAATCACCCATGTGGGGCCCATACAGAACCACCTTGCCCCAAGCAGCCGGTTCCATGGGATTCTGTCCCCCGAGGGGAACAAGGCTTGCTCCACAAAAGACAGCCGTCCCCGCACTATACACCTTAAAGAGCTCCCCGAATGTATCCATAATGACGATTTTCTCGGTACGCCCACCCTTTCCTTCTCCAATCGCCGTTCGCAATTGGTATCGCAGACCGCTTTTTTCAATCATGGCTCCTATGGAAGGGGCCCTAACAATATGTCGCGGCGCAATAATGAGGATCGTATCAGGAAAATCCTTCAAAACCCTTTTGTACGCGGAAAGGATTTTTTCTTCTTCTCCTGTTCTCGTGCTTCCGGCCACGAAAACCATGTTTGATTCGCTAATATTCAGGAGTCCTTGCATCTCCTGCTTCGCGGTCACGTTTACATCAGCCACCAGAGTATCATATTTGGCATTGCCGTTGACGGTAATTCGTTCAGGCCTTGCCCCCATCTGAATCATCCGTTGGGCATCTTTCTCTGAAATCATGCTGAAAAGGTCAAAACAGTTCAAAACTTCTTTGAAAAAAGGGCGCACTTTCAGATATCCCTTTATGGATCTTTCTGAAATCCGACCATTTAAAAGGCAGATTCTCACTCCCTTTCGCTTTGCCTCAAAAAGCCAGGAAGGCCACAGCTCTGTCTCCAAAAAAACAAGGACATGGGGACGCACTCGGGAAAGAGCCCCATTCACCGTAGCCGGAGAATCGAACGGCGCTAAAATCACAGAAACATTTTTCCCAAATTTCCTGATAGCGAGATCACGCCCGTGCTCGGTCATGGTGGAAACGGTCACGTGGCAGTCAGGTCTATTTTTCATCAGCGACTTAACGATCGATCCGGCCACCCTGACTTCCCCCAGGGATGCCGCGTGAACCCAGATCCTTGGAGAGCCAGAGAGTCCATAAATCGGTATTTCAGGTACAAATCCCAGACGTTCACGGAAATTCTTCCGGTGCTGACCAGTCAGCCGGGTGTAAAGCCAGAACCCGGGAATCACAACAGAAGACAGCCCGGAGGCGAGGATCGAATAAGAATAGTAGAAGATATCTGACAATTTTCCCTCGAACTCAAAGATTTCTAAGTAGAACACGCAACCTGAAAGCTTCCGAATCCCACTCATTCATGATCTCATCAAAAAAACACAAATACCTATGGAAGTGCAAGTATATTTTTGATAGATAAGAAACATTTGACAAGATGCAAACTGTAAATTAACAACCGAAGACGGTTTCAAACTATCCATTATGCATTTTTCATCCATAGCACGGGTTTTGGGAACACTTCTACTGGTGACCGGCGGTTCCATGCTGTTTCCCCTGATATGTTCCCTATATTACAATGAGGGAGACCTCTTTGCTATCCTGATTTCCGGCATCATTACGGCTGGATTAGGGCTGCCGCTCTGGTGGTTTTTCAGAAAAGAGTACGAATTGGGCATCAAAGACGGCATAGCGTTGGCCGTTTTTGGATGGGTCCTGGTTTCCGCACTTTCTGCCTTGCCATTCATGATCCACGGATCTATCCCTTCGTTCACGGACGCTTTTTTTGAGATGATGTCCGGCTACACCACCACCGGCGCCACCATTATCACCGATATTGAGACTGTTCCTCACGGTCTCCTTTTCTGGCGAAGTGAAACCCATTTACTTGGAGGGATGGGGTTTCTGACCTTAACCATCATATTCCTTCCCCACGGTGTGGGAGGGCTCCGCATTTTCAGGGCGGAGTCGTCCCCGGGGCAGATCATCACCCGGGATCGTTTCAAGGCACGAAATCGCGACACCATGGTATGGCTCTGGGGTATCTATCTGGCGCTGAACCTGTTGGAAATTATTCTGCTTTGTTTTGCGGGCATGGGGCTTTTCGATTCCCTTTGTACGTCCTTCGGAACCGTCTCCACATCGGGTTACTCCACTTGGAATGCCAGCATCGGGCATTATGACAACCCCTATTACGATTGGATCGTCATTACTTTCATGTTTCTGGGAGGGGTCACCTTTGTGCTGTTTTATCAGATATTGCACGGGGATTGGCGATCGCTGAAAATAAATACGGAATTCCGCTGGTATGTGGGATTTCTGCTGTTTTTCTGCGGGGTTGTATCTTTGATTTTGTGGAAAGAAAATACCTACGGAAGCCTCTCGGAATCGATCCGGTACGGGACCTTTCAGGTGGTGTCCCTTTTAACCACCACGGGATTCACCACCGCCGACTACGAACTGTGGCCCCAGGCCGCCCAGATGTTCCTCTTTGTGGTCTGTTTTATAGGAGCATGCGCCGGGTCTACCACCAGCGGCATCAAAGTGGTCCATTATGTGATCATCTGTAAATATATGTATGCGGCAATCAAAAAAGCATTTCTCCAACCCATGTCCGTCATGTCCGTCCGCTTGAATCAGCGCCCCGTGGATGCATCCATCATCGACATTTCCGTGTGTTATTTCATCGTGAATATTTTCATGGTTCTCATCGGGGGCTGCGTTATGGTGTTGTTGGACAATATGGACTACCTTACCGCCTTCAGTTCCGTCATTGCCTCTCTTATGAATATCGGCCCGGGATTCGGCGCCATCGGCGCGTCTGAAAACTATGCCCACATTTCCGATGCGGGAAAATGGTTTTTGGCCTGGAATATGATGGTAGGCAGGCTGGAAATGTTTTCGGCCCTGGTCATCTTTTACCCACTATTCTGGAAACGCTAATCATGAAACCTTTTGGTCTGCCCGTTGATGCGATTCTGGAGGATTTAAAAGACGCGTTGGCCAAGAATCCCTGTGTGGTGCTTGAAGCTTTGCCGGGGGCCGGCAAAACCACGTGCATTCCCATTGCACTGCAGAATGCACCGTGGCTTGAAGGCAAAAAAATCATTGTGCTGGCCCCCCGGCGACTGGCGGCACGGGCTGCGGCCATGCGCATGTCCCATCTATTGCAGGAAAAAGTAGGAGAAACGGTGGGTTACCGGGTTCGAATGGACAGTCGTGTCAGCGCGAAAACCCGTATCGAAGTGGTCACCGAAGGAGTGCTTACAAGAATGCTTCAAAGTGATCCAGCTCTTGGTAGGATTGGGCTGGTAATCTTTGATGAGTACCATGAACGCAGCCTGGATGCGGACCTGGGGTTGGCCTTATGCTTAGACATGCAGGGGGTGCTGAACCGGGATCTAAGGCTTCTGGTCATGTCCGCCACCATGGAAAAAGGTCCTTTGGCCGCCATGATGAACCATGCCCCGGCAATTACATGCCCCGGACACCTTTTTCCCGTGGAAACCCGATATATGGGGCAGTACACACCATCCTGGTCCGAAGATGCAATTCATCGCACGGTGCTTTCGGCTGTGCGCGAGGAGACAGGCAGCATCCTGGTTTTTCTGCCCGGCGCCGGGGAAATCAGAAAAACAGCCCGACGATTGCAGGCCGCCCAGTTGCCTTCGGAATGGGTTATTGCCCCGCTGTTCGGCAATTTGAGTCGCAGCGATCAAGACCAGGCCATTTTACCACCACCCGAGGGTAAACGAAAGATCGTGCTGGCCACATCCATTGCCGAAACCAGTTTGACCATTGAAGGTATTCGGGTTGTAATAGACAGCGGCCTGCAGCGAACGCCACGTTTTGACCCTCGAAGCGGCCTGACCAGATTAGTGACTATTCCCGTATCACAAGCATCGGCCGATCAAAGGCGAGGGCGTGCCGGGCGAACCGGTCCCGGCGTCTGCCTGCGCCTGTGGTCCCATCAGATGCACCCGACACTACCCGCAGCACACCGGCCGGAAATACTGGAGGCCGATCTGACAGGTTTTGTCCTGGAACTGGCATTCTGGGGTGTAGACAATCCGGAAACACTTCATTGGCTTGATCCCCCACCCAAGGGATCATTTCATGGGGCCCGGGATCTCCTTTTGACATTAGGGGCCATTGATAAACATGGCAGGGTGACTGCTCACGGCAAACAAATGGTAGCCCTCCCGGTACATCCGAGACTGGCACATATGATCATTTCCGCCGAATCCATAGGCCTGGGAAAGCTGGCCTGCGATGTGGCGGCACTGCTTGGCGAACGTGATGTAATACGGTTTAAACCGGGTCGCCAAGATGCGGATATGGGACTTCGAGTGGATCTCATGCGCGCCGCGCGCCAGAACAGGTCCCTTGTCCCCCGGGGGGAAAACTTAGATCAACTGGCAGTAGATCAGGGAGCTGTGCGCCGTGCAATTCGAGTCTCGGATCATTTGTGTAAACGTCTTAGCTGTAAAGGCAGAAACGGTGATACGGATGCCCTGGGGCAGTTGCTTGCATGGGCGTATCCCGATAGGGTTGCCCAGCTTCGATCGGGGGGCAGGGGTAAGTTTTTGTTGACCAGCGGACGTGGCGCCTCGCTTGATTCAGCATCAACACTGGGCGCCGAACCATTTCTGGTAGCAGCAGAGTTGGACGGGGAACGCCGTGAAGCCAGGATTTTCAAGGCGGCGCCGACCAGTCTGGACACCCTCATAAAACAGTTTGAAGGCCAGATCCAATGGTCGGAATCCATAACATGGGATCCCAATAAAAAAGGCGTCAAAGCCCTGCAAAAAATGAAACTGGGCACCATTACCCTAGCCAGCGAACCGTTGCCCAATCCGGATCCTGAACAGGTTTTAAATGGTTTGCTGAGTGGAATAGCGCAGCAGGGGATTCAGTGTCTGCCCTGGAATAAGGCGCTCCGCCAATGGCAGGGGCGAGTCTGTTTGTTGCGGCGATTATTAGAAAATGACAAAACCTGGCCGGATGTTTCCGATCAGGGGCTTGAAAGAAGCCTGAACCGGTGGCTGGGCCCTTATCTGAACCATATGGACAGGCTGAGCAACCTGGTCAAAGTGGATCTTAAGGGGGCACTTTTCAACATGCTGTCCTATGAACAGAAGAAAGTCCTCGATGCGCTGGCCCCCACCCATCTAAAGGTACCCAGCGGTTCTCGGATTCCCATCGATTATGGAAGGCTTGTACCTGTGCTGGCCGTTCGCATACAGGAAATGTTCGGTCTTTCTCGATCACCGACTGTGGCGAGAGGGCGACAGCCATTGCTGGTTCACCTTCTTTCACCGGCGGGTCGTCCGGTACAGATCACCCAGGATCTGGCGGGTTTCTGGGAGACAGGCTATATTCAGGTAAAAAAAGAACTCAAAGGCCGTTATCCCAAACACTATTGGCCCGATAATCCACTCCAGGCGCAAGCCACCGCGCGGGCCAAACCAAGAAGGACTTGACCGGGTTATTATTATTTTTCAGGACCTTACTCCAAAAAAAGTTGCTGAACATCTTTTAGATTGAGGGACATGCAGATGACGATAACCCTTTCGTTTGCCTCAATATGAGTGTCTCCCACGGCGGTTTGCCATTTTCCGTCTCGAAAAACCCCGCCGATAAGAATTTTTCCATAAAATGACGCGTCCAGTTTTGAAAGCGGGCGGCGCGTAATGGGCGAATTGGGCGCCGCCGCCAGTTCAACTACTTCGGCATCGAAACCATGGAGATGGGCCACGGAAATTAATTCCCCCCTGCGGATGAATTTGAGGATCTCATTTCCCGCCATGATCTTTTTATTTAACGCAATATCTGATCCACTGGTCGTGGCCAGCACCATGTATTCTTCTTTAGTGCACAGGGAAATAGTTTTCGTCTGCTTTTCATGAGCATTGCCGTTTTGCGTTTCCATCAAACGTTTGGCCATCAGACTGCTCAGAATATTGGTCTCATTTTCACCGGTAGCCGTAATAAAGGTATCCATATCCCGAAGCCCGGCAGATTCCAGCACATCCAGTTCCGTTCCGTCTCCACATAAAACCTCGGTATTATGGAGCATGAAGGACAATTCCTCAGCCCGTTTATGATCCTTTTCAATGAGTTTGACCTGAACGGATTTTTCAAGCAATTCGGCCACACGGCTTCCCACCAGGCCGCCACCAAGAATCATCACCCGATGGCGTCGTTGTTGTTTGACCCCGGTCAATGTCATCAAGCGGGGAAGATTTTCTTTTGCAGCCATGATAAAAATCTGGTCCTGAGGCAGAATTTCATGGTCTCCACCGGGTATAATGGTAGTAATGCCCCGAGCGACGGCAACCACACGAAAAGGGAATTCATGGTGAATTTGAGAAATTTCCTTCAGCTTTTTGAAGGCCAGTGGCGAACCCTCTTGAATACGGGTCGCCATCACCTGCATCTGACCATCGGCGATATCGATGATATCATTGCCGGCGGTCATTTTAATGAGCCTTACGATCTCCTGTGCAGCCAGTTCTTCCGGATGAATAATCAAGTCTATTTTCAAATCATCGGCGGTCAGAACGGAATGCCTGATACCGAATTCAAGGGAACGAACCCTAGCAATTTTGAGCGGTATACCGAAACGGTCCGCTATCAGGGAACACAACATATTAATGGCATCGTTATCCGTGACCGCAATAACCAGGTCGATCTCCCGAGCGTCTGCTTCCTTCCAACAGTCGATACTCATGGCTGTGCCTTGAATCAAACGGGCATCCACATGTCCTTCAGCATAGCCAAGCAATTGGCCGTCCGGCTCAATGGCTGTCACGGCGTATCCTTCGTGAACAAGTCGTTTTGCCAGATAAAACCCCACCCCCCCAAGTCCAAGGATGAGGATGTTTTCAGAGCGATCTTTTTTCTTTTCAAACATGGGAAATATCGACCCCTTCCTCAAGGGCAAGTTCTTTCAGTTCAGTTTCCAGCATTTCTGATTCCTTTTCGAGATTAAGATAGCCAACAAACATGTCCTTTTTGGGCAAAGAGAGTATAGGGAAATCGGAATGGGGTGTCAATGATGCAAGGGCAGGAGAAAAAGAGGCTTGACAAATGAGGCCCAAGGGAGGAGTGTCACAAAGTTCGTTTGTTGGGCACTTTCATGGATCAAGGAGTTTTTACCCATTCCCGCAACCATCAAGATATTTGCCATTTTCGTATTGGTTCTCATCCTGAATCGATTCCGTCTCCATTTGGGTTTTTCCCTTTTGATCGGTTCCGTAACCTTGGCCTTGTGGACGGACCTTGGCCCCGGAGGCTGGTTGAACGCAACCTTCAACAGCATCGCCAATTTCCAGACTCTCGGTCTGGCCGCCATTGTGGGACTGATCCTGGTAATGAGCAGGCTCATGGAAAGATCCGGGCATATGACCAGACTTGTAGAGAGTTTTTCCCTTCTTTCAAAGGATGCGCGGGTTGTGGGCGCGGTCATGCCCGCCCTGATCGGACTTTTGCCCATGCCCGGAGGAGCACTCTTCTCCGCCCCCATGGTGGAAGCATCCCTCCATGAGCATCCGATTACCGGGGAGCAGAAAACCATTATCAACTACTGGTTCCGGCACGTGTGGGAATACTGGTGGCCCCTTTTCCCCGGAGTCGTTCTGGCCATGGCCCTGCTGGACGCGAATCCCTGGCATTATATGGGCATGATGGCCCCAATAACCCTTTTCTCTATTCTTGCGGGTGTCCTGTTCATCCTCAGGCCCATCGGTAAAATAAGATTGCAGGGGAAAGGCAAGCTATCATGGTCGGGAATCGGCCGTTTTTTATGGGAGATGATGCCCATACTGGTGGTCATTCTCATCATGCTCCTGGTCATTGGGTTGGCCAAAGGCCTTCGTCTTCTGGGTATCCCAGTGGAACTGGCCGGCGCCTCGTCCATCCTTCCCGGACTCGTTTGCGCCATCGTATGGGTATGTGTCGTCAATCATATCCCCCCAACCCAGGTGCGGGGGGCTGTGCTGGATAAAGGGATATTGCCCTTTCTCCTCCTGGTCTTCTCCATCATGGTCTTTAAGGGAGTCATGACCGAGAGCCATACCGTCGGCGACATACGTACCGAACTCATAGCCAACAGCATTCCCATCCTGCTGATTATCATGATCATGCCCTTTGTATCAGGGCTTATCACAGGAATCGCCATCGGATTCGTGGGGACCTCCTTTCCTCTGGTAATCCCCCTGTTCCAAGCCCTCCCCGCGTATGATTCCATGGCTCTGGCGGCGGTAGCATACACCTTTGGTTTCATGGGAATGATGCTTTCACCGGTACACCTCTGCTTTCTGGTGTCTAAAGATTACTACAAGGCGGGCCTTCTTAAAAGCTACCGCCACCTGGCCCTGCCCACACTGACGGTCATGGCTGCAACCCTCATTCTCTATCTGGGAATAATATCCCCGTAAAAACCCCGCAATCTAATCCGCTGAAAAAGCGAAGTCCTCACGGACAGGGTGAAAGGTGTCGATGACCCTGCATTGCGTCACAGCTCTGCCTGAATGGACT
>Ga0307929_1002066_pt1 | contig 13723 bp, 12 predicted proteins | sample AceLakmetage1330_FD_203160 | JGI IMG/M metagenome (GOLD analysis project Ga0307929, IMG submission 203160) | Saline water microbial communities from Ace Lake, Antarctica - #1330 | ecosystem: Environmental > Aquatic > Non-marine Saline and Alkaline > Saline | place: Antarctica: Ace Lake...
TTTCACTAAGAATCGAATGTCGAGCGGGGGAAAATACGTTTAGAATCCCCTCCAAACAAGGTGGATCATGAAAATGTCGCTGTAGGGTTAAGCTGTAGGGGTTAATAGGTCAGCTTAATGCCAGCATAGGCGGATAACCCAGCCGTGGCGTAGCTGAAAGCCTCTTCATAGAATTCATCAAAGAGGTTATCCACACGGCCAAACAGCTGGACATGGGGATTGATATTCCAGGATGCTGCCAGGTTCACCAATGTATAGGCATCCAGGGTGCCAACGGCATTTCCATCTTTGTCATTGGCATAAGGAGATGCTTTACGTTCATCCACCCATTGAATGTCCAGGTTCAAAACCCCTTTTTCAAGAAATCCATAGCGGGTATTTAAAGAAACTTTGTTTTCCGGTCGGCGCACAAGGGTCTCTCCGTCAGGGTCTTCGGTGTCAGTATAGGTGTAGTTAAACATGAATCCCAGTGTATCCAGGGGCTCCCATCCGGCAAAAAATTCAACGCCCTTGGTTTTGGTTTTACCATCGGCCTGGGCATAGGTCCAAGTGTTCAAGTCAAAATCAATGCGATTGTCATAATCCATGGCAAAATAGGTCAGACCCACGGTGGCCATGCCGTTTAAAAATTGTTGTTCGATTCCTGCATCCCAGCCCTTACTCTCTTCGGCATCAAGGGTTTCGTTACCATAGTTGGGATCATAGAGTTCATATAGGGATGGAGATCTGAAACCGGTGCCGTAACTGGCTTTGAGTGTGGTTCCGGTCTTGGCAATGGTGTAAGAAGGGGCCAGACGCCAAGTGGCCTTGTTACCAAAGGTTTCATGGTCATCCAGTCTTACTCCGGCAATGACGACCAGATCTTCCATGCCAATGAGTTGATCCTGTACCCAGTAACTTTTGGTATCAACGCTTTTTTCCTTGAATTTTGAACCCCAGGCCCCAAAGGACTCAGATTTCATGCTTTCATCAAGGTAAGCGGCACCAATGGATAGCACATGGAAATCAAAATTAATATCCCCCTGCCATGAAAATGTGTCGGTGTCACCCGTAAAGGTGGATGATTTCTGGCCATCTTCATAATAATCCCTGTCCTGTCGGCCCATCTGCCAGGACAGACTGGAATCAAGAAAGTTGTTGAAAAATGTGTTTTTGATATCAATTTTTCCAAATGTCTGAGTGGATTCAGTGTTGGCATCCCCATCCTCGGAATATCCTCCCCAGTTGTAAGCATCTGTGTCTCCATCGGAATCAATGTATCTTGCCAGGGCACTGATACTGAAGGTGTCTGTGATATCCACGCCCACATTGCCTGAAAGTGTGGTGTTTTCATACCCGTCATCTTCGTTGGTGTTGTCACCCCGTGGGATATCGCTGTTGTCATCATTGGCAATGGAGTAGCCGTCGATTTGGGTTTTTGATGCAGACAGGGCAAAATTGACTTTTTCCGTGGCACCCGAAGCATTGGCCCCGGTTTTCCATGTGCCGTAGGAACCTGCTTCAAATTTCACCGACGCGGAAGGGGCTTTTTTCCCCTTTTTGGTAATAATATTGATGACGCCGGCGGTGGCATTGCTGCCGTACATGACGCTCATGGCGCCGCGGATCACCTCAATTTGTTGAATATTATCCACATTGATATTGCCAAGGTCTGCTCCCCTGTTGGCTCCGGAAACGTCGTTTAACATGATGCCGTCAATGAGGATCAGGGTGTTCTTGGAATCGGCCCCTCGGGTGAATACCGTTGTTGCGGTGCCGGGCCCACCGTTGGCCACCAGATCAATCCCGGGAATGCCCCGGAGCAGGTCTGCAACACTATTTTGCTGTTTTGCCTGGATTTCTTCGGATGTGATAACCGTGACGCTGTTACCACCGATTCTATCCATGGGAATTTCCGTGCGGGTGGCGGTGACAACCATCTCGCCCATGTCAGTGGTGTTTTCAGTGGCCAGAGTGGTGTGGGCCATGGACAGAACCAAGAATATTCCCGCCAGATGCAATAGTCGTTTTTTCATTTGTTACCCCTTCGTATGTTCAGGCTGGGGGTTCCAATAAAAAAAACCCCAACCGATGAGTTATCGATCAAGGGCTTCCCTTTTTGTCCTTATGATCTTTGATAGCATCCGTTACCATGGCGTACCATCTATATCAATCAGGCAGGTCTTCTGACTTAGGATTTTCCTACTTGCCAGGCCTTCCCATGGATATCCACAGTGGCATTCTCTGACGTTCGTCCCCATTACAGCGGCGGGCCCGTTCCGGATTTTAACCGGATTCCCTTTTTACCCGTGAATTTATGACGGGTACCTGATTGGGTGATTAAGATATCAGCCTGGTGGGGAAGTGTCAAACTGTTTTCCAAGCGCTGGATATTTGCTATAAGACTCCCAACTTTGATTCCTGGGTGCGCCTTAGAACCTGTTTAAAAATTATCAGGATCTAAAGGCCTATTCACCTTGCGCGTTTCGGGTAAAAAATAGACGAAAGAAATAGGGGACAGACCACGTTTTTTTTAGCTTATGGTCTGTTCCCCTATTTGACGTATTTGACGCTGAGTTGCTCCAAGTGCAAATAAAATTCACTATGCTCCCATTGGTGCGCCTTGGATACGAGCTGAAATTTTGCGCCATTTGGGTTGCTTATTTGTTTCCAAGGTTCTAATTTGAAATGGAGTTTTGACCCCGTTGCTCACAAATTATGATGGGAGACCGATGCTGTGATCAGGCCTAAAAACAAAAGAGGGGATTATAATATGAAATACAGAGAAGAAAAAGACACAATGGGAAAAGTACTCGTCCCTGAAGATGCCTATTATGGAGCCCAGACCCAGTGGGCTGTGGATAATTTTCCCATCAGTTCCATGACGATGCCCCTGTCGTTCATACATTCACTTGCCTTGGTTAAAAAATGTGCGGCTAAAGTTAATGAAACCCTTGGGGTCTTTGACAGCCAGATGGGCCATGCCATTGTTCAAGCGGCCCAGGAGGTAATGGACGGCCGGCTTTTTAAAATAGGGGACAGTGCACGTTTTTTAAGGGTCATTCTTCTCCCTTATTTATTGGAGAGGTAATGCATTGCTTGATGTTGTCTGTTGAATTATTCCAAACTTCATGATAGTGCTGTTCTTGAGAAGGCAACTTGCAGGTTACATATTTTTCTTGTTTAGACAAAATAATGAAAAAAACACATCCTCAATATCCAAACAGCACGGTCGTCGTAAATTTTTTTGAGATTTTTGGGGACGTTTTTTTAAAACATAGTGTAAAGTTTTTTTAGATTCTTAACTCTGATTTTCGTGTTATTTTGGCAAGAGAATCAGAAAACCTTTTTGGTTCTGGCTTGTTCAGATTAGGTTCATAAGGATGCCTAAAAAAATTATTTTCCGGGGCAGTTGTTTGATTTTTCTTAACATTTACTCGTCAATCATAAGTTTTCCAATTTGTCACCGCATAATGTGTTCAATTAAAAATGAAAACAGTTCATGTAGTATTAAAAATGAGAACTTACGACTTATGAGTACATTTGAAGGAGTGTAAAAATGGTTGAATGGACTCAGCTGATGAAAAGAGTTGTCTTATCTGTTTGTGTACTTATTGCTTTTGCGATGGCGTTTTCCACTGTTGCCCACGCACGAACTTATGAAAATATTGTTGCCTTTGGTGACAGCCTGACGGATCATAATGGATTGTCGTCCTACGTGGGGGTGTATGATCCTGATACCAATCCCAATGGTGCGCCGGAGGTGTGGTCCAATGGTGATGTGTGGGTGGAGTACCTTGCCGCGGACTGGGGAGCGAATCTTGACAATAATGCCATTGGTGGTGCCATGTCACTGGGCCATGAAAATGCCGAAATCCAGGCGCTGTCCGACAGTGGGGCCTTTCCCCAACTGGGCCTTGTGGGTCAGGTAGATCTTTATGTTTCTACAGATCCTGAATTTGATGAAGAAGAGACTTTATTTACCGTATTGATTGGGGCAAATGATTTTTTGGAATTCGGTAAGGGAGAATACTATACTACAGATCCTGAAGTGTTGATCGGTGGTATAATGAACAATATATCGGATGCTGTTGTGTCGCTTTACTCGGAAGGTGCTGTCAATTTTTTGATTATAAATTTGCCCAATATTGGAATAACACCTTCTTACAGCTCAAAAAGTGCAGCGGAAATTGCGGCGATAACCGCTTTGATCCAGGCTTATAACACGGCACTTGCAACCACTGTTGAATCCCTCAAAGCCAATCTTTCAGGTATCTCAATAGACCTGTTTGATTCGTTTACTTTCATTACAGAACTTTTCGATACCAACGCATTTGCCAATGTGATTGGTACCTATATGGAGTTGGATGCCGAAGGAAACAGGACCGGTAATGTGAACGGAGATGCCGATGATTACATGTTCTGGGACAGCATTCACCCCATGACCCGGACACATGAAATGATGGCAGATGAACTGAGTGAAACCCTTTATCCCGAAGAAAACGATGGCGGCAGCTCTTCGTGTTTTATTAATTCAGTACAGGGAAATGCGGCTGGGTCTGCAACTCCATTGATCGTACTTGTTGTTTCTCTATTTTTTGTTGCAATTGCTGGCATTGGTTTGAAGCAAAGGAATTAAATTTCTGAAAAAAATACCATTGATTTCCATGAAAAAAGGCCTGTCAACGCCGTTGGTGTTGTTATCAGGCCTTTTTACGGCGCAGGTGGGGTTCATGCTCCTGGTGTATGTATCCAATCATGAACTCCTGACCGCTCTAAAAGAGATCCATGGAACGGAGGCGGCATATTTTACCATTCCTGCAGGTAATGTTGTGACCCGCCTTGGACAGTTATTCACAGCCTTCAATGGAGGCCTTTTCTTTACATTTACCCTGGGGGCAGGCCTGAGCGTCACCGCCTTTTCCTTTGGGTGGGTATGGTACCACCTGCTTGGTCGTAACAAGAACATCTTGTGTCTTGCCATCATCTGCTGGGTTGGATGTGTTGCTATGCTTAATTATAATGGCCCCCAGTTCATCATCAGTGGCACATTCTTGTTGATTCCGCTTGTCGTTTTTTCTCTCACTGTGGTGCCACGCCCGCCCGACTGTGAGCGTTTTTCCAAAGCCTGCCTGTCGCTTCACATTTTGTTGCTATTTTTATCAGTGCTTGGCATGGGATACTTTGGGGGGAATGTCTCCTTCAGCAATTTCAGGGACACATTTTTATTGTCCAATCCTGCGGGAATAATGATCAATGATTTTTATTACAGGTACACCCTACATGCGGCCCGGGTGTTTAAGCCCCTTGACAAGAGGACCGTCAACACCTGTTCTATTGATGTCGGAGGGGACGATGCCCTGGGAAATAGACTCGAGAAAATCCTGGTGAATGCTGATTTTTTCCCTGTGACCCCGGGTATCAATGTCGATCTGATTATAACAAAAGACGGGAAACAACTCTGTTGCAGCCACAGGGGGAAAAGGATACTACAATGCGATACAGGCGATTTTTCTAAGAATCCATCTGCCTGGTTAAAACAATTTTCTTTGAAAACCGATGCCCATTTTCAATTTCGGCAAATGATTTATCTTGCTCTGGTGGCGGGATTGCCCCTTTTTGTGTATCTTTTTTTGTGTGCTTTGCTGCAGATATTTTTGGGAAAAATGGGATGGTCTGAAAACAGAATTGAAATGGCGGTTCCCGGTCTTGTGTTGTTTATTGCCATGGTGATGTCGGGTATTTTATCATACGAATCAAGAATTTCCCCCCGTGTGAGTCAAAGCCCTGTTCAATACCTTGCCTCACCCCATGTGCGAGAACGCATTGCAGCGTTAAAGGTCATTTGCAGGAAAAAAATAAATATTGTTGATTTTCAGACTTACGGGGCCTTGCTGGAAAGTTCCCATGTGGGGGAGCGGTATTGGGCCACACGGGCACTTGCTTATTCCCGGGGGAAAGGTGTTGAAAAACGTCTTTTATCCCTGATAGAAGATTCCCATCCCAATGTGGTGTGCCAGGCATTATACGCCCTGGGAAAAAGAAGAGACAAGCGAGATCTACAGGAAATTATTCATCGAATAACGACTTCAGATCACTGGTATATCCAATGGTATGGTTATCGGGCGGTGAAGCAACTGGGATGGAAACAGATCGCATTGAACTAAAAATGGTGGTCATGGCTGTCATGACCATTGTGGTGCTGGAATCCGGAGGGGCAACGGCCCTTTCTTTTTTTTCTCATATTTCCAGCCTGGTGATGTTGACGGGCATTCGTATCCTTGAAATTATATCTCTTCTTGTGCTTGTCCATGGTTTTGGACAGGGGGGTGGGCCTGTGGGACTGGCCAAAGAGCAGTTGATGGGAGGGCTCCTTCAAGGAATCTGGTGGTCGCTGATCTTTGGTGTTGTTGCATTGGCTGGGGGTGTTCTGTTGTTGATGGCGGGACTCAATCTCTTTGAGTTGCTGCATGTCCCCTTGCCGAAAACGGTGGGAGCAACGGTTCTTTTTTTTATCACAGGTGGCCTCATCGGACCTCTGGCTGAAGAAATTTTTTTTCGGGGTTTCCTTTATGGGTTTTTGAGGCAATGGGGAGTCTGGGTTGCCTTAAGTGTAACAACGTTTCTATTTGTTGTGATCCATCCCTTGGGTTCTGCCGTTCCCGTGCCCCAGATTATCGGCAGTATTGTTTTTACCCTGGCATATGAAAAAAGAGGAGAGCTTATGGCACCTGTAACCATACATTGCCTGGGCAATATTGCTCTTTTTTTTATCTCTTACCAATAGCGGACAGACCAAATACCAATAGGCCTGGTCCCATATGGATATACCACCGTCTGCCCGAATATAGAGAAGGAGACCTTCCAGGGGAAGATCTTGAGCTTCTCCTGTCCATCCTCTCCACCGATTCAAAAAAGATATCCAGAACCAGGTAACAGGCAGCTTCCAGGAGCGGGAGATCAGAAAAATCCCCGTGCCCGCCTCCCGGGAAGAGGAAGACGCCTTTGAAACCCTTGCCACCATGACATTCCACAAGCTGGACCAGCATCGAAGCGGCAGCCTTCTTTTTAAAACTACCCTGGAAAAAGCCCTCTTTTCATCCCCGGCCGCCTGTCTCCAGACCCTTGATAACCGTATGACCAGCCTGGAAAAAGTCCATGGTTCCACCCACCCCGATACCCCCCTGCTTGAAACATTTGCCGGGAGTGTGGCCGGTATTAAACCCGCAACATTTACCAAGTTCAGCAAGCTTGTCGAGGTACTGACGGACAAGAAAAATCCCCTGTTCTGGAACGGCAAAGACACCACAGACCGCCTGGTCATCTTCACCGAACGGGTGGAGACCCTGAATGGCGAACCAAGCTGGGGGAGAAACTCAAGGGCCATCTGCTGTTCCAGAATATGGTTAAGGAGCTCAAGGGTCGCATTATCTCCCTGGAGGAAGACTTTTCACCCATGAGCACACAGGGCTTCTGGACCGGCCCACCCGTGATGCGGTTGAAAAAGCCCTTAAGGCAACGGATGAAGATCGTGATCCCTGGTCTCCCAACCTGCTCTCTTGTACCCCCACCATGGAGATGGGCATCGATATTGGGAATCTGTCCGCCACCATTCAATGTTCGGTGCCCCCGGCCCAGGCCAATTATCTGCAGCGCATCGGCCGGGCCGGACGAAAAACCGACAATGCCCTTCCCCCAAAGCTTGGGACAGTGCTTGACATCGTTAAGAAAAAGGATGAACTAAAATTTCCCCACACGGTTCTGCAGTTTGTGGAAAACCATTTAACCCCGTTGCTGAATGATTTTAATCATTTGTTTAAAGATCCGGCTTTAAGTGACAGCGCCATGGCCCATGTGTCGGAATTTGCCACGGGCAGGGAGGAGGGCAGTCTGGGGTATAAGATACTGGATGGGCTGACATCACACATGCGCGCACTGGCAAAAGAGATAAAAAAAGATCCACAGACAAGGCCCGGGGCAAAAAAACCGCCGATGAAATCAATGAGACGAAACAGGAAAAATTGGGGCTCCAGGAGCTGGTCAAACGCATCAATAAAAAGAATGTCTTTAGAGCCTTTTGCAGAAATAGATTTTTTTATAAATTTTACAGAAAAAAGTAGGTAATGAGCCGTCCTAATGGTAAGTTTAAGGAGGCTTAATCACAATACCGGTCACTTGGAATAAAGGCATTGTTTTTTGTAAAACCAGGGCAGAAGCGGCAAAAGGAGCATAAAATGGAATACAGAGAAGAAAAAGATACCATGGGAATCGTACGTGTCCCGGAAAACAGCTATTATGGTGCCCAGACCCAGCGGGCCGTGGATAATTTTCCCGTAAGCGGCATGACATTGCCGTTGTCGTTTATTTACTCCCTTGCCCTGGTGAAAAAATGTGCGGCCGAGGTCAATGCCGCCCTTGGTATCCTTGATTATCCCATGGGAAATGCCATTGCCAGGGCGGCCCAGGAGGTAATGGAAGGCCGCTTTGATGATCAATTTGTGGTGGATGTCTTTCAAACAGGTTCGGGTACCTCCACTAACATGAACATGAACGAGGTGCTGGCCTCCCGGGTCAATGAGATCCTCACAGGCAAAAAAGGCGGGAAATCACCGGTGCATCCCAATGATCACGTCAATGCCGGTCAATCCAGCAATGATGTTATCCCAACGGTGATCCATCTGTCGGCATTGACCCAGATCACCACCCATCTGTTACCGGCCCTTGAAACCCTTGAACAGGCCCTGTCCGAAAAATCATTGGTATTTAAGGACGTGCAAAAAATTGGAAGAACTCATCTCCAGGATGCGGTGCCCATGACCCTGGGCCAGGAGTTTTCCGGATATGCAAGGCAGATGGCCTTGGGCATCCAGCGTCTTGAAGGGCTGAAGCCCCGATTGATGGAGCTTGCCCTGGGGGGAACTGCAGTGGGCAGTGGATTGAATGCCCATCCTGATTTTGCCCCACGGGTAATCCAGGCCATTGCCGAACATACAGGGCTTGAATTCCGGGAAGCAGAAAACCATTTCCAGGCCCAGGCCTGCCAGGACACCGCCGTTGAAACCAGTGGGGTCTTAAAATCCATTGCCGTGGCCCTTGTTAAAATTGCTAACGATATCAGGTGGCTGGCCTCGGGTCCCCGGTGCGGTATCGGAGAGATTAACATCCCCTCCCTGCAACCGGGCTCATCCATTATGCCGGGAAAGGTGAACCCTGTGATTCCCGAGGCGGTGGTCCAGGTGGCAGCCCAGGTAATGGGCAATGATACCACCATCATGGTGGGAGGGCAGGGCGGTAATTTTGAGTTGAATGTCATGCTGCCTGTAATTGCCCATAATCTGTTGCAATCCATTGAACTTCTCTCTTCGGTGTGCGCTTTGTTTGCCGAAAAATGTGTTGAAGGCATCACCGCCAATGAACAGCGATGTGCCGCCTTTATTGAGCAGAGTCTGGCCATGGTCACCGGCTTGATTCCCCATATCGGGTATGACAGGGCGGCTGATATTGCGAAAAAAGCCCACAAAACCGGAAAGACCATCCGCCAGGTGGTCCTGGAAGATCAAATTTTACCGGAGACTGTCCTTAATGCCGCTTTGACAGAGTCGAATCTTTCTTGATTTTAAGTCGTTCCATCAGGCTTTCGTAAGCCTGGTTGAGGCGCACAAATTCTTTGGCATCCCCTCCCTTATCCGGGTGATGCTTCCGGGCAAGTTTTCGGTAGTGGCGGGTTAAATCTCTGGGAGACATGGTGCTGAATGTCTGGCTGTCCAGGCGCATGTCTGACAATGCGTTGTCCAGGGATACCGTTGTTTTGGGAGGGGGGGGACGAAATTGTCTGTGTTGGTTCATAAACCGTTTTGCAAAATCATCCAGAAGTGTACTCTGGGCATAATCAAAATCAAAAAACATGATTACATATCGCTGAAGCATGGGGTGAAGCATTCTGGGTGCTGGCATATCCGGGGTGGCAAAGAGCGTGGTGTTGACCTGGCACAGTTCTTCGATAAAAAAAGTATCCACCTTTTCCTGGTCCAGGGTCTGGGGCATCCTTTTGGCCATGAAGCTTTCGAAAAAACGCTGGAGATCCAGGGCTGCATATAAATATGTTTTAAGCTCAGACGCCTTCAGCCGGGATTCCTGTAGTATGAACGTTTGTTCAATTTCATCCCGTGATTTGTTCACCAGGCTTTTGAACAATCCCACCGGCATGTTCTCCATGGAGCCTTGGTCGATCTCTCCAAATTTTAAAAAATGATGTCTTCGCTTATCAAACAGGGGCATGGTGTGCTGGATAAACGCGTTGTCGTCACTGGTCAGGGGACGATTCTTATCAGGAGAACGATGGCGAAAAGATTCCACGGCCTGTCGGATATCTTTTTTGACAAATGGCCAGAATACCTCTTCCAGTTTATCCCCGTCCGGGGAGGCTCCTGATGACACAAGGGCATCCTCAACCTCTTCTGCAATGTAATATGCATTGCCCCCGGGGTATACAATAAATTTAGATGGATCATCACCCAGTTCAAAAATATCCTGGCTGGTAAACCCGTGGCTGGATTCTATGGATCGGCGAAGGGTGTAATGTACTTTGCCGTTGATGGTGTTTCGGGCCATGTACATGGGATGACTCCTGGGTAACATCTACCGGTTTTAATTTTGAGACGTGTAATCAGAACTTGCCTAAGTTCTTTGGCGCTCACATAAATTGAGACGGTTTCGCTCAGATAAATTGAGACGTTGATTCACAGCAGAATTCACCCAGAAAGCATTTTTTCTTTTCCAAGTAGTTCAAAAACAAGGACTAAAAATAGCTTTAGTTGTTACAAAGAAGGGAGGGGGTTTTAGAGATAAAAAGTTTGTTGAAGTACTTCATTCCAATCATGCCTGGAAGGACGAAGCCTTTTAATGGAAGGATATAATTTGATCATTTGGGTTGCCATGTCTTCTCCGGTTTTGTCGGTATCAAAACCACAAAGAATTTCACACCCGTTTGATAGAAAACGGCTTAACCATGCAGGATTAACCATTGCACCTGAAGTTGATATGGCTGTGTATTCAGGGTGAAGCACGGCACAGGATATCGCATCAATGGCAGATTCACACAGTACCATCTTTTTTGAACTTTCTCCGACGATATAAAAGCAACCCAATTTTTTTTGAGATCCGGGTGCCATACCTCGCCATTTGATGTTATAGGTTCCTCTCAGTTCGGCGCCAACAGTCCTCTTTTTTTTTCCAAGTAGTAAAAAAACGGCATTGCCTTTGATATCAGCATAGAGTTTTTCGGATTGGATGAGTTGGTTTATGGCCTGTATGGGGATACAACGGACATCTCTGAGATAACGAACGACTCGTTGTAATTTTTTATTGTTTTTTGGAGGGAGTTTTAAAATCTGTTGAGGTAAGTGTGGTGGATTTGGAACGCTTTGCATAGGAGTGCAGGAGAAGACGTTACAAAGAAAGGCTACGGCTTCTTTAAAATTGAGCCCTTGTAAATGCATGACCAGATCAATGGCCCCACCACCGCCGGTACCCCGGTTCCAGTTGATGAATTTCTGGCCGTTGACACATATCACTCCCTGACGGGTGTGCCATTTAGCCCTGTCCTGACGATCATTGGTGCTTCCAAGGTGTTGCAGCAAGGAGATAATCTCAATATTTCTTACTTCTTCTGCTTTTTTCCTGATATGTCCAAAAGAGCTATTGCTGATCAAGCCTGGTCCTCAAACTCTTGCAATTTTTCATATTAATGATATGGCTGTTTTCCGTTAATCGGTCAATCAAGGCAGCCGTCAGGTGGGTATTTTTCAAAAAAGAACCCCATTGCTCAAACCCGAGATTAGAGGTGATCAAAGTGGTTTTTTTCTTGTGCCGTTTGTTCATCAGGGTAAAAAACAATCCAACCTGGACAGGGTCTGTCTCAATAAAGCCCAATTCATCCACCAAAAGGCAATCATAGGATTCGAAAGTTTTCAACATCTTTGCCTCTGTATGATCCGCCACGGACTGATAAAGTGCCTCTAAAAGTTCCGGGAACAAAACAAATCGTCCTCTGTATCCTTTGTCGATGGCCTGTGTAAGAAACGCTGTTGCAAGCCCGGTTTTGCCTGTACCGGTAGGGCCTATCCAGATAATATTGCGCTGTTTTGACATGTAATCAAGAGAATCATAAAGAGTAAGGATTGATTTTTGCTTTAATTTTGGCTGCCGATTAAAAGGAAACGTCTCAATAACATATGGTTCCGGTATTTTTGCCAGGCTGATTCGTCGTTTTCTGGCATTCTCCTGTTTGATCTTGTACTCTTGTTCCACAATATATTTTAAGAGGCGCACGGATGAGTAATCGTCTTTTTTTGCAATGCTGATATAATGATCCCAGTTGGCCTGCAACCCCCTCAATCCAAGATATTTAAGCCTTTTTTCCAGTTCTTCATCCATAGTTATTCCTTATTTTTTCAGTCTGAAGAGCACTTGTAAATGGATAGATCTGCTTCGTCAGCAAACCGACCTTCAATATATGCGGGTCTGTTTTTAAACGCTTCATCAATTTCAGGTAATGGCATTGCATAATTTGATTGTTTTAAAATTAATCGGATAATATTCTCAATGGTATCCATATTGTTGATTCTGTATTTCAATGCTCGTTGAAGTGTCTTGGCAAACACAGTTGGGGCCGTTTTTTTATACAAACTGTATAATTGACGAATAAACCTGTGCCGGGAACTGCCTTTCATTGTAAGAGCAAAGTTGAGATACGCGTTCACTTCAGAGGCTTGGGAACGTAAAATTTTTTCCTCACTGGCAGTGGGCCTTTTTCGATTTTTGGGCTGGTATTTTGATTTTGGCTCTCCTTCTGGGCTGATTTTAGTATTTTTAGTGCCATCCAGTGGTAATGGATATTCTACCAGCATTTTTCTGTTATGATATATTTGCAAATGGTCGCAGAATAACAGCACCTTTACATCAAATCGTGTTGTTCCTGGCACCCAGTAAAAGTTCCCTTCAATAGCCGCATATCCGTACTCATCCGTGATTCTTTCATGGGTAATATAAGGGGCCATGATATACGCTGGTATTTTTTTTAGAAATACCTGTTCATGTTCAAAGGCCTTGGCTGGGATTATTTTTATTTTGCTCACCGGTCGGTTTGGCATCCTGAGGGTTGCCCAGTCAAATGCCTGTTGATTCATATCCTCCAGGTTTTCAAAAGTGCGACCAGGAAAAAAATTGGTCTCTACGGTATAAAAACTTCTTTCATTTCCGGCCTTTCGATTGGCATGGCCTATTTCATGACAGATAAATTCAAACCCGTATTGTTTGGCGAACTGTTTCATTTCGGGCGCCATAACCGCATTTTTACCCGATCCCCGGAGGCGGGCAAGATTGGTATTGTCAATTATGCACATCAGAGCCACATATTTCCAGAAGATCAGGGCCTCATGAATAAAGCACTTCATGGAAAATCTATTAAAGGAGCGATAAAATTTGAGATAACGCATTTTTGAGTATCTCATATAAATGATACTGGCAATGACCTGGACCCGGGTTGCTCCAAACTTTACGGTATAGAGACTTGTGTCGTGCTGCATTTCAGCTATATGTTTTGCAAAACATATAGCTGATTATGTAGAGTCGGGTGTTATGTTGAGTTAAATTAATAACTATTTGAGATATTATCCTTTATGTCAGATTGACTTTACATAAAATCTGTGATGATTCTTTTATGGTTTAATATTTATCATCAAAA
>Ga0307929_1002071_pt1 | contig 13703 bp, 11 predicted proteins | sample AceLakmetage1330_FD_203160 | JGI IMG/M metagenome (GOLD analysis project Ga0307929, IMG submission 203160) | Saline water microbial communities from Ace Lake, Antarctica - #1330 | ecosystem: Environmental > Aquatic > Non-marine Saline and Alkaline > Saline | place: Antarctica: Ace Lake...
TCTCCTTTGATCAAAACACCTGCATTAATTACCGGGTGGCTATGAAGCGGAAGAATGCTTCCGGGTGGGATAAGAATCCTTAAAATAGTCACCTGGGGTTGTCCCTGGGGATATTGCGGCAAAGAGTTCTTATTCCAGCTTTCAGTTGATTTTGTTAAAATAGTAACTTGGACGTCATTAGCAAAGGCTAAAGGAGTGGTAACAGATAAGGCTATAATGAATTGGAGTAACAAGGTAATACTTTTTATTTTGATATCAGGTTTCCTTTATATGTCACTCTTCAAAACTTTCACGTTATTTTCTTTTAAAAATCTGATTGATTTGCTGCAAACCGGAGCGGTTGTTTCCAGAAAAATAGAAGCACTCGGAATTTTTTCTTTTATTTTATCAGCTTTGTTTAAGATAGTTTTGGCATCTTTCATTATGATTCTGCTTTTCCTATTGATAATTATAATAAATTCTTCTGAACCATTTTTCATTAAGACGGTTCTGGGTGGTAACCCATATGATTTTGGATCAACAGTTTCTTTCAATTGAGTTCGCCATTAATCCGATCCTTCAACCCACCAGCACATTTGAAAGTAACAACCCGTCTCTTACCCAATATCATATCCATCCCAGTGGCTGGATTCCTTCCCTTCCGTGGTGCCTTTTCATTGACATTGAATTTACCAAATCCTGAAATCATAACATCTTCTCCGGATGCCAAGGTGGTTTTGATTATATCAAGAAGGTGTTCAATGATATCTTTTGCTTCTGAGGGTGGGTGCTCAATTTCTTCTGATATTTTTTCAATGATTGTGTTTTTGGTACAGGTCATTTTGGGTGGTGCTCCTTTTAAGGTTTACATATTCCACAAGGTTTATAGCCTTCCTGAATTGCTTGTTCTCTATTGTTGAAAACAGCAGTGCATTTTTTACTTTTTGAAAACTTACAACCAGAACTATGAAAAACAAGAGTGCCGGTATTGCCTATCCATTTTGAAGTATTCGGAATATTTTCTTGAACTACAGTTTCAATTGATTCAGTTTTTGCAACACTCCATGCCGTTCTAAATTTATCGCCGGTATCAAAGATATAATCTGTGACAAATTCAGCTTTCCCAAATTTGATCTTAATTACCGTGACTCCACTATTTTGAGTTTCTTTTCCATCTTTGTTTGTGTAATTGGTATCCCAATGTGCTGCAATTGTATTTGTCCCGATAAAATCAAAGACATTATCAACACATAGATTTTTTACTGTGAAGGTTAATTTGGGGAATTGATCTAAAAAGTTTTTAAACCATTTTGCAATTGCGTCTTTACCCTCAAATTTTCCACTTACTGGTAAATCCCCAGGATAAATAAATGTACAATCTTCTCTCCAATCAGATAAGAATGATTCAAAGTCGCGACGATTCAAAGCATCAAATGCATGCTTGATTTTGTATTTTGTAATTAGAGCTCCAATCATAATTGTACCTCCCTTGAATTTTATATTGTGATATCATTTGTTTATATCTGGCTGAAATTATAATTCAATCTCTATCAATAACTTTTGAGATTGTAAAGCAAGAGGATCATTAAATCATTCCAATTGAAAGTATATGCTCCAGGTCCTTGAACAGGATGACTTTGCCCGTGAAAAGACGGTATCAAGAAAAGCAGTTTCTCAGAGGCCATCAATTCAAGGGGACTGGAACAGCTCCAGATCATATTTGAGAAACTCAGTCATAAGGCATCCCGTATACTCCCCAATCGACATCCTGAACTTGGCAACCTTGTTGGTCTTGATGGTTCACTGATAACTGCAACGCTCGGCATGCACTGGGCTGATTATCGAAAAGGATCAAAAAAAGCCAAAATTCATTTGGGTTTTGATTTGAACCATGCAATTCCATCAAAAATTTTCTTCACTGATGGAAAAGGCGCTGAAAGACCATTTGTCGACCCAATTATTTCCTCAGGACAAACTGTAGTCGCCGATAGAGGCTATCAGAAACACACTTTGTTTGATTCCCTGCAAACTGACGGTAAAAGCTTTGTGATCCGGATTAAAGCAAAGACAACCAAAACAGTTGTCCAAAAAAATGAGACTAAAGTCGACAGTATTGTTTTTTACGATGCTGAAGTACGGTACGGCTTGGAACAGAAGGAAACAAAAACCAATCACAGACACCAGTAAGGTTGGTCGGATACCATGTCGGTAATGCAGATTACTGGATAGCAACGGATCGTAGAGATCTGACAGCCGAACAAATTGCTGAAACTTATAAGCTCCGATGGAACATCGAAAACTTTTTTGCCTGGTGGAAACGCCATCTGCGTGTCTACCACCTGATAGCAAGAAGTCCGTACGGCCTTATGGTTCAAATTTTGTCAGGCCTCATCACCTATTTGCTGCTTGCCATTCATTGTCACGAGAATCATGGAGAACCGGTTACCATAAGAAGGGTTAGAGAATTACGGTTACAAATCCAAAATGAACTGCGCGCATCAGGGGGATGGGATACAGAACCAACTATTTTCAAAGAACAAAACCAACAACGGGTACAAGCAAAAACCTAACCGGACATTACTGAATAATAATAATAATCTTTGTTTTTATTTTTTTGCGGTAGTTGCCGAAGCAAAGTTGCGTGAATCCCTCAAGAAAAAAATACGTGATAAATTCGACAAGTTAAAAAAAGACAAGAAGAAAACCATATAACAAAATCAAGTGCCAGATGGCATCCTTTGACGAGGCCAGGGTCGCTCAGTCATCCATTAAGTCATGAGAATTTTAACCGGCTTATCCACCCGGCCCTGAAGCTTCTGCCCGCTCAAACAGCTCAAGAGCGGTCTCAAACCGTCCGGGATTACGGCATGCAGGTGCCGGTATAGGTCCCGGTATCGTAAATCCCACACCAGGTCATGTCCCCATCAACAGAATACCACTTTTCCTGGCCATTCTTGACACCATTTTCCCAGGGTATTTCAACTTTTAGTTGACCGCTTTCATAATATTCTCTTTCAGTGCCATTTTTCTCGTCATTTACATAGGGTGTTTCATATTTTACTGTCCCACTCTCATAATATTCTCTTTTAGTGCCATTTTTCTTGCTATCTACATAGGGTGTTTCAAACCATACTTGACCGGTTTCATAGTAGCCTTTAGAAATACCTTGTCTCATGTTATCTACATAGGGTGTTTCATATTTTACTGTCCCACTCTCATAATATTCTCTATTTGTGCCATTCAACTTGCCATCTACATAGGGTGTTTCAGTATGTAGTTGGCCGGTTAAATAGTAGTACGTTTTTTTAATACCATCTATCTTGTCATCCTTCCAGGGTGTTTCAGATTGGAGTTGACCGCTATAAACATATTTTTTTTCAAGACCATTTTTTTTGTCATCTATATAGGGTGTTTCATGTATCAGGTGATAGCCGCTTTCGCCTATATGGTACACTTTTTGAATGCCATTTTTTTTGTCATCTATATAGGGTGTTTCAACTTGTAGTTGGCCGCTTTCATAGTACCTTCTTTCTGTGCCATTCAACTTGTTGTCCTGCCAGGGTCTTTCAATTTGTAGCTTACCGCTTTCAAAATACTGTTTTTCAACTCCATTTCGGGAGCGATAACCCCAAATATCGGGAGACCCTTTATAATATGGTATTTCCTCACTTATTGATCCACGGTTGCCGTGATACACGCAAGTCACAAAATCCGGATTGCCATTTGGATAATCAATAACATGATTCGCTCCTGTAATCGGACACCACTGAGGGGCAGGCCACCCGGGCCAGGATGAACCCTCGTTAACCGTAATCACCACTGTTTCTATAATTTCGTTGGTGGTGGTTGCCGTGATGGTGGATGTTCCGCCCGATGGTGCTGAAGCGGGTGCTGTATACTGTACAGATGCGATGCCGCTTGCATTGGTATCAGCACTGCTGGCAGAAAGACCACCGCTGTCGGTTGTAAAGGTGACGGTCTCGCCCTCCACCGGGTTCCCCACGTCATCCGTGACGGTTGCGGTAATGGTGCTGGCACTTGTACCGCCTGCATTCAGTGTATTAGGAGAAGCAGAGAGGCTCATGGCCGCCGCAATTGACTCAATCAAAATATCCAGTTTGATCTGCTTTGTATTGATATAGGGTGCAAAGTAATTCGAATTAGTTACCATGACTAAAAGATAGTATCCGTCATCTGTCAGCGAGCGAAGGTCTTTCTGTATTAGTTGTTTCGTAGTAGAATGAGAGAGATATTGTATCAGTGTATCAGCCATCCTGAATTTAAACAGGGTAATATCACAAACGTCCTGGTCAATTGCAAAACTGATGGCCTTTGCCGGACTGATATCCGGATCATCCAACCTGACCATGAACAGTTTAGCTGACAGATCCGGATAGCCTTCGGTAAACGATTTGCTTGTGTCTGCTTCTGATTGGATCTGGAAGATTCCCGATGCGTTACCGGTAAACCTTTCCCTTGTCACATTATAAATCGCACCTGTGACATATTCCCGTAAGAAAGGCTCCCATATCATGAACAGGTTGTCGGTGATACCAAGATTTTGGTTTATGGCCTGAATCGGATGCTGCTGATCTAATATTTTTAGATAAATATCACGAACAATAGATTCTCCATATTTGCCTACGAGATATTTGATAAAAGCGGACATTCCATAACCGTGATATCCTGCAGATATTATATTTCCACCAGACCCAGCCTCCATACCGTCGAATGGAGCCATCTTGTGCCCTTCACGGATAGGGGAGACATAATTCGGGATGTCGGTGAATTTCCCCTCCGCCCATACGGCAGTTGCCTCATCTAACCAGTGGAGGGATATGCTGAATGCGAAGTAATCGTGATTTCTTGAAAAGTTGTTTCGTGAGTCATAGAGATACTGGATAAAATGGAAGAACTCATGGCCTGCGGTAGTACGAAGAGCAGGCAGATCTCCGAGCTTATGCTGGTTGAATTCCAGTGTTGCCGAGTTATTGCCCCAGAAAGATTTACAGAAATTCCCATAGGTATCAGATGCCTTATGCATGACCGTTACCTCAATCGGCCAACGGGTTCTGCCTCCGTAGCTAAAACCCATATTTTCGTAAGTAGTATATGCCTCTTCAAGGTATTGGAACAGGGGATCTAGGTCGGCCCTGCTTACGAAATAAGTTGGATATCTAATTAAAAAATGCCCCGGGGCATTAGCGGATCTCAAGTTTTCATCTGTTCCATAGGTAGACCAGCCGGTAATTCCGAAAAAGTCCAAGAATCTGGTAGTTCCAGCATCATTTGACCGGACCGGAGGAAAATCTTCCTTAACCGATTGAATATCCGCGACAGCCATTTCCGGGCCACAGGTTAAAACCCCTGAATCCGGGGTTGCCGGGAACAGGTGATACGCCATAAAGGGGGCAGACTGGCTTGAAATAAGAACCTCTTCACCAACCACAATGAAACTTTCATCAGTCAATGTTCCGGTGTATTTCAAATCCGGTAAAAGCGTCTCAGGAAATTCATCCGGGATGCCGGTTACTCTGAAGGTATCAGTCCGTATACCCGGGCCAAAAGAATCACTGTTATTTATTTTGTAAAGTTCCAGTTCAACCGGGGTGGTAAAGACTCCCGGTGGAATCGTTAAAGAAAAATCATCAACAGCCAGAGTTCCTCCTTCCTGGCCAATAGTTTTGCTTGTCAGTAGTTCTTTAGTGCTGGATTCAAAGTTATCTCCTGGAAGTGCATCTAAAAGCATTCCACTATTAGATCCATTGAGCTGAAATCCAACAATATCACTTGTGGATGAATATCTCACATAAGTTGCCGTATCAATATCTGATGAAAATAAAGCAACAACATTGTTGACTACTTTCTCATAAGCCGAAAGTAACAAAGTTTCTTCTGCTATAGCATTTCCAGAATTATCATAAGCTGTGATAGTAACACTTGAAGCTTTATTATCAATATTCACGAATGCAATACCGGTCCATCCGTCTTTTTCAAGTTTTGGAAAAATACCGTCTGTCCCGCTGATTCCCACACCAGTATATCCGCCCAGTTGCCGTCCGTCATTTGTACCGAACAGTTCAAATCCGGTTATGGGATGTGCAGCATCAATTTTAAACCATGCCGATCCCGTGGGGAAATTCAGGGTCTTGGCCGTCCCGATATATTTTTGATTTCCCGACAATTGTATAACCTGGGAGGCCAATGCGGTACCATCTTTCTGATAAGGGGCAATGGTAAGGTTACAGGCCAGGGTGGACGGATTATAGGCCACAATCCCGGTCCACCAGGTTTCATATTTGGCAATATGGGGATAAAAAAGAGAATCGCTTGTCTCATCCTTTAACAAGATACCGCTCAAATAATTTTCACCCGTACCCTCATTGCTGCCAAACAATTCAAGACCAACCAACCCGGCACCATTTTTAATCACGCCGGACTTGATGGCAGGCTGGGATGTATTACCAAATAAACTTTTAATGGAAAATACCTGGTGCTCCCCGGCTGCAATGGTTTTTACTTTTGTGGTCCCGTCACTGAATTCAATGGTTAACTCTTTGGAGGATGCCGTGGTGTTTAAAAGGCTGATGCCGGTCCACCATTTTGGATTTGAAGCGATATGCGGGATAAAGATATCGCCCGAATTGATATCCGAAGTGGCCGGGATCGCTACCCTGTATTTTGAATCAATATAAAATTTGGTATAACCACAGATTGTGTCTGAACTTGATTCAAAAAGGATATATCCAATTTGAGCAGGATTTTTAATAACAGTACCTACAACCATTTCATGTCTGACACCTGGTCCCAAACTTATGGATGTTGAGGTTACCGGGCTACCGGAATTACTATAAGCTGTAAGAGTTCCTGACAGGCTTTGAGTGATACTTGTATTAATCAGACAAATCTCTGTTTCCCATTTTGTGTTACTTGCAATATGTGAAAAATATAAAGTTTGAGCTGATACAATATTTGATATCCCAAGAATACAATTAACAAAAACGATCAAAACCAATCGCCTCATTATCCACCTCCTGTTCCAATGGAATAGACTCAGAGCCAGTACTTATCTTCCAAGATGAACATAAATGGTACACCCGTTTCTGTTATACGCCAGTAAGTAATTTCCATGCTTAGTAAATTTAGGATTTTTTATCTTGTATAGCAAAACAATTGTTATAAAAATCGATTTCGTTTGTCAAGCAAAAATCTTGAATACACAATTGAAATCAATTCATCATCAAGATTTATTTTTTTATCCGTACACCATTTGGCATGAATTACGGTGAAACCATAGTTGACCATAAAAAAAGTCGCTGCATCTCAGGTCAGACTTTAAAATTCAATATTTTCTGACAATCATAATCACAGAAACATTTCCGCATTCCAATATATAAAGAACACGGCAGCCAAAGGAGGCTGCTGTTATTTTTTAATATGGGTATCCCGGTGATATTGCTTCGGTTCAGAGAGTTTGGGAAGTGGACTAAAATCTACCAAAAAATCATATTGTAGTTTATGGGTTTTTTTAGAATTTATACCCTTACCCCATTTTTTTTGGTGGAAAGGTCATTGTCTGCCACAATGCTAATGGTTTTATAAGGGTATTGTTCTTTGATAATTTCAGCCACCCGTTTGAGATTCCCAGAATTAAAAGAGACAACACAAGGTTTTCCTTCGGCTTTATGTATCGTTGCCAACGTGGCGAAGCCTTCACCAATAGAAATTTTGTCATTATCAAAATTCCCCATTGTGAAATATCCACCTTGAACTTTGCCACCGGGCATAAATTTTTTTGTTCCATCTGGCTGGATGTCTTTCAAAAGGCTGCGGAGTCTCTTGATATTGATAAACATCTGCATCCATCTATTTTGTTATTACGGCTGCGACCCATTTAAACAAGGTAGCTGACCCTGAAATAAGCAGACAAGAATGTTCTGGGTCATATGAGAAGCAACAGCACCCGAAAATATACCCACCTGAATCCGGATCAATATGCGGTTTATATGTAAATCCATCCCTATATGGAGGTGACCCATGATTGCCCGTGCACGGATGTGTGCATATTTCAGTTGGCTTGTACCGGTAAATATGCTGCCTGGCTCAAACCTTATGGCAAATGTCCAGGGCAGTTCTCCGTGCTTGACACACGCAAATAGCTCATCTATAATAGCCTTTATTTTGACATACTTAAAATTAAGGATTCCATTGTGAAAAAATGTTGGGTATTCTTTATCATGTTTTTATTTTTTTTCCCCTGTCACGGTATGGCCCAGGAGGATTATATTGGTATTATTAAAACAATGTCCGGCAAAGTGTATGTTCAACGGGATGACAGGAGAATTATTGCAGTGCCCAAAATGTCTTTATCCGCTAAGGATACCGTAGTAACAGGACACAGCGGTTATGCAGGTATTCTATTTACAGACGGGACAGTCATCACCCTTGGAACCCGGGCTGAATTCAGGATTGACACCTATATATTTGCCCCGGAGGATGATGCCTATTATTTTTCATTTTTCCTGGAACAAGGATCTGCCATATATAACTCAGGAAAAATTGGTAAATTATCCCCTCAATCTGTAAAGCTTTCAACCCCCAAAGCCACAGTGGGTATTAGGGGCACTCGTTTCATTGTTGATTTAAACTAACAGGTGGAATTATGATTCGATATATTGCAATTTGTTTGTTTCTGTTAAGTCTTTTCTCCTGTGCACAAAAACAGACGAAAGTAATTCTACTGCCCCAGGACAATAAAAAAACCGGCGCGGTCATAATACAAAACCAAGGAACTGATCTAACCCTGGACAAACCTTACACATCTGTAAGTGCATCCGACAAAAAAGGGGGAATGGTCGCTGAAAAGGTTGATCCGGAAGAAATCAAAAAACAATACGCAGACCTGTTCAAGGCTGAACTCAAGCGGCCGTATCCAATGATTCGAAAAGACATGCCCAAACCATGTGCCGAATTCATCCTCTATTTTAAAAGCGGAGGGGGTGATATGACCTCCGAGTCCTTGGCCGTTTTACCCCAAGTCGTAAAAACCGCTCAAAAAATGGCACCGTGTAAAATCACCATTATCGGATACACTGACACAGTGGGGCCTGCAATTACCAATATTGATCTATCCTTGGAAAGGGCTAATGAGATTGCAGAGGAATTGAAATCTAACGGTATTGCACATAGGCAAATAACGATTAGAGGGTATGGGGAATACGGCCTTATTGTTCCAACCCCCGATGAAACACCTGAAGCCAGGAACAGACGGGTGAAAGTGTTGATACATTAACCTGTTTAATCTACAGCGTCAATATTCGGTTGAATTTTGTAATTACCTTAAAATATAGCTAATACCACCTTCAAAAGGGTCCTCATTGAATCATTATTTCCAATAAAACAATTACTGAGTTCTTGTAACCTATTGATTTTATATAATTCGGGTTTGCAGTTCGACTCATTTTTTGATATAATTATGGTGCACTCATCCCGGTCTGTGATAACCCTTTGCATTGCCCTGTTTGCAGTGGGTCATGGCATGTTCAAAAATCTGTGCTCCATCTTTGCAGAACCAAAGCACAAGGGTATTTCAAAGCTCAAGAGACCGTTCATGTTTGCGCAAACAGATGCCGTTATGATTCTGGAAAGCTGGTTACACGCAGGGCGGCGGCCTCACTCGCCAAGCATCTCATTCCAGGGATGGGTATTGGTTATGATGTGATGACTTTCGTTGGGCTCCAGCGTTTCCTTTATCATCGCCAGAGAGAAGAAATACGTTCGTCACTTTTCCATGAACACGGAATATCAGTATCCTCAGGAATGATAAGCAATTTGGCAAAGCTCTTTTTGGGATATATGCGGGAACTCCATAATAGCCGTTCTGATCAATTTCAAGATGCAATGGGTGCTCGGCTCTTGGAAGATTCCGACCGAAAATGCCGATGCGATTTTACCGTGCCTTCATGATATTGTGAACCGGTTTGGTTCACCCTGCTCAGTTATGCGGGATCTTGGCCGGGCAATGATTCTTGCGGCCAATTTTCTTGTGGAACAATTGGAGCTGAACATTCCTGTTCTGGCCTGCCACCTTAACTTTTTCAAGGAGATTGGTAAAGACCTGCTTGATACGGCATATGGAGAGTTACGGGGGCTTTTTATACGTTACAAAATTTGTTCAAAACTCCGATTATTAAGCCGGGTGAAGCGAAAAGGGAGGGCTGCGGCCTCCATAATTTAAAACCACCTAGGGTCTTTTATTCTTTTGCACATGGGCAACATACCGCCCCCGCCCTGTCTTTTTAGCTCTATACATGGCGAGGTCTGCATTTTTTAACAAAGCGCTGGGATCGGTTGTTGTTTTTTCCATAAAACTGATCCCGATTGATGAATCAATAAAAACGGTTGTCGCGCTCATCTTGAAAGGTTTTTTAATGCTGATCAATATTTTCTGGGCAATGGTAACGGCGTGTTTTTTGTCCTTCAGATTCGGCAGAATAACGACAAATTCATCTCCGCCAAGGCGTGCGGGAATACCTGAATCTCCAACCACCGTCTTTAATCGCGATGCGACCTGGATTAAAAGTGCATCCCCTGCATCATGACCGTGGGTGTCGTTAACTGACTTGAACCCATCAAGATCAAGGAGAAGCAAGGCCAGTTCCCCGCCCTCTTTTTGCGAGACATCAAAGATCTCTTTCAGATTTTCATAGAAAAGCCCGCGATTGGGCAGGCGGGTCAATGGGTCAAGCTTTGCATCATGAAGTTCATTGCTGGTTTTTTGAAGGTTCTGGTTCATAAACTCCAGATGAAGCTCCCGTCCCTCTTTCTGGATCATTAGCATGGCAATGTTTTCAGCAAATTCCCTGAGGTCTTTGTCAATATCCTCGCGTACAGTATAAGTAAACAGTTTTTTCCCGCTTTCCATCTGACTTTCGTGGGTATTTGCCGTGATGATATTTAGCACAATCTGGTTGAGTTCTTTTATTCCATTCATTTGGTCTCGGCCTCTTTTATACGTTGCATCCACTCCTTAAAAACCTGAGGGAAGTTCAAGGGTTGCATCACCCATTATTATGAAATACCTCTCTTTGTGTAAGGATTGTGACTTTTTTCATTTGCCTCACCAATTCCTGAAAAAGGTTGGTATTGGAAATCGTCTATTGTTTCGTATCAATATTGCTCAGGGTTGTAAAGTGACTTTATCCTTCCAAAATTTACAGGAAGGATAGAGAAAACAAAAGAAGGTTTGTTTATGGCTCTTTAGTATTTTTGGGTTCAGGGTGCTTATATATTATAAAGAACACTATGGGGAAATGTCTTTGATTAATATTGGCATAAAATAAAGTTGAACTCCTGAACAACAACAGCTGCAGCCTTGAAGCTGAAATATTCATGACTTTTGTAACATTAGGGTCAACATTTAAAAAAGGAGAAAAATGATCAAAAAATTAAAGAATCAATTGCTCTCTGTGGCCTGTGTTGTGAGATATATTTTGCCCATGTTAATGGAAACATTCGCAAGTTCAGCATAAACTTAAGGAAAAATTAGGGAATTTTCACATCAATGCCGAGCGGTTTGAAACCCTGCTGGATGATCCGATTTTTAAAAAATATGCTGATTTCAAAGAAATGTTCGACTATTTTGCATCAGAAAATTGTGGCGGGTATAGGAATGAACAGTGCAAGCTGTTCAAAGGGAGTGGTGTTCGTAAATGTCACCAGGAGAAACAAATTGATTTTTGCTATCAGTGCGACCTGTTTCCATGCGAAAAGACCAGGAACCGACCCCGATATGCATAGGATTAATGACCTTTGCCTTATCATCGGGTTTAGTGTGCAGGATTAATCTTGGTATTGTTTGAAACTTCCTCTTTTTTAAGCAGTTCTACAAACGTTTCTGCCGGAAGGGGTTTACTATAATAATCCCCCTGCACAATATCGCATCCATGATCTCTTAAAAAAGAAACTTGATTTTTATTCTCAACACCTTCGGCAACAGTTTTTAAATCAAGGCTTTTAGCCATATTTATAATGGAATGCATTAATGCGGCAATGGAATCATCCGTTTCAACATCCTTAATAAAAGTCTGGTCAATTTTTAAAGTGGAAACGGGAAAATTGACCAGATATTTCAAATTCGAATAACCGGTTCCAAAGTCATCGATGGCCATGCTCAAACCTACACCGATTAGCCTTTTAAGCTTTTTTATAGCATCTTCGACATCACTCATCAGCATGCTTTCCGTTATCTCAAGTTCAAGAAAATCAGGATTCATTCCGGATCGTTCGATTGCATAATTCACATCTTCATAAAACCCCGGGTATTGGAACTGTCTTGGAGATACATTAACTGCCATTGAAAGGGGCTTTAAATTTTGCTTCTGCCATTTGCGATTCTGCTGGCATGCTTCGTTAAGCACCCATCGGCCGATGTCTATTATCAAACCGGTTTCTTCAGCTACGGGAATAAACTTAAAAGGAAGAAGCAAACCCTGTTTTGGATGATTCCATCGAATCAATGCTTCCACCCCCATAATCTTGTTGGTGATGATGTCAACTTTTGGCTGATAAAAGAGTAAAAACTCTTCTTTTTCAATTGCATTTCTAAGATCCTTTTCTATTTCAATGCGTTGTCTGGCGGTTTCGTTCAAGTCAATGGTAAAAAAATGATACATGTTTCCACCTTTTTCTTGAACATGGTGCATGGCGCTTTCTGCAAAATCCATAATCTTGTCTGCACGCTCACTGTCATCTTGGCATGTTGCAATACCAATACTTGTCGTCAAAACTATTTTCTGATTATCGATTGTGATCGGTTTGGATAGGATCTGCATTACCTTTTCTGCCACTATGGCAGAATGTGTTTCCTCTGTTACTTTGATTAACAGTCCAAACGTATGTCCTGCAATTCTTGAAATCGTATCACTCCTGCGAAAAGAATTCTTTAATCGACTGCTGATCCTTTTAAGAACCTTATCTCCATATTCACGTCCCAATCCATCTTTGATTAAAGCAAACCGGTCAAGATTAACAAGAAATATTGCTATGTTGCTCTTGTCCCGGCGGTTGGATATAATTGCCCGGTCAATACGATCCAGAAAAATATCAACCTGGGGCAGCCCCGTAAGATCATCAAAATTTGCTGATTCAACTTTGTTTTGAGTGGGGAATAATACCAGATGCAGGGATGGTTTACCTTTTTCCCAATCAAGATTGAGGATTACACTTGCGTGCTTTTTTGTTTGGATTTTCGGAGTGGCAAATTCAATATCACCCCGCCAGGAATCCACATTTGGGAAATCATCTGAAATCTCCTTGAAAAATGACTTATCATATTCCGGGGAACAAAAATCTTCAAGGCTATTTCCAATCACTTCGCCTTGTGTGAACCCTATCATTCTTAAAAAGGGGGGATTTGCATATTGAACAATGCTTTGATTATCTATAAGAATCAAACTTTCGCTCGTATTATCCGATATCTTTTTTATGAATTGAAAATAACCCATTTGGATACCTCACCTGTTTAAAATAGTATTCGCCAAGGCGGATCACATAATTTGTACAGCTATAGAATCAAGCTAAGTTCCGGCTTTGTTTTCATACTATCCGTTGGATTGACTGTAAATAGTGGGAACAGGGATTTAATTCCCAACCATTTTCAAGGTTTTTTTTGCAGCCAATTTCAGGGTAAATTACCAGCCACCATTTTAATTCCTTCCATTTAA
>Ga0307929_1002073_pt1 | contig 13703 bp, 10 predicted proteins | sample AceLakmetage1330_FD_203160 | JGI IMG/M metagenome (GOLD analysis project Ga0307929, IMG submission 203160) | Saline water microbial communities from Ace Lake, Antarctica - #1330 | ecosystem: Environmental > Aquatic > Non-marine Saline and Alkaline > Saline | place: Antarctica: Ace Lake...
GTCAATCTCTTTGTATCGACTGCGAAAAATGTGTCGAATCGTGCAATAAGACTAATCATGTTCCAGACTATGGGTATAGAACCCGCATTCTGACCAAGAAATACACCGGAACCCTGGATAAACAGGTTGAATTTATTCCTGTCCTTTGTAATCATTGTAACGACGCCCCATGTGTCAGAGCGTGTCCTACAAAAGCAACCTACAAAGATCCCGTCACCGGTATCGTTCGCATGGAAAGCAAAAAATGTATCGGTTGTAAAACCTGCATGCTTGCATGCCCCTACGATGCACGTTACTTTAGTGCCGAAAGACACGCCGTTGATAAATGTGACTTCTGCTGGGACGAGCGACTCTCAAAAGGAGAAACCCAAACCGGATGTTCTTCTGCCTGCCCAACGGGAGCCAGAACTTTCGGAAACCTCACTGACCCTGACAACATTGTCTACAAGCTTGTTCACCAGCTTGAGGAACAGGTTTGGGTACTGCGCCCTGCAGACGATACCAAGCCAAATATTTTCTATATGAAGGGCAATATGCGCTCTGTGGACAATATTCTTAACGAACAAAAATTTAAATACTATGATCCTAATAAAGTATAATATAGTTATTTAAATCTAATTCACACAAGAACAGCTTTTCTGATCTCTTTCTGCAATCTTTGCAGAAAGAGATTTTTTTTATACTCCTCTTCTGTTTTGTATCCCCCCTCTAGCTCCAACATCTCCTGTTAATCCGGCATAACCTGTGCATATGATATTAAAAGCACAGATTTGTGGGATTCCGTGCTACACTATCGTTGTATTGTGTGGCGTATATGTGCCGTAAAAAGACACATGTGTTTCATTTATTCCTATGGCTTTACTTAAAACCCCAATTATTACTTAAAAAAAGGGCTCAAAAAATGAATTCTTCCAGAAGAAATGAGATCCTTCTTTCGATTAACCACCTTGCCGCTTCAGCAACCGGAGAAATTACCGGAGCAAACGAATTACTCGAAAACTGCTGCAGGATTATAATGCAGAACCATGAGTACTGCCTTATTTGGGCAGGTACACGTGATGAAGATGGTGCTGCTATTACCCCACTTGTTGCACTTACTTCTGCTAATATGCCAGATAAAGACTGTTTGAACCTGGTCGAACAGGTCATTACAGATATGAATGATAGTAACCCTGCAGCCAAAGCACTTACAACAGGATCCAAGGTAATTGTTCAGGATGTCCGTGCCACTGATCACTTCGAAGCCCTTCGGGAAATCTCTCTACAAACTGGATTTAGATCCTGTTCCTGCTGGCCCCTCAAATACAAAGGCCAAAGTTTTGGTATCATTAATATTCACTCCGAGAAAGTAGGCTGCTTCACCGAAACTGAAATCTCATTCCTAGAAACTGTAGTAGCAGATATCGCCCTTGCCCTTTGTTCCCAGGATATGACGAGGAAAATCCAGATTGAACGGGATTTTAATCGGGAAATGGTTGATACCATGCAGGCACTTCTTATCTCCGTTTCCCCCTGTGGAAAAATTTTATCCTTTAATCAAAAAGCTGAACAGATTACCGGCTACACTGAAGAGGAAGTGATAGATAAGTACTGGGTTGATGTCCTGATGACTGATGAAAATCGTAAAGCTGACCAGCAGCTTCTCAGTCATGTGTTAAAGGGTGAGAAGGATCAAATGAATTTTGAATCCTGTCTACTCACCAAAAAGCGACAAAAAAGATTTATCAACTGGCACGCCTCATTCAGGCAAAATCTTGAAAAAGGAAAGCTTGGCTTAGTCCTCTTTGGTATTGATATCACCGGGCAACTCCAGGTGGACCATGACCTCAAACAGGCAATTTCTCAGTGGGAAAATATCTTTTCTGCTATTCAGGACCCAGCTCTTATCGTATCTAAAGATTCACTTATTCTTGATGCCAACCCAGCAACCTTTGCAGCCGCCAGGAAAACACGACCTGAAGTTATCGGACACAAAATATGTGACATCCTTCATCTTGGCCGTGCCGAGGGTGCCCCCTGCCCTCTTGAGGATTATATCTACCAGGGAAAGAGCAGAATAATTGAAACTGAACTTCGAGGGCTCCATGGCAACTACCTGCTCACCATCAGCCCCCTCAACATGGGTACCGGTAGCAAAGAGGCCGCACTCCTTGTTGCCAGAGATCTGACAGAAGAAGAACTTATGAAAGCCGAAGCCATGCGCTCTGCTCAACTGGCATCCGTTGGCGAACTTGCAGCCGGGGTCGCTCATGAAATCAACAATCCAATTAATGGTATAATTAACTATGCACAGATAATTCTCGATGACCCCGAAGATCCGGAAAATACCGATCTTCTAACCCGTATAAAAAAAGAGGGTCAACGAATTGCCTCAATTGTTTCAAACCTGCTGGATTTTTCCAGACGTCGGGAAGAGTCTCCTGAAGAAGTTGCTATTCAGACGATTATGAACAAAAGCCTTGAACTGGTAAGCCATCGTTTTAAAGATGATATGATCCTTCTTGACAATCAGTTACCAGACAATCTTCCTTTACTTTACTGCAATTCTCAACAAATACAGCAGGTCCTGCTTAACATTCTTTCTAATGCAAGACATGCGTTGAATGAGCGCTACCCAAATCCAGATCCCAAGAAGAAACTAATTATCAAAGGTGAAACAATATCCCAATCAAAGGAAAATTTTGTTCGCATCACTATTACCGACTATGGAAGCGGTATTGAACAGGATCGGATTGAAAAAGTTTTTGATCCTTTCTATTCAAGTAAACCAAAAGGAGAAGGTACAGGGCTTGGACTGAGTATCAGCCATGGTCTCATTCAGGACAATAAAGGATATCTCAGAATTACCAGTGAATGCGGTGTTTCAACATCTCTTCTTGTCGATTTACCCATTTCAGAAATCTAAGGAGTTCTACCAATGACTAAACAATTCAAATCATCAATTCTGCTCTCCGTTGCCTTTTTTCTTGTCGCCTGTGTTTTGTTTTTCCTCGACCAGCAAATCAGCAGCAGCTGCCCTGATAAAAGTTATACTCCTTTTAATATCTGGTCCGTTGTTATCCTTTTCGTCCTCTATGGATTAACTTTTTATCTTTTCAACAAAGAGTCTCAAAGCTTTCAGGATAAAGAACGTATCTTGAAAGAAAAACTCAATTCCTGTACAGATTCTCTCGATGACGTCCAGTCAACACTAGAAGATGCTGTAGAAAAAAAGACCTTTGAGATGGCTGTAATTAATGGTTCCCTCAATCGTGAAATTGCTGAACGAATCCAGGCCGAGACTGATGGTGGCAAGCTCCGAAAACGCCTTCACGCCATCCTAAACTCCGCTGGTGACGGAATATTTGGGATCGACACCATGGGAAGAGTTACATTCGTTAATTATAAGGCAACGGAATTGCTTGGCTGGAGCGAAGAGGAACTCATCGGAAAATCGCATCACGACCTTGTTCACCATACCCATGGAAATGGTCACCATTTCCCCGTGGAAGAATGTCCTATTTATATGGCATATAAAGACGGCCAGATCCATTTTGAAACCAATGATATTTTCTGGACTAAATCTGGTGAGAGCTTTCTCGTCGAATACACCTCCACCCCTTTACTTGACAACTCTCAAATAACCGGGGCAGTCGTTGTATTCAAGGATATAACAAAAAAGAAAAGACTGGAACGCCAACTTCACCTTATTGTAAATTCCGCTGGAGAAGGCATTTTCGGACTAGACAATAATGGAAATGTCACATTTATGAACAAAGCCGCATCAATTATGCTTGGTTGGGAAATGGAAGAACTCATTGGCAAATCACATCATGAACTCGTTCATCACAGCCATGCAGACGGCAGTAAATATCAGGAATCGGAATGTCCTATTTTCACGTCCTGCAAGGACGGACAGGTTCATTTCAAATCCGACGATTTTTTCTGGACAAAAGATGGGAACAGTTTCCCTGTAGAGTACAATTCCACCCCTATTATTGAAGGAAAGGAACTTACAGGCGCAGTTGTTGTATTCAGAGATTTAAATACCTTTTCGAAATAGATGGAGTTTAAAGGAGAACAAATGGAAAATTTCCCAGCAGTTGAAAGACCTATCCTTGTGGTTGATGATGAGGAATCATTACGACATACCTTTAAAATATTTCTCAAACGGGAAGGCTACGGCCCGATCGTACTTGCCTCTAATTTTGAAGAAGCTGTAAGTGAGCTCACCACACAATCATTTGACCTGATTATCAGCGATATAGTCCTTGGAGGGAACTCCGGGATCGACCTTTTGAAAAGGATAAGGGAGTTAAATATCAACTGTCCTGTCATCATGGTAACAGGCTACCCCCATGTAGACACCGCCTCAGAAGCCTTACGATTTGGCGCCTTTGACTATATCCAAAAGCCAGTTGAAAAGGACCAGCTCCTTAAAACAGCACGACTCGCCTTGCAACAACATAAACTCCAGTCCGAAAAGCAAAAAGCAGAAGAAGAAAAAGATCAGTATCGTTCCTATCTCGACACATTATTCAGAAGTGTTTCCGATAGCATAGTGACCATTGATCAGGATATGAATATTATTAAGATGAATCAGGCAGCACGTTCTTTCTTTGGTACCATTAACCCGGCCATAACTGAAGGGGAAAATCTGTCCATTGTATGCAACGATAGAAAATTCTGCTTTTTTAAAGATGATACGGAAAAGGTATTACGATCCGGTATTGAAATCAAAGAACACCGTATTGAATTCACAACCGACGATATGATTCAAAAAGTTATTAGCCTCTGTGTCTCTCCCCTTGAAGATGGCCGAGGCAGTTTTCATGGTGTTGTGATTGTAATTCGGGACATGACAAGACTCACCGAAAACGCAACTGCAAAACAACGTATTTCTTTTCATCGTATGGTTGGAGCAAGTCCTGCTATGCAAACTGTTTATACCATGATTGAAAATGTTGGAAAAGTTGATTCAGCTGTTCTTATAACCGGGGAAAGTGGAACAGGCAAAGAACTCGCAACGGAAGCACTGCATCTTGAAAGCCATCGAAAAAACCGCCCCCTGGTGAAAGTGGACTGTACAGCTATTCCAGAAAACCTTCTTGAAAGTGAACTTTTCGGTCACAAAAAGGGGTCATTTACAGGAGCTGATCAGGACAGGATGGGAAGAATTTTGCAAGCCGACGGTGGTACCCTTTTTCTTGATGAAATTGGCGACGTCTCGTCAATAATGCAATTACGTCTCCTTCGTTTCCTTCAGGAAAAGACATTCTATCCCGTTGGTCGTGATACCTCAATCCAGGTTGATGTAAGAATAATTACAGCAACCAATGTAAACCTGAGAGAAAAAGTCCAGGCAGGCAAATTCAGAGAAGATCTCTATTTCAGATTGAGAGTCATAGATATCATACTTCCTCCCCTTCGAGAACGAACTGGAGACGTGCCACTGCTTGCAAATAATTTTATTCAATATTATTCCCAGCAAATGGGTAAACCGATATCCGGTATATCCGATCAAGCGATGACTCTTCTTTCTGACTATTCATGGCCTGGAAACATTAGAGAACTCGAACATGTCATAGAGCGTTCGTGCGTACTTTGTCACGGCTCTACCATATCAAGCGAACAACTCCCTGCAGAAATTCAGAACCAAACGACCTTTCAAGAATATTCCATGGATTCCCCACTACATATGGGTAGTGAACGCATCGTTCCTGATCAACCGCTCTTTTCAGATCCATTCCAGGGAAACAGTATTGAGAGTAGAATTATTGCGGCCCTCAAAAAAAGCGGTGGCAACAAAGCAAAAGCAGCCAGACTCCTCTCAATTGACAGATCCACCCTGTATCGTAAATTACGAGAACTAAATATTGACCTGAGTAATTTTAATCTTTAGTCCCTGTGCCACATTTGTGTAGCACCACAAGTGTGGCGCATGCCGCATTTGTGTGGTAACATCCTCTATAAGAACAAATTCCAGAAAAATAACTCTATCCCTCTGTTTATACGGAAATTATCGAATGAAAGCATATAAGAAAATACCTAATAAGTTTTTTTTAAGAGTTATCACAAAATTCAAAAAAATCTCCCGACACCATATAATATCATACATTTTCAGCAGGTTACAAATAAACATAAACACAGCCCCTCAATGGCATCGTATGTGCAATAACTCAAATTAAAGTGGATAAGTCATCATCTTTAAGGAGAACACATGCAGGCCACACCTTTTTCAATCGAAAGCTTCCCTACCACTCTTGATGAGTTTAAAAGGCTTTTCAAGAATGAAGAAAGAAGTCTCCAGTTTCTTTTTTCAAAAAGATGGCCTAACGGTTTTGAATGTCCTTACTGTAATTGGCAGAACAAAGACCTGCAGCCCACTAAATCGATAACTTGTAGTCATTGTGGCCACCCGACCTCCATAACAACAAACACCATAATGCACGGAACAAAAAAGCCTCTGTCACAATGGCTTATTTGCATCTTCTGGCTAACTTCCACAACCGGTGGAAACAGTGCTAAAGACCTGCAGCGTTTATTAAAACTTTCAAGCTACCAGACAGCATGGACATGGTTGCAAAAGCTTCGTATGGCAATGACTATTGCAGACAATAAGCAATGTCATGACACCGTAGAGCTCTCCTCCGACACCATAGTCCTTGGTGGAGAACCTAAAACGAACCCACTCGTATTATCTGCTGCCGAAATCATTCTCCCCTCAGGGATTACTGGAAGGATAAAAATGGCAACTATCCATTCACTCAACAGTGAATCCATTAACAGTTTTCTCGACAAGAATGTTACCACTGGATCATCCATTATCACCCCTGAAGAAACTCCATACCGAACCATTGATAAAAAACAGTTCATCGCTATCACAGATCCAGCTATTTACAAAACAAAACAGCTTATAAAAAGTTTTGAGATTTGGATAAATAAAATTCATCGAGGTGGAGTTGCTGCAAAACACCTGCAACTTTATCTGGACGAATTTTGTTTCCGGCGTAATGCTGAAATGCTTCCTGACAGAGAAGCAATATTTAATCTCCTCCTTTCGGGAGTAATGAGTAAGAAATCGCTTTCTTATAAAAGCATAATTTCGCAATCGACTACGGAGTAATATATGTCCCAGATCCAAACAGGTCTTCTTGTTCTTTTGCTTACACTCATTGGTGTTGTTGGCTATAACGTTTATCTCCATGAAACCACACCAAATGATATCTCCTATAGCAATTTCATAGAACTGCTCGAAGAGGGCAAAATTAAAGATATTCACCTTAAGGGTGGCTTTGTTACCGGTACTGACATTACTCTCCATGAATTCAGTTCATTTATTGTTGATATTCCCTCTGTTCTGCCTCTTCTTGAGGCCCAAGGGGTAACGATCACCGCTGAAAAAGATAGTGAGAGTTTTGGTGGTTTTATGGGATCAATGATTCCGGTGTTTTTGATTCTGGGTGGGTACCTTATTTTTTCAAGAATGCAAAAAGGCGACAAAGGTGGCTTTGGAAAAAACAAAGGTGGCTCTTTTCACCCTAAAAAGAATACAGGGGTAACCTTTGATGACGTTGCCGGAATCAGTGAAGCCAGAACTGAACTCGTTGAAATCGTAGAGTCCTTAAGAAACCCGGACAAATTCTCAAGTCTTGGTGGCTATATCCCTAAAGGTGTCCTTCTCCAGGGATCTCCAGGTACAGGAAAAACTCTTCTTGCTAAAGCGATTGCCGGTGAAGCATCTGTTCCTTTTTATTCAATTGGTGGTTCAGATTTTGTTGAAATGTTTGTAGGCGTCGGAGCTTCACGAGTACGAGAACTTTTCACTGAAGCCAAAAAGAATTCTCCATGCATTATATTTATCGATGAAATTGATGCCATTGGTGGAAAACGAAGTGGTGGCAATGCAAGTGGTTCTAATGACGAACGTGAGCAAACCCTGAATGCCCTACTGGTTGAAATGGACGGATTCGACTCAAACCAAACAGTTATTATTATTGCTGCTACCAATCGACCAGATATCCTTGACCCAGCTCTTCTTAGACCCGGAAGATTCGATCGCCAGGTAACTATTGCTCTTCCCGATGTAAAGGGACGTCGTAGAATTCTAGAAGTACATTCAAAGAAAATTACTATGTCTAAAGGCGTCAATCTCTCTGATATCGCGAGATCAATACCCGGCTTTAGTGGTGCTGAGATAGCCAACCTTGTCAACGAAGCCGCTTTAACGGCTGCCCGTAAAAACAAAAGTGGTGTTGAGCAATCCGATTTTGACGAAGCAAAAGATAAAATCAGCCTCGGCCTTGAACGAAAAAATGTCGTTATCAACGAGAAGGACCGAAGAGTTACCGCATATCACGAAGCTGGTCATGCTATTACTGCCAAGCTGCTGCCGGATACCGATCCCGTTCATAAAATATCTATTATTCCACGTGGTCAGGCCCTTGGCCTTACACAACAATTACCACTTGACGACAGATACACCTATTCCAAAGTTTATCTCATGAACAGAATAAAAATTCTTATGGGTGGACGAATTGCTGAAGAGCTTATTTTCGATCACCAGACAACGGGTGCAAGCAACGATATCATCGGAGCTACTGAAATTGCCAGTCGCCTGGTCTGTGAATTTGGCATGAGTCCTACAATTGGACCAATTGCCTACAGGCAGGAACAGGCTGGGTTCCTTGGCGATACCAGCACTATGAAACCCTACAGTGAAAAGACAGCAGAACGTATTGATAATGAAATAAAACGAGTCATTGAAGACTGCTATGTGGAAACAAAAGAACTCCTTACTCAAAACAACAAATTCCTCCACAAACTTGCAGAGGCACTACTTGTGAATGAAACCGTGGATGGTGAAGAATTTGAAATCGTCCATCAATGCTATATAAACGGAAAAAATATTGAAAAGAAATTAATGAATAAACGCGAGGAGGAACGAGCAAATTAATGAAATGAAACAGGATTTCCCTGAAGTCTCGATTTTTTTAAAGGAGGAAAGTAAATGCAAACACGAAAAAAAATCATGAGGACAGCATTTGCCCTTACGATTGGAACAATCCTAACAGCCCCGACGCTTTCATGGTCAATGGATGCATCAGACGCACCGGATACTATTACCATCGACACTATGAGCAAGATCTATGGAGCTGTTGAATTTGACCATGCAATGCATGTTGAATACGCAAGTTGCCAGGAGTGTCACCACCACACAACAGGTGAGATCGTAGCAGATCCGAATTGTGCACGTTGCCACCACAACCATGATGAAAACGACGTTGTCAGCTGCAGTGAGTGTCATGTTGCTGATCGTTTTAACGAAGAGTATCTCAAAACACTGGAAAATCCGATGTTATACCATATTGATAAACCCGGCCTCAAAGGAGCTTACCATTTGAATTGCGTCGGATGTCATCAAATCACATCGGGGCCAACAGGCTGTGTTGAATGTCACACAATGACAGAGGATGGAGAGAAGATGTTTAACACAGGTGCTTTTACTCCTGCAAAAGGAACATCGTCCTCTGGTCCGCAGCACTGATCAGAGTCTTCAGTGACCAGTTTAAGAGAGGAAAACAAATGAAAAAATTATTTAACCGTAGAAATTTTCTAAAAGGTGGGCTTGCAACAACTGCAGCCGCTGCGGTATTGAAGAATAAGGATAGCCAGGCATCTGGTAATTTCACAGGATATCCCGACGGAATGGGCGTATTGGTTGATCTTACCCGCTGTGTTGGTTGCAGATCATGCGAAGCAGCATGTAACAAGGAACAGGATCTCCCTGAACCAGAAAAACCATTTAACGACTTTTCAGTTTTTGATGAAATCCATCACGGCCAGAAACGACGTACAGATGAAACTGCCTATACCGTTGTTAATCGCTACGATGTACCAGAACTTGACCATCCCCTATTTAAGAAATTTCAATGTAATCATTGTAATGAACCTGCATGCCTCACTTCATGTTTTGTTAATGCCTACACCAAAACACCTGAAGGCGCTGTTATCTATAATTCGAAGGTTTGTGTTGGTTGTAGAACCTGTATGATCGCTTGTCCTTTCTACGTTCCAACATTCAAATATTCCAGTGCCTTTAAGCCAAAGATCATGAAATGTATCTTCTGTTACGATACTCGTTTGAAAAATGGCGAAGCACCCGCCTGCGTTGAAGCCTGTCCTCAGGAAGCTTTGACATTTGGAAGACGGACTGACTGTATCGATATGGGACGGCAGCGTATTCGCGAAACCCCAGGAAAATATGTTGACCATATTTATGGTGAACATGAGGTTGGCGGTACTGCCTGGATGTATCTCTCAAGTGTACCTTTTGACAAAGTTGGTCTAAATACACACGTTCCTAATGAACCTATCCTTAACTCTGTTAAAGACTTCCTTGCCATGGTTCCAATGGTTCTCACAATTTGGCCAGGACTCTTTGTTGGTTTCCATTTACTTGCAACACGGAAAGACAGGGTAATAGAAATGGAAAAAGAGAAAGAACTCGCTAAACAAAAAGAAAATGATGAGAAGGAGGAGCAGGTATGAGACTCTTTTCAAAAGAAAGACCTGAAATTCCAATCGTCGATCATCTCAAGGCAGATGGCACAGAATGGACAATTAAAGAAAAACTGTGGCTAGGCCTGTCTGTATCTGAATACAAAAAACAGTTTATGAGAAATCCACTAAACTGGCTGATGATTATTATCTGCAGCATTGGAGTTCCCCTGATCATTGGACGTTATCTTTTTGGGCTTGGTTGGGTAACACATGCATCCAACGACTATCCTTGGGGACTTTTCCTGGGTTTTGGTTTGTTTGGTATGGTTCCATTATCGGCATCAGGTTTTATGCTGGGTACCACCGTAGAACTTTTTGGCAGAAAAGATTTTCATTCCATTGAACGCCTTGCACTTTTGAATGGTCTGCTCGGTTACTTCTTTGCAGTTATCTTCCTTGAAGTGGACCTTGGTATGTGGTGGCGTCTCCCCTATCCAATGTTTGTCTCCCTTGGACCTGCTGCTGTTCTCTTTCTTGTTGCCTGGCATGTTGCCACCTATCTTTCGGTGCAAATAGCAGAAGTACTTCCTGCATTTTTTGAATGGTGCGGCTGGCTCAAAGGAAAACGTATAATCAGAAGATATGTCCTCGGTCTCACCGTCGCTGGTATCATTCTCTCCACCTTGCATCAAGGAGCTTTGGGTGCCTTGTTCTGTTATGCCCCGGCAAAAGTTCATCCACTATGGATATCAACCAATTTTCAATGGATTCACTTTTTCTGTTCATCTATTTTTGCAGGCCTCTCAATGGTTATCATCGCCTCAACTCTGATCAGCAACTTTATGAACTGGCGTTGTGATGATGAATTCAAAGACAATTTAGATTATGTTACAATAGGAATGGCAAAGGGCGCATCATACGCCATGATCACCTATTTAATTATCAAAATTGTTGCAGTAGCCCATGATCAAGAGTGGTCTTACCTCCTCACAGGTTGGGGATCTTACTACATGCTTGAGCTTGCAATTGGTGTTGTTCTTCCAATGTTTATGTTTGCAATCGGTATCAGAAATAACTGGCTGAAAATTATACGATTTGGCGCATTTATTGCGGCAATCGGTATCATCTGGAATCGTCTCAATACTTCGCTTATATGCTATAACTGGCAAATGTATCAAGAGATCCCACACTGGAAAGAAGTCTGGATTACAATAACCATTTATGCAATCTACTTTATGACCTATCGCTTCATCGTCTATCGTCTGCCCATCGTCTATGGATGGAAAGGTGATAAATAGAAGCTAAGAAGTCAAGGTAACAGTCAAGGTCCTCAAGACAACCTGAGGACCTTGATACTTCCACTAACAAACAACAGTGAGAATAAAACGATGAGAAACTTTCTCTCAAAATTATCATTGAAACGCATATTCTCTCTTTTTACTATCACCACCATAGGCTTGCTTTTTATTGTAATATTCTTTGCTGGTAAACAATATTTTCTCTTTCGACATTGTGAAAATCTTGTGGACTCCAGTCAGCACTTACTTTTTCAATTCACCGGAATCAAAGAACATATTAACGAAACGCTCTTAGGCAAAAATCCACTGAACACACCAACAATAAACAAAGAAATCCAAAGCCTTGACTCCCAGTTACAGCATATACTAGATGATATCCTGATTCCTGAAGAGTTCAAACTCAACTTTATCAGTCAGCTCGATCTTGTAAATATCACGGTGGCTTTAAGAAATTTACAAAATAGTACCAGTGAAACAAACACTGAACAATTAGCGACACTTTCCTCACAACTACGCAGCGTCAATTCAAAATTAACAGCTTTCCATCAGCTTATCAGCAGATATACCCAAACCCAACTTCTTGGTCTGCATAAGGCACTTGTTGGCCTGCTCTCCATTGTAATCGCTCTGGTAAGCATCATGCTTCTTACCATCAACCAATATATCATTTCTCCCATACTCCATTATTGCAAAACAAGTTCGTCCACAGAAACGAAGTCTGTTACATTATCGTCCCTACAGGAAACAATTGAAACTCTGGCGTCCCAGCCATCTGTAACAGTTTCAAAAGTCAATACTGGTAACAGTCGTGAACTGACACGCCTTTATAGATATAGTTCTATTGGTCATCTACTTGGCGGACTCAGTCATGAGCTTACGAATCTTTCCAACGGCGCTCTTAATTATACACAAGCCATTCTTGATTTGAGCGACGATACAAATTTAGATAAAGATACAAAACAGTTAATTGAAAAACTTTTCATTGAAGAAAAGAAGATGTCACAATTGCTTATAAATATGATTAGTTTTACAAGTGGTAGCGCACATGGCCAGGAAAAAGTTATCCCAGTCGATGACTTATTTGACAATATTAAGACCCTTGTTCAGGGCACATTCAAAAGTGAACAGATTGTCCTCAACATTCAACTGGATGACCCAGCATTTATGTTGCAAAACCATGTAAGTGACCTCCAACTTGTGATTTTATCAGCTTTACAAAATAGCAGGACAGCTCTTAATAACAGGTTTTCCAGCAGTACAGCTCAAACAGAAAAGAAAAGTATAGAAATCACCCTCGATGCCCCCTCTCAGAGTAATGATAGTATCAATATAGAAATTACAGATAATGGTTCAAGTCATTCGAAAACTCAGGATAGCAGCACATCATCCCAGCCATGGCATAACATGAGTTTCTGTAAATCTTTTCTTCAGACCTTTGGCGGGACCCTTAGTTTGAGCAGAGACAGCGAAAATACAAACCTTTGTATCATCAGCATCCCTTTGGTACAGGAGAAGTCATAATAACAGTACTATATCATTTATATGAATGTTTTTTTCTTTTCCACACCCACGGAGGAACTGGGGATTTATCTTGCCAAAGTCCGATTCTCTCTTGTCGTGCTTTTTTTTCATAACCGTACCATTGATTACAAATAGCCTCTTTACAATAGTAAATATGAACCCAGGCAAGACCTTCCTTCACTAACTCCTCATTGAGACACCGTTTGTCAGAAAGGGTAACAACCGCCACCATTCTGCCATAATCATCCCAGTCTTTTACCTCCAAAAAAACCAGCTCTCCGGCAACCATTTTTGAAGTAAATTTTGTTGCTGCTTTTGAATACGGCTGTCGATACTCAGGAGTATCAATTCCCCAGAGCCGTACTTTTAACCTTTTGTTATTATATTTAACGCTAATGGTAT
>Ga0307929_1002076_pt1 | contig 13688 bp, 11 predicted proteins | sample AceLakmetage1330_FD_203160 | JGI IMG/M metagenome (GOLD analysis project Ga0307929, IMG submission 203160) | Saline water microbial communities from Ace Lake, Antarctica - #1330 | ecosystem: Environmental > Aquatic > Non-marine Saline and Alkaline > Saline | place: Antarctica: Ace Lake...
AAAGAAGATTATATTTCGGTGAATGCTGAGTTTTTGATGGGCGATCAAACAATAACTACCTGTACCGGTATTTTTTATGATACTGGTGGCGATAGCGGAAATTATAATGATGACGAAGATTTTACCATGACCTTTATACCCGGTGCAGCAGGATCGAAAATTATTGTCGAATTTGAATCCTTCGATGTGGAATATCAAGCGAGTTGTACCTACGACTGGCTGAAGGTTTATGATGGTGAAAGTACTTCAGCCTCATTAATCGGAACCTATTGCGGGACTGATTCACCGGGTATGATTCAAGCCACCAACGATGAAGGGGCAATTACTTTCGAATTTCATTCTGATTATTCCCAAACCGAGGCCGGATGGAAGGCTTTGATATCCTGTACTTCGCCTCCCTTGTTACCGGTTGCCAATTTCGAGGCCGACACCACACACATCGTGATGGGGGAAACAATTCAGTTTACCGATCTTACCTTAAACAATCCTTCTACCTGGGCATGGATGTTTCCGGGAGGGACACCGGCAAGTTCGAGTTTGCAAAATCCGGAAATAAAATACGAAGAGTCAGGAATTTTTGATGTTACACTGGTTGTGCAAAACGAGTTTGGTTCAGATAGCAAAACCTTCGACGCGTACATTACCGTTGATAGTACCATCGGAATCTCTGAATTGTTAGAAAACGGATTGAGCGTTTTCCCAAATCCCTTAACCAGCGATATCTTGAATATTCAATCGGAATCAATAGTTGAAAAGATTGAATTGTATGATTATTTCGGCAAAATGGTTTTGCAAAAAAGCCTCAATGCAACTTCAGCAGGGATCAATATGCAAGCCTTGAATAAAGGAATTTACATTTTGAAGGTCTATACCACAGTTGGCTTTAGTGTGCTTAAGGTAAGTGTTGTAAAATAGGCTCCTATAAAGCCACTACTGTTATCATGCAACTTGTGCAACCTGCAACACAGTTTTAATCGGCTTATTTTAATTAATTCACAAATAAGTAGTGTTATCAGATCCATAGCCTCCGCCAGCTGGCGGAGGCTATGGATGTACTTATTGTCAATTTTCATGAATTATTAAATCATTTTAAAGCTGATACTGCAATTATGTATGTCCTACGGACAATTCTACCAAAATATTGTGCGTAAGAACAAACCTCGTAGAGCCAGCCTTGCCGGCAGACAGGGATTCATAAAATCAAATTATTGAGATAATGTGCATTTTGTCGAATCCCCGGTTTTTGAAAAATGACACAATATGAACTTAATTTACAAAAATCATTCGCTTCATTTCTAAACCAGCTAAATAAATACCTTGATTTAAACTACTAAGCCATGAAAAAGCCCTTGCTCGAAATTATTGTATTTGTTTGTGGGGCACTGGTCATGGTTTTCGAATTGGTAGGGGCACGCATCCTTGGGCCCTATGTGGGTACATCACTTTTTATTTGGACAAGCTTGATAGGCATTATCCTGGGGAGCCTGAGCCTGGGATATTGGTTGGGCGGTAAAGTTGCTGACAAGAAGCCGAACTATACAATATTTGCTACTATCATTTTACTGGCAGGCCTCAGTGTTTTGTTCACCGCTGTAATAAAAGACCCATTACTCAATCGGCTTTCCTACAGGATAAACGATATCAGGATTCTGTCGATTTTAGCATCAATAATTTTATTTGCTCCCGGAAGTGTATTTCTGGGGATGGTTTCGCCATATGCGGTTAAACTAAAGCTCCAATCGCTCAATCAATCGGGGCGTACTGTGGGAAATTTATATGCACTTTCTACAATTGGAAGTATAGCAGGAACATTCACAGCCGGGTTTTATTTAATCCCAACCTTTGGTACCAACCGCATTGTTTATGTTATTTCATTGCTTTTAATGGCAATAGCTTTGTTAACCTTTCTTCTGAAAAGAAATAAGTGGGGGAGCATTTCATCTGTTGTTTTTATACTTTTCCTGTGTTCGATATTTTGGCTGAGGGGCAATGTGAATACAAAAATTGTTGATACTGATACCCTTTACAACCGTGTTATGATTTATCACACTACCGATTATAAAACAGGCAGAAAAATTAAATTGTTACAAATTAATGATGAGCGCAGTTCGGCAATTTTCCCCGATAGCGATGAACTGGTATTTGATTATTTAAAATATTATCACCTTGCAGCCCACTTCAAACCTGATTTTTCAAAGGCTCTGATGATTGGTGGTTCGGGATATACCTATCCTCGCGACTATTTAAAAAAATATCCTGATGCCGCGATTGATGTGGTAGAAATAGATGCACAACTTACCGAACTGGCCAAAGTTCATTTCGGGCTTAAGGAAAACCCCAGGCTCAATATTATACATGAAGATGGGCGAACGTTTTTAAACAGGAACCGGGAAAAGTATGATGTGATATTTATGGATGCATTCCACTCACAGTTTACAGTGCCATTTCAATTAACAACCCGTGAATGTGTTGCACAGCAATATGCGGCCTTAAACGAAGGTGGGTTGGTTATCGCAAATGTGATTGCAACCCTCGATGGTGTTAACGATGATTACCTGCAAGCCCAGGCCTTAACCTATGCGGAAGTTTTTCCACAAGTAAGGTTTTTCGCAGTTGACGACCCTGAGAATAAAAAGCTGTTTCAAAATATAATGATCGTAGCCATCAAGGATAAAACCCCTCCTGAATTAATTAGCCCTGATGAGGAATTAAATGTATTTCTGAGTCACCATATTCAATTGGAACTAAGAAAGGATATGCCGGTGTTAACCGATGATTATGCCCCGGTTGAATATTATGCCAATCGGTCGATGGCGGCGTATTTGGATTTGTTTACGAAATAAGTTTGTAGCACCTTGCAGTACTTAACTATTCGATGTTCAGGTTGGATGACGGGTGACGGATGACCGATGTTGAGCGCAGCGAAATTCCGCTTTTGTAGGAACGGGTTACGGATGTGCGATGTCAAATTCTTTTTCTATCCTCCTTCAATTACATATCATACATCGGACATCTGATATCAGATGTCCGATGTATGATATAGGATGTTTGATGTGCTTGAACCTACATCTTATATCACAGTTCAAACATCATACTTCTTATATCTTCTTTTTGATGCTTGCATGACCTTCGGACGATGCAAGGTCGGTTTCCCAAATCACCAATCATAAATCGTTAATCGCCAATTATCAATCGAAAAATATCAGATGTCTGATCGTAGGTGTAAGATTTTTGATGTGGCCTCCAGATCACATATCACAGATCAAACATCGTGTCCGCCGCCATACGTGTGCCGCCAAAGCTTCAGCAGAGCCGCAAGGCTTTGGCCGACGGTGGCAAAAATCCCCTAATCCTAATCAATTTAATTCCCCTTATAAACCTTATGTCCCCAGTACATCCTCTTTCCGCTATACCCAATATCCTTTTTCCCCTCCCTTACCCGGCACTTCCAAATGGAACACCAATTCCAAAAATAACCCTGAACCCTACTATCGAAATTATGGCAAGTATTACCACTGGCCAGATAAGTTTAATTTTAACGGGTTCTTCTTCAAAAAAGTAGGTGGGGTTTGAATTGTAAAGCAAGGCGATAGGAATTATGCCCAGCAAAGTCGTTAACAAAACAAATAGTTCGTAGGGTATAAGTCGGGGTAGTTTAATGAGAATTAATAACATGGTACCGAAAAACATAGGTATGAAAACCTGTGCGAGCATAAAAAAAGTCCTGCTATGTTCATTCAATTGGTTGAAATATGAATTGGCAGAAAAGACAAACCATTTCGTTGTAAATCCTATCGCTGTTAGCATCATTGCCAATGCTAATAAAGATAAGATTAACTTACCGGTATCTTTAAAATACATGTATAGGATTACGTATCCAAATCCGCTGTCTAATAACATGCCGGCTACCAGGGCCCCAAAAAACCAGATAATACCGTGCACAAAAGTCCATAAGAAAAACAGTTTAAAACTTGATTTACTGGTGTGCATTTTTAAAAATGCGATTAGGCTTATCATGGCTACAAAAAGCGCAGTAACAGGCGGAAGGCTGAATAGTAGCTTTACAGCATCCGACAACCAGGAGTTAGTATCGATGGTGTAAACAAGTTTAAAATAATAAATTATTCCTGTATAGTCGAACTGCATGGCAGCAATGGCCGTAGAAAACTGGCCAATAAGGTAAACAAAAAGGAAGGCCAAAATAAAATATGCACTTGAATTGGCGGAAATGACAAAGAAATTTCCTGGAGTCCTTTTGTTCCTGTCAAGGGATTTGTCCATTGGTGATATTTAGAAAAAAGAGAGGCTGAAATAAAAATAACAGCCTCTCGTATAAATATGTTAAAAATTTTAGTAGTCTAATTTCCCGGCATCAATCACTTCACCCGAAGAATATTCACCGTTGTCTAATTTAGCTTTTACAGTCGAAAAGGCTTTAATTGTATAATCCACATCAGCCAGTGTATGGTCGGCAGTTGGAATGATCCGGAGCAAGATTAAACCTTTGGGTATAACCGGGTATGTTACTATCGAGCAGAAGATGTTGTAGTTTTCGCGCAAGTCATAGGTAATCTGAGTTGCTTCCGAAATTCCTCCTTCAAGGAATACTGGTGTGACAGGAGATTCGGTAGCGCCAATGTTAAATCCATTTTCCTTTAAACCAGATTGGAGTGCATTCACAATTGTCCAAAGCTGATTTTTGAACTTGGGCTCAGTTTGCAGCAATTCCAGTCTTTTTAACGCACCTACTACCATGGGCATAGGCAGCGACTTGGCATAGATCTGTGATCTGAGGTTGTATCTCAAAAATTCGATCACTTCTTTTTTACTGGCAACAAAGCCTCCAATGCCGGCCATGGCTTTTGCAAAAGTGGCAAAATAAACATCCACTTCATCCATCACGCCAAGGTGTTCACTTGTTCCAGCTCCGGTCGCGCCCATAGTTCCAAAACCATGTGCATCATCAACCAGTAACCTGAAGGGGTACTTTTCTTTCAGTGCAACAATTTCTTTGAGTTTGCCAAGGTCGCCCGACATTCCATAAACACCTTCGGTGATAACCAATACACCACCCGAGCCATTTTGATCGACAATCTTGTACGCACGTTTTAATTCCTTTTCAAGGTTTTCCATGTCGTTGTGCGGATAAACAAAGCGTTTGCCAAAATGAAGGCGGCAACCGTCAATAATACATGCGTGTGCATCAGAGTCGTAAACGATTACATCGCGGCGACCAACCAAAGCTTCGATAATGGACACCATACCCTGGTAACCATAGTTAAGTAAATAGGCATCTTCTTTCTTTTCGAAATCAGCCAGTTTGCGTTCAAGTTCTTCATGCATGCTGGTATGCCCCGACATCATGCGTGCTCCCATGGGATACGCCAGACCCCACTCTTTGGTAGCATCTGCATCAGCTTTACGCACATCAGGATAATTACCCAGTCCGAGGTAGTTGTTAATACTCCAGTTCAATACCTCTTTGCCTCTGAACATCATTCGGGGCCCAAGCTGGCCTTCGAGCTTTGGGAACATAAAGTATCCAAATGCTTCTTTATAATACTTGCCCAGGGGGCCCATGTTTTCAAATTTCTTAAATAAGTCCATATCGAATTTTTTGAATGATTGTAAAATGTGCTGCAAAAATATAACTAATTCCTATGTTTTTCAAATTCAATCCAATTATTCGGTTTTCTTAGAAGAAATGATTCAATAATTCAATAATTCAATGATCAAATGATACAATGCTTAAATGTTGAGCGAAGCGAAATCCCGCCTTTGCGGGGATACAATGCTTAAATGTTGAGCTAAGTGCCTGTCCCAACCCCTCGGGGAAATCCTGCCTGTTTTTATCACTCTATTTCCCCTATGTACCCTATGTACCCTATTTCCCCTATTTCCCCTATCTCCCCTATCTCCCCTATTTCCCCTATGAACCCTATGCCCTATACCATTTTCCACAATTGAAATATTTGATACATATGTTCGTTATCCAATTCATTTTATTGTATTAATTTCGCGCCATGTTTAGAAAGTCCCTATTATACATAGTTTTATTTGTCATTTTCGCTTCAACTTCTTGTAGTAATTATCAAAAGCTGGTAAAAAGCCCCGATAATGAGTTGAAGTTTGAGAAAGCTATGGAGTATTACGACAAGGGGGACTATTACAAAGCCTTGCAGTTATTTGAGTCTGTTCTTCCTGTTTATCGTGGCACCGACAAAGCCGAGGAGCTTTATTACAGGTATGCGTATTCCTATTATCACGAAGGGGAATTCATCATGGCGGCTTATTATTTTAATCGGTTTTATTCGAGTTTCCCAAGCAGTAAATATGCCGAAGAAGTTTCGTTTATGGCGGCCTATTGTACTTACCTCGATAGCCCCAGGTATAGCCTCGATCAAACCAATACTTACGAGGCCATTGATGCCTTTCAGCTTTTTATCAACCGGTATCCGCGTGGAGACAGGGCAGACCAGGCTACTGAATACATTGAGGAATTAAGGCTGAAATTACTGGAAAAATCCTATAATATCGGGAACTTGTATTACAAAATGGAGGATTACAGGGCAGCTATTGTTTCATACGAAAGTTTGCTGAAAGATTATCCGGATACCGAATACAAAGAAGATATTTTATACAAGATTATTAAGGCCTATTACCAATACGCAATGAAGAGTATCAAGGCGAAACAAAAAGAAAGGTACGAATCAGCTGTGAAGGCTTACCTCGATTTTATATCTTTGTACCCTGAAAGCGAATATTTTGATGAAGTGCAGAAAATGCGCAATAAGGTTGCCGAGAAACTGGAAGATGATCCAACATTAAGAGTTCAATAGACAAACCGGGTCAACAATGATATTTTCAATTATTTAATTGGTGTAATAAAAACTAACTGTAGGCATTGAGAGAATCATCATCAATGACAGAAAAGCCAATTGACAGAAAATTCAGCGTTTTAATATCAGTAAATAATAACAACAACATATAATATGGACATTAAAAAAGTGAAAACCGATTCGACCGCCGTAACGCGCCGTATGCGCGATTTTAACGAGCATACTGAGAATGTTTACGAAACCCTTGCCATACTTTCGAAACGGGCAAATCAAATTTCCCTGGAGTTCAAAGAAGAATTGAACAAGAAGATTTCTGAGTTTGCAACTTCCAACGATAACCTTGAAGAAGTTTTTGAAAACCGCGAGCAGATTGAAATCGCAAAATATTACGAGCGCTTGCCCAAATCAACACTGGTTTCCATTCATGAATTCCTGAACGACCAGATTTATTTCCGTAATCCTGCAAAAGAATCAGGTAAAGACACTTCCGGATTTTAATATTCAATTTTGCTAAAGGGTAAAAAAATATTGTTGGGGATCACAGGTAGCATTGCTGCCTATAAGATCCCTTTTCTTGTTAGGCTACTTGTTAAAGAGGGAGCTGAAGTACAGATTGTGATGACCGAAAGTGCACGCGATTTTGTTACTCCGCTCACGCTTTCTACGCTGTCGAATAAGCCTGTTTTTACATTTCCCTTCGATGCAAAAGATGGTACTTGGAACAGCCATGTTGATATGGGTAATTGGGCCGATGTGATGCTTGTTGCCCCGGCTTCGGCTGCTACCATCAGTAAGATGGCACATGGTCATGCCGACAATCTCCTGCTCACTACCTATTTATCTGCAAAGTGCCCGGTATTTTTTGCCCCGGCCATGGATCTTGATATGTTTAAGCATCCCACAACCAGCGAAAATGTAACGAAGCTGGTTGGCTTTGGACATACCTTAATTGAGCCCCAGGTTGGTGAATTGGCCAGTGGATTGTGTGGTGCAGGTAGGATGGAAGAGCCAGAAAATATCGTTGCTGTATTAAATGATTTCTTTGCTAAATCGCAGGTTTTTTCCGGGAAGCAATTTTTGATAACTGCAGGGCCAACTTACGAAGCCATCGACCCGGTGCGCTTTATCGGAAATTTTTCTTCCGGACAAATGGGATTTGCTTTAGCACAAAAAGCCGCCGAAAGAGGTGCTAAGGTAACACTGATATCAGGGCCTACGCATTTAAAAATAGAACATCCGCAAATTGAAAGGATCAATGTAGTTTCAGCTGAACAGATGTACGAAGCCTGCAAAAAATATTATCCCGGATCTGATGTCACAGTTATGTCTGCTGCCGTTGCTGATTTCACACCTGAAAATCCCGAAAAGGAAAAGATTAAAAAATCTAACAAACTGACTTCTGTTGGTTTAGTTCCCACAAAGGATATTCTTGCTACGCTTAGTAAAGATAAATCAGCAGGACAACTGTTGGTGGGCTTTGCCCTGGAAACAGAGAATGAGATTGAGCATGCACGCATCAAACTTCAAAATAAAAATCTCGATCTTATCGTTCTTAATTCACTAAAAGATCAGGGTGCGGGTTTTGGTGTTGCCACCAATAAAATCACTGTTCTGGATAAAAGTGGTAATCAGACCAATTATCCCTTGAAACCCAAACCAGAAGTTGCCGACGATATCCTTGATTGCATTGCTGAATTGATTTGAAATAATTATGCTACCAACTAACTTTTCTTTACGTCCGGCTCGACTATTATTGATTGTTTCGATGCTGCTTGTTTTTTCCGGCATTGGAGTTTCACAGGAATTGAATATCTCCTTACAGATTTCTGCCCCACAAATTCAACAAACCAACCGCGAGAAATTCCAGGAATTGCGCAAGGGGCTTTACGAATTTGTAAATGAAAAATCGTGGACCAACTATGGTTACACTATTGATGAGCGCATCGAGGGTACCATTGCTATTACGATTACCCAGGAAATTTCATCGGATGAATTCAAGGGAAAAATAAACCTTGTGGTCAGAAGGCCGGTTTATGGAACATCTTACAATACTGTCCTGCTCAACTATGTTGATAATAATTTTCAGTTTCAATGGCAGGAAGGCGAACCCCTGGATTTCCAGGATGGTAGTTATGGTTCGAGCCTTATGGCAACCGTTGCATTTTACGTTTATATTTATCTTGGATTGGATTTCGATTCCTTTGTGCCGATGGGAGGGACTCCATATTTTGAAAAAGCCCAGGCTATAGTAAACTCTGCCCAGGGTGCAAGGGAGCCGGGTTGGAAGGCATTTGAAAGTATGAAGAACCGCTACTGGCTGGCCGAAAATCTCATGAATTCGTCCTATAGCAACATACGCAAAGCCATGTACGAATACCACCGCAAAGGGTTGGATGAGATGCAGGGAAACCTTGACAAGGGAACGCAGGGATGTTTAGATGCACTGGAATTGTTACAGCGTGCCCACCGCGAAAAACCAAGGCTTTTTCTTATGCAGCTTATTTTCGATGCCAAGCGTGACGAGTTTATCAATGTATTTTCCGGGGCCGCACCAATGGATAAAACCAAAGCTGTAAATATCCTCAAGGAGATCGATCCCTCCCACGCCAACGACTACCAAAAAATTCTTACTGAGGGGAAGTAGGGTTTTCTCAAATCATCAATCGTCAATCATCAATCATCAATCATCAATCATCAATCACCAATCACCAATCACCAATCATCAATCGACAATCATAACTAAAAAAAATATCAAAAATTAGGTCTGTGATTTTTGAGCTGTGATTTGTTGGAATTTGAAAGTGAGATGGTAATCATATTTGTGCAACGGTTGGTGTGTGAAGTGTTGGGCATTTCGAAGTACTTTCCTGGCAAACCGCTACGAAGTTTATTAAATGTAACGCCCTTGAAATTAGCACTATCCGCCCAATGATTTATACACATTGTTAAATATAGTGGGCAATCAAATTTCAACTGATGACTATTCAAGTATAATTAGTTTTTTCACTTCCTTAAAGTTACCACTTTCAAGACTGTAAAAGTAAAAACCAGGTGTAACCGTGGAGGCGTCCCATTCAACTTCATAAACTCCGGGCGCTTTAGGTTCATTCACCAGTGTAGCGATTTCTTTTCCGTTTAAATTATAAACCACAAGCCTGGTTTGATATGTTTTTGATTCTTCCGATGGAAGGTTCTCGCCCAAAGTGTATTTGAAGGTGCTTACTGAATTAAATGGGTTGGGGTAGTTTTGTTCTAAAGAGAAATTTTTTGTCAATGTTTCATTTTCAACTGTGTTAGCGTTGTAAAATGAAGGGTTAGTTTCTTCTTCTATCTCATCTATCACAATAGGATTGGGAACTTTAACATAAGTATCGTCAGTAAAAACAGTACCATCTTTCAATACCATTTTTGTGGTAACATAAGTAATACACCATGTGTCCTGATCAGGATCTTTGGCCCACCAATTGTCCATTCCAATGGTGGGAAGCATCCAAAGAACATCATAATCGAGGTGAACGCAATCCGTTTCTTCTTCTGGTTCATTAAACTTGCTTACACATTCCATCCCTTTGGTTTGACTGGTTTTGGTAGTGGTGGTATATTCCATACTTCTCTCAGACTCATTTTCAAATATTTCGCCCAATTCAATACTGAGGTTGAACGATTTTTTAACTGTATTTGACGTGACGGTAGAGCTCGAATTTTCGAATCCAACAGTAGCAGACTCTATGCCTTCATCCCAGCTATTAGATGCGGTGGCTAAATAATCATAAAATGCAAAATCGATACCACGGTTTATTTGCATATAAGAGAGCGGATTATTGGCTTCTAAACCAGTTACTAAGGGATCCGATTCCACAAAATATTTCTCCTTCATTGCAAAACAATAGCTTGGATATAGTAAAGTGTTATTCCAATCATAAACATCATATTGAGATCGGGTAACTAAAGGGGCCTGATAAATATACACCCCTAAATTATCCTCTTTAGCAGCAATTAAAATCTCCATAGAGTAGGTAGATTCTTCCGAAAATTCATCTTTGCTGGTATGAATATAGGCTATTTCAGGCTTTATAATACCAACGTGCAGGCTCATTTTATGGCTGCTTTCTAAATTCATTTCAGAGGATTCCTCATAGGTGTTATTATTTGAGTAGACCACTTCAGAAATCGGGTTATCAAGACCACGAAAATAATATGGGTTTAAAGGAAAAATAGAATAACTAACTGAATCATTCACCATAAATGGAGGTGGCCCCTCTATATATCCAATGTATTGGCGTTGTGATAGGTCATCATTTAAGTTTTGTGATTTATTTTCAGATTTAACATACAGCATATAGTCACTTTGAGCCCAGACTATATTGAACGGATGATTATAGTCGTCGTAGCCTCGGTATGCCAGTACGATGTATTGGTTGATTCTGTTAGTATTGGCTGGATCAGGAGTAGCATAATTGACCGCAGTAAGGTCTCCATAGTGGTCGGCCCACATTTTTTTAGGCGAATTTTGTGGCACTAAATTTCCTTCCGGTCTCGACCATTCCCCATTTTTTAATTGCCACCTTTCAATTCGGTACCTGCAATAACCATTATCCTTGGTATTCTTTTTTAGGAATAATTGGGTGCACTCACCTGTCGATTTAGTGTCGCCGTAAACCGATCCTTCTGCCAGAACAGCCGAACTATATTTCAATTCACTATCTATTTCAATATTCTGCAGTTGTTCAGGTTGGCCTGAATCGTTAAACCAATATTCTGCAAACCTTGCATCATTGTTCGGGGTAATATAGGCTAACTGGAGCGTTTGCTTAATTGTTCCATCTGTTGTACTATGGTTTTTGGTTATCATTGAAATTCCATAAAGTTGATGTTCATCATTATGAACAAAGCTCCCTACGGTCCCCTCAAAATCTTTAATTTGCCAAGCATCAGGCTGGGTTGGGTCGGTAGTCCAATTCAGTTGGAATTTGTATAAACTCCAATTCCAACTCATGATGCAGAGGTAATCACCAATTACCGTGGCTGCAGAATTATAAAGATCAAGGGGAGTTTCAATGTCAACCGGCTCTGACCATGTTTGATTTCCCAAATAAGTAATGTAAGCACAACCACTTTGCTTCGAAAGAAATAAATACAAAGTCCCGTTAAAAACTACAGGGCATGGCTGGAAGAGAACAAAAAGATCATAATCACTCAAAATAGTATAATGTGAACCTTCCTCAATCGACCATGGACTAGTTGGTTTCTCAGCATCATAAGATACTTCCCTCACAACAATTTCATGATTCAAAATTCCGTTTGATGATATATGACAAGAAAAATTGAATATCTTATTCTGATAAGTAACTGATGCCGAGCTTTCTGTATTCAAGTCCACATTATCCTCTACATCTTTCTGACAACTAAAATAAAACTGATCGCTGTCAACAGGATCGTTCCACTTGTTAGCGAAGGCATTTAAAGACCAGAACATTAAAAATGCGGCTAATAAAAAGGTAGCTATTTTTTTCATGATTATTCCTCCTAAAATTTAAATGATAAATTTGATCCCTAAACTTAATCGGGCCGGGTTCGGGAAAGCGACACGGGTATAGACCGAGAAGTTTTTATTAAAAAGATATTCCATGCCAATAAGGCCATAGAAAGCTTGTCCCTTGAAATGGCTGTCGAATTCAATTTTCTCGGTAAAAGGCTGACCATCTTCATCAGTGAATTGTATTTCCTCCTGAATTACTGTATTTAAAAAGCATTGGGCAAAACCAACTCCTGCGTAAGGTAAAAATTTACCTGCTCTATAAACCATAGCAATATTTGCTTCCCAAGAATTGGTTTTTATCTTTGATGTTGCCACATTTTCACTGAATTTGTTTTCAACCAACACCGAGCTGGTTGTTGTGTAATTATATGAAAGAAAGGTTAAGGCTGACAAGAAACTGTTTACTTTAATTTCATAATCAACGTACACCCCCATAGTTAGTGAAGGGTATTCAGTAACAAGAGATTGCTCATTATCCTCCGTTTTCCAGCTTTCAAAATCAAAGTGATTAATGCCTGCATAAGCGCTTATGCCTAATCCGTCAAGTACTTGATATCCTATTTTCAATCCCAGCATACTCGAATTGTAGCTCGTACCAAACTGATTGTTATACTCACTGATATCTTCTTCGCTAAACACATCGGATGAATTTCCTTCAGGCATGGTATAATAATTGGTATTCGACTCAAGTTCAATATTATCGAAGTAGGAATATTGATAAATGGGAGTAATAAAGAAAAAACCTTTGACTTTTTTGTCCTGTGTGATCTCAGTGGGATTCGAATCTGACAGGGTAGTCTGCGCAATACTTCCAATGGCAAGGAAGCAACTGACCAGCAAGATGACCGCTATTTTTTTTCTCATATTTATTTATTATTATATTAACAATTATTCTATCATCTATAATTCTTTGTATTTCTTTAAGAATTTATTGGTTCTGTTTTCGGCATTTTCCCTCAGGTTATAATAATAGAAAGGAATGTCAAAACTGTGATAAACACCCAATCCCATTCCACCTGAAAGATGAAACATGGCACTGTCATTCACGCTGCCACAAATTAAAACACCTTGCGCTAAATCAATACGGGCGTCTGCAAAGTCGAGTACCTGCTCAAAGTTTGTTGTATTGCCGACTGGCATATAGGAACCCAAACTTTCGCTGGCAGTAGCCAAAGTTTCGTCCCTTTTCCAGTTGATAGGGTTTATCACCAGGCCAATATTATCACCAACCACGATGTTAGTCCCGGGGGCTATATCAGGAGACTGCGTATTGTAGGAAATTATCACTCCCGTATCATTGGGTCCTTCAG
>Ga0307929_1002077_pt1 | contig 13676 bp, 15 predicted proteins | sample AceLakmetage1330_FD_203160 | JGI IMG/M metagenome (GOLD analysis project Ga0307929, IMG submission 203160) | Saline water microbial communities from Ace Lake, Antarctica - #1330 | ecosystem: Environmental > Aquatic > Non-marine Saline and Alkaline > Saline | place: Antarctica: Ace Lake...
GTGCGGTAAAGGTATAAATTTTCCAGCTGTTTTATCTGGGTGGCTTTGAGACCTGCGGTGTTACCAATGATTTTTTTCATTTAGCTCTTTTTGTATTAAAAAAAGGTGTTCAGGGCAGTTGCCGGGGACGGCATAAGTACCCGAGTATATATTCCTCAAAATAAAATCCATAAATATCAACGGTATCTCTCTGTGGAATACCGAAAAACATATGCATGGGTACTTAGTACCATTTCCATTATTTGCTGTGGCAAAGGATCTTGCCATGATCGTTATTCAAAATTTTCATAAGACCCTGTTGCCAGTTCTTCAAAACGGGTATATGCACCGACAAAGGCCATGTGGGCCGTGCCAATAGCACCGTTCCTGTTTTTTGAGATGATGATTTCTGCCTTGCCCTTGTTGGGATTGCTCTCTTCTTTATTGTATACCTCATCCCTGTATATAAAAGCAATGATATCGGCATCCTGCTCCAGGGCACCGGATTCACGCAGATCAGACATAAGGGGGCGTTTTTCTGCCCGCTGCTCCAGCATGCGATTGAGCTGGGAAAGGGCAATCACGGGGATTTCAAGCTCCTTGGCCAGGGCCTTGAGTGCCCGGGAGATCTCGGCAATTTCAAGATCCCGGCGATCGGAATGAAAAGGAGCCTTCATCAACTGGAGATAATCAATGATGACAAGACCAAGCCCCTTGTCCATTTTAAGTCGACGGGTTTTGGCCCGGATTTCCATGGCCGTGATATTAGGGGTGTCATCAATGAAGATGGGGACTTCGTTGAGAATTCCTGCAGCGTCCGTGGCATTTTGCCAGTCTTCCTGGCTGATAAAGCCGGTCTTCAGGCGGTTGGAGTCAATGCGTGCCTCGGATGTCAGCAGTCTCATGGACAGTTGCTCCCGGGACATCTCCAGGGAAAACACTGCCACTGGTACCTGTTCTTCCACGGCCACATTGCGGGCTAAGTTCAGGGCAAAGGCTGTTTTTCCCATACTGGGACGGGCCGCCAGAATGATGAGATCTGATTTTTGCAGACCGGATGTGAGCTGATCAAGCCGGGGATATCCGGTGCTCAGGCCGGAAAGGCCACCGCTGGAGCCCTGGCGCTCTTCCAACATATCAATGTTCAGGTTGATGAGATCCCCAAGGGTGCTGAAGTTTTTGCTGGATTTGGATTCTGAAATATTGAAGATGGCATTTTCTGCAAAATCAATGATATCCACCACATCCCCCTTATCCTTCATGCAGCGCTCCACAATGGCGGTGGCGCTTTTGATCAGGGTGCGAAGGGAGGCTTTGCCTTGGATGATCCTTGCATAATGAAGGGCATTGATGGCCATGGGGGCTGCATCTGCAATGGCGGCAAGAAAGCTTGCGCCGCCGATCTCTTCGAGTTCATCTTTTTCCTTTAGCCGGGTGGCCACGGTGACAAGGTCTGCCGGTTCATCCCGGTTAAACAATTCAATGATGGCCTGGAATATTTTTTCGTGGGCTTTTTTGTAAAAATCTTCGGGTTTGAGGGCATCCACCACATCCAGAAGGGTGTCATTATCGATGAGAACCGCACTGAGAAGGGATTCCTCTGCTTCCAGATCATGGGGAGGGGTTTTATTGAGCAGGGGATCAATGTTTTTTTGTTTGGGATTTACCACAGTATTGGGATCTTTTGGGTTAGAGGGTGGTTAAACAAGTCTCCGGTAAATCCTCTGGCTTTTTTACTAAAAGGCAGATATTTTTTGGGTACTGGGTACTGGGTACTGGGTACTGGGTACTGGGTACTGGGTACTGGGTACTGGGTACTGGGTGAATCCTTTGGAAATACCCTTCCAGGGAGGTAAATATTTGGGCTTGGTAATGTAAATGTGGCTACCACTTAAGGCTGGATATTCTCAAGACTTTTTATGTGGACAATTAGCTTTTAACACCTAAAATCAAGGATACAAAGATGCTTGATTTTAAAGGCTGTCCAGCCGTAAGTAGGTAGCCGTAAATGTTTGGCCAGTGCCCCATATTCGCGTATTTGGGACTGCGTAGCATACTAATGCTAAGGTGAGCAGTACAAACTTAGGTGAATATGGGGTGCTGGTCGAATATTTACCTTAGTCTGTTGAGAGTTCCGGGACAACCATTACGGTTATTTCCGGTTCAACATCCTTGTAAAGCCTTACTGGAACCTTATATTCACCTGCTTCTTTGATAGGTTCAGCAAGGAGAATGGCACGACGCTCAATGAAAACGTCCTGGGCATCCAGGGCTGCTTTGATGTCATGGGAGGTGACAGAACCGTAAAGCCTTACCTCCTCAAACACTTTGGCCTTAATGGTGCATTTTATATCTTTGACCTTTTCTGCCATCTCCTGGGCCAGTTTCTTTTCTTTGGCAATCTGAAGATCGAATTTGGCCCGGGCCTGTTCAATCACCTTTCGGTTCTGGGGGGTGGCAGCAATGGCTTTTCCCTGGGGAAATAGATAATTCCTTGCATATCCCGGGGCAACCGTGCATTCGGAACCCACAATGCCCAGTGTGTCTATTGTTTCTTTGAGTATTACTTTCATTTTAACCTCCGATAAAGGTTCAGTCGGTTGTCAGACCGTGTTGTTTTTTTATGGTGGGCAAAAACCCATGCCGGAACGTATCTCCCCGGTAAATTATTGATAGGGTTGTTGTCCTCTTTTGCACCGTTTGTGCCGCGCTATTCTACGGTATCGTCCACTGTGTTATTTTTTCTGAAGTTAATCCATGTATCAAAAAAACCCAGCCCCACCACCACCAGTAGAAAAATCTGTTGAAGGGCGATGATGCTGTATATGAAAATTTTCAGGGCCTTGGGAAATTTCTTTTTTTCAAAAAAGAAAGAGACAATGGCAATGCCCTGGAAAAAGTACACCGGCAACAATGAAATTAAAAAATTCAAACTGATGAGTTTAAATAATTTCACCGGTAAAATAAGAGCTATGCCAAAGGCAATAACCAGCCACACCAGATGTTCCGGTGCTTTCCAGTGGTTAAGGTGGGCAAGCTCTTTAAAGTGTATCCCTTTTTTCATGAGTATTTTTTTGATAAAAAGGATGTTGCTCCAGATGACAACAAGCAGCATTGAGATAAATAATGAGGGCAGAACCCGCACCAGAACATATTGGATTGTGTCCATGGACTCGGCAATCACAGCCACATTTTCCTGGGGGATCCCCATGTTGCTGTATAATTGCATAGTTAGATCAAGGTTTGCCCCGACATAGGCGGACACCATGGGAAGAAGTGCCTCCCCGGTGAACGTGGTCTGGGCAAGAACAATGAAAGAACAGGTGCCAAGAGTGGTAAGAGCAGTGTAGAGACCTGTTCTTACAATGGAAAGATTTCTTTCCATGCATTCACCTATCATGAATCCAGTGAGCAGGAGTCCCCCGTAAAACAGCGTGTCAATGGATAGCTCCCCTGAAGCCGTTGCAATAATTCCCAGCACCACGGAGGCAATGACGGCACTCATGGTTCTTCCCAGTTTAAGCCGGTAAAAAAGCACGGGCATGGGCAACATCATGGCCATTAGAAATCCCAGTAAGGGCACATAAAGGGTGATGGAAACGATAACCAGGCATGTGGATATACCCGTGAGGATATCCTTTAATAGGGCAGCCCGGGCGTTTTTGGGATGGGGTAACTGATCCATTATATTTGCTTTGGTGGGTTAACTGAGTTTACCAACATAGGGCAGAAATGCGATGGTTCGTGCCTGTTTGATGGCAACTGCCAGTTTTCTTTGATGTTTGGCACAGGTGCCTGTGATGCGTCGGGGAATAATTTTACCCCGCTCGGTGATAAACGGTCTTAATGCCTTGGCATCTTTATAATTGATTTCAAGGGTGCTGTCTGCGCAGAATCGGCATACTTTACGGCGCTGGAAAAATCTTTTTTTTGTGTTTTTTTTCTGGAATGCCATGGTTAGTTTTCCTCCTGTGCAGCTTCAGCGGTTTTTGTCTCCGGGGCTTTGGTCTCTTCCGGGGTGTCAGCTTCTGCTACCTCAGTCACCTCGTCTGCGGCCTCATCGGTGGCTGCGGGGGCGGCTTCTTTTACTTCTTCTGGTTGCGCTGCTGCGGTGGCTTCTTTTGCCTCTTCTTGTTGAGCTGCTGCGGCAATTTCTGCTTCCAGGGCACTGGCAGTCACATCTTTTTCCAGCAGGACTGTCATGAATTTCATCACTTTGTCGTCCAGGCGGAAGTTACGTTCAAGCTCGGTGACAAGTACGCCGGTTCCACCATAGGTCATGCAGACGTAATGGCCCCGTGCTTTTTTCTTTATGGGATAGGCAAGTTTTCTGTTTCCCCAGTCATCAAAGTCGATGAGGATGCCTTTTTCCTGTACCAACAGGTTTTTGTATTTGTCAAATAGATTCTTTCTGGCATCTTCCTGGAGATCAGGATCTGCAATAAAGATGGTTTCATACCTTCTCATGTACGCTCTCCTTGCGGATTACAGCCCCGTTTTTATGCGGAGCAAGGATAATAATGGGGAACCGGACAATCCGGTTCTGTGTGGTTACTTATACCTGTATCAATGGTTGGACTATCTGCCATTGTTTATTACTTCCAACCGAAAAAGTCCTCTTCCGAATTTTTTATTCAAGAGGGGCGTTTACGATTAAAATTAAAACTTTATGATATGGGCTTTAGTCCGTAAAACCTAATTCTTCAGGTTTGGGATATAAGCCTACTCTATCTGCCTTTAAATAAAGCATATAATAGACATTATCGGAAATAAAGAGTTTCCTCTGAAACGGGATTTCCAGATAAGCAGGAAATCCATATTTTCAGACATTTTGGATCCCCAATTTTTTGGGAAAAAGTTAGTTTCTTTTATTTCCGATAATGTCTAATAGCTTAAATTAAACAATAATCATACCACCCAATTATTTTAGGGTCAATATAATTTTTTGATTTGCCACAGCATCTCTAATTCTGGTTGTAATTGATTTGATATCATGGGTGCTATGTCGACTGGGCTTTTAAATCCTCCAGCTCTTCCCATCTTGCATACAGGGTATCCACTGTTTCTTGGGCCTTTTGGAGTTGAGTGTAAACTGTGGCAAGGGTGGCGGGATTTTCCATCACAGCAGGTGTTTCAGCCTCTTTTTGAATGTTTTCTGCCTTAGATTCAGCCGTGAGTATTTTTTTTTCTATCTTGTCCAATTCAAACTGGTGCTTGTAAGAAAACCCGGAGGATTTGGGTTGACTTTTGCCTGGATTTTGGGGCTTAGATGGCTGTTTTTTTTGAATTACTGTGGATGTTTTCTCTTGCTGCTTGAGGCATTGATGATAATCGGCAAACATCTGAGCCCTTCCCTTACCATCAAAAAATAAGATATTATCCGTAACCCGATCCAACAGGAATCGGTCATGGGAGACAATGACCACAGCTCCGGGAAAGTCCAGAAGGCTCTCTTCAAGGACTTCCAGAGACGGTATATCAAGGTCGTTGGTGGGCTCATCCAACAGGAGGATGTCCGCTGGCTGGGCCATGAGGTTGGCAATGAGTATCCGTGCTTTTTCTCCGCCGGAGAGTCGTTTAACGGGCAGAGTAAGCTGATCCGGGGTAAAGAGAAAGCGTTTGGCCCAGGAGACAATGTGGATGCTCCTGTTCTGAAACATCACCGCATCCCCTTCTGGTGACAGAGCCTCTTTTAAGGTGATTTCAGGGTCCAGTTTGGATCGGGTCTGGTCAAATACCGCCACCTTGAGGTTGTCCACCCGTTGCAGGACACCTGTGTCCGGGGATAATTTATTTTCAAGGATATTCATGAATGTGGTTTTACCGCTGCCGTTTTCCCCCATGAGTCCCAGTCGGGTTCCCGGGGTTAATTTCAGGCTGATATTCTGGAACAGGCAGCGACCCTGGATGGATTTTCCGATCTCCTTGCAGGTGACCAATTGACGGGTTTTGCGCTGGGTGGTGTCAAAATCTATGTCCACTCTCTGGGTACGGTTATTCATGCGTTTGACCATGGCAAGCTGTGTCCTTAAAACCTCTGCCTGATCAATACGGTATTTTGCCTTGGTGGATCTGGCTTTGGCCCCCCGGCTGAGCCATTCGGTCTCCCTGCGCATTTTGTTGGAAAGAACTTCTTCCTGTCGGGCCTGGGCCTCCAGAAATTGTTCCCGGTGATCCCGGAAATTAAGATACCCCCCGGTGGCAGAGAGTTGTCCCTCGGGATAGCATTGGCCCAGTTCCATGATGTCAGAGCAGACATTTTCCAGAAAACAGCGATCATGACTTACCACCACAAAGGCAAATCGGGCATTTTTCAGGATGCCTTCAAGCCAGAGAATGGTTCTGATGTCCAGATGGTTGGTGGGTTCATCCAGAAGCAGCAGATCCGGCTCCAGTGTCAGGGCTCTTATGATGGTAAGTCGTTTTTTCCATCCTCCGGAAAGATGGGCACATAGCTGGGTTTCGTCTGTGAAGTCCCCCATGCCAATGGCCCGTTTCACCCGTCGGTACCGCTCCGGATCATCTATGGGTTCCTGGGACAGGGTCTCCATCAGGGTCTGTTCAATGGTTTTTTCTCCATCCAGGATGTCTTCCTGGGGGAGATACACCATGCGTGTGAGGGGCTTGATGTATTTATCCCCTTGATCCGGGGAATCCTCTCCGGCCATGAGCTTGAGCAGGGTGGATTTACCACTGCCGTTGCCACCGATGAGGCCCTGCTTTTCTCCTGCCTTGAGGTTGATGGAAAGATCTTCAAATATGGGGGTATCTCCATAGGTTTTATGGAGCGAGCGATAGCTGAAAAGAAGTGTCATGAGTGCCTGGTTTTACTTATGTTTTTTTTATATGAAAGAGTAGACGCGTCTAATATTCTTTCATGTTTCGTTGTGGGCAAGCCGAGGCCAGAATACGGTTTGCCCGTGGCAGTTTATATGAAAGAGTAGTTGTCTGGATAGTCGACATGGTTGTTTTCTTGACTACCCACTTAAGGCGGAATATTTTCAAGATTTTTTATGTGGGTAATTAGCTTTTAACCCCTAAAATCAAGGTTGCTAAGCCACTTAATTTTAAAGGCTGTCTCGCTTTAAGTGGGTAGTCGTTTTATTTGAATAAATGTTTATTTGTGGAAACCCGTATTGTTGGGTTGCCTGTATCTTCTTATCATCCGGGCTACAAATCCTGCAAAAAGGGCAAGGCTGATGAGAATAATAAAGGATGCTGAAAAAAAGGTCATGACAAAATGAAATGGATTTTTGAGTCCATAGGTGGCAACAAGAAGATCAATGCCAAACAGGGCAAAAAAGAGAGAAATAAGGGAAAGGACTCCCTGAAGGAGCCACCAAAAATAAGATCTATTCATCATAAAATTATTTGTTCCTGGGTTGTTGAAAAGTGTTGATAAGCATATTATAAATCCATAGTTCTGTAAAGTGGCTTTGACTTTTACAACAGCAATTCTAATTATGACACTTGATGGCTTTCCAAATTACAAATTTACGGTTTCGCTCAACGTAAATTCAGCAGGTTACGCACCATTGGTGCCGTTTGGAAATCCATAATTAGAATTGCTGCTTTTACAAGGATTTGCAATGATAGTATAAGTACCCACACATATTTTTTTGGTATTTTACACACATACCTCATTGATATCTATGGGTTTTATTTTGAGGAGATATGCTCGGGTACTTACTGTGCCACACAGTGCAATAAATTATGAATGTGGAGCTGAAATGAGAATTCTGTTTATTGAAGATGATAATAAAATTGTAGATTTTGTTACTAAGGGTCTGGGAGCTGCAGGCTATGTAACAGACCATGCCGTGGATGGCCTTGATGGATTACTCATGGCAAAGTGTGGTGATTACGATCTTCTCCTGGTGGATGTGATGCTGCCTGGACTGGATGGTATCTCTCTGGTTGGAAAATTGCGATCCATGCAGATCAACACACCAGTGATCATTTTAAGCGCCAGGGACAAGGTGGATGACCGGGTTCGGGGGTTGGAGGCAGGGGCCGATGATTATTTGACAAAACCCTTTGCTTTTACTGAACTTATGGCAAGGATTCAGGCTCTTTTACGCCGGGCTGGGGGAAGCACGGAGACCACTGTCCTGACCTGCGAGGATCTCTCCCTTAATTTAATATCCCGGGATGTGAAAAGAGGGGGTGATGTTGTTGATCTCCAGCCCTTGGAATTTTCTCTGCTGGAATATCTTCTGCGTAATCAGGGGCGGGTGGTGTCAAAAACCATGATCATTGAGCATGTGTGGAATTATAATTTTGATCCCATGACCAATGTGGTGGAGGCAAGGGTTTGCAGACTCAGAGACAAGGTGGATAAGGGATATGGCGTGAAACTTATCCATACGATCCGTGGAGTGGGCTATGTTCTTCGCCGATGAAATTGGCCGGTAATTTTGAGTGAAATAATCCAATGAGTGAAGTGTGAAAGGTGAAAAGTTAAGAATTAAGATCCCCCTTCACACTTATAGACATATGAAGGACATCAGCAAAAAAGGAAAAAAATGCGTTTGCCAAGACTTTTTCACACCCTGGCCTTCCGGTTGACCCTATGGTATGCCGGGATTTTTGTTGTGTCTTCCTGTGTGGCTTTTATCTTGTTTTATCTCCTGGTGTCCCGGACCATTGTGAGTCACATGGATGGAGAATTGGAAGGAATTGCGGCACGGTTTTCAACGGTTCTTTCGCTCCAGGGGCTCCCCGGTATTAAGCGGCTTGCAGCCCTGGAGGCCCGGGCTGCGGGTGAAAAAAAGGTTTTTTTTCGTCTGTTGTATCCCGATGGAGAGGTGTTTGCGTCCTCTTACATGGTCTATTGGGATCGGATTCCCATTTCTCAATTGACCCTTGATGAGCTGGTCGGCACAAGAAAAAATGTGTATGAAACCGTTGCCGTGGGGGATGATGCTTATTCTGTGAGGGTGCTGTATCACCTGGTGAGTTCCGGGGTGGTGCTTCAGACGGGTCTTGCCATGGAAGCGTATTCTGGTTTTTTTAATGCCTTTGGCCGTGTTTTTGTGGGGGCCATGGCCCTGGTGATCCTGTTTGCCGTGATTCCCGGTTGGTTTATGGCCCGAAAGGCATTGGGAGGCGTGGCTGCGGTGACCCGGACGGCGGCTGTTATTTCCGGGGCCAGCCTGTCCCAGCGGGTTCCGGTCACCGGTCATCAAGATGAATTGGATCAGTTGGCCATCACCTTTAACGGTATGTTGGATCGCATTGAAGCTCTTGTGACAAGTATCCGGGAGATGGGGGACAATATTGCCCATGATTTAAAGGGACCGGTGACCCGGATTCGAGGTCTTGCCGAGGTCACCCTGGTGCATGGCAAATCCCTGGATGAATATCAATCCATGGCGGCTTCCACCATCGAGGATGCGGATCGATTGCTCTCCATGATCAATACCATGCTGGTGATTTCCAGGGCTGACAGTGGCCAGGGGGAATTTTGCATGGAATCGGTGGAGCTTTCTGACCTTGTAGAAGAGGCGTGCCAGCTTTTTTATCCTTTGGCTGAAGATGGTGGGGTGGTTCTGGAAAACAGAGCCCAGGGGCCATTTGAGGTGTGTGCAGACCGAGGAATGATGCAGCGCTGCCTGGCCAATCTTATTGACAATGCCATAAAATATACAAAAACCGGGGGCATTGTGACGGTGGGGCTGAGTGTTGGAACCCAAGAAATGGTTCAACTAATTGTGGAAGATACCGGTATGGGTATTGATCCTGAAAATCTGGAGCGGGTATTTGAACGATTTTTCCGGGCAGATACCTCACGGAGTTGCCGGGGCACCGGTCTTGGATTGAGCCTGGCCCGATCCCTTGTCCGGGGACATGGGGGAGATGTGACAGTGAATAGTGTGCCAGGGCAGGGAAGTGTTTTTACCATTTATTTGCCACTGCTTAAAAAATGATAAGTACCTGAGCATCTCGTCAGTTGTAAGTTCTCATAACTTACTGAATTTATTAGTAGTGAAAAAATCAGAATAAAAACTCCAGTTCTAATGATTTCAGTAAGTTATAGAATAATGGCTTAGCAAACTCAGAGAACTTACAACTCACGAGTTGAGCATATATTCTTCAAGATAAAATCCAGAGATATCAAGGATAGATATTCATTGAATACTGAAAAACATATGTGTGGGTACTTAGGGACTTGGACGACAATAAACTACCAAATTAAAATTTTTTATAATGCAATATCAGCGTATTAAGCTGGGCATAGTGGTAGTCTATTTTCGGGGAAGTCCCTTACTCCATGGTTAGGTTTTGGGGCTGCGTTCATTACCAAATGGTAATGTTCAGGTCATTTAATCATCATCTTTATGCATTATATTAATATTATTGAAAAGAGATCCATGGCCATGGGATGGAATCAGGATATCTTCCATGGCCTGTAAAATTGGATCTGTTATTATTTAATAATAATTGATGATCAAGTTTTTTGCCACAAGTCTGACTCCGTTATCGAAAAATTGGCCTTAAAAAACTTGAACATCGAGTAATTAAGGAGGGTGTTATGAAAAATGTAAACAAACAGATTATGGTTCTTGCATTGATTTTTTCCCTGCTGGTGCCGGTGGGTTCCTTTGCAAAGGTAAATATGGTTCCCGCAGGGTTTAGTGAGTTGGCTGAATATGCCAGGCCCGCTGTGGTGAATATTCGCACCGTTAAAACCATACAGGGTGGGGGGCGAGTGTTTAACCATTTTTTTGGTCAACCTTTTGATGATAAAGATTTTTTTCGTCAGTTCACCAATCCGTTTAATCGGCGGGGGCCTTCCCGGGACTACAAGGAAAATAGTCTGGGATCAGGATTTATCATTGACCGAAAGGGCTATATTGTCACCAATTACCATGTGGTGGATGGTGCCGATGAGATCCTCGTAAAAATGTACAATGACAAGGAATATGCGGCCACGGTGGTGGGGGGAGATCCCAAAACGGATCTGGCACTTATCAAGATAGAGGCTGAAGGGCTGGTACCTTTAAAACTTGGCAGCTCCGATGATCTCAAAGTGGGCACCTGGGTGGTGGCCATTGGCAGTCCCTTTGGTCTTGAGCAGACCGTCACCGCAGGGATTGTCAGTGCCAAGGGACGCATTTTGGGTTCTGGCCCCTATGACGATTTTATCCAGACTGATGCTTCCATTAACCCCGGAAACAGTGGGGGGCCTTTGCTCAATCTGGAAGGGGAGGTCATCGGCATTAACACGGCCATTATAAAATCAGGCCAGGGCATTGGCTTTGCCATCCCATCGAACCTTGCCCGGGGGATTGTAAAACAGCTTCGGGAGTCAGGATCAGTTACCCGGGGGTGGTTGGGCGTAGCCATCCAGGATGTGACGCCGGAGCTTGCCGAGTATTATGGCATAAAAGCTGCCGGTGGTGCCCTTGTGGCCCAGGTGTATGAAAATAATCCGGCCCATGAAGGGGGGATTGAACCCGGTGATATAATTATAAAGGTCAATGATGTTGAAATTAAATCCAGCCGGGATCTTTCTGGAGCCATTGCCGGGTTTGGTGTGGGAGAAAAGGTGACGGTTGCCTACCTCCGGGAGGGGCAGAAACGCCGGACCACTGTGACCCTTGCCCGGCGAAGTGATGATCCACAACGTGTTCATGCACAAAATGGCTTTGATGAACTGGGAATGGATTTTGCTGCTGTGGGTGATGATGCGGCCCGGCCCTATGGATATGGTCCTGGTGCCCGGGGGCTTGTGGTGGTGAATATTGAGCCCGGCAGTAAGGCAGATCAGTCGGGTATCCGGGAGGGAGATCTGTTAAAAGAGGTCAATCACAGGCCTGTTGAAACGGAAAAACAGTATCTTAAAATCATGGAGAGCGTTGCCAAAGGGGAGCAATTTCAACTTCTCTTCCGGCGGGGTAATGTCAGCTTCATCGCTGTGAGGTTGGTTCGCTGATAATTGAGAATGGGCGGATTCTTATTGGACGCATTTCCATTTTTTCGGTTGGAGATTCAACTCTTTGATTTATCAAGATATTTCATTTTGTATCAATGGATAGTGGCTTAATGAAATCAATGGGTTATATGATGGGCCGGGAAAATGGGAATGCACCTTTCTTATTTTTCCGCCCATTTGCATGCCTGCCAGGGTACACAAATAACTGGGGTATTGGCGGGGAATGTGTTAGTGAATTTAAAAAATAAAAATAAATGGAAAAATTGAAAAATCTTAAAAAAAAAAGGTGCCCTTTCAAATGGCCTAAAAGTGCTTTACGCTTTTTTGAGAGCGATTTCTTGAAAATGGAAATATCCTTTTGGAAAGTGTAATTCGGCAAATGAAGGGTGCCCAAAAGGAGGATTAAAATGTCTTATTCACCGAAATTAAGTTCTGGATTTACATTTGCAAAAAATCGAAGCACTTTCATATCCCCCCAGTCAGGAATGTGTTCATTTTGTACTCAAGATTGTGACGGTACCTGCGAGATTGCACAGGCAGCCGTTTTAGGTGCCCAAACCGTATATCCCACAACAACAGGTAGCAATCAAATCGCTTCTGAAAAAGATTACCCCATTGATTTTTCTCATTTTAACATTAATGGTCGGGTGTTCGGTGCAAAGGGTGCCAGGGAGACCCAGGATGAGGCAACTATTTTCAATGTAAATTTGGAGCGGACTTACGGAACAATCAATCCGGTTAAAATGGCCATGCCTGTCATTCTTCCTGCATTGATTAAACTCAATTGGCAGGATTATTTTGCCGGAGCCGCAATGGCTGGGGTAACTTGTATTATTGGGGAGCATGGCAGAAACAATGACCCGGATTTAAAAATAAAAAATGGAAAAGTAACGGATTTTCCCTTGCTGGAAAAGGCCCTTGACTGTTTTCGCAAATATGACCGGGGATATGGGCAGATTGTTCTTCAAAGTAATGTGGATGATGATCTCATGGGGGTTCCGAAAATTGCCATTCAAAAATACGGGGCAGAGGCCATTGAAATCAAATTTGGCCAGGCTGCCAAGGGGACCCAGCCTGTCATACGGGTAAAGGATCTTAAAACCGCATTGAAACGCCAAGAGTTCGGTGATGTGGTTCTCCCTGATCCGGGTGACCCGTCCATACAAAAAGCATATGAGGACGGGATTTGTCCCAATTTTCATGTCTATTCCAGGCTGCCTTTGTGGAATGAAAATTCATTGATCGCCCACATTGCTGCGCTTAGGGATTTAGGGGCCAAAAATATTTATTTTAAAATGGCGGGATATGACAGAACGGATATAGAACGGGTGCTTCGAATTGCCTGTGAGGCCCGGGTGGATATGGTTACCTTTGACGGTGCCGGAGGGGGGTCCGGGTACAGCCCTTCAAAGATGATGAATGAGTGGTCTCTGCCTACGGTCTGCCTGGAAGACGCTGTCGTCCGCATTTGCGATCAACTGAAAGCTGAAAAATTAAGTCCACCTGCCATCATTATGACCGGTGGGTTTGCAAGTGAAGATCAGGTTTTTAAAAGTCTGGCCTATGGTGACGGCCATGTTTTGGGAGTTGGCTTGTGCCGGGCGTCCATGGCTGCTGCCATGACCGGCAAGACAATCGGCGAACAGATAAAGAACGGAAATGTGCCGGAAAGATTTAAATCATACGGCGCTACCATTGAAGAGATATTTTGTGATCTGCCGGATTTGCGTGCTATCTATGGCACAAAGGCAAATGACTT
>Ga0307929_1002079_pt1 | contig 13663 bp, 14 predicted proteins | sample AceLakmetage1330_FD_203160 | JGI IMG/M metagenome (GOLD analysis project Ga0307929, IMG submission 203160) | Saline water microbial communities from Ace Lake, Antarctica - #1330 | ecosystem: Environmental > Aquatic > Non-marine Saline and Alkaline > Saline | place: Antarctica: Ace Lake...
CCTTTTTCTGCCCTTCTTCCTCACGCAGGCATTGACGAAGAATCGCAAGACGTTCGGCAATGGCTCTACCGATCGTTGGTTTACACCAGTTTCCTATTCGTTCAATCTGCTCTGATACCGCAAAGCTTCGCCATTGGACGGTCAATTCAGCGAGGTTTTCATCGTTGGACAAGGACTGATCCAAACAGGTTTCAGCCAGAGGACGGTCAACAAAAAATTTTTCCGGATGTAATCATGATGCCTGTCTTTAAGGACAAAAACATAGTTAATCCCTACGCCTAAATAGGAGACATGAGGAAGTATGCGCAAATATTCCATCACCATTTTGGGCAATTCACGAATACAATCAATTTGTTCGGGTTTGGCGGAGCGAACCTGTAATTTGTTCAGTTCAACAACAAACTGCACATCGTTTTCATATACCATGTTTGAAAACGGAGGAGTGATAACAATATCCCGGACAGTCCAATCTTCAGGCACAATTTTATTTCTTGCAAGAAAATCATGATTCAGCAGCTTTGGATTATTTCCTTCGGATAACACAACCACAGATGCATTGAGCATTTCAAGTTCCATTGTTTCTCCTGTGTTTCATCGTGGTAGCCATGGGGATCTGACCCCGTTACCATGGGGGTTTGACCCCGTTAAGTGGTTGTTATTAATGAGTTATGGGTTCAAAAAAGGGGTTTTTTTGCGCTTAGAGTGCACTTTTGGGGGTCAAAAACAGCAGTTTAAGGTCAGGTATGTCCCGTCGGTGGGGTCAGGCCTGCACTGTTTGGCGTTATCAACCAAGAGTTTTGGGGCTTGCATTTTGGCACGATAACGTCAAAAACGCAGGCCAGACCCCTTGGGCTGAGCTTGGGCCAATGCCTTGGCCAGGGCTTTGCGGGCGCGGGCTTCGCCGTGGACCAGGGTGATTTTCTTTGGGGGTTCGGGCATGGATTTCACCCAGTTGACCAGCATGGTCTGATCGGCGTGGGCCGAGTAGCCGGACAGGGTATGGATGGCAGCCTTCATCGGGATCTTTTTTTCCATCATGCGGCGGCCCGGAGTGCCCTTGGCCTGGTATCCCACAAAAAAGAGGTCATTTTTCGGGTCGTTCAGGCCCTGCTCCAGATGATCCACAATGCGGCCCCCAGTGCACATGCCAGAGCCTGCAATGATGATGGCCGGTCCCTTCATCTCCATCAGCTGCTTGTGATCCCGGTATTTTTCCACGGCATAGAGGTTTTTAAAATCCAGGGGATGATCCCCTGCTGCCTTAAGGGCTTTTGCCTCCTGATCCCAGAAGCTTTCGAGATCCGCATAGATCTTTGTGATTTTAAGGCCCAGGGGAGAGTCGATGAATACGGGCACCTTGGTTTTGATGCGGTCCAGTTCGTAGATCAGCTCCTGGGTGCGGCCCAGGGAAAACGCGGGGATGTAGACGATACCGTTGTCTGTTAGGGCCTTGTTTAGGAGGCCCTTCAGCGTTTCAATGCGCTCTTTTCTGCTGGAATGGTTCCGGTCGCCGTAGGTGGATTCCAGTATCAGCAGATCGCAGGATTCCGGTGGGTCCGGGTCCGGCAGGATGGGCGTATCAGTACATCCCAGATCCCCAGAAAAAATAACCGAATACGCTGGGGTCAGGCCTGCGTTGTTGTCTTCCAGAGGGGGTAAAGTATGGGGGGGCTGGGGAAAGCAAAATCGGATAAAGCACGAGCCTAAAATATGCCCGGCATTGCCAAGCTTGAATGAAATCCCCTTTTTAAGGGCAAATTCCTCATGCAGCTCAAACCCCCAGGCGAGCTCGTCAATGGCCAGCTCCAGGCGGCGGATCTCTTTATGGCTCCTGTGGGTAAAGGACATACCGTCGTGGAGCATGGGGAGCAGCAGTGCCTTTGTGGCATGGGTGCAGATGATCTCGCCTTTGAATCCGGCATCTATGAGATCTGGTACCCTGCCGATGTGATCAATGTGGGCATGGGTCAAAAAAAGATACTCAATAGCTTTGGGCTGCACCGGGAATTGATCAAAGGGAAGTTCCGGGTCGTGGCCCTGGGCTATGCCACAGTCCACCAGTATGTTCACATTGTCTGCGGCATCCGGCTGGGTCTGGACCAGATGGCAGGAGCCAGTGACGCACTCTTTTGCACCAAGATGTGTTATTTTAATCATGGGGTCTGACCCCGCTAACCTTTTGTTATTATAATTAATTTGCTTTAAGAAAATCCAAAATTAGTTCTTAAAGGCCACTTTTTGGGGGCAAAAAGTGGGGTTTAAGGATTTTGACCCTTGTTACGGTTGCTGGTATTGGGTGTTGGCTTCTCGACTTTTTGAACTGGGGTTTGGGTTGTATTTACTGCGGCTGCGCCGCCGTAAATACAAACCCGGGTCAATCACGCCTGGTGTCAGGTTTGGCTTGTTGGGGATGGAGTCAGTATATCCTTGAAGTCCAGGTCCCTCAGCAGCTCGGGGTCCTGGTCGGCCAGCTCGGTGCTCAGGGTCTCAATTTGGGCCTTGATCTCTGTGTATTCTTTCAGGCGGAGTTTGAGGAACCGGTAGGTCAGGTTCAGCTTTGCCTCTATGCCGGCGGGGGTGAGATGGTAGGCGTAGGCCAGGCGGTTGTCGGCGTGCCGGAAGTTCTCCAGCTTGATGTAGCCCTTGTCAATGAGGCCGGTCAGACAATAATTGACGCTGCCCAGGGCCACACCCATGCGTCGGCTGAGTTCCCGCTGGGACCGCCGGGGATTCTCGGCCAGGAGGCGGAGGAGTTGGAGTCCGTTGCTGTCTTGGTTTGACATGGAGAGTACCTCTGGCTTTGTAAGGATCAAAATGAGGGGAAGTCACATAGATGATTAATACATCCCGACACGGCGTTAGTGTGACAAAAAAATCATTAAACAGCTATCAAGCGGTCCCAAGCCCTATTTTTTCGAGGGGGTTTGTTTTTTGTTGCAACGAGTAGGGTGCCATTTCGGAACCATTGTATCCTGACAGGTGATATAGCTCCGCCGCCTGGATTACACAAGGGCTTTTGCCTGCAACCAGTTCAAGATTCGAACCTTATATTTGATACAGGCGAATATGTCAACACTTTTATTATTCAATATTATTCAGGGTATTATTCAGGGTCTGACCCCGTTAAGTGGTTGGTATTAATGTGTTATTTGCTCAAAAAAGGGGTGTTTTTGCGCTTAGAGTACACTTTTTGGGGGTCAAAAGTGGGGTTTAAGGATTTTGAGCCTTGTTACAAGTGATGGTATTGGGTGTTGGCTTCTCAAATTTTTGGACAGAGGGCAGGTTTGTTTTTACTGCGGCTGCGCCGCCGTGAACACAAACCCGTGTCAATCAAGCCTGGAGCCAAGCCTATCTTTCTGGAGATAAAGACAGAATATCCTTGAAGTCCAGGTCGCTCAGCAGCTCGGGGTTCTGATCGGCCAGCTCGGTGCTCAGGGTCTGGATCTGGGCCTTGATCTCGGTGTATTCTTTCAAGCGGCGCTTGAGGAACCGGTAGGTCAGGTGGAGCTTTACCTCTATGCCGACAGTTGTCGGGGTCAGGCCCCATTTAATTATTCAATTGAATAATATCCACCTGTCTTTGGGGCACCTTTAAATCTGATTTTATGCTGTTCCCGAAGCTCTCCGAGCCATCGCTCCACGGTTCTCTGGGGTAGGTCCATAGCTGCTTTAATATCTTTTGTTTTCAGCCCGGGATTGGCTCTGATGAAATCAAATAATTCGCTTACTCCGCCACTTACTCCGCCACTTACTCCGCCATTTACTCCGCCACTTTTTGTTTCTCTGATTGGAAACAACGTCACTTTAAAATTATCACCCAATATTTCAAAAATCGGCTCAGATGACCCGATATCCGCCATTGCCTGGCGCACCCGTTTGATGCCTGATCCATATTTTTCAATTATTCCCGCTTCTTTGAAGATGGCAGCAATCTGCTTGTTTCTGGGATTGGATGCCATCCTTCCTGAAAGGATATCCTGCATATTAAGGCCCTTGGGCAAAGGGCCGGGGTTAAAAAATTCGATTCGGTTTTGAAATATTTTTATGGTGGAGTCACCTTGCGCTCGGTAATCCCTGTGGACAATCATGTTGACGAGGATTTCTCTGACGGCTTCAAGTGGATATTCCCAGACCTCATCTCTTTCAGGCTTCCCTGATATGACAAATCGCTTGCTGATGTGCTTCTTCACAAAGGCCATACATGTTTCCACCTCTGAAAAAAGATCATCTCGAATTGTCAGATTATCTCGAATAATTGTTTCCGAATCAAAACGTCCGGCATCAATAGTAGAGATCAGGGATGAGTGTTTACAAAATAAAAGGAAACAGCCAAAAGAAATTGAGTTTTCACGCAATAATTCAAATTTTTTGAGCACGATCAAAGGATCATCAGTAATAGGATAATCTCGATAACGATTTGAAATATCGATAAATCGATTCACTTTATCCAATGAGATGTCACTAATCCCATGATTTGGATCTCTTGCAAAATCCCAGCTAAGATTGATTGTCTTCAGATGTTCATTGGCAATTTCACTCAAATCCATAAGATGATTCGAATTGTGAACCCTTTTATAATATTTTCCTTTAAAGCTGATTGGCTTAATCGGATATGAAATGACAGATAAGCTGACGATTGTCTTGCCGTCTTGTGTTAACTGTTCAACATCAGGAACAATAGCGGGAGAAGTCGAATGTTTTATCTGATTGACCCATTTCTGGATACTTTCCTGTGTCGTTTTTGCCCCAATAACTTCACCTTTGTCGCTGATGCCTATCAAGACTGTTCCACCCAGACTATTTGCAAAAGCGGATAAGGCTTCTATGGTCTCTTTTCCAAAAGACGTCTTGAACTCAAGCTGTTCGGATTCGCCTTGATTTATGAGGATTTGAAGATCTTTCACTTTCAGATGCACCTTTGGATATCATTTTTTACTTTCATGGGGTCTGACCCCGCTAAGTGGCTGTTATTAATGCGTTATGGGTTTGAAAAAGGGGTGTTTTTGCTCTTAGAGTGCACTTTTTGGGGGCTAAAAGCGGGGTTTAAGGACTTTGGGTGCTGGGTGTGTTAGGTGCTGGGTGCTGGGTTTTAGGTTCTGGGTGCTGGGTTCTGGGTGCTGGGTGTTAGGTTCTGGGTGCTGGGTGCTGGGTTCTGGGTTTTGGGTACTGGGTTCTGGGTTCTGGGTTCTGGATGCTGGATGCTGGGTTCTGGGTTTTGGACTGGGGCCTGGTTTGTATTTACTGCGGCTGCGCCGCCGTGAATACGAATCAATCGTGCGGTCAGTCATGGCTTATGGGTGTTATTCAATGATTAATTTTCGATATGCCCAAGTATTTTTTTAAACAATGGAAGCGTTAAAACAACTCTGCTGTATATCTCTTCAAACTGTTTATTGTTATATATGTGACTGAGCATATTCCGATCGTTTATCATTTCCATAACCGTTTCGTACTCTTCATTTGTCAAAAAGTCTAAGCCATAATAATCTTTTATCACTAATTTTGGACTTTTTGAATCTATCCCATTCACTTCCCATAAATATATTTTTAGTGTCTTCCACAATAACTCAGTACAAAATTCAAATTTCTGAATCCTTCCGCTTTTAACACTATCGGCAATTTTTTCTGATAACTCATCAATGTTTATTGACAGTGAATCTTCAAAATTTTTCAGTGCATCCTTATATTGACAAATTTTATATTTTAATCGGTCTTCCATATAATAATGTCTCGCTTTGCAATTTTTTTGAAATCAGAATCGGTATGATCAAAATAAACAAGGTCAACTTTATGAGGAACGATGCTTTCTTCCCAGAAATTGTCAAATTTTACCTTCAACCGCCTGAAAGTATCAAATTTCACAGATTCAATTCCAATATCAAAATCAGAATTTTTCCTAAAATCTCCTTTTGCTCGCGATCCAAACAAAAAAATCACAGCCCCTGTACCTTCAAACAATTCAAGGAGTTTGTTTTTTATAATCAGCTCATATTTTTTCATGGGGTCTGACCCCGCTAATATTTTGTTATTAAAGGTAAATTGCTTTAAAAAAGTCTTGATTTAGTTCTTAAAGGCCACTTTGGGGGGGGCAAAAAGTGGGGTTTAAGAATTTTAAACCTTGTTACGGGTGCTGGTATTGGGTGTTGGCTTCTCGATTTTTTGGACAGAGGGCAGGTTTGTTTTTACTGCGGCTACGCCGCCGTGAATACAAGGCTGCCGTGGGGTCGGGCTCGGCTTATGGCATTATTTTAAACCCAGGCGTTGGGCCAGGGCTTTTTGGGCATGGGGTTCTCCGTGAACCAGGGTTATTTTTCCCGGGGGCTTGGGCATGGATTTCACCCAGTTGACCAGCATGGTCTGATCGGCATGGGCAGAGTAACCGGACAGGGTATGGATGGCAGCCTTCACCGGTATCTTTTTTTCCATCATGCGTCGCCCCGGGGTACCCTTGGCCTGGTATCCCACAAAAAAGAGGTCATTTTTCGGGTCGTTCAAGCCCAGGGCTAAATGATCCACAATGCGACCCCCGGTGCACATGCCGGAACCTGCAATGATGATGGCCGGCCCCTTCATCTCCATGAGCTGTTTGTGATCCCGGTATTTTTCCACGGAATAGAGGTTCTTAAAATCCAGGGGATGATCCCCTGCTGCCTTAAGGGCTTTTGCCTCCTGATCCCAGAAGCTTTCGAGATCCGCATAGATCCTTGTAATTTTAAGCCCCAGGGGAGAGTCGATGAACACGGGCACCTTGGTTTTGATGCGGTCCAGTTCGTAGATCAACTCTTGGGTTCGGCCCAATGAAAACGCGGGGATGTAGACGATACCGTTGTCTGCCAGGGCCTTGTTTAGGAGACCCTTCAGTGTTTCAATGCGCTCTTTTCTGCTGGTATGGTTCCGATCGCCGTAGGTGGATTCCAGTATCAACAGATCGCAGGATTCCGGTGGGTCCGGGTCCGGCAGGATGGGCGTATCCGTACATCCCAGATCCCCAGAAAAAATCACCGAATATGTGGGGGTCAGGCTTCGCTTATTGCTGTTATTGGGGGGTAACGTATCGCAATTTGAGTGTTGCTCGGGTGTTGGCTGTGCCGGGGTGGTGCCCGGGGGCCGGGGAAAGCACAGTCGGATAAAGCACGACCCTAAAATATGCCCGGCATTGCCAAGCTTGAATATAATTCCCTTTTTAAGGGAAAATGTTTCATGCAGTTCAAAGCCCCAGGCAAGCTCATCAATGGCCCGTTCCAGGCGACGGATCTCTTTATGGTTCCTGTTGCTAAAGGACATGCCATCGTGGAGCATGGGAATCAGCAGCGCCTTGGTGGCATGGGTGCAGAGGATCTCGCCCTGGAAACCGGCATCGATAAGATCGGGTACCCGGCCGATGTGATCAATGTGGGCATGGGTCAAAAAAAGATAATCAACAGCTTTGGGCGACACCGGAAATTGATCAAAGGGAAGCTCCGGGTCGTGACCCTGGGCCATGCCGCAGTCCACCAGGATGTTTACGCCCTCTTTGGAATCCGGCCGGGTCTGCACCAGATGGCAGGAACCGGTGACGCACTCTTTTGCACCAAGATGTGTTATTTTCATGGGGTCTGACCCAGTTAAGTAGTCGTTATTAATACGTTATGGTTCAAAAAAGGGGGGTTTTTTGAGCTTAGAGTGCACTTTTTGGGGGTAAAAAGTGGGGTTTAAGGATTTTGAGCCTTGTTACGGCTGCTGGTATTGGGTGTTGGCTTCTCGACTTTTTGGACAGAGGGCAGGTTTGTTTTTACTGCGGCTGCGCCGCCGTGAAAACAAACCTGTGTCAATCAAGTCTGGGATCAGGTTTGGCTTGTTGGGTGTGGAGACAGAATATCCTTGAAGTCCAGGTCGCTCAGCAGCTCGGGGTTCTGGTCGGCCAGCTCGGTGCTGTGGGGTCACAGGCTTGCTTCGTGGGCACCCTATCCCTCCATGAACAAATATTATGGAATACCCGCAGCATAATTAAGGGTCAAGTCAACACCTTCAAGCAGAGCAGGTGTCATCTGCAGCACCTTTTCAAAAATAACGTGGATGGTTTCCGACTGATATTCATGGGCAATCTCATTTCTCAGGAGCCGAATTTCCACAAACACATCTGCATCTGCGATAATTTTTTTTTTGGCAGCCCGGTTGATGCGATCCCTGACGGTACCAGCATCCTCCAGCTCCACCATGTCGATGGTCCGAAACACCTTTTGGATCAGCATGTCGCTGAGTCTGGCAAACCGGCTGGTCAAGGCTTCAAAACTTTCCAGCGCGTCGTTGTCAAGCCCTGCTGTAAAATCAATATGTCTACACTTGTCAAAGGAATAGTGCAGGGTATCGGCGGCTTTTTCCAGCTCTGCCAGGTCTTTTGCAAGAATGGAAAGTAATTTGTTCATACCAGCTGTATTCCGTTTTCAAGAACCATTTGAACAAAGGGGTCAACCATGTCCTCCCGGATCACCAGATCCAGTTTCTGCTCGTCAAGGGTTTTAAATATTTCGTTTTTAATCTTCAACTTTCCATCCAGGTTGATTCTTTTGGAATAGATCAATATGTCAATATCACCACCCGTTTTTTCTTCATCCACCCGAGATCCAAACAGATACACAACGGCATCGGGATCCACCCGTTTAACGGCACTGAGAATGACATCTTTTTCCATCCGGCTTAATCTCATAAATAATAATCGGGGTCTGACCCCGCTAACCTTTTGTTATTATAATTAATTTGCTTTAAAAAAGTCCATATTTAGCTCTTAAACCCCACTTTTGGGAGGCAAAAACAGCATTTTAAGGTTCTCCTGAGTCAAAAAACGGGGGTCAGGCTTGGCTTATTGGTGTTTTTGGACGGCAAATGATTATTTTCACAGATATCAAACTGGCGTATTTTTCCTGATATTGACAACAAAATTCCTTAAAAACACCAGAAAAACAGAAAAAAAGCCGGAAGCAACAATAATAAGCGCACAGATCATGGAACGTTTTGGCTTAAACCTCAATTCAGGAGCATATGCCTCGTCAAGAACTTTAAAACGAATTATTTCCTTAACCTCATTGATTTTGGCAAGTTCAAGCTGTTTACGAAGCTCTGCATACACTGACTTGAACAACCGCCCGTTCCCTCTGGATTTTTGAGAGGGTTAAGGTTGCAGAAGGCACCTGTTTTTCCCAATGATCAAGCTCTGTTTCCGCTTTTTCCAATTGGGACTCCACAAACTCACGTTCCCGCTTGGAATCACTCTCATACTCATTTTCCAGATAATTACGGATCTCCTGAACCACCCTTTCCAGCATGATTTTTGTAAACTCAGGATCTTCATCAATCCATGAGAGTGTCAACAAATTAGTTTGACGTCTAAATATTTTAATCGGGGTCTGACCCCGCTAAGTGGCTGTTATTAATGCGTTATGGGTTTAAAAAAGGGGTGTTTTTGCCCTTAGAGTGCACTTTTTGGGGGCTAAAACAGCGGTTTAAGCATCAGATTCGCCCATCATCACCACAAGGGTTCTGGCTCTTTGCCCTACCTGGGTGTACCAGCGGGAGTCTTTCATCTCAACGGCGGCCTGGGTAAAATTTTGGTCTTTCACGGCGGCATGTACTTTCATGGGGTCTGACCCCGCTAATGTTTTGTTATTAAAGGGAAATTGCTTTTAAAAAGTCCGAATTTAGCTCTTAGAGTGCACTTTTGGGGGGCAAAAAGTGGGGTTTAAGGATTTTGGGTGCTGGGTGCTGGGTTGTTTTTACTGCGGCTGTGCCGCCGTAAATACAAACCCGTGTCAATCACGCCTGGGATCAGGTAAGGCACATTCCCATTGGATGCGCAACTCAAGAACTACCGGAGGAATTCAGAAGATGCAAGGGAATGTCTACATTTTCATTGTTCAATATATTGTTCACAATGGATATATCAAGTTGTACAATTTTGGCAATAGTTGATATACTAACTCCCTGTTCATGGGAACGGCGAACAAAAGATAGTAGACTTTCCCTTTTTTCTTCCTGCTTGCCTTCCTGCTTGCCTTCCTGTCTGCCTTCCTGCCTGCCTTTTTCTTTAATATATTGTGCTAACATGGCCGTCTCCTTATGTTGAATGATGGTCTCATAAAGCTGTTCCTGTTCCTGGTCACTTATTTCTGAATATACATCGATAAAATCCACATATTTGTCAAAAAGCCCTCTGGTAGCCAGTTGAAACAGCCCCTTGTATGCCTGGCGGATAACCTCTATCCGTTCGTGCTTGTCATACTTCATCTTGGGCAAAAGGATTTTCACCACCGGGTTATCCATATTATAATAATCCCTGGCATTCAAGTCAAACAAGGGGTATATTGGGGTCTGACCCAGTCAAACTTCTGTTGTTAAAGGAAAATCATTCCAAAAAATCGAATTATCACCCCTTAGAGTCCAGTTTTCAGGGGTAAAATAAGCATCGTAAGCAGGTTGAGGTTCACTAATCACATAATCCTCGATGCCACCATTTTCCCTGGAATTCGAATCGTTTTTGACCCTTATCTGACCATATTGGTTAACCTTGAAAGCAGGTGCTGGCAATGCCTTTATCTTATATTGTCTTCCAAATTTGTCCTGATTTTGCTCGATATATTGGCGACTTCCCACTGCCAGGTTGTTGGTCCATAAACTTTCGCGACTCAAGCTGCCATGCTGCAAGGTGTACGCAACCAAATCTTCATAATATGTCCTGAACTCATCCGGATCGGTTATGCCACAGCAGGATAGCAGGACGTCTCGATCAATCAGTCGATATCGCTTGGGGGGATCTAAAATTTCATTGTATCCGCAAAATTCCCAGTCCTTTGGATGTTTTACTGCTCCTGCTCGAACCATGTTCAACTCAATATACGCCATACATCTTAACAGGTGAATCCCATTTTCAATGGCAGTGGTATAAAAACGATCCTCCCAGAAAGCACCTTTGCGGTTTTTCCGGATGTTGTAGGCCTGGCCTGTGTTGCCGGACAATAGCTGCATGCTTTTGGAAATGACATCCTCCCCACTGTCCACGGCCAGCAGGTGGATATGGTTGCATGTAACCGCATAGGTAATAACTCTGAGACCATAACGTTTTTTAGCTTTAAAAAGCCAGTCTCTCCAAGTTTTTCTATCCTTTTCAAATTTTAATAGGTGTTCTTTTTTATGGCATCTGTGGGTAATGTGCCATAAAAAGCCCGGAATATGGATTCTTTTTCTACGTGGCATGCTTACCTCCAAGGGTCAAAGCTTAAACACCTCTTTTTGGCATTTAACAGTATAGTTTAAGGTCTTATTTGATTGTAGTTTAGACAATATGTATTTAAAATACATATACTTATCTGGGTCAGACCCCATTTATCCATGCCAGCTCGGTGCTCAGGGTCTGGATCTGGGACTTGATCTCGGTGTACTCTTCCAAGCGGCGCTTCAGGAACCGGTAGGTCAGGTGGAGCTTTGCCTCTATGCCGTCGGGCGTAAGGTTGTAGGCGTAGGCCAGGCGGTTGTCCGCGTGCCGGAAATTTTCCAGCTTGATGTAGCCCTTATCAATGAGACCGGTGAGACAATAATTGACACTGCCCAGGGCCACACCCATGTGTCTACTGAGCTCTCGCTGGGACCGCCTGGGGTTCTCGGACAGGAGGCGGTTATATGGGGGGTCTGCCCCAGTCAAGTGATTGTTATTAATGAGTTATGGGTTCAAAGAAGGGGTTTTTTTGCTCTTAGAGCGCACTTTTGGGGGGTAAAAAGCGGGGTTTAAGGATTTTGAGCCTTGTTACGGGTGCTGGTATTGGGTGTTGGCTTCTCGACTTTTTGGACAGAGGGCAGGTTTGTTTTTACTGCGGCTGCGCCGCCGTGAATACAAACCTGTGTCAATCAAACGCGACCCCAAAGTTCTCAATTAGTTCGCTCTGTATATCTTTGAATTATTCCCTTGTCTTCCTCTCTCAAATCAAAAAACAGGCTGGAATTTTTGATCTGTAAGGCAACCATCTCAAAACTGACTTCGTATTGTTCTGTTAATTTTTTTAAAGCGCCAATGAATGAACTGCTTTGACGCACTATTCTCACGGCACTTTGCCTGGGCATCAAAAATTCAGCAGCACAGGCATTAGCCCTTTGTTCCAGGTATAAGGGCGTGTACCCGCCGAGAACTTCTGAAAAAGGAAGCATGCCGTGACGATCAACCAACAAATGACAGATTTCATGTGCCAAGGTACTTCTGAGTCCATGACTATGCGCCGCTCTGCTCCCGGCACCAGTGTTGAGTATAATAATTGGACCATGCGTTGCCCCCCAGGCAGCCACAGCATCCACTGGACATCCATATTGTTTCAAAACAGTTCATCGACCCTTTTTTCCCTTTCCTTCCATCTGTCAACAGCTCGTTTCGCTCGATTATCTTGAACTTCCGAGACATATCCAGCAAGATAATCTCCTAATTGCCTCAGCGTATCTTTTATGACATCTAAAGAACTCAATAAATGGGTTTCCTGGCTGTATAACCACACTTTTTTCCCCTGGCGTAAAACAAACAACGACGGCAAAAAAATGCCCTTCAACCCCTGTGAGAGATCGTGCCGGGCTTCAAAGTGAAAAAGGGTCTCATCCTCATCCCCTTAAGTTGGGGTCTGACCCCGCTAAGTGGCTGTTATTAATGCGTTATGGGTTTAAAAAAGAGGTGTTTTTGCTCTTAAAGGCCACTTTGGGGGGGTAAAAACAGCAGTTTAAGGTCAGGTATGGCCCGTCGGTGGGGTCAGGCCTGCGCTGTTTGGCGTTATCAACCAAGGGGTTTGGGGCTTGCATTTTGGCACGATAACGTCAAAAACGCAGGCCAGACCCCTTGGGCTGAGCTTGGGCCAATGCCTTGGCCAGGGCTTTGCGGGCTCGGGCTTCGCCGTGGACCAGGGTGATTTTCTTTGGGGGTTCGGGCATGGATTTCACCCAGTTGACCAGCATGGTCTGATCGGCGTGGGCCGAGTAGCCGGACAGGGTATGGATGGCAGCCTTCATCGGGATCTTTTTTTCCATCATGCGGCGGCCCGGAGTGCCCTTGGCCTGGTATCCCACAAAAAAGAGGTCATTTTTCGGGTCGTTCAGGCCCTGCTCCAGATGATCCACAATGCGGCCCCCAGTGCACATGCCAGAGCCTGCAATGATGATGGCCGGTCCCTTCATCTCCATCAGCTGCTTGTGATCCCGGTATTTTTCCACGGCATAGAGGTTTTTAAAATCCAGGGGATGATCCCCTGCTGCCTTAAGGGCTTTTGCCTCCTGATCCCAGAAGCTTTCGAGATCCGCATAGATCTTTGTGATTTTAAGGCCCAGGGGAGAGTCGATGAATACGGGCACCTTGGTTTTGATGCGGTCCAGTTCGTAGATCAGCTCCTGGGTGCGGCCCAGGGAAAACGCGGGGATGTAGACGATACCGTTGTCTGTTAGGGCCTTGTTTAGGAGGCCCTTCAGCGTTTCAATGCGCTCTTTTCTGCTGGTATGGTTCCGGTCGGATGTCAATTCGGGGTCTGACCCCGTTAAGTGGTAGCCATTTACCTGGTCAGTGATGAAGGAGTCGGTTTGACATCAGGGCATTCACAGGGTTTACCCGACATTCCCTGGCAACCCGACACGTTTCATGCTATTGCTCATAGACTCGGACTCTGGGTAG
>Ga0307929_1002081_pt1 | contig 13655 bp, 11 predicted proteins | sample AceLakmetage1330_FD_203160 | JGI IMG/M metagenome (GOLD analysis project Ga0307929, IMG submission 203160) | Saline water microbial communities from Ace Lake, Antarctica - #1330 | ecosystem: Environmental > Aquatic > Non-marine Saline and Alkaline > Saline | place: Antarctica: Ace Lake...
CTCCGTCGCCCTTTTCGAAAATCTGATATAATCATGGATGAACGCATTGAAGTATTTGGGCGGTAGGAGTACTATCTGAACATGAATTATCTTAAAAGATTACTGGCAACAACCTGCTCATTATTTTTATTGTTAGGATGTGCTCTCTCTAGTGAAGAAATCGGAAGAGCTTCTTTAACGGAGCTTACAACTCCAGATAATATTGTCGCTGACACAATTATCCTGCCTCTTAAGGCGGGCGATGAAATCGGCATTTGGTCTGATATTGATGTTGAATATGAAGGTGATTTAACATTAAAATTCCGTGTTTTCTTGAGTGACGATGTGAAAGAATCCTCTGAACCAGAAATATTTGATATCGATCCATTCCAAAAAAAGGTAACCATAGGGGAAAGTAATATTTCTATTGGGAACAAGGTAAAACACAGTTTCCTTGGTCGTAATCAGACATTCGATGTTAAATACGATGCGAATTACAAGATGGACGTCGTCCTTCTCTCTAATGGAAATGAAACGTTGAAAATAAACAAAGCTGATTTCGTTCTAAAGAAATAGAAAATAATCATGAGTAGCAAAGATGGCCGCATTCGAGACAACGTTCCCCTTGGATCCATGGTCCAAATCATATTAAAAGAAGACCAAAAGAGTGGTCATCTCACAAAAGGACTCGTGGAATCATTGCTGACGAGCGAATCAAAACACCCTCATGGAATAAAGGTTCGACTCAGGTCAGGAAAAGTAGGTCGTGTAAAAAAGATCCTTTCTTCAAAGAAGGTTAAGAATTCAAAGAGTCCTTCGTCCTCTTAGAGTTCTTTTTTCCGTCATTCTGGCTTGGCCAGAATCAGATGAGTCGTTCTCATGTTTTTAAGCGTTAGCGCGAGACTTCTGTCATTTCCACTCTCAAAAACGAGGACAACTGAAGCGATTCCCGCCAAGCGGGAATGACGATGTTGGGGGAATATTAATTTGTTAATTGAAAAAACGCATCGTAGTCCCCTCCGCACGCTCGATCGATTTCTATTTTGGTACCATTTTTTAACGCACTGGTGAGCAATCGCTCATATTCTGAGACATAATTTTCATATTCCGGCCCATCAGTTTTGAAGTGAAACTCTGTGCATCCTTCGATGAATTCCCCGAACTCCGTCAGCGAAGATTTGTCTTCGTTCCACATGTATCGCTCGAGGTGAGGATTATGAAGCGCCTGAATAATGTGCATTTCTTCATGCTTGATGTAGTCGACCGTTGCTGCTTTGTGAAACCATGTCCGGTAAAACTTTATCTCCCGAACAAAAACCGGATATTTGCTAAAAAACTTCTGTGAAATCGCGAGCGGAATATCCTCTAACGACGCCATGTTAAATTGGTTTTTCCACAAATGCATTGCGACATACTGACATGGATAGGATTCATTTTCCCGAGACACAAGAATTATTTCCGTTTCCGAACGTTTGTGCGTTTGTACAAAATCCCACGATTCGGAATATTTATTTATCGGCGAACACGTCTGAATGGATCCATTTGGAATTGCGTTGAGCGTCTCCCAATCAACAATGTCGACCACCTTTGGTGGAAGCGATACCACCGTGTAGGGCTGAACCGTATCCAAGTGTTGATACGAAAGAAATCCCGTTTCAATATTTTTTGAACGGAGACCATTTGTATTCGATGCTCCAAAAGCTATCGAACTCAAAATGAAAAGTCCTAAGCACGCTCCCCTAACAAGTTTTCGAAATAATCCCATCTCCTCATTATACCATATATAAAGTAAAAAATCAAGTATCCATAGATGGGTTTCTTGATTGTATGGGGTGATTAAAGACACTTTCTGTCATACTAAAAAAAATTACAATAAAGAATTCGTATAGATTTTTTGTGGAAATTTTTGTAAAACAGCGTCTCTTTTGAAAACGCCGAAACGTTGACCAGGATACAGAAAAAGTGTATAATATAAAAATGGTAATTAAGAAACCAAAATTTAAATTCCTCACGCGAGTGGCTCAATTCCTTCGAATTCCGAGTTTATCTTTTGTGTTTTCAAAGTTTTTCAAACGACCAATTCAATTGCCAGACAATGTTTTGGTAAGTGCTTCTCATGGAAGTGCTCGATTCCCAATTCGACTTTTTCGGCATCTCACCGTGTACTACCAGACTTCACCACGACTACTTTTAAATTTTTCTGATTACGGAACCAAGACGCTGCTTGAGCAAGTTCCAGAGTATCAAAAAGCAATCCCCAAGTACGGACGAATTGTAGGAGACCCCAATCGAGATCTTCGACAAGATGATCTGATTCGATTTGAGGATTTTGGGGGAAATAAAATCTTTCGATCAAAATTTGAAAAAAGACTGACGAAATCATTCTTACGTTTCATTTGGCGTCGAAAACTATTGAATTACTCCTATCGTCCCTACTACCAAACGATTCAAAAAAAACTCGAAGACATTGCACGCAAAACCGAAGGTTCAAATGTACCGATTGTCTTTGTGGATGTGCATGACGTGGGGAATTTGATACTCGGACAACGTGCGAAAGATGACGTGGCACGAAAAGAAAAAATTCCAAAAATTGTTATTTCCAATGCCCCTGATCTGGAAGTGGATGAAGGAGTATTTGGAACGGCTCCAGAATATTTCATGAAGGAATTTGCTGATGTTCTCGCTGAGAATCTCAAGATTGAATCCAAAGAAGTGAAAATTAATAAAGTGTATAAGGGCGGAAATATTATTCGGTATTTTGGAAACCCTCAAAACAACCCCCGATTCAAACGAGCCTTAAAAGGGCGCAAAATTTTTGCGATTCAAATAGAATTTAATCGGTCTTGGTATCTCAACGAAAAAAACCAAATGATCTATAAAGACAAAATGCGATTTGTTCGCAATGGATTTCTAAAGACCCTGAAACAATTGTCGGAGATGGACTTGAACTTGGATGCAAATACAGAGTAAGAGGAAATCCATCCAAAGACGAAAAAATACTTGAGATCCCGTTATGAAGTCTTGTACTTGATTTTTTCCTTTCTCTTCATACAATCTCAATCGATAAAGGCGCGTAGTTAAATGGTATAACCTCGGTCTCCAAAACCGATGTCGTGGGTTCGATTCCTACCGCGCCTGCCAGTTCGTGCACTAATGTGCAATAGTGACCAATGCCCCTCTGGGGTGTTCAGCATATCTACAAATTTGAATAACCCTTTTGTGGATTGGCTATGTTTGATAGTTCATAATGAACCGTTTTTTTGTTTTGGCTAGATGGGGATTGGGCAGTAAGTGAATCTGATTATTACTTTTGTATTTTTTTAATTCCGTCTTTCAAAACAATCATCGCAACACAATCATCTTCGTTATAATCGAAGATTCTTATGGGGATTGCATTCAGTATTTATCATAGGTTCGAATCCCTCCCGCCCCAGCCCCATAAAAAAACACCCCCACGACACAACTCGAGGGGACAATTTTTTGTTTTTATTTGAAAGTGCTTTGATGCAGATTCTTGTTTACCATTTATCAGTTCTTTCCATCACAACCTCCCGAAGGAAAAAGTGATAGCCAAATTTTTTTGTGATTGGACTGACCGATCCAACGAACGAATGACCATGAATTAAAGTAGATCTTTCGTTAACGCTCCTGGAATGATGAAATTAACCTCATCGATTACGTCTCCAGAGCACACTATTTTACATCTTTTCTAGATAATCTTAGATGGGAAGCTTCTATTGAGCGGTACTTCCTTTCTCTTCTCCGAGGAGAGGAGCCATACCTTCCGATGCTTTAAGTCACGAAAGCAATCGTAAACATTTCCCTAAGTGACAAGGGGGAAGAATTCTTCTTCCGATAGACCTGAGACATTACAGACTCAGAGCTGGGAACTGACGAACGGAAACTGGAAAGAGCGAAACACTTTAACAATCTAGTTAAAAACCAAATTGTTAGGACATTATAGCACGGATTTAATATTAAAGCAAGTGCTTTGGAGGGGTTTTTAGAGAACTCTGTGATTAGCCCCTTAAATAAGCCAAATTCTTGTACAAAAAAAGTGTAATTTTTTGTTTTGGCTAGATGGGGATTGGGCAGTAATAAATTACTCGATGATATCTTTAATATATCATCCGCAATTCCAAAGATTTCAGGAAAAAAGAATAGAAAAAGCTAAGACAGAAAAAAGAATTAAACTAAAATAGGTTTTTGTATTAAGCTTGGAAGTTGTAAAGAAACCATTCCATCTTTTAAAACTAATTGATCTCTTAGGCATCGAATAACATCTGATTTTTCGGAAGTTTTTCCATTTTTAAGTATGAAACACAAATACTCTTGCACTGTCATGAGTTTCGCCTTATCCCCGTATCGTAATTCTTCCATTTCATTAATCCTCTCAACCTCTTGTTGAATATTTTTTCTCATCTGGAATGATCCCTCGTCGACTTGTCCAACGAGATTTGCCACTTCTTCAATCAATTTCTCCTCTCGAATGTACTTCTCCTTACATTTTCCGTAGCCGTAGTACCGATTACACTTGTAATAGGTATATTCCTTCCCATGACGGTTTATATGCGTTTCTCCGCACACTCCAGATCCGCATACACCGCATTTAAATATCTTGTTAAAGTAAAACTGTTTTCGTCCCCACTTTCCCTTTGGGCTTACGATTAGTTTTGTTTGAGTAAGGTCGTACATCTTTTTAGTGATGAGGGGCTTGTACGCTCCGTCATACCAATTTCCTGATCCTTGTGGGTATTCAAATTTTCCGTAGTAGAAAGTATCCCCCAATATCTTGTAAATCATACTGAGAGACACGATTTTGTTATTTTTAGAACGAAATCCATTATTTTTCATATGTTCCCATGTCTGTCTTCCGCTCATTCCCTCGTGAGCTACAAGTTTGAAAATTTGTTTGATAAAGGGAGCACGTTCGGGATCTACTTCAACGGTACTAATATCCGTGAATTTCTCCCCTCGTTCTAAATAATACCCCACAGGAGGTGATCCTGGGCGGACACCTGTTTCACATTTTGCACGCATTCCTCGTTTTACGTTTTTTGATCGGTTGTCGTTTTCCAGTTTCGCTTGAGAACACAGAATCATCAGCAGAAATTTTTCGTCTGGGGTATTCGTAAATGTTTGCCCACTCGTTCTGATTTTGATTAATTTTTCTTGATCCATAAAATCAACCAGCGTTCCCAAATCTCCAGCATTTCTGCTTAAGCGATCAGGTGCCCATGTGAGAATCGAGTTGAATCGTTGTTCACTTAGCCCCAAGATAACCTTGTTGTATCCCAGTCGTTGCCCTGATGATTTCGCTGACTTACTTTCTTTAATTGTTTCCACAATCTCAATGCCTTCTCGATCTGCGATTTGAGTCATTTCATTGATCTGTGAATCAATACTCATCGCTTGCTTCTCGTCCGCCTCACTCGACTTACGAGCGTAGAGGCAGTATTTGAGTGGAATTTGATCTGATACCGATTGTTGGTTTCCCATTACGCCAATTGATGACGCAATGGGGGCACAAGTCTAGGTATTTTTTAGAATATGGTGTCCATTCTGACAGGATACGAAAAAGGCTCTCCATAAACATCGTATCTTGGTGACGGAGCATCATCGATCGGAAAAAACATAAAACATGGTTCGTTTTCTTTCATAATCTCATTGACGGCAATAGTGAACGCATCCACAAGGTCATCATGTTTTTCCACCCCAAACCCCATGATCTGTTGGATAAGTTGTTCACAGCCCTTCTGAGGGAATAACACACGTCCTGTTTTTATGTAGTGATGAGTAGTACAAAGTCGAGAACGCTTATCTCCAACAATATTCACGGGCTTTGTGGTATAAGAATCTTTCTTCATTTCCTGTGAGAAAGCTTGCTGATATCCAACTTCTTCCGTGTAAAGTCTCACGGATGTTGGATGGTCATGGATTGTTTGTGCTAATGCTTTTAAATTTTCTTTCGATCCAGAAAAATCAAACCGAGCATTTATCAAATGAGGGAGAATATAAATGTATCTTTTCCCTCCGACTTTAAATACTTTCATGGGGACAAATGCCGTATAGTCAGCAGATTGTTTTTGTGAGATAGCAAGATCAGTTCCAATCGCCGCAAATTTAAAATAAACCTCAGCATCCTCGTCTTCACAGTGATTCTCTGTTGGTAAGTGATCGTAATGATGAATATCTTCGGGTAAAACGATTTGTCCTTCATCAGGCACGATAATGAGTTCGTATTCTCTTTTCCAAGAAATGTAATTGGCTACACGTTGCTCTTCTTCTTTGATTGATTTTTTATCAGGAAATTTACCAGACCAAAGAGATTTGTTATTACGAACAACTGGATAGGCTTTATACACACCACTCATTTCTTTTTTCTTAATTTTTCCTTTCATTCGCATAATTACAGAATCTTCGTGTAAGAGATTTCCGATCATGATGAGTCTTGTGTCTTTATCTCCTGCAGGGATTACTTCACTTGTAAGCCAATCGTATGTTTTATTCCGTCCCTCCATCGTTTTAACGGAAGAGGTGTTCTCGACATCATCACAAATAATCAAGTCGGGACGATATTGATTATGTCGTACTCCACGAATACTTTGCTCCATTGAGACTGCCATAATACGAGCATCGTGCTTGGGAATAAGGAGCGAGGAAGAACTCCATTCATCATCTTCCTGAAATGGTCCCAAATCTTTCCGAAGAAGCTCATTACTTTCCAATTCTCGTTTGATATTCTTGAGGTGTTGACGAGCTTGATGTTGAGTCTGCCCGACCAAGAGCACAAACTTTTTTTGTTGTTTCCCCAATATCGCCCACAATGGGTAAGAGAGATTAATGATGGTTGATTTTCCTGATCCCCGAAAAGCGATAATAACGAGGTTTTTTACTTTTTCGTTCTCCGTCAGTTGAAAAATTTCTCTTTGAAAATCAGCTGTTTTGTAGGTTATGTAATGATGGAAGTAGGTGTGGAAAAACCAATAATGACTTCCACTGACCACTTCTTGTCGGACTCTGTGATCCGTCAGGACTTTGTGAATTGTTTCTTTTGAAAGCGAATTATTTTGTGAGTTCATGTTAGAAAAATTAAGATTTAGAAATGTCTTCTGGAAGTAGTGATCCAAGCCGAAGAGCGTCTTGAACCATTTCACGCTGTTCATCGTTGAGTTCTTTTTCCTCTATCCTTGTCGTTACCTCAACTCGCTGTGTATAAGCTCGATGTCTGTTTTTGAGCCAAAAGATAATGGCGGTCATATTTTGATTTTTGATGGCTGACAAAAGTTGAGATTCTGCCATATCGTTCATGAGTTGCACTCCTGCACAGATTGATTCATCTGAATGTTTTTCAAATTCTTCGTCTTCTTTCCGCCATCGATAATAGGTGGCTCGTCCCAGTCCGACTTTTTCACAAGCGAGTTGTATAATGGGTGTCTTTCTGAGTTGCTCACAGAGAGCTTCTTTTTGTTGTTGCCGTTTTTGGTCTGCGTTCATTTTGATGAGGAATGAAGAAGTACGGCTTTTTGTTCCGTCAATTTTTCCCATCGGTCGATGATGACCTGACAGTATTTGGGAATAATTTCGATCATCACACATTTTCTGCGAGTTTGTTCGCAGGCAATGAGGGTCGATCCACTCCCTCCAAAGGGGTCATATACAATGTCGCTCCTGCGAGTGCTGTTGAGTATTAGCTTTCTCAAGATAGAAATGGGCTTCATTGTTGGATGGAGCGTGTTTTTCTTGCTTTTGGGACTAATTAGAATTGATTTATCTTTGGACTTCAAAAACTCGTGCCTGCCTCGCCATCCGTAAGCTATCAATTCGTGTTGCGGTAAATAATCGAGCCTCCCAATGACCGCCGCTGTTTTTGCCCACACGAGAAGTTGAGCGAGTTTAAATCCTTCTTCCAATAACGCTTCCCGCATCGCAAACATCATGCGATCAGAGTTAAAAATATAGAATGCGTTTTTATCTGTCAGTTTTGTCTTAATGGGAGTAATCCAATGCTTTGTAAACTGACGGAATTCACTATCCGTTTGTAGGTGATCGTTGGCAATCGGCTCATGATCGACTCTCGATTTGGCAAATTCCTTATTCCCTTCGACCAAAGCTACACCGTAGGGAACATCTGTGAGAATGAGCTTGATTTGATTCTCTCCTAGCACAGATTGGATGTGATCAAGATTCTGGGCATCTCCACAAAGAAGTTTGTGTTCTCCCAGTTGAAAAACGTCACCGATTTTAATTGAGTTTTTTGACATCGTGGTTTGGATTAAGAGCTAAATACCTTTTAATAATGAGATCGCAGAACACAGGTTCGTGTTCCACGAGGAACGCCTTTCTCCCGAGCTGTTCACAAGCGATGAGCGTTGATCCCGATCCGCCAAATAAATCCAACACAGCGTCCCCTGGACGTGTACAACGCCTAAGTGGACGGTCATGAAGAACCACAGGTTTCTCCGTGGCGTGTTGATATTCATTGGTTGGCAATCTTCTCACGAGCCATATATCGAGAAGGTCGAGAATGTCATCGATTGTCCTGTTTCCGTTCGCAATTTCTGGATTTGCAATTTCTGTGAGATTCGAAGCCTTTGGGGATAGATACGGTTTCCCTCGAATTCCATATACGCAGGGTTCGTAACATTTGTTAAACGCTATCTGAGGTGTCACATTTTGGTTATTTTTTATCCACAAGACCACGCGTTTAGGATCAATACCGTTGTTTTGATACAGATCTTGCAACAATCCGATGTAATTTTGATCGCACCAGTAAAAAATATGGGCATCTTCGTGACAATGATTGAGTCCGTTTTGTAGTGTTTTTTCTAAAAATACGCGATATTCTGAGTCACTTTTGCTGTCGTTGGTCTTGGTGCCTCCATATTTCCCGTTTGTCCCGATGCCATTGACATAATCAAATCCGATGTTGTAGGGTGGATCGCAATAAGCCATGTTGATTTTCGTATTGCCGAGAAGTTTTTTGAGAACGGAAGGGTCTGTTGAATCTCCGCAGACCAAACGGTGCTTTCCCAATTGAAACGCATCGCCTTCTTTCGTTTCAGGTTCTCCTATTTGTTCTAGTTCTTCTCTGGTTTTGAACTCATCATCTTCCACTCCCAATGCTTCGTCCCAAATAACAGAGAGGTCTGAATCATCGAATCCAATATCCAAAAGAAGATCAATATTGAAGTCTTTCAATAACTCGAAATCCCAATCCCCTGTATTTCTATTGAGGCGGAGATTAAGTTCTTTTTCTTTTTGTTCATCTGGGATATTTAAATAAACCGCGGGAACTTTTGTGTAGCCAAGGTCTTTGGCAATCTTGAGTCTGAAGTGTCCTCCTAAAATTATGTTCTTTCTGTTTTTTGCTCCATTAACAAGAATGGGGTCAACTATTCCAAAGCGTTGAATGCTTTCGGTTAAGTGTTTGATTGCTCCCTCGTCCCATTTGCGAGGATTGTAGGTAGCGGGTTTGAGTTCCGAGATGGGAACGTGTACGATATGTATGGATGGAGTTTCCATGAGTGATCTGTTTAAAAAATACAGATTCACTTTAAATTAACCGACAAATTTGAGGTCAAGTTCCCCTCAAGTTCCTACTTTTTCTTTTTTATACGATAATAATTATTTCTTTGTTTAAGCTTTTTTTTATGGGCATTAACACAAGATTTTTCACCACAAGTTACTTGGCATTTATTTCTAGGTTTGAAGATAACTTTGCAAATTTCACAAGCTCGACACCTGTCTATATGCTGTAAAAATTCAGAAATAGGTATGTCTTCCCCAGTGATAACTTCAAAACTCCAATTTAAGTCGTCAATAATCATATTTACATACTCATTCGTGCGCAAAGTACGGCTTTTAATTTCTTTCAAATAGTTCTTTAGAAAAGGAAATTGAAATGAATATTCATCAAAAAAAGTATATCTTGTCAGGTTTCTTCCCCAATTTTGTACTTCTTCCAAAGTTAAATTATGAGTCCGAAGTGTTGATTCAAATTTGGGTTTAAAATTTTCTATCTGTCTATCATAGAGCCCTTTATTTTCCGATTGTTGTTCTCTTTTATTATCAGGATAAAGTTCTCGAGTGTTTTTGAATTTTTTTTGCATCAACTGGTTTAATTCTTCCAAAATATCCCGCCAGTCCTGAAAAAGACAAAGATATTTATTTTGTTCCCAGATTTCTTTCTGGATTCTTTCTATGACTTCATTCCTTTCCAAATCCTCTAAGTTGAGCCGACTATTAAAGAATCCAGCATGGTGAAGAATGATTTTGAGAGCAATAATTTGAGTTTTATCGAAGTAGACCCTGTAGTTCTTTTCAAAAGGTTTCGGATCGGTCAGGTATTCATGAGTAATGTTTTCAAACTTATATTCAAGAATCGAATCCTTTTCCTGAGAAGGAAAGGAATGGTGTCCTTTCTTGAAATTTTTTCCGTATGGTCCTCCTTTTTTATTTCTAAAATAAACAGTTCCATGTTCGTAATAGATTTGAGGATCAAGTTTCTCATATCGAAATTTCTCTACATCTTCTGGATACACGTAATACCAACCAATTTTTCCATTTTTTTCCATATAGAGCCTTCGAACTGGAAATCCATTTAAATAAAATCTTGCTACAGGAATAAGTAATTTTTTCTGCCACAAAAATAAAAAATCTTTTTGAGAAAGATGAATTCCATTCTTATCGCAAAGTCTTCGGAACTCATCAGCAGAGACAAGAGTTTTCTCTCGAAAAGGGGTTTGCCATTTGTTTTGTGGAATCTTCATCTCTATTTTTATTCTAACAAAAATATGCTACAAATTACAGAATATGTATATGCCTAAATTCGATTTTTTGCTCTATCTTCAATGCTCAAAACACTTTTGGCTCTGGAAAAAGAAGCGAGAGGTTGTTGAAGATATTGAACTTTCTGATTTTCAAAAACAACTCATCGAACAAGGAAACAAAGGAGAAGGATGGGCATGGAAGCTATACAGATAAGCGTTGTCGACAATGTGGAGACAAGATGAAATCCTTTGACCTTGGAACAAGCCCGAAGTGACAATATGATAAAAAATCCGCCATCTTTAAGCTTATGACAGATTTTATATACCAGTTCTTGAGGCACCGAAGGGAGAACCCGTTGTTCTTATTGTTTGTATTGCGGTTGATGGTAGAGTAGCCCGAATTCAAGTTTCGTCTCCATGCATTTGTTGAGCTATTCTGGGAAGATGACCAGACGTTTACATTGGAGCCACTATTGTTGAAGCCTCCTGTTACATTTCGGTAGCCCGCTAAAAGAGCGGAACACTTTGATAGTCACTCAATTCGTTTTCTATTTCAAGAAAAGAAGTAAAAAACTTGGTATACCTTGCGAAAAATCACAAGGGGACTATTGGACTGATAAAGGCACTCTCTTTTAAGCCGTGGCATTAAAAAACTCTGACCTTGTTGCAGGTTACTTTTTTATTAAAAGAAAGGAAGTGAAAATTCTAACCCGGGTTGGAATTTTTTGTTGCATATTTTTTCCAAGCGGAAAGTTGTTTCGAGATTGTTTCTAGTTTTTCATTGAGTGTTGAAAATTTTGCAACGTTAACTTGTTGAAGATCTCTGAGAAGGCGGATATAAAGGCGAATTGTTTCCGCATTAACTTGCGCTTTCGTAATATGTTGAACACGGTTGTGTTGGTCTCCGTTTGCGTAGTAGATATTTCTCACAAGTTCTGTCATTTCTTTTTTCAGGTCATCTCCAATGGTATATTTGTATTCTTTTGTAAAATGTTTGCAAAACTGAAATAAGAGTAACAATAAATCATAACTGGCTTTGTATACAGGAAGGTTATCGTATGTTGTCATGATTTTGGATTTTGTTTTTGTAAATAAAGATCATCAAAATGAGGGGAGAGTTCTTCGGTTACTATTTTTTGTTGAAGACGAAATGCATTGAGGTGATTCATAAGTCCTAAATAAGAATTTAAACAAGAAAGACAACGCATCCTTTCTTCTGAAGAAAGTGCGTGTTGGTGTTGTATATTTTTCCAATATTGAATTTTTTTGAAAAAAGATCCTTTTGTGCGATTTCGAATATAGGTGCGATAGGGTTTTACAACAGCACCGAGAAATGGAATTCCATTTTTACAAGGTTGGAGGTGGATTTTTTTGGGGTGGAGCGTGAGTTTTTCATTTTTTTGAAGAAATGTTTTTATCAAGGGAAGGAGTGCGGTTAAAACTTCTTTTTCTTCGTGAAGAATAACAAAATCATCAACATAGCGTCCGTAATATTTACACTTCATTTGTGACTTCATAAAGTGATCAAAGTCGTTTAGATACACGTTCCCAAAAAGTTGAGAGGTGAGATTCCCAATGGGAAGTCCTGTTTGCGGGGCTGTATAAAAGAGACTCTTGGTGTGCGGAAGTCCATGCCAATCTTTTTTACCCCCCTTGATAATACAATTTTTTGTTGGATTATGAAAAATAATAAGTCTCAGAATCCATATCCAAAATTCAAGATAGGGAATTTCTTTTTGTTCAAGCGTTTTCTGTATTTTTTGAAACAGTATTTTGTGATCGATAGACATAAAGTATCCTTCAATATCAAGTTTGAGAAAAAAAGTTTGTTTTTGATAATTGTTGGAACAAGATCGATAAAAATGTTCTAATCGTTCGATTCCAAAAAGAGGTCCTTTTCCCTTTCGACAACTGTAACTGTCATGAATAAATATTTTTTCAAAAATTGGATTTATAGCATTAAATACCAAATGATGGATAACTCGATCACGAAAATCCCCAGCAAAAATTTCTCGTTGTACGGGATGAGAAACAATGAAACAAATACTTTTCGAAATATGATACGACCCCTGCTTTAGTTCTTCAAAAAGGGCAAATATTTTTTTCTCATAATTGAGTTCGAATTGAAGCTGATTATGGGTATTCCGTTTATTTTTTCGAGCGTCAAAATAGGCTTGAAAAAGCTGTTCCAAAAGATCAGGGGGAATTTGCATTTTTTGCATCATACACTTTTTTTGGATAAATGTGAAAAAAATATAAAATTAGGAAGTTATATTTCTTTAAAAAAGAGAGCATTTTGACGTCTGGACGCTTCTTGTCACCCCGGACTCGTTCCGGGGTCAGGTTGTGAAGAATGCTCATGAATGTGGGCAATAGCAGGAAACAGGTGTAAGTATTATGGTTTGATCCTGAAATAAATTCAGGATGACAAATGAGGATATATTATTAAAAAAATCTTGAAATAAATTACTTCGCGATTTACGATATTAGGATGACAAAAGAAGAATAAAATACTGAAACAAGCTGGTAGGCAGGCTGGATGAGTCTTTTATAACAATTCCAGAAAACCGGGAGTACCCCTTTGCTCGCTTCGCTCGCAAAGAGACAAAGAGAAAAAGAGTCGAATGACAATAGATTAGAAGTTGTAAAATACAATAAACTCACACTATGTAAATGTTTGTGTATCAGTCCTTGAGGCACCGAAGGGAGAACCCGAGGTACTTACCGTTTGGACTGCGGTTGATGGTAGAGTAGCCCGAATGCAAGTATCGCCTCCATGCATACGGTGAGCTATACTGGGAAGATGACCAGACGTAGACATAGGAGCCACTATTGGTGAAGCCTCCTGTGGCACCTCGGTAGCCCGCTAAAAGAGCGGAAAATCCAGAAGTGCTACAATTACTA
>Ga0307929_1002083_pt1 | contig 13650 bp, 5 predicted proteins | sample AceLakmetage1330_FD_203160 | JGI IMG/M metagenome (GOLD analysis project Ga0307929, IMG submission 203160) | Saline water microbial communities from Ace Lake, Antarctica - #1330 | ecosystem: Environmental > Aquatic > Non-marine Saline and Alkaline > Saline | place: Antarctica: Ace Lake...
GCCTTCTTTGCTCATCCAACTTGCCTTGCTTGCGCTGTAATTCTGGAGCCCATCACTGGCATCAAAATTGACAAAATTCCATTGTTCTCTTGGTGTGTTTTTGTTCAGCTTTGATAATCCGCCTGAAGTGCTAATCCAAAGGTTTCCTTCAAAATCTTCAATAATGGAGTTGACAAGGTTAGAAGGCAGCCCATCTTTTTGACTAAATTTTTCAAGTTTTTCAGTGTCTGGGTCAAATCTTAACAAATTGCTGTTTGATGCCACCCAAACTATACCTTCGCTATCTTCAAAAATGAAAGTAATGGCATTGCCCGGAGAAAAATTATTTTTTTTGTCGTAATTGTATTGTTTAAAATTTCTGGTTTCCAGGTTGTATTTAAAAAAACCATTATAGCCAGAGCCCAGCCAAAGCGTATTGTTTATTTTTTTACTGAATTCAATACAGGTGCCAATTTCCATAGGCATATATTTTACTGAATTTATCTCAGCCTCATTCAGTTCATCCATTTGCGTGTATTCTGAATCATTTACGTTCAGCACCTGAATTCCATACCATACAGAATCTGGCGGTGGCACTACATTCCATGTGCCATAAGAGTGCCCAATATCAGTTGCATAAGCTAATTTATAATCGCCACTTTTTAAATCCAGGCACTTGATGGCAATTCGGTTTTTAAATCCACCGCCTGCATTATATGTTTTCGACATATCATTCATTGACCAAATGAGTTCGCCATTTTCTGTTAATACAGAACCCCGGTCCCATACGCCATGATTTCCCTGAATCATCCGTCCTTCGCCCACGCAAACGATGATTACTTTTTGGTCATGGTCAAGTGTAAATTTCTTTTCTAAACTGGATGACTCACCTACTATCAGAATAGCGGAAATGGGTTCCCTCGAATCAACAATGTCATGAATTTTTTGAAGTAAATGGGTATTTATTTTTTTTGTCGTAATGGTGGGCAATAACGAAAATTTGTTTTGAATGGGGTCATAATTTTCAAAACCATAGGTCGAAGCAATCCATACATTTCCTGAAAAATCTGTTTTAATGAAAAAGGTATTATAGGCAGATGTCAATTTTTTTGGCTCCGGATTAATGTTACTCAGTTTATTGTTTTTATCAAGCTTATACAATCCTGAATTGTTGTATGAAAACCATTTATTGCCATCATTGTCTTCTGCAAGGCTTTGGATATTAATGATGCCTTCAGTAATGGTAGCCGGGTCAAAATTAATTTTAAGTTTTTCCAGCTTTTTGCTTTCCAGATTGAATGAATATAAGCCTTTTGATGTTGTCCCAAGCCATATTTCTCTATCCTTTTGCAGACCGGCTATTACACTCACATTGGTTGCACCTCCTTCAGCGACATCCTCATTTTTGAATTTATAATAATTAAAGGGCTTCCTTTGGGGGTCAAATTTTGTAAGCCCATCACCCAAAAGCCCAATCCAAATAACGCCGTATTTGTCTTTGAACATTGAATTAATTATAATCCTCTTAGAGACGTCTGAACCCCAAAAACCAAAATCAATTTTCTCTATGTTTTTATTTTCCTGGTTAATACGGAAAATTCCTTGCGAATAAACTCCTACCCAAAAATATCCTTCATTATCTTCAATAATTCCAGTGACATTATCGAAATTGGTTGGGTTTTTTATCAGGCTGAAAATGTCGTAACTTTCGGTGGTAGAATCCGAAACGGAATATTTAATAAGCTTGTCGAGCCCACCTAACCATATATTGCCGGATGCATCCTGGTAGATAAGCTGAATTCCATTTGGGCTATAATTTGGTTTAAGATAATAAGGTTGAAACGAATTTAGTTTTTCGTTGTAAATTTTTATTCCGCTTCCATAATCAGAGGCTATTATATCACCATTTGGTAATTCATTAATGCCGAAAATTTGTCCCCACTGGGCATTGGTATTCAAAGTGTCGAGTTTAATGTGCACAAATTTGTTCGTTGTACGGTTGAGCTTTTGCATTCCATGATTTGTAGAACCAAACCAGATATTGTCTTTTGAGTCGCAGAACGCCGCGTAAAAATCTGAAATATTGATAATGCCTCCCGTTGCAATTGGATAGCGTTCAAACTTTTCATTTTTTGGATTGAAACGTGCAATGGCATTTCCGGCTATTGCTATCCAGATATATCCTTCTTTGTCCTCAACTATTGCAAAACAGGTGTTATTGGCAATGGTGGTTGAATCATTCGGGTCGTTTTTAAATACTGTTATCGTATTTCCGTTGTACCTGTTAAGCCCGTCTGATGTGGATATCCAAAGAAATCCATTGCTATCCTGAAAGATAAAGTAAACATCAGGGTTAGACAAACCTTCAGCCAATCCAATGTTTTCAAAAAGGTAGTCTTGCTGGCTAAAGCCGGGAAGGCTTAAAGTAAATACTAACAAGACAATGCCAAAAAAAGACTTCGACCTAAATTTGAAAAACTTTTTCATTTATGTTTATTTAATGATATTTTTTTAAATAGCATATGCAAGTTAATCTTTAAACAATTGAATAATAAATTCACTTCCTGCCTCACCAGCAGGCAGGCCTTCGCCTTCTTTTGTTTCCACTTTCAGTTCTCCCCCATGTCCTTTTGTAACAATATCGTAACTCATGCTCAAACCCAAACCTGTTCCTTCACCGGTTGGTTTTGTGGTGAAAAAGGGCTGGAAGATTTTTTCTTTTATTTTGTCGGGGATGCCGCTGCCGTTGTCTTTTACAGAGATTTCTATTTTATCTCCAAGATTTTTGGTGGTGATGGTTACGAGGGGTTTGTATATGGCGTTGGCAGGTAGAGACAAGGCATGCCTTGTCTCTACGCCCACGCCCACGACAACATCATCCCCGACAATGCGGTTTTTTTCAGCCACTGCATAAAATGCATTGTTGATCAGGTTCAACAATACACGCCCAATGTCCTGGGGGATTATATTGACCTTAGGCAAGGTTTCATCGAGGTAAGTTTTAAAATCTGCATTGAAGGATTTATCCTTTGCCCTGAGGCCATGATAGGCCAGCCGCAAATATTCATCTGCAAGGGCATTGATATCGGTGGGTTCTTTATGCCCGTCGCCGGCCCGTGAATGTTCGAGCATGCCTTTTACGATGCCGCTGGCGCGTTGGCCATGATGGCTGATTTTTTCGAGATTTGATTTCAGATCGCCTGAAATGGCTTTTACTTCTTCAGTATTCCCACCATCAATTTCCTCGTTCAATTCATCAATTAAGTCCACACTCACTTCGGAGAAATTATTGACAAAATTGAGAGGATTTTGAATTTCGTGGGCAATTCCTGCTGTGAGTTCTCCAAGCGATGCCATTTTTTCGGCATGGATGAGCTGGGATTGGGTATTTTTTAAAAGATGAAGTGTCCTTTCTATTTTTTGTTTTGCTTTTTGTTTTCGCCTGATGATAATGAATAAAAAGACAGCTATTACAGATAAGGTGAAGGTTATACCCAAAAAGGCATTCATCCTTAAGCGATTTTGGTATGCAACTTTTGTTGCTTCAATTTCGGCTTGTCTTTTTTCTTCCTGTGCGATCATATCACGCAGAATTTGAATGTTGCCGGCACCATACAATTTATTACGTGTTTCCTGTGCAAGCTTGAAATAATGCAGCGCTTTTGTGGGATCCCTGGTTTCGTTGAGCCTGGCCAGAATTTCAGTCGCCTTTAATATTCCCTGTGTATAGTTTATTTTGTTTGCTTTACGATTGCCCATTTCTGCATAATACATGGCAGAATCAGTTTGGTTAAAACTTTCAAAATAATTTGAAATATCAATACAGGTATTGGATACGTGAAATATATCACCATTACCCAAGGTCATTTGTAGCGAAGTGTAAAGATCATTTATGGCAAGATCCGGTTTATTTTGTTTCAAATAAATTTTAGCCCTCAGATTGTACCATGGCGGATATACATTGTAAACTTCGGGGTAATAGGAATAATTCAGCGTGCCGAATGTTTCATAGGATTGATGTAGGTGAAAATCAGCAGAATCGAGTTGGTTCAGCTTTTCATAAATCATGGCTAAATAATATTGTCCGTAAGCCACGCCAACTATATCACCTTCACCCAAGGCTGTCATTTTTTGGAAGTATTGCCTGGCTTTATCATAATCGCCTATTTCTAAATATAATTCACCCAAAACCGAATACACGGGACCAATTCCGCCAGCAATCCTGACCGGTAAATTTTTACCAAGTTTAATGGCCTCCAAACTCAATTCCAATGCCTTTGGTAAATTTCCCTGCCTTAAAAGGGCATAACCCATAAAACTCATCGCTCCCATTTGCGCGGGGATATTTTGGGAATTTTTGGCAAGTTGTAATGCGATTTCGGCATAATAAAAGGTAGAGTCAGAATTACTATACTCAAAGCTCTCAGCAATATGAATCAATAATTCAGCTTTTAAAGAATCAACATGGGCTGCCTGCAATTCCTTTTTTAAGCTATCGCGAAGAAGTACAAAATTTCCAGTGCTAATTTGTCCGATAGCAGAAAAACTGAGCATTATTGCTGTAATATTTATTATGAGATGCTTCATGTTAAGCTGGTTCAATTGGTAATTGGATAATAAAGCTGGTTCCTTTCCCCTCTTCTGTTTCCACCAACAATTTGCCTCCATGACCTTTGGTAATAATATCGTAACTCATACTCAATCCCAATCCGGTCCCTTGTCCGGTGGGTTTTGTAGTAAAAAAGGGCTGGAAGATTTTTTCTTTTATTTTGTCAGGGATACCCATGCCGTTGTCTTTTACAGAGATTTCTATTTTATCTCCAAGATTTTTGGTAGCGAGGGTAACGAGGGGTTTGTATTTGGCGGTGGCTGGTAGAGACAAGGCATGCCTTGTCTCTACGCCCACGCCCACGACAACATCATCCCCGGCAACACGGTTTTTTTCAGCCACAGCGTAAAACGCATTGTTGATCAGGTTGAGCAAAACCCTCCCAATATCCTGCGGAATAATATTGATTTTGGGTAAGGTATCATCCATCTCCATTTTGAAATCCGCTTTAAAAGATTTGTCCTTAGCCTTTAACCCGTGAAAGGCCAGTCGCAAATACTCATCCGCAAGAGCATTGATGTCCGTGGATTCTTTTTGTCCTGAGCCGATTCTACTATGCTGGAGCATACCTTTTACAATACCGTCGGCGCGTTTGCCGTGATGGCTGATCTTTTCTTCGTTTTGCTCGAGGTTTCCGGCAATGGCTAATACTTCCTCAAGGTTTCCGTTTTCAATTTCTTCCTTAAGTTCAGCAATCAGCTCGCGATTTACTTCCGAAAAATTATTGACAAAGTTGAGCGGGTTTTGAATTTCGTGGGCAATGCCGGCGGTGAGTTCTCCCAGCGATGCCATTTTTTCGGATTGAATAAGTTGTGATTGGGTGGACTTTAAATGATTTAGGGTAGTCTCCAAAACTTTATTCGCTTTTTGTTTTTGTTTGTTGTTGCGATAAAGAATAAAAGCGATCAGGGTAAAAACAGCCAAAACAGTTAACATCAGGCTTGTTTTGATCTTATTCTTATAGTTTATTTTTTCAACTGCAATGTTACGTTGGCGTTGATCCTCTTCAAAAGTCATTAATTGTAACTCCTGATTTGCCCTGTTGCTGAATAAACTGTCATTGGCAGCACGATATATTTTTAAATACTTCAGGGTGCTGTCAGCATTGCTGTTTTGATAAATATCAGTAAGCAGTTTTGCAGGATTCATGGCCAGGTAATTGAATACGGTATTTTGCACAGTTTCAACAGCCCTTTTAGCATAGAGAATGCAAGAGTCCATCTGTTTCATCCTTTGAAAATGTTCAGCATATTCATAATAGACCAGGTTGATGAACCGGGGAGATTGGTCTTCCTTTGCGTCCTTCACTGCACGGTTAAAAAACTCCACCGCCTTTTTAGCTTCTCCCATCATGCTGTAGGCTCCGCCAATATTGGCATAAATGTAGGAAACAGATGTAAACTTTTTTATGCTGTTGATTTGTTTAAGAGCCAATGTTGAATAATATAAGGATGAATCCGGTTGATTCATGACCAGGTATATAAAACCTAAATTCATTGTTGGCCAATAGAGGATGCCTTTATTATTCCCAAGTTTTGAATTTGATTCAGCCATTAAGTATAAACTCCTCGCTTTTTCGTATTCTCCACGGTCTTTGTAAATATGTGCCATTTGATTTTGATTCATGGCTATCAATGATTTGTTCCCGGTCTGTTCCGCCAGAGCAATTGCTTTGTGATGATATTGCAACCCTTTGATATAATTACCTGTTAAGCGATAACCATGTCCTGCAAAACTCCAGGAAGCAGCTTCTGCTATTTTGTCATTGTTTTTTTGGGACAGTGAAAAAAGTTTTTGATAGGCATCCAGTGTTAGTAAGGGGAATCCATCAATTCCAGTATAAGTCATATCCTCGATCATGTCCAATCGAATATCATCATTTTTTTCAACCGAAATGAGCTGTAAAAGTGAATCTGTCTCGCGAGTAATTTGCTGGCGAATGTTATCCTGGCAAAAAGCCTGTTGAAACCAGAATATTGTGAAAATAAGGATGATCAGTTTTTTCAGTTGCATTATGATTGAATTAGTTGAATTATAAACGTTGTCCCTTTGCCTTCTTCGGTTTTCAAGTCTATTTGTCCCCCATGTCCTTTGGTAATTATATCATAGCTCATACTCAACCCAAGTCCCGTTCCTTGCCCGGTAGGTTTGGTAGTGAAAAAGGGTTGGAATATTTTTTCTTTGATGTTTTCGGGAATACCGGAGCCGTTGTCTTTTACAGAGATTTCGACATGATCGCCGTTTTTTTTCGTTGAGACAGTTACCGTTGGTTTGTATTGCGGTTGAGACAAGGCATGCCTTGTCTTTACTGCAAAGAAAGCGTTGTTGATGAGGTTGAGCAGTACACGGCCAATATCCTGGGGGATAATATTGACCTTGGGCAAGGTTTCATCGAAGTCAGTTTTGAAATCAGCGTTGAAGTTTTTGTCTTTGGCCCGCAAACCATGATACGATAAGCGCAGGTATTCGTCAGCCAACGCATTGATATCGGTAGGTTCTTTTTGACCACTGTTGGCTCGGCTGTGCTGCAACATGCCTTTAACAATGGCATCGGCGCGTTTTCCATGGTGGATGATTTTCTGTTCATTGTCAGCAATGTCATTGGCTATGGCTTTTACTTCATCCAAATCGCCATTGTCAATATCTTCTTTTAACTCTTCGATTAATTCCGCATTTACTTCTGAAAAGTTCTTGACGAAATTTAAAGGGTTTTGTATTTCGTGGGCAATGCCTGCGGTAAGTTCACCCAGTGAAGCCATTTTCTCGGCATGAATGAGCTGTGTTTGGGTTTCCTTTAATTTCGTGTATGCCTTTTCGATTTCCCTGGCCTGGGCCAGTTCTTTTTCTTTTGCTTCCCTTCTGGCCTTTTCAACCAATCTCCGACGTTGCATTCTGTCAAAGGCAAAAATCGCAACAATTAGCAACAATCCGTAAATGGCATAAGCCCACCAGGTAAGCCACCAGGGAGGGGCAATTTCAAAACTTACTGAAGCTCCGTCATCGTTCCAAACACCATTGCTGTTGGCAGCCTTAACTCGAAACGTGAATTTCCCGGGCGGAAGATTGTAGTAAAATGCTGAACGTAAATTCCCCACTTCACGCCACGAATCATCGTAATTTTCTAATTTGTATGCAAAGGTGTTTTTTGATGGGTTATCGTACTGTATGCCTGTGTAATCAAAGGAAATGTTGTTTTGATGGTGCGAAAGTGCAATAAATTCTTTTGTTGATTTTAAATCCGGTGCATCTGCATTCAAATCGATGGATTCGTCTGCAACATTAAACCCGGTAATATATACTTTCGGTGGGAGTGAACTTTTCGCAATCTCATCAGGATTAAAATATGTAATGCCATTGTTGCCACCAAAAATGAAGTAATTCCCTGAAGTTTTCAGGCAGGATTCGTCTGCATACAACAAACCCTGGATTCCATCCCTGAGCGAAAAGTTGGTGAATTTCCTATCTTCAAGGTTAAAACGGCTGATGCCTGCAAAGGTACTCAACCATAAGGCATTGTTCTTTTTATCGGCCAGGATGCCCTGGATACTGGTGGACGGCAAGCCATCGTTTACCGAATAGGTTTTGATTTCGCCACTTAAAGGGTCATATCGGCACAAACCTCCCTGCCAGGTTCCCACCCATACTATCCCATCCTTGTCTTCATATATCGAGTTGACATCTTGCGAGCTCAGCACATCACCCTTACTTGGATCAAAGGCATGGCGATCTATCCCTCCCGAATTGTAATCGTATAAAAACAGCCCAAGGTTGGTGAGTACCCATAGCCCGTGATTGGAGCCTTCATAAACATGAGTCACCTCATTTACTGCCGAAACGGAATCGACGAATGAAGTTAAGTTGAAGTGCCTGTATGGGCTGTTCTCTCCATCATCGGCAAACAGGCCATCTGCAGTGCAATACCACAGCGTTTTTCTACTGTCCCAGATTGCATTAAAAATATGGATGTTTTCGGGCAAGAATTCAAATACGGTATCTTTAACTGTTTTCGCGTAAAGGTCATACATCTTAAAACCGTGATCCGATGAAATAAGAATTCTACCCGGATAAATTTCATTGATTACCTGAAGCCATCTTAAATCAGGGGTGAGCTTAGAGTAGGGCATGGGTGTGATGGTTTTTGCATCTGTATCCAGTAAGTTCAGCCCCTCATTTGTGGACCCGTCAGACGAAACAACCCAAACGGAACCATCATTGCTCTCGAAAATCCTGTTTATCCAGCCACTGGTAATTGAAGTTTCATCTTTGGTGTTATAGGCAAACGAACCAAGTATTGTCTTGTCGCTGTATTTCAGCACTCCATTTGTTTCTGTTCCAATCCACAGGTTGCCAAATGAATCAAAATCCAATGCTTCAATATATGCCCGGGGAAGTACATCATTGTTGTTTTCAAAAATTACAAATGAAGAATTGGCAGGGTTAAAGGAAATCAGCCCCCGGTTGGAGGAAATCCATAGGTTTTGATTTTTGTCGATTTCGATATCCCTTGGGTAGATTTCATAAATTCCATCTTCAAACAAATGTTGCATCGGCCAGGTCTCGGGTTTGGCTGTTGAAGGGTCGTATTTATGGAGCTTGGAGTGGGTAGTGCTTATCCAGATGATACCCGATGAATCGCTTTGAATGCCACTAAAATATTCCTCATTTGCAAGTTTAAATACATCCTGTTGGAGTTGGCGAAGAATCCTCTCCGTGTCAATTTTAAAAAATCCGCCATAACTCAGTATCCAAATGTTTCCCGACGGATCGCTTGTCAGGCCGAAAACATTTGTGAGGCTGAGGGTGTCAGGGTATTCGAAGGTTTTCATCTGGTCATCGGCCTCATCGTAGTAGATCAGGGCTTCTGTCCCGATTTGAATATTCGAATCAATCCCAAAATAAATCCTGCCATCGTTGTCTTCAGTAATTTGCGAAACTCCCGCCAGGGCATAATCTTGGAAACCAACCAGGTGCTTCCACAAATACCTTTTGAACAGTTTGGTATTTGGATTATACCGGTAAATTCCGTTCATACAACCGATCCACAAATATCCGTTCCGGTCCTCGAGAAGTGCAAACGTGAGCAACTCACCCATTGTGGTGGAATCGTTTAGGTCGGGATGATACCTGGTGTATTCGTATCCATCAAATTTTACAAGCCCACTTTGTGTGGCCACCCAAATGTTTCCGAATCGATCAGCAAGGATATCATAAATCTGGGTTCCGTTGAGTTCATCAAAATGGGTAAGTTTATTGGGCTTGAGCTGGGCATTTGCAGATAAAATCTGCAAGATACCCAGCATAATAATCAGGAATTGTAAATACTTATTCATCCGATTCAAGTTGATATTTGATTTTATTTGATTGTTTTTTAGTACTAAGAATTTACAATTGGGCTTGTATGTCAACTAATAACACGAATCGGGGATAACTGTTCAATTTTGCTTTACAATAGTTTTTAAGCTCGTGAACTTGATGGATTTTATGGGAGGGTTATGGATTTTGGTGTGTATTTTTTTTCTTGAAATTTTGAATTCCAGCAATTTGTCATGCAAGCAGCTACTGAAGTATCCGGCATTTATGTTATTCTTGCAGAAAATTTGATAAGAATCTTAGTATTTTCAAATTAACTTTAAAACAAACCGATTGTATCTGGAAAACAAAAACTATAACAATGTTGCCCATACGGGCTTGCTTTGCGTCGCAAGTTTCAAGTTACAAGTTGCAACATGTAACCTGCAACATGCAACCTGCAACGATTACGAGCTGTTTGTTAGCAGCAAAATTATCGGTAACATGTTAGCAATAGTTGTCCCATAAGCGCCTATTCATGCCCAAACCCATCCGAAATATAGGAATCCTTGCCCATGTAGATGCCGGTAAAACCACCATCACCGAGCAATTTCTTTACCTGGCCGGAATTATTAAGGCTCCCGGAAATGTGAATCATGGCACCACTGTTACCGATAGCCTTGATGTGGAAAGAGAGCGAGGTGTATCAGTGAGGGCGGTGAGTACTTCGATAGAATGGAAAGGTTCGCAAATCAACCTTATTGACACACCGGGACACATGGATTTTTCTTCTGAAGTGGAGCGCTCACTCAGGGTGCTCGATGGGGCAATTCTTGTGGTTTCAGCGGTTGAAGCAGTGCAGGCACATACATTCACCCTGTGGGAAGCCCTGAAAGAAATGAAAATCCCTACCCTGGTTTTTGTGAATAAAATTGATCGTGATGGTGCTGATTTTGAGAATGTGTTAAATGAGTTTTCGGAAGAGTTGGGTGTCAAAATATTTCCGCTTGATTCTCCATGCGATGAAGGAAGCAGTAAAGCGTCTTCAATACAGCTTTGGGATGGAGTGAATAATGCTCCACTGAATAAAAGTATGGAATTAGCGATAGAAAACCTTGCAGGACTTGACGAGGAAGTTTTGGAAAAATACCTCGATGATATCGATCTCACGGGAGTTTTTCTATTCAGTAAATTGAAACTTTACACTTCTCAATGCCTGATACATCCCGTTTTATGTGGTGTGGCAAAGAATGGGGTAGGTGTGCAAGCTTTGCTGGATGCTGTTATCGGATATTTACCTGAAGCGAAAATAGGCATTGAAGAACTGTCAGCACTCGTTTATAAAATTGAATATAACGCTTCACACGGTCGGCTTGCACATATCCGCCTTTTTGGAGGTGAACTGAAAAATCGGGATGTAGTTAAAAACTACTCCCAACAAACCGAAGGAAAAGTAGCCAGGGTGCTAAAGTACAATGCCGGTAAGTTGAAGAGTGTGGATGTGTTAGTATGTGGTGATACCGGTGTTCTGGCAGGTTTGCAGGATGTTAGGGCTGGTGATATACTTGGTCAGCCTGGCGATATACAGGATGTTACGATTTTGCAAATTCCCTTTTTAACTACGAGGATTAAACCTTTGGCCGATGAACAATACATTGCTCTTGCCGAAGCTTTGATGCAACTCAACCTCGAAGATCCGAACTTAGATTTCAACTGGTATAAAACTGAAAAGGAATTGCATCTGAAATTGATGGGGAAAATACAAATGGAAGTACTCCAATCGACCATCAAAAGCAGGTTTGATATTGAGGTTGTTTTTGAGAAACCGATGGTGATTTATAAGGAGTCTCCAAAAACAGCCGCGTTAGGCTCTGCAAGTTACACCATGCCAAAGCCCTGTTGGGCGGTGTTACAATTTAAGATTGAACCGGGCAACCCTGGCTCAGGAATCACTTACTCTTCAGTTGTGAGTGTGGATAAAATCCATCAGAAATATCAGAATGAAATTGAGCAGGCGGTTCCAAAAGCACTGCAACAAGGAATCAAAGGTTGGGAAGTTACAGATATAAAAGTTACGCTGGTTGATGGCGAAGACCATGTGGTGCATTCCCGTCCAGGGGATTTTATTCTTGCTACACCTATGGCTTTGATGGATGCGTTAACTAATTCAGGCACAAACTTGCTGGAACCGATGATGCATTTCGAGGTCAAAGCTGGCGAAGAGCATCTTGGAAGTATTTCCAGTGACCTGCACATGATGCGCGCTGTATTTGCCAATCCGGAATTTCAGGATGGGAAATTTACCCTGAATGGAAAAGTACCTGCCAGCACCTCGATGGATTATAGCTTACGTTTTAATTCCGTTACCGGCGGAAAAGGGAAATTACGCTTGTCCTTTGTCGCTTATCAAAGCTGCACTGACGAACAAGGACAAACCAGGCCATATCGCGGAGTAAGTCCATTAGACCGTAGCCAGTGGATCCTTCATGCCCGTGGAGCCTTCAAGGCTGATGAACGGAAGATGTAAGTAGTTTGGCGTTTCGCGTTAAAAACAATGAGCTGTCAGACAGTTTTTTGTTGTTTTTAATTAGTCTTATATTTCCTTGCCATCGTAGGTTATTAAGATTTCCGGACAACTGTCTGACAGCTTTTTGTAGCCAGTGGATCCTCCATGCACATGGGGCTTTTAAGGCTGATGAAAGGAAGATGTAAGGCGTTTTGAGTTTGGCGTTTCGCGTTGAACGCCAAACTCCAAATGAAGACCTGGAAGGTTTCATCTCAAAAAACACATTCATAAATAAAAGCATCGTATAATTTATTAGGCCAAACCTTCCAGGTCTCGCCCAATGCCCAATGCTAAACGTTTTAATAACGCCCTTCAATAACCTCCCAATCTAAAACATGCCAGAAATTCTGGATGTATTTCGGGCGAAGGTTCTGAACATCGAGGTAATAAGCATGTTCCCAAACATCGCAGGTCATCAGTGGCTTTAGGCCATCGCGCAATGGGTTGGCGGCATTTGAAGTTTGGATAATTTCAAGTTTCCCATCTTTGTTCTGCACTAGCCATGCCCAGCCTGCACCAAACAAAGTTGCAGCGGCTGTCGAGAATTTCTCCTTAAATGCTTCCAGGCTTCCAAAGTCGCGATCGATGGCTTCTGCAAGTTTACCTTTGGGAGCTGTCTTAGGATTAGGTGAGAAACTAAAAAAGTAAAAACTGTGGTTCCACACCTGGGCACCATTGTTGAAAATCCCACCTTCGGCTTTCTCTACGATGGTTTCGAGGCTGGCGTTTTCAAACTCCGTTCCTTCAATTAATTTGTTGCCATTGGTTACATAAGCCTGGTGGTGTTTTCCATAATGAAACCCGAGGGTTTTTGCTGAAATGTGGGGTTCTAAAGCATCCTGCGCATAAGGTAATTTTGGTAATGAAATCATTGTTGTAAATTTTTAATTAGTGAAATATTGATTTGATATTATTTAGAAAATTTATTGCAAGTTTCAGGTTACAAGTTTACATACTGTCACCGACGACTGAAAGGAGCCCGTATGGGTTCACCGATCACCACTCACCGTTCACCAATCACCGATCACCAATCACCAATCACCAATCACCGATCAAATCACCAATCACCGATCACCAATCAATCACCGATCAAATCACCAATCACCGATCACTGATCACCGATCACCGTTCACCACCTCCCTATTCCTCTTTCCTGATTACTTCAATTTTAAACCTTGCAACCAAAGCAGCAAGGGCTCCAACAGCG
>Ga0307929_1002084_pt1 | contig 13646 bp, 5 predicted proteins | sample AceLakmetage1330_FD_203160 | JGI IMG/M metagenome (GOLD analysis project Ga0307929, IMG submission 203160) | Saline water microbial communities from Ace Lake, Antarctica - #1330 | ecosystem: Environmental > Aquatic > Non-marine Saline and Alkaline > Saline | place: Antarctica: Ace Lake...
CTGCCTCCTCCACAAGGTCGGTCAATTCTTCGATGATGAATGAACCTTGTAAAGGATTTTGATTTTTGGCAAGGCCCAACTCATGGTTGATGATAAGTTGAATAGCTATGGCACGACGAACAGATTCTTCTGTTGGTGTAGTAATGGCCTCGTCATACGCATTTGTATGTAAGGAATTACAGTTGTCGTAAATAGCATAGAGCGCTTGCAGGGTAGTACGGATGTCGTTAAAGTCGATTTCCTGGGCATGTAATGAACGTCCTGAAGTCTGAATATGGTATTTCAGCTTTTGAGAACGGTCATTGGCACCATATTTAAGCTTCATGGCTTTCGACCAAATAAGTCGTGCCACCCGGCCCAATACCGAATATTCAGCATCGGTGCCATTGGAAAAGAAAAACGAGAGGTTAGGGGCGAAGCTGTTGATGTCCATACCGCGGCTCACATAGTATTCGACGTAAGTAAATCCGTTGGCCAGGGTAAATGCCAGTTGAGATATGGGATTGGCTCCTGCTTCAGCAATATGATATCCGGAAATTGATACCGAATAAAAGTTCCTTACATTGTTTTCGGAAAAATACTCCTGTACATCACCCATTACTTTCAACGAAAAGTCAGTGGAGAAAATGCAGGTATTTTGTGCCTGATCCTCTTTAAGGATATCTGCCTGCACTGTACCGCGTACACTGGAAATGGTGTCTGCTTTAATTTTTTTGTAAATTTCTTTGGGAAGTACTTTGTCGCCGGTTATGCCAAGTAACATCAGGCCAAGCCCATCATTGCCCTTTGGTAATTTTCCCTGGTAGCTTGGCCGCACTGTACCCCGTTTTTTATAGAAAGCAGTGATTTTCTTTTCAACCTCTTTTTCCAGTCCGTTTTGTTTGATGTAAATTTCGCATTGCTGGTCGATGGCAGCATTCATAAAATATCCTACAAGTGTGGGCGCCGGCCCGTTGATGGTCATCGAAACCGAAGTTTTTGGATCGGCCAGGTTGAAACCTGAATACAATTTTTTGGCGTCATCAAGGCATGCAATCGACACACCTGAGTTGCCTATTTTTCCATAAATATCAGGCCTTCTGTCAGGATCATTTCCATATAAGGTCACCGAATCGAATGCAGTTGAAAGTCTGCGGGCGGGCATATCATATGAAACATAATGGAAGCGTTTGTTGGTCCTTTCGGGGCCACCTTCACCGGCAAACATCCTCGTCGGGTCTTCGCCTTCGCGCTTAAATGGAAATACCCCTGCTGCAAATGGAAATTCCCCCGGAACATTTTCTCGGAGGTTCCATTTCAGGATATCGCCCCAGCCTGTATATTTTGGCAGCGAAATTCTTGGAATATCCAAATGGGAAAGTGATTTGGTGTGTGTTTCAACACAAATCTCTTTGCCCCGCACTTCATAGCAAAACACCGGGTCTTTGAATGACTTTTGTTTTTTGGGCCAGTTTTGTAGAATCTTGTTATTGCGAGGGTCAAGGTCCAACACCAGGTTATCGAATATTTTTTGCAGGCGGACAGCTATATCAGCTTCATTCTGCTCCCGTGCCATTTTTATCGATTCGTGCAGGCTGTATAATTTTTGGGCAATCTTTGCCTGATCTTCTGACCACTCATTGTAGGTTCTTACCGTGTCGGATATTTCTGAAAGATAGCGGACCCGTTTTGGTGGAATGATGTAAATTTTTTCTGATAAATCTGTACTCACTTTCATGGAAGAAATAAGGCCGGCTTGCGTCTTTTCTTCAATTTTTTCCATTAAAGCCCTGTAAAGTTCGTTGGTCCCCGGATCGTTAAATTGCGAAGCAATGGATCCGTAAACAGGCATGTCAGCAGGATTTTTGTCAAATAACTGATGGTTGCGTTGGTATTGTTTTTTTACATCGCGCAAAGCATCCATGGCACCACGTTTATCAAATTTATTGAGTGCAATGATATCTGCAAAATCAAGCATATCAATCTTTTCAAGCTGAGTTGCAGCACCATATTCCGGGGTCATCACATACATCGAAACATCACTGTGATCGATGATCTCGGTATCAGATTGGCCAATGCCGGAAGTCTCAAGAATGATAAGGTCGAAGTTGGCGCACTTCAAAATATTTACCGCATCATTTACATATTTTGACATAGAAAGGTTGGCCTGACGGGTAGCCAGCGAACGCATATAAACCAAATCGCTACTAATGGAATTCATCCTGATCCGGTCACCAAGAAGAGCTCCGCCGGTTTTGCGTTTCGATGGGTCAACCGATACAATGGCAAGGGTTTTGCCAGGAAAATCGATGAGGAACCTTCTCACGATTTCATCCACGAGCGAAGATTTTCCTGAGCCTCCTGTTCCGGTGATTCCCAGTATCGGGGTAAGATCGGTACTTGCTTCAGTACTCACCGTTTCCATAAATTCCTTCACCTGTCCGGGGAAATTCTCAACTGCCGAAATCAAATGTGAAATATACAGGATGTCTTTCTTCCTGATCTTTTCGAAATCGTGTTCAACGTCTTTACCTGTCGGAAAATCTGCTTTTTCCATCAGGTCGTTGATCATCCCTTGCAAGCCCATTGTTCGTCCATCGTCAGGAGAAAAAATGCGGGTGATGCCGTATTCATGCAATTCTTCAATTTCTTCAGGAAGGATAACTCCGCCACCACCACCAAAAATCTTTATGTGTCCTGCACCTCTCTCTTTTAAAAGGTCGAACATGTATTTGAAAAACTCAATGTGACCACCCTGGTAGGATGTCAATGCAATGGCCTGTGCGTCTTCTTCAATGGCGCAATCAACAATGTCAAGGACTGATCGGTCGTGGCCAAGATGAATCACCTCGGCACCTGATCCCTGGATAATGCGGCGCATAATGTTGATGGCTGCATCATGTCCGTCGAAGAGTGAAGCAGCAGTAACAATCCTGACTTTATTTTTCGGTTTGTAAATTTTTGGTTCCTGCATATGTACAACTTATTAAGGTAAGAGATTTCATTTGCAAATATATGATATTCTGTTGGCAAGTTGCCATAGTTTAGACCAATTTGATTTGACTATGAGGAATAGATTTTTCCCTGCGGTCGAAAAGACAGGACTTTGCATGGGGGTGTTATTGGGAGAGGAACATCGGGCGCTCTGCGCCCGATGTTCCTCTCCCCCAATTAAATTGTAACCCTGTCTTTTCGATGGAGCGCAGCGACTGAGAAATCTATTTTTCATTTGCCTGCTTCGCCTCGCTGGAGCTAAGGCGAAGTGGGGGGCGAGGCAGGCAGTCAGCCTGTTACAGAAACTTATCACTAGATGGGTAGGGAAGAATCTACATTAATTTGAAAAATCGCCGATGTGTAAATTTGTGCATTGCACCACTATGTGGAAAATTAAAACCCGGCCTCGAGGCAAGGCGGGCAATACATGGAAATTATTTCATACCTTAAACATGTTGGTTATGGAGGACTTTTTGCAGCCCACTATTTTTAGATGGGAAGGACACACAAATGGGAAGAACTGACGCGGATCAGCACGGATATAACGGATAAAGAAATCCGTCCAACCAGTGTAAATCTGCGTCTAAATTAATTTTTTAACTTAAAAACATCATTAACATGTTATTAATAGTAGCTTTTTAAGAGCCTATCTGGGTTAAACAGATGTCAATGATAAAATATGGAAAGATAACCCTATCTGCCTGTTTTGAAAATACTCACACCTTTTCTCAAGGCACTCTTTGTTCATCGTATGAAACGTACATGTAATTTCCCTCGTTGATGGGATTTTAAAATCCAGATTTTCCTTCATGAAATCTACCGCGTGGGTTATAGAGGTGTAGGTATCGCGTTTGCAGCAACGTGGCCCTCCTTTTTCAGCGATTTTGACAAGACAGGTACCGGTAATCAAGTTCGATAATTTCCATGTATCTTCAGATAAAGGTGTTGTGTCAGTGATGGCGCTAAAAAATATCCCGGTGCCGACTCCGGCTCCACAATTCCCGTGCGAACCACAAAATCCGCCGGGAATTTTTGAAGCACGCTGGGAAACTACCCTCAGTTTTTTTAGTTTTAGTTCTGGTTCATCTTTTAAGTTATAGTAAGCTGCGATTAATACCGCCGGAACCAGGTAATGGTGTTCGGGGCCATGCATTTTTAGGCTTGGGTGGCGCATCAGGATGTTGGCCATTTCGATGGGATTGGTAAGCTTGGTTTCTTTACAGAAATTGTAGATCACCTCCATAGCTGATGAACTGTGGCATTCGTTGCAGATAAAATGGCCCGATGCACATTTCACGGTCTCGGATTCTTGTTTGCCACAAAAGCTACATATCAACGCTTCGGGTTCGGTGGTGTAAATCAGTTCATCACCGCAAATCATGCAGCCGGTTTTGTAGGTCATATTTATTGTAAAGTTAGATGTAACTGTTTAGTTGGTTAAGCGATTTATTAATAACTAAAATCTTTTTCCAATTGGAAGTCATTTATTGTCATTGATGGTCATTTATAGTCATTTTTTTTAAATAAATGACGTCCGCCGGCTGGCGGATAAATAACAATTAATGACAGCGAAGCTAAATGACATAATTAAACCTATTTACATAAATGATTTGCTTCAATTCTATAGCAGCTAAATAGATACAATTAGATAATCAAACATTCAGCCATTCAAACATTCATTCATTCTATCATTTACTCATTCTCTCATTCACTTCTCCCCTTCCTGTTCGGCCATATATCTTGCATCTTCCCTGATTACCTGATCGAGGTTTTTGCCCTGTTCATTGGCCTTTTTCTTTACGCTTTCAAGCCAGGCAGGATCATTTTTAATCAAATCTTCATATACCTTAATTTTCGCTTCAAGCGGATCAATGCTTTGGAGTTCTTGATTGGCTAAATATTCAGCATCGGTGTTAATCATCGATTGCAAATCCATTTTAAAATAATCAGCCTTTTCTTTTATCTGGTTCAACCAATTAGGATCAGACTGTATTTGCGCTTCAATTTTTTTAATAAGGTGATATTTTTTGTGGATGGCCGGGTAATCAGAACTAAAAACATAATCGGCATCTTTGGTCAATTGATCATCAAAACTTATCCCATTTTCAGTAGCTTTGCCTTCAAGGGTTTTAGCCCACTCTTCATTGTCACCAATCACGCCACGGTAATAATCCAGTCCATACCAGGTGAGGTAAGTTTCGGGTTCTTCGGTAAAAGCCTGGTAGCGGGCCTCATTGTGGATCGCCTGCTCCAGTGTGATGGTTTCTTTTTTTGTTTGATTTACAATTCCATCAAACCAGGTGGCATCAAGCCGGATTTCATTTTCATAATTATAAATAACATCACCCGAATATTCAGGAGAATAGAGGTCGTAAACCTGGTCGATAAATCCCCAATCGAATTTGTATAGGAAGCGTTCGGTAACACTTAAAATAATGATGTCCTGTTTTTCGATTTCAGTTTTAAGGTCGAGTTCATTCACCCATTTTTCACCGAAATAAAACTCGGGATAGACCTTGGCATTGAAATACCAGAAAGCCTCGTTGGCAAAAAGGTGTTTCGGGATGCGGGTATTAAAAAAGTTCCAGTAGTAGCTATCGGCAACAGCCAGGACCATCGGCTTTTCTGAAGGTTCATTTTCATCGAAAGAGAAAACCGGGTAGGGCATTGTAGCCTGGGGAAGTTGCCACAATAAGTTCATGGTTTTACCAACATCATAATCGCTGTCGGAAATGCTGTCGCCAATAATTGTATCCTCAACTTCGTATTGCGGCAGGCTGATTTTTCTGGCCTTTTCGATGTAGGAAGTTAAAGTATCAGCAACAAACGGAATGCTGTATTCGCTCCAATGGATGCCATATTTTGGATAGAGCAAGTAGGTGGAAGTGTCTTTCATTTGCCTGAAATACTTATTCAGGTCAATATGTGTGAGCTCCAATTCATTTGCCTTTTGGGCGATGTATTCGTAATTTGATAAAGTGATACTATCGTGCAGGTACCTATCGGGGATAAAGTCAGGGTAAAATCTTGCTTTGCTGGGTTCGAGGATGAAAAGGAAGTCGATATCGAATTGCGATTTTAGATACTGCTGCAAGAATTTCAGACGGTTCAGTTTTTTATTGAGGGTTGTTTTCCCAATGAAATCTCCACCAGTGTAGGCACGGATGTAATCGTATTCGAAAACCATGTGGTCTTTCCCAACTACTACACCTTCGGCATTGGCTTTGCTGAAAATGCTGAATTCGATCTGGTTGTTGAGCCGGACGAAAAAATTCCTAAAACCAATGTGGTCTTCAAGGTAACTATCAAAACTTGCCTGGAAAGTTCCATCATTCCAGGAGTTCCATGTAAAAGCTGGGCGTTGTTTTAATACAAAATCCCCATCAAGCGGGCGGATCTTGAATATTTTAAAGCGATGCTGCATGGCGGGTAAGGCCAGCAGCGCCAGAAGGAAAAGGAATAATATGTTTTTAATAGTTTTATTCATCTTTGTTCATCAGCCAATCATATTCTTAAATATAAACAAAATTGCTTAAATCCTTTATTTTATGAATCCTCTACGAGGATTATGTTTGTCTTTTGCTCGTTATTGTTACAATTATGGAACCTCTACGAGGTTTAATTCCAAACTTCATCACTTTAGTAGAAATGTCCGTAGGACATTCATAATTGTAACATTGGTAATATAATGCCTGTCACAACCCCGTATGGGGTTGCATAATTTTGTTTTTATTCCTAACCATATTTTCAAATAATCTCTACATCAAATTACCCTAAAACCTAAAATAAATAAACGGGTTAAAACCTGATGATGTGATTGAAGCAATGCAAATTATTGTAAATATTATTGCCGCAAGTGTCATGCCTGCTAAAATCCATGTTTTCTTTTCCTTCGTCAAAACCTGCATCCACCATTGTTCGATCCTGCCAAAGGCAGCAATAAAACCAAATACAGCCCCCATCACCATCATGGTTTTAAACTCTATATCAAAATAGATATCAGTGGCAACCCCGTCAAATGCAAACATCCGTTTTATGTAATCAAAAGCGAAAGTCAATGTTTCGGCCCTGAACAGCACCCAACCGATGAGGGTGATGAAATAGGTAATGATGATACTGGGATATTTCCCGATAGCTTTTGTAAACTTCAAAAAGAACATCCTGTCGGCGATAAGGAAAAATCCGTGGAAAGCTCCCCACACCACGAAATTCCATGCTGCGCCATGCCATAATCCTGAAATCAGGAATACCACCCAAAGGTTAAAGAACATCCTCCATTTTGAAACCCTGCTTCCACCAAGCGGAATATACAAATAATCACGCATCCACCTGCCTAATGTAATATGCCAGCGTCGCCAGAATTCGGTGATGTTTTGAGAGATGTACGGGTTGTTGAAATTTTCGGGAAATTTAAATCCAATCATACGGCCGATTCCAATGGCCATATCGGAATAACCCGAAAAGTCGTAATAAATCTGGAATGAATAAGCCACTATGCCCACCCATGCCATTGGAGTAGAAATGTCGCCGGCCTGCATGGCAAAGATCTTATCCACTTGTTCGCCCAGCACATTTGCAATCAATACCTTTTTTGACAAACCCACTACGAACCTGAAAAACCCAAGCAACCTTGCATCTATATTTTCAAAAGCGCGGCGGTCTTCTATCTGGTCGGCAATTTCGTTGAACCTGACGATGGGGCCGGCAATCAACTGAGGAAACATGAGGATGTAAAGTGCGTAGTCCCAAACTTTTTTTAGCGGGGCATGTACCTTTCGGTAAACATCCACTGAGTAAGTGAGCTTTTGAAAAGTAAAAAATGAGATTCCAATGGGAAGTGCCACATAGATCCATCCGACTGTCCCAAATCCCAACCATTGCAAAATTTTGTTAAGGTTTTCAACAAAAAAATTGGCGTATTTAAAATAGGCCAGCATGCCCACATTCAGGATTACCGATGCGGCCAGCAATGCCCTCCTTGCTTTGCGCAGCGTGGACTTGTGCATGAGGTCAACGATGTAATAATCGATGAAAATAGAACCCAGCACGATAAAAATGAAATCGGGAGCACCCCAGGCATAAAAGAAAATACTGGCCAGCAGGGTAAAAATATTTTTGAATTTTCGGGGCAGCAGGTAATAGGCAATCAGGAATGCCGGCAAAAAATAAAGTAAAAACAGACTGCTGCTAAATACCATTAGATTTGGGTGAATTTTTTAAGGCTGCAAATGTAGGAAAGAAAGTCCCGAAAAGTAGGAATTTTTCAATTTTCGTAACTTTTCGAGGATGTTCCGAATCCTCGGATTCGTGAATCCGGGACTCGAAAAACAATGAAATCAAAGATTTCTGGTTTTTCGGCATTTGGAGTGCCTAAAGTTTTGAGTGCCTAAAGTTCATAGAGTGAACTAAAGTACTTGGAGTTTAAAGTTGAGCGTTTGACTTCAATAACTGCTCATAAATTTGGGGTGAATTTTTAACTGCGTCCTTTGCGAACTTAGCGGTTTTGTTTTAAGTTTTGAATTTAGAGCGCTTGGTTGTTTTGACGTTTCCATGTTCTGCGAACGCTGAAAAGTCATTTGATTATGGAGTTTGGAGTTTTTGAATTGTTCTGATCACCAATCACTAATCACCAATCACCAATCACCAATCACCGACCACCGATTACCGATCACCATCTCCTTAATCCATTTCTTGGCATTTCAGGGCTGCTATCCCCTCGTGCCTCGGGGTTTGCATTCCTTTTCCCGCCACCAATTACTGACCACCAATCACCAATCACCGACTACCGACCACCGATCACCATCTCCTTAATCCATTTCTTGGCATTTCAGGGCCGCTATCCCCTCGTGCCTCGGGGCTTGCATCCCTTTTCCCGCCACCAATCACCGACCACCGATCACCGACCACCGATTACCGATCACCGACTACCGATCACCAACTACTACTCACCTTCCTTATTCCATCTTCACCATTTTTCCGGTACTCACGGTATTCCCTGACTTAAGCTGGTAAATGTAAATTCCGGGGGGAACTATACTGTTCCATTTATCTTTTGCATTCCATTGCACGCTGTAAGTTCCGGGCGAAAGTAGCTCGTTTTGTAGTGGCATCTTCATCAGGTTTCCACTCAGGTCATAAATTTCGATATCAACTACTGAGGTTTCTTCCAAAGAAAACGCAATGCTGGTTGATTGTTTAAACGGATTGGGATAGCAGCTGATTTTCCCCGGTAAAAGTTCGCTGTTAATTGCTTCCTCTATCCCAACAAAATAATCACCAAGTCCAAAGAAAACGAGTATTTTTTTCATTAACAATTCACGATCATCAGAAATGCTGTCAGTTTCGAGGCTGCCAAAATCAATCATTGAACCAACGGTGTGATAATTGCCGTTATCGTTGGCCACTGCACATGAAAGATATGAAGAGGTATCGAGCATGAAAATACTGAAAGCATTGCCGTGAGGCTCGAGATAATACGGGGTCATTGAATATTGCCCGGTAAAATCGAAGGCCATATCTTCAGTAAAAGTACCTTCAATACCCACAATTTGCTCAAAAGTTGTCCATGGTACATCAACTTTCCCCAAGTTGAATTTCGAGTGAACTGCAGTAGCGGGATCGAGGTGCCAGGTAACCGCGCCCTCCATATAAAGATTACCTCCAGCATCCAGGTATTCAGCGAGCAAGATGCCTTCTGCAGTCGAAAGGGGAGAACTTGCATAGAAAGTACCCAGCGATAAAAATATGGATTTGTAATGCTCCAGGTGGTCGGGCAATGAATCGGCAGCATAATATTCCATATCAAGTCCGTCAAGTGCCTGATGCAAAGCATCGGAAGACATGGTATTTTGTGCTTTATTGATGACAAGAACCGGCAATTGTCCAACAAAAAAGGTAAAAGCTTCAGATACCAAAAGCTCAGGGTTGGCAGTGATATTGAGCCCGAAATTGGCCTCATGGATCAAAGGGGTATTCTCATCAGTGGAAACGGAAAAAGCCAGTTCAAGGCTTTCGCCGGGTTTGAGGTCTCCAAAACTTTGAATAGCCGGATCGTTTATGGCAATGTAGGAATCGTTGATGAACAACTCGCCAAGAACATCATCAGCATTTGCAGATCCATTGTTGGAAATGGTGAGGTAAAAGTCAACAGTTTCTCCGGGATCAAGTTTATTGTTGTTGCCGTCTTCAATCCTATAATCAGCTAAAAACAAACCTGGCGAGCGTGATTCAAAAAATATTTTTCCTGTCCAGTCGGCTTCATCAGCTTGCAAACCAGTTTCCAGTAAGAATGAGTATTTGTCGGGGCAGTTAGGGGAAACCTGCATTGCAAACGCATTTTCGATGGTTTTTTCAGTACCAGGATAGATATCCCCAAAACCTGCCTGGTTAGCAGTGATATCCAAATGCAGGTCGTTATTGTTGATGTTCATCACGACATCATGAAAGGTGCTGCTGAAAATATTTTTAACAGTAACATCAATGTTCACTTCTTCCCCAAACTGGACAATGGAATCGCTGCCGGCATGTATTTTATACGAAAAGATCAGCCCGTCAGAAAATTGAAGTGTTTTTGTATCCGAAATTTGCTGGTCATCAGTAACACGAAAAGTAAGATTGTAAATGTTGTCATCCATTTGAGGTGTACCCGTTAGTAGTCCGTTTTCATCCAACAATAGCTGCGATGGTGGTAAATCCGGAGTGAGCCTGTAAGCTCCCCAATGAGGTAAAATATCGGTGTTGCCCGATCCCAAAAGTTGAAAGTCAGTAAGGTTGCCCAAAGATACGCCGGAGTACCAGAGGAAATCTTCATCCACCTCAATATCGTTAAAGTAATATTCGATGTTGCCATCAGGGTAAAGAATAACCGCAAACTCTGCCTCGCCAATCTCGCCCTGATTGTCGTAAAGAGTTGTCTTCCACCTAAAGGCAGCATAGTTTTCGTTGCCCTCGTACCACATTCCATCACTTCGTAGGGGCGGGGGAAAATATTTAAGGGGTTTGCTCAAAAATCCTGAAACACATTTCATGCTTCTGAACAAAAGATAGGGATCGTTATAATAGGGCCATGGATACAAATCTTCTTCAAACATAATGAACCCACCCCGATGAATATACAGTTGACTGTAGTTGCTTCCGTAAAACGGAAAGTCGAATTCAATTTCGTGTTTGGCATATTCCAGGTGTTGATATGCCGGCTCCAATATCTGCTCGTCAATTTGCGGAAAATCAGCTTCAAAACTCTGCTGGTAATAATTAGTTTGCAATTCCCACTTGTAATCAGGGCTTCCGTTTTCAGCATCGAGTTGTACTTCATAGGGCTCACCGGCCACGGCAGCCGGTAACTCGGTGGTAGTAATATTTATTTTTTCAAATGCAGGTGTGTGGTTGACTGAAAGCCTGGTATATCCATTTCCTGTGATAGGAATGTTCTCATCTTCGCAAAGTATTTCATTGCTTCCATTGGTGTAATCAACAACCCAATACCTGAGTATTTCACCCGATCCGGCATTATTTGGATCATTTTCGTGCACAACCAAAAAGAACTTAGCCTCCTGCCCCGGATTGACATAACTTAATAATGGCGTAATATCTAATCCAATCTCGATGGTTTTGTTTTCTTCAAATTCGCGTCCGCCCTGCATGTAATAATGATCGCCCTGGTAATTAAACACGCTGAAATCGATGAGGTGTTCGGGGATGATATCATTCATATTGGTTGACAGGCCGGCCATGATTTTGATTTTCTCCCGTGAGTCGTGTTTGAGCAAAACCCGCATCGTTAGTTTAGGTTCATTGCTCTCTTTCACGTCCAGAACATGAGCGCTATGGTTCCAAATGCCGCCATCAATCAGGTCGTCGGCAAGAACTTTGTACATCAGGTAGCAAAATCCCGAATCGGCCCAGGTTTCGCCATAACTGTTTGCAAAGCGCACACCTCCAATCTCCCAGTCTTTCATATCAACAATGCCATCTTCGTTGATGTCGATATCATTGGTAAACTGGCCATCGGTATTGTAATCCCACCTGATGCTGTCGTTGTATCCTACGATGGTCATGGCATGTGTGGCATTGGATCCTAAAAATTGTGGCAAAACAGCCATTCCGGAATCCGGTGTTCCTGGTTCCAGGTAGGTAAATCCATAAGGGCTACCGGCATAATAATTTGCCACGCCACCAATTTCGGAACCATCAAGGTGGCTGTTTAGCCAGTGTTTCAAGGTTTCCAAACCTTCGGGGGTACCAACTTTAATCTGGCTCACACTCCTGATCCGGTTTTTCATTGCAGCATAATATTTTTCATACCCGCTAATCCAGGCAATGCCTTCGTCAATGAAAAGGCCACCATAATCGTAAGATGTTGGCGTACCCAAGGTTTTCAGGATTTCGAAACTGTGAAGGTAGCTCACGCCATACCAACCGTTCCCACCATTCATAAAATTCCATGTAAAATGTGATGGATATTGGTTGATGGAAGTATCGGCAGGCAAATCCCTAAGGCGGTCCATTTCATAAGTAAAATTGTAGGCTATCCCGGCACTTTGCCCACATGATGCACCCTCCTGACTAAAGATTGGCCTGAAATAAGGATATTCGGAATTATCGAGTTTGTATGGAAGGTCGCGTGTATCATAGCCTATAGGCATTTTGAGTTCAGGAAGGTTGCTCAACAAGAGTGAATCGGTTTGGTTGAGAGCAGTGGCATCTTCTTTACCAACAAAAAGATGGACCTGCGCTGGAACAGTGGTGCAAAAGATCAGTAGGAGCAGGGTTATGATTTGTTTCATTTGATGTCCGGTTAGGTTCTTAATAGCCATTTTAGCTAACATGATAACGATATTATTGTTACTTACAAAACAGTTTATTGCCGTTGCAAGTTACAAGTTACAGGTTACAACCCTGCGACTTGCAACCTGTAACTTGAAACAAGATCGCAATTTGTCATTCCGAATTTTAATCGGCTTATATTAAAGTTAAATTGAAAACATGTAGTTTCTATGTTTTAAGATCAATGTGAAATTAAAGCAATTATCAATTTGGGGATGAAAAAATAAGGTTTCGGTTAAATCTAGTCAGTAAACGGAACAGAGGTTTAATAATTGTTTTCAGGTATTACCCAAATAAAACTGATGTTTGAAGTGCCTGAATGAAGGGTTATAAAATAGAACGCGGATGACACGGATTTTACTGATTTACACAGAGGTCTTTACTTTATCTTATGATATCCCGCACGTGCGGGATCAAAATAGTGTGCATTTGCAAATATTTTTCATCCAATTGTTTAAGTGAATAAGGTTGGTATTTCATGGGGTGCGGTTTTGTATTAAGGTTGAAGAATAGGATCCATATGGGCTAACTTCGTGTTATAAGGATTAATTTTGCTAACTACTTTTTGTCAGAGGCAAAAAAACCTTATTTATTTTCTGCCCCTAAACCTTAGTACAATAATTTCCACCTATTTGAAGCAACCTTATTCCCTTATTATAGTTAGAAGAAAGGAGGTCGGTTTCTAATAAATATGATTGGTAATTTTTTCTTCCAGCTCATCCATAAGTGTCCGAAAGTTTTGATAAAATCCACATTTTTAAATTTATCATGTTGATAATCAGTAGTTGCATCTGTTTTTTCTAATAGAAAAGGCTCTTTGATAAAAATTATGAACTGTCAAGATTTAA
>Ga0307929_1002085_pt1 | contig 13621 bp, 11 predicted proteins | sample AceLakmetage1330_FD_203160 | JGI IMG/M metagenome (GOLD analysis project Ga0307929, IMG submission 203160) | Saline water microbial communities from Ace Lake, Antarctica - #1330 | ecosystem: Environmental > Aquatic > Non-marine Saline and Alkaline > Saline | place: Antarctica: Ace Lake...
GTAATTTCGATATGGGGCCTTCGATAACTTCAGGAACAGCCTCTTTGATAGCCCATTCGTGAAGTCTCCTTACACGCTGAGCAAAAGACGTTTTGGTTTGAGATCGGTAACAATCCCATAGTTTTTCAGCGGCTTGATGAAAATGATCTTTGTACTTCTTTTTTGTTCGATCTCGTATTTTGATGTATATATGGGAGAAAGCAATTTATTACAATGATGCCAGAGAAAATGGTTTTCCAGGTTTTTTGGGTCGCCTTCCAGCCATCGGTATTCACAGTTTCTGGTTTATCTTTAGGATTGACACTTTGGGTTTCTTCCTTAAAAGTAGAGTAAACCTTAGTCAGGTCCTTCTCATCAGCCTTTTCAGCAATAGAAGCACCAAGAATACATCCGCTTCCTGATGTGGTAGCCACGTATACCTTATCTCCCAAAATCCTTGAATGTTTTTCATCAGCAGCAACATGTTTTGGCAAGTATTCGGGTTTTTTTATGGTTGTACCGACAATACTATTTCGGCCAAGGGATTGTTCCAGACGAAACCAATACATGGCATTTTTGCCAAAGACATGTGCTAATGCCCAAAAGGGTACATCGAATTTACGCAAAAATAGACCCTTTTTCACATCATCCGTAAAGCCTGTCATATAAGGCATGACAAAAGAGGGACGAACAGTATAAATAATTCCTGAAACTTCGATACGACGCACAGATATTGAAAGTTTTTTGGAGAACCTGATATCTTTCATTAAGTATCCCTGATCGATTTTTGGAGGGAACAACTCCGGCCATTGTTTTGCGATAGAATCTATTAAGGCTCTAAATTCATTCGGATATTTTATTATATCAATGTAACGATTACGGTCGGTGAAGGGAAAACAAATTGAACGGTTTTGTCGAATTATAGCATTTTGATGATTCATGAGAGCAGCAACTCGTTGATTATGTTAATATTTCATTTAACACTCTCATGAATCTATTTGATTGTCTTCAAAATTCGTTCCCCCAAATCCGTTATAATCAGAAAATATAGTTATTTTGCCCACAGTGATCCCAGAATCATATATTTTTATAGGGTGCAGCTTTTATCTTGTCAATAAAAATAACGTTCAACTCTAAAAAAGTCTTTTTTTACAAATTATTCTCAAGGATTGCCCGACCGAGCATCGCTTTAACGATTTTCTTTTATGACTGGAGATGACGCCATCATTCGTTTTTTAATGATTTTGGTGACTGCCGGCAAGATGACTTCATAGGTGGTGGACATAAGAAATGCACTTCCGAAAAGTGCCGTTGGAAAAATCCTGGCGCTTTAAGGGAAGAAGTGAGTGGCTGATGTCCCATCAAACAGCACATCAACGCTTTATCTTTGATAGTTCTCCACGATACAAATCATTAAATCAAAAGTGACATTTTTTAAAAACACATAAAAATAAATTTTATTATTTTTATGGACGATGAAAGATAATTATCTACCGTCGCCCATAGTATAAGCTCCATAGATCCGTTTTTTTTCTGTCATACTTGATCAATTCATCTCAATAATTTCCTAAAACTGCCATAAAACCACTGAGGAATTAATATAATTAATGAAAATAATGATCGTCACTAACATACTGTTTTTTATAAAAAAAATTCCATAAAAACACCCCGTTAATCATCAAGTTTAAAAGTCAGACAATTTTTTACTTGACATTATAACAGTCAAACTTTAATATTTCATTAAATCATTGATGGAATATTAATTATTCCAGATTTTTTAAACCACTGCCCATTCTTTTGGGGCAAACAAAAAGGCAGGAAATGGCAAATTTAACAAAAATGGCAACCCGGAAAACTCAAATCCTAAAAACGGCTGAACGTATTTTTGGGGAAAAGGGATTCCAAGAGACAACCATATCTGAAATTGCCAAAGAAGCTAAAATCTCAGAAGCCTCTATTTATGAATATTTTTCCACAAAAGAGGGGCTTCTATTTTCCATCCCGACAAAAAATGCATCCGAGCTTTTTAAGTTAATGGAATTCCATCTTAAGCTCATTAGAGGGGCCGGAAACAAACTGCGATCGATTATTTCTATTCTCCTGTCAACCAATGAAACAAACCCGAATAATGCGTCAATTGTCATGCTTATCCTGAAGCACAATAAAAAATTTTTAAATAGTGAAGGCCATTTGGAAATTAAAAAAGGATTGAAAATTATTGATGATACCATTCAAGAGGGAGTTGCTGCGGGGGAATTTAAGAATGATATTAATGTGTATCTCACCCGTTCAATTATTATCGGAACCATAGAACACCTTGTCACCAGCTGGCTCATGACAGGAAAACCTGAAAGCCTTGTTACGATGGTAGATCCTATGATTGACACTATTATTCAAGGGATTTCATCAAAAAGAAACAAACGACCGATATGAGACATATTTAAGGTATGCGAAAAATTAAGTAAAGAGGATTAATCAAGCCAATATTATTATTTTTAAACCATATAATAAAAGGTGAAAACGTATGGATATCATTGAAAGTAAAATTGATGTAAATTCAGATGAATATAAGAAAAACTATGAAGATTTAACGGCTCTTGTTGATGATCTGAGTTGCGAACTCACCAGATCATGGGATGAAAGATCTGAAAAATCCCGGCAGCGGGAAAAAGACTCGGGCAAGCTTCCGGCAAGAAAAAAGCTTGAACTACTACTGGATAAAAACACCCCTTTTCTTGAGCTTTCTCCCCTGGCCGCCAAAGGTATGTATGACGGGAAAATTCATAAGGCCGGAATTGTCGTTGGAATCGGTATTATTGAAGGTCGCGAAGTTCTGGTGAGTATGAATGATGCCACCATTAAAGGAGGATCCTCCTACCCTCTTTCAGTAAAAAAATCCATCAGAGCCCAAACCATTGCAATGGAAAACCGCCTGCCATTTGTCAACCTAATGGATTCAGCCGGGGCATACCTCCCCTTACAGTCAGAAATTTTTCCGGATGCCAATGATGGCGGAAGGGTTTTTTATAATCAGGCCAAAATGTCAAAAATGGGGATCCCCCAAATTGTCGGCGCTATGGGGCTTTGCACTGCAGGCGGCGCATACGGAGTCGCCATGTGCGACGAAATTGTACATGTTAAAGATCACGGGGCCATCTTTCTGGGAGGCCCCCCCCTTGTTCTGGCAGCAACAGGAGAAGAGGTCACTGCCAATGAACTTGGTGGCGCTGAACTTCACTGCGCTGAGTCGGGTGTTTCTGATTATTTTGCGGATACAGATGAAGAGTGCATTGAAATGATTCGGAAAATAGTTAAAAATCTTCCCGAAAATGAAAAATCGAAACTTTCCATGATGGAAGTTGAAGAACCGGCCTATGACCCAAAGGAACTATATGGAATCGTCAGTTCGGATCTTTCAAAGCCCTATGACTGCAGAGAGGTTATTGCCAGAATTGTTGACGGAAGTAAATTTTTAGAATTCAAGGAAATGTACGGCGTAACCCTGGTAACCGGCTGGGCTCACATTCACGGATATCCCGTCGGCATATTGGCAAATAACGGGATTCTATTTTCTGACAGTGCTGAAAAAGCAACCCAGTTCATACAACTTTGCGACAAAAGAAAAATTCCCCTGCTCTTCCTTCAAAATATTAACGGTTTTATCATTGGCCGTGAATATGAAGCAGGCGGAATCACAAAGAACGGTCACAAGATGGTGAACGCCGTGTCAACGGCAACTGTTCCCAAATTCACGGTTATAATCGGTGCCTCCTTTGGTGCCGGAAACTACGCCATGTGCGGCAGAGGATATTCTCCCAGGTTTTTGTGGATGTGGCCGAATGCACAAATTGGTGTGATGGGGGGGGCACAAGCGGCGGACGTACTTATCACCATTACAAATGACCAGAAGAAAAGAGCGGGTCAAGAGGAAATGACCCAGGAGGAAGTTGATTTCATCAAACAGCCGGTAATAGATGCCGCATTCAAAGAAGGCAATGCATACTATAGTACAGCAAAACTGTGGGATGACGGAATAATTGATCCTGCAAAAACAAGAGATGTTCTGGGGCTTGCTATTTCTGCCGCATTAAATGCACCCTTAAGAGATGATGAACCCGGATTTGGCGTTTTCAGAATGTAATAAACCAGGGAAATTAAATTATGTTTAAAAAAATACTAATAGCAAATCGTGGCGAAATTGCCCTCAGGATAATAAATACCTGTAAAGATATGGAAATTGAAACCGTATCCGTTTATTCAGATGTGGATGAAAAGGCAATACACGTTCTCTCCTCTGATGAGGCAATTTATATCGGTGCTCCGGAACCTTCCGAAAGTTATCTTAACATTGACAAAATTATCCAAGCGGCAAAGGAGAGTCATTCAGAAGCCATCCATCCCGGTTATGGTTTTCTGGCTGAAAATGCAGATTTTGCAGAAAGGTGTGAACAAGAAGGGATTGTATTTATCGGCCCTTCCGCAAAAGCCATAAGGGATCTTGGTGATAAAATCACCTCCAGAAAGATAATGGTGGAAAGCCAAGTCCCTGTGACGCCTGGTCTTACAAACACAGAAGCCGACCCGGATGTTATGGCAAAGGAAGCTGAGAAAGTTGGATATCCTGTTCTCATAAAAGCCACCGCCGGCGGCGGCGGAAAAGGGATCAGAATCGTAAACGCTCCAGATGAAATGGCGGAAGCATGCGCTTCTGCATCAAGGGAAGCCCTAAGCGCATTTGGCAACGGTGAAATCTATCTTGAAAAATTTTTTACAAATGCAAGACATATTGAATTCCAGATTTTGGCGGATTCCTTTGGAAACACCGTCCATGTATTGGAACGGGAATGCTCAATCCAGAGACGTCATCAGAAAATAATCGAAGAAACACCCTCCAATGTCTTAACCCCGCAACTTCGCGAAGAAATGGGAGCTGCTGCTGTGGCAGCTGCAAAAGCAGCAGGCTATGTTAATGCCGGAACCGTTGAATTCCTGCTTGATTCGGAAAACAAATTTTATTTCCTTGAAATCAATACAAGGCTTCAGGTTGAACACCCGGTTACGGAGATGATCACCGGAATCGATCTTGTGAGACAGCAATTGGAAATAGCGGCCGGAAATAAGCTTTCACTCACCCAGAAAGATATTGAGAGCCGTGGTCACGCTATTGAATGCAGAATCTATGCGGAAGACCCGGCAAATGGATTTTTCCCTTCACCTGGCAAAATTGAGTTTCTAAAAGAGCCGAAAGGTCCGGGCATCAGAAATGATTGCGGTGTTTATACCGGCTTTGAAGTTCCGGTAGAATACGATCCCATTATCTCAAAATTAGTCGTTCATGCTGAAAACAGGCCCCAGGCCATTGATAAAATGAAAAAAGCCCTGAAAGACTATATTATTTTAGGCGTCAGAACCCCCATTGATTTTCTGATTGATATTATGGGATCAACGCCGTTTTCAAAGGGGGATATTTATACAAATTTTATCGAGACCCATTTTTCGGACTGGTCAGAAAATTTTGATGAGTCAGATATCGCAGCAATTGCCTATGTTCTGGATGAAATGTGCAACAGCAAAAAACTAATTACCGGCATTTCTGGGTACAATGAGCAAATGCCTTTTAGTACTTTAGGGAACTGGAGACTTTAAGCCCACAAAGGAGGCAAAGAATGGAATACAAACTTAAAATACGGGAAGAGACCGTGTCTGTTGATATCAACAGCCATGGAGAAAATTCAGCCAAAGCGATCATTGAAGACAGGGAATATGATCTGAAATATTCCTTAATATCTGAAAATGAATTGCACCTGATGGTAAATGGGAAAAGCATAAACGCCTACGTTTCTCAAACTGCTGACGGTAAAACAATCATGCTGAACGGAAAAGTTTACAAAATTCAAGATGAGGACAAGATCCCAAAGGGACCGAAAAAGAAAAAAGGTGCCAGTGGACCTTCAACGGTTACCCCTCCCATGCCTGCTGTTGTGATTGCGGTTACGGTAAAAGAAGGAGACCCCGTTGAAAAAGGCCAGGGGGTTGTTGTGCTTTCTGCAATGAAAATGGAGACAACCCTTTGTGCTCCCTACAAGGGAATTGTCACCAAGGTAAATGTTAAAGAAAGCGACAAGGTCATGCCGGGGCAAATTCTTATGGATATAGACCCTGAAAATATAGGCCCCGAAAATATAGATGAGGCAAAAGAAGAAAAGGTTGCGGCACTGGAAACTTGATGCACTGGAAACTTGATGCGCTGAAAAATTGACGCGCTGAAAAATTGACGCCCCATAAAAAGTATAACCGATGGTAAAAAAGGGAGAGTATAATGTCAGATCTTTTATATGAAGTAAAAAACAATGTTGCGTATATTACCATAAACAGAGAAGCCAACCGAAACTCAATCAGCAGTGATGCGGTTACCCTTTTTCTTGAAAGCCTTGATGCAGCGGAAGGGGACCATGATGTAAGAGTCGTGTGTGTCAGCGGGGCCGGGGACAGAGTTTTTTGTTCCGGTGCTGACCTGGGAGGGGGGATCGGCAAAGGATCCGGCAAAGAAGACAAATCATTTAAAAGCTACGCCTCCCTTATCACAAAACTGGCCAAATTTCCCAAACCCACGGTCGCTAGAATTAATGGTCATTGCATGGCAGGTGGGACCGGTTTCATGCTGGCCTGTGACATTGTAATTGCCAAAGATGACGCAAAATTCGGAACCCCCGAGGTGAATGTGGGTCTTTTCCCCATGATGATCGGCGCCCTGATTTTCAGAAATGTTTTAAGAAAAAAAGCCATGGAGATGATTCTCCTGGGAGAGAAACTCACGGCACAACAAGCCCTTGAAATGGGGATGATTACAAGGGCAATTCCCAAAGAGCAGTTTGACGCAGAAGTTGAAAAAGTGTTGAAAACAATTGCTTCCAAAAGTCCCATTGGACTGAAAATCGGGAAAGAAGCCTTCCGGGATATTGAAACCATGGACCTTGAAGACTCAATCAATTTTCTATCTGAAAAATTGATTGAAGTTGCCGGCACTGAAGATGCGGTGGAAGGCATCACCGCCTTTCTTGAGAAACGCACACCGGACTTTAAAGGAAAATAAAAGATCATTGTTTAGAAAGCATCTCTTATAAAACATAGCTTATAAAACATAAAAATCAGGAGAAGGAAGATGGCGCAGATATTGAAAGTGGCAAATTGCAGCGGTTATTTAGGGGATAAACTGTCCGCTGCCAAGGAACTGGTTGAAGGCGGAGAAATCCATGTCCTCACGGGAGATTACCTTGCTGAACTAACCATGGCATTACTTTTCCGAATGAAAATGAAATCGCCTGACAAAGGGTATGCATCGACTTTTTTAAAACAAATGAACGATGTCATGGGGCCCTGCCTGGATAAGGGTATAAAAATTGTCGCCAACGCCGGAGGCCTTAACCCCAAAGGGCTTGCAGCGGAACTTGAAAAGGTTGCCAAGGAGCTTGGGATCCATCCAAAGATTGCCTATATCGAAGGGGACGACCTGCTCCCCAGAATCGCCGAGCTCCAGGAACAAGGGGAACAATTTTACCACTTAGACAAGGGAACCAGTTTGAAGTCCGCTGGCACCATGCCCATAACAGCCAATGCCTATTTCGGTGGATGGGGGGTTACCAAGGCCCTTAACGAAGGCGCCGACATCGTCATCGGCGGCAGATTAGCCGATGCCGCCCTTGTTTCCGGACCCTGTGCATGGAAATTTAAATGGAAGGAAAATGACTGGAATAAACTTGCAGGGGCATACGCTGCCGGACATATTATCGAATGCGGCACCCAGGCCACCGGCGGGAATTACTCTTTTATTGACGAAGTTTCTGATTATAAAAACATGGGGTATCCCATTGCTGAAATGCATGAAGACGGTTCATTTGTTATTACAAAACATGAAGGAACCGGCGGCCTTGTATCCGTTGGAACCGTTACGGCCCAGCTTTTATATGAAATCAAGCAGCCAGCCTATTTAACCCCTGATGTTAAGGTAAGATTTGATACCATAAACATAAAACAGGAGGGTAAGGACCGGGTAAGTCTTGACGGCATTAAAGGCGAGCCGCCCACAGATTCGGCAAAGGTATGTATCAACAACTTGTTTGGACACCGTAACACCTTAACCGCGCTTATCACCGGGCTTGATATTGAAAAAAAAGCGAAGATTATTGAAGATACCGTATTTGATAATTTAGGGGGCAAGGAACAATTTGCCTTTACAGATGTCCAGCTTATCCGAATAGACAAAGACAATCCCTGCCACAATGATCAGGCCAGCGCCCATTTAAAAATATCTGTCATAGACCCTGACCAGCAAAAAGTGGGAAAGAATTTTTCAAGTAAATTCATAGAAATGGCACTTTCCAGTATTCCGGGCTATACATTAACCGCCCCCCCGACAAACGGTTCCCCTGCCCTTCAGCATTGGCCGACCCTGGTGAGTAATAAATTTTTGGAACAAAAAGTATATCTGGGCGACAATGAATTTTGCATAAAACCAACCGGTGCCTACCCGGATGTAACCGATATTGAGCCTGTTGGTGTAAAAACCATTGAATTTTCTTCAGATAAAATGAAAGAGATCTATTTGGGAGAATTGTTTGCCACCCGTTCCGGAGACAAAGGCGGAAACGCAAACCTGGGAGTCTGGGGTAAAACAATAGAGACCTATTCTTTTTTAAAGAATTTTCTCACCGTTGAAAAACTCAAAGAACTCCTTCCCGACATGGAACCCTTTGAAATTGAAAGATATGATCTCCCCAATCTCTTTGCATTAAATTTTTATATAAAGGGAGTGCTGGGAGAAGGCGTCGCAGCGTCTGTCAGGAATGATCCCCAGGCAAAAACCCTGTGTGAATATTTAAGAGCCAAAAAGATTGAAGTTCCGGCGAGTATCGCCCCTTAATTGTTTTTATAGGGTAAATAAAAAAAGCAACTATCATAAAAAAAGAGAGGCATCCATAAATGAGTTCTGATTTAATTTTTACAAAAGATCATGAAATGGTTCGTAAATCCATACGGGATTTTGTTAACAAAGAGATTAATCCCAATGTGGATGAATGGGAAGAGAAAGGATTAACCCCCCTTAACGATCTGTTTAAAAAGATGGGGGACCTGGGTTTCTTAGGGATTCGCTATGATGAAAAAAATGGGGGAGAAGGCCTTGATTATTGGTATGAACTTGTTTTTCTTGAAGAAATCGCCCGGATACACTGCGGTGGAATTCCCATGGCCATTGCGGTCCAGTCCTGTATGGCAACCCCCTCCATTGAACAATTCGGATCTGATTATCTCAAGGAAACATATCTTAAAGGCGCCTTAAAAGGGGATCTGGTTGCCGCAATCGCCATAACAGAACCCGATGCAGGATCTGATGTTGCCGCATTGAAATCCTTTGCGACAAAACAAGGGGACCACTATCTATTAAATGGTTCTAAAACCTATATCACCAACGGGACCCAGGCTGATTTTTTAACCCTTCTTGCAAGAACAAGTGATGATCCGGGATATCATAGTTTCTCCCTGTTTGTCGTACCAACAGATATTAAAGGATTTGCTGTTAGTAAAAAACTGGACAAGATGGGGATGAGAAGCTCTGATACGGCGGAATTATATTTTGATAACATGAAAATACCCGCCGAAAATCTCATCGGCGTTGAAGGAGAAGGGTTTATTCATCAAATGATGCAATTCCAGCATGAAAGATTTGCCGTTCTGCCCTTAACCTATATCGGGATTGAAGAGATGATCAAGGAGACGGTTAAATACATAAAAGAAAGAATCGTTTTCGGAAAACCCCTTATTTCAAAGCAGGTATTGCGCCATAGAATTGCCCAGTGGCTGGCTGAAAATGAAGCCATAAAACACTTAAGCTATCATATTGTCCGCATGAAAATGAAGGGACAGGACGCCACAAAAGAGATTTCCATGGGAAAACTTCTGGCCGGAAACCTGGTGAATAAAGTAGCCGATGGTTGCCTCCAAATGCATGGCGGCATGGGGTTTATGAATGAGATGAGAATCTCAAGATCCTTCAGAGATTCAAGACTAACATCCATCGGCGGCGGGGCAAGTGAAGTAATGTGCGAAATAATCGCCAAAACCTCCGGGATTTAAACCAATAAGGATTAAAAAAATGGGCGACGACCTATACTTTACAAAAGATCACAACCAAGTTCGCAGGGCTGTCAGGGACTTTGTTAAAAAAGAAATAAATCCTTACGTTGATGAATGGGAAGAAAAAGGGATGATTCCCCTCCATGATCTTTTTAAAAAAATGGGGGACCTGGGGTTTTTAGGCATAAGGTATGATGAAAAATATGGGGGAATGGGACTTGATTACTGGTATGAATTGATATTTCTTGAAGAGATGGCCCACACCCCCTGCGGCGGGGTTCCCATGGCAGTTGCCGTTCAAACAAATATGGCCACCCCTGCTATTGCTGATTTCGGGTCGGAATATCTTAAACAAACATATCTTACCCCGGCCATTAAAGGGGATATGGTTGCTGCAATTGCAGTGACAGAACCCGATGCAGGTTCCGATGTTGCCGCCTTAAAATCATTTGCAAGAAAAGAAGGCGACCACTATATATTAAACGGTTCCAAAACCTATATTACAAACGGAATCCAGGCTGACTTTTTGACCCTTCTTGCAAGAACAAGTGATGAACCCGGATATAATAGCTTCAGCTTATTTGTCGTTCCCACTGATCTTGAAGGATTTGCTGTCAGTAAAAAACTGGACAAGCTGGGGATGCGAAGCTCTGATACGGCGGAACTGTTTTTTGATAATGTAAAAATTCCTGCCCAAAACCTCATCGGAGTAGAAGGAGAAGGATTTGTCCAGCAGATGATGCAATTTCAGCACGAAAGATTTGCTGCCATTCCAATAGGTTATATCGGGGTTGTTGATATCATAAATGAAACCATTGAATATCTAAAGGGACGAATCGTTTTTGGAAAACCCCTCATTGCAAAACAGGTATTGCGGCATCGGATTGCCGAGTGGCTTGCAGAAGCTGAAGCCCTAAAACAATTGACATACCATATCGTCCAAATGAAGATGGAAGGTCAGGATGTGACAAAACAGATTTCCATGGGGAAACTTCTGTCCGGCCAGTTGCTGGTTAAAGTTGCCGATGGTTGTCTGCAAATGTATGGGGGCATGGGGTTTATGAATGAAATGAGAGTTTCAAGATTTTTCAGGGATACCAAGCTGCTTGCCATTGGCGGCGGTGCAAATGAAGTGATGTGTGAAATTATATCCAAAACAGCAGGGTTATAATAGGATAAACTTGAGGAGGACGTATGATTTTTGAATTTGACGGAAAAAGGCCTACCATCGGCAAAGACAGCTATGTGAGTGAAACCGCCCAGGTAATCGGGGATGTGGTGATTGGTGACAATTGTTATGTGGGACACGGCGCCATTCTCCGGGGGGATTACGGCCGCATTGAAATCGACAACGGCACAGCCGTGGAAGAAGCCGTGGTGATCCATTCCCCGCCCACGGGTCTGTATCGCATCGGCAAAAGCGTGACCCTGGGACACGGGGCCATTCTCCATGGCAATGTGATCGGAGATTTTTCCGTCATTGGCATGGGAGCCATTCTGAGTATTTTTTCCGAAACAGGAGAATGGAGCATTGTGGGAGAAGGCTCCCTGGTCCGGGCCAATCAGAAGATTGCCGCCAGGATGGTGGCTGTGGGAAATCCTGCCAAGGAGATTCGGGATATCACCCCCGGAGATCAGGAAGTATGGAATTACGGTAAAAAAGTCTATGTGGACCTGGCCCTGAAATACTTAGACCAGGGCATGACCCTGATTCAATAAACCGGATCATAATAAGGGAAAATTGTTTTAGACCTCAAACCCGGACAGATCCTGTCCGGGTTTGAGGTCTAACTCTTAAAAACCCGCCATGGATGGCATAAGTGCCGGGGCCGCTGCCCAGCTCTCTTCATTTGACGGCATGGACAATTGGCAACTGCACAAAAACTTTGCTTCTCCACTAGCGGCCTTAAATCATCCAGAGGCAGGATATCGCTTGAATCTACAAGGGTCTTGGATATCAGAAGGACCCTCATTACCGGCATCCCGGCCCGTGCCAGTTCCGCCCCATAGGCATCTTTTCGAGGGAGTCTGACTTCTCAGGGAACATTTCCTTTAACTCGGATAATGTCTTGTTTTGCAGCGGCAGCCTTATTGCAACCAGGGCTTCTTCGACCGGAAAGAGAATCTTGAGAATTTTCGTAAGCGCCGGGGACTTCGGACTCCCCACAATCCCCTGGTCCAAGTGTCTGGCTAATTTTTCATATAATTTTATGCCTTCCATGGTTATACTCCTTAAGACATATTTTTTATTTTTTGAAACCACTTTCTCATGGTATGATAGATTGATTATATATCACAGGGCAAATCTCCACGGAAATCCTGAAGCACATGAAAAAAAAGAACAAATTTTTCATGTGCTTCAGGGTAAAAAACAATTTTATAGTGATATTGCCGTTAAAAACCCGCCATGGATGGCATCATTTATTTTTCCTGGCCGAACACAATCGCCAATGACGGAAAAGGGAATATCCAAATCACTGACCTGGCCTTCCAGGGTTTGGACCGGCGTTGAGCCCGAGGCCAGAATCACGGTGTCAAAGTTATCCTGGAACCTTTCCCCATCCCGTTCATAGGTCACCTGGCCCTCTTTAATGGACACCACCCTGGAGCTTGTGTTAATTTTAACCCCGTACCGATCCAGATTATTCATCAGTATCCATTTGGTGGATTTACCCACATCCTGGCCCGCCTTTTCAAGCATTTCAAATACTGTCACCCTAGAAGCGCCGTTAAACATATAGTGCTTTATCCTGTCCATTTCCAGAGCTTCGTAGGTGATCAGAAAGTGGAGCATTTCAGGAGAAAGTGTTCCTTTTTTGGCAACAAAATGGGCAGTTTCAAGGCCCACGGCTCCGCCGCCGATAACCGCCACCCGTTTGCCCAGGCAGGGATTGTCCTTTAACACTTCCCAGGACGTGCGCACACTTTTATCATTGGTTCCGTCAATGGGCGGGATAAGGGGAGCGGCCCCCTGGGCAATGATCAAATGGTCGGGGTTAATCTTTTTAATCAATGGGAGATCCACACAGGTATTCAAATGGATGGGGATCTCATGTTTTTCCACCATGACCCGGTAATACCGGATAAATTCCAGTAATTCGAGTTTATGGGGGGGGGCGGCCGCAATCCATATCTGGCCTCCAATCTCCCCGGTCTTTTCATATATTTCCACCCGGTGTCCTGCCTGTTTGGCGGTTATGGCCGCTTCAAGACCTGCAACCCCTGCGCCCACCACCATCACTTGTTTGGGACTGGCCGTTTTTTTTATGATCCGTTCTCCTTCAAACCCGGCCCTTGCATTGCCAATGCAGGAGACCGGCCTGCCATTGAACAATTCATCGGTGCACCCCTGGGAGCAGGCCACACAAGGCCTGATCTCTTCGGCCCTGCCCTCTTTCGCCTTGGCAGGCCAGAAGGGATCTGCGATGAGCACCCGGCCCAGATTCACCATGTCTGCCTGGCCATCCACAAGAATTTTTTCTGCCTGGGAAGGCGTGGTAATCCGATTAGA
>Ga0307929_1002086_pt1 | contig 13616 bp, 15 predicted proteins | sample AceLakmetage1330_FD_203160 | JGI IMG/M metagenome (GOLD analysis project Ga0307929, IMG submission 203160) | Saline water microbial communities from Ace Lake, Antarctica - #1330 | ecosystem: Environmental > Aquatic > Non-marine Saline and Alkaline > Saline | place: Antarctica: Ace Lake...
CTTGTACAGGTCTTCTGTCCCGGTTGGCCAGAATTTATTAAAGCTATTATCCTTCTTTGGCTCAAATTCCATATCTGAGAATCTTATCTCGTTAGTAGAACCTATGCCACCATTATCAAAATTGAATACCAATTCACCGCTTGCTTTACCCTTCTTAAAAGTAAATGGCGAGTATTCATCATAATATGGCGCGAAATGTAGGAAATCGACAATTCTAATAATGAAGTTATTTGTCATTGTTAACTTCTTAGTTGTCGGGTTATACTTTGTATCCCACTCCAGGTATTGCCCGTTTTTTCCGTTTACGAGTCCTTTCCCCTCAGAGGTAAGATAATCAACCCCTTTAAACCCTTTGGTAAGGTCAAGGGCCACTACTGCAGTTATATCCTCGATGGTTGTTATATAACCTCTGCTATCAACATAACTGTCGTCAAATATAAAGATACCTGATGTGATATTAAAAACAGGGTCTATATCCAGGAGTTGGCTTATATCCTTAACAGGGCTTAACAGGTATGAGAACAACCCCATTAACTTTGATTTGGCCCCCATCTTCTGCGCAGGCTTAGAATCTTTAAGCACGCCTTCCATCTGCCCAAAATTAACATCTCCGGAGCGATTCCTGTCTATGTAAAGAGCCAGAGAGATTAGTTTGATGTCGCCAATGTTGATACCCTTTAACAGGTTAGTATTATCGCGCTGACTGTAACTGCAGGTTATAGAAGGAACTTGAGCAAGATAAGGATGCGAAAAACCTTTTGGATTCTTAATTCGTAGGTTTGCTATATTGATTATCTTCTTATCAAGGTCCAGAGAGAGATTATCAATCTCGATATAGGATGGTAAAAGATTTGCGAGTACTTTGTCTATGCTCCTATTCAAAAGCGTCTGCCTGTTAAAGTAGATATAGCCTGCCGAGGCTAATATCACAATAAGTAAAACGGTCAGTACAATTTTTACAATTCGCATATCCTTTACTTTGTTATTTTGTATTTAATTAAGAAATGTTAACAAACAATATCATTTATTATATCATACGCGGCACGCGGATGTGAGATATATTTAAGGTGGCTACGCATGATATTTAATCGCCTCTTATTTGAGAGAAGATCCGCGATCTTCTGCCCACCTGATTCCATATCGTGTATCCTGATAGCAACTCCCGACTCCAGCAGATAGTCACTGTTACGCTGTTCTTGACCTGGGATAGGATCGATAATTGTCATCAGGGTCTTACTTGCCAGCACCTCTGATGTGGTCAGGCCTCCGGGCTTTGAAATGACAATATCAGAAGCAGCCATAAGTTCATGCATATTATCTACCATGCCCAAAACAGTTACTTTTATATTTTTCAAGCCTTTTCCTATGGAAATCATCTTATTGGCAAGAAGTTTATTCCGTCCGGCAAGAACGACTATCTGTAGCTTGTCTTTAACAGCCTTAAAAGAGCCCAAGAGGTGTGTATAGCCTTGTAGATTATACCTGCCGCTTATCATTAGTACCATCGGAGTTACTGTGCTAATCTTTAATTTTTTGCGTAGCTTATTCTTATTGTGACTCACCGCGAATTTTGGGTCAACAGGGATGCCTGTTAACATTATGTCTGAATCCTTGATCTTGTGCAGCTTCAGAACTCTTCTTTCTCCTTCGCTAGCTACATAATATTTTGCGACATGCTTATTTATCCACAATGAATGGACCGCAAAATCAGTTACTACGCAGTAAAAAGGTACATTAAAGAGCTTAAGCTGCTTTAAACTGCCTAGCGCGTTCCAGCCTAAAAAATGTGTGAATACAAGCGCATCGGGCTTGAACTCTTTGACATGTTTAAGTAGGCTCGCTATATGCATATTACCTACAAGATGGTGCAGATGTGTGGTTATGTTAGCCTTTTTAAATTTGTAGGATCGATCATAGAGATAACCCCATAGCTCCGGGATTCTTTTTACTATTTCAAGGTAACTGCCTTTATAAAGTTTTTTAAAATAGCCCGGAGCGTAATCGAGCATATCGACTGTCTCCGCTACAGCGATCTTCTTCTGATCGCAAACTTCCTTAAGCGCCTTTGCAGCCTGCATATGTCCCGCACCTGCTGAAGCGTAAAGCATTAATAATCTAGGCATTTTTTTCTTTTTCATATTATCACCTCCGTATACTATATTATATAAAAAAAACAGCGAATTTGAAAGTTAAATTCGCTGTTTTTGTAAAAGTTTCTTTCTTAGCTGCAGTAATCTAAGACATTCAAACCTACCTGCTCAAAAAGTTGTTTTAGCTTTATCATGGGAAGTCCGAGTATATTAAAGTACGAACCTCTTATACGGTCGTATATAAGAGATCCTACGCCTTCTATTGAAAACCCGCCTGCCTTGTCATGTGGCTTTAGCGCGTCAAACCATCTGTCTATATCTTTTTGCAATAACCTTTCCGCGTATAGGAGGCTTTTTTCATGTCCTGTCGCACTTTTACCTGTGGAGCAATCCAGCAGGCATAACCCCGTAACTACCGTGAGGCGTTTACCACCAAATTCCTTAAGAAGCCTCTTTGCCTCGCTCTTACCCTTGGGCTTTCCGATAAGGCGCTTATCAAGGACTACAAGCGTATCTGCTCCGATTACTATGCTTCTCTTATATTTTTCAGATCCCGCAAACGCTTTTCGCTTAGCGTTGGTAGTAACATTCCATTGGACAGAGCGATTCTGGTCATGAACTTCCTGAGTGTTGGTTGTGTAAACTTTATGCTTTATGCCGCATGAGGCAAGTATCATAGAGCGCCTCTTAGACGCTGATGCCAACACTACATCTCTTTTCATGAGGCAACCTTTAAATGTTTTTTTTCTATCCAACCATCTTCAATGCCAACTGCCGCGCCGGAATATTCTGATATATATAAAAACTTTATCTTTATCCATTCAACGCCCTCGACCATAGTAGCATCTCCTACAAATATTACCTGGTCCTTATCTCTAAGGTCTGTCATCCTTGATTTAGCAGGATTCACATAAACAGGGACATCCATCTCCATATAGAGGCCTCCACCGGTATCGTATCTTCCGTCAATTATCCCTCTCTTTTCTGTTGAACATAATTCTGTAAATTTTTCCTTGTGTTTTTTATCCGCGCTGTAAGTTTTAATACCATCAACCATACGCTGCCAGTTGCCGCCTCTGCTCGAACTCGAATAAGCAAGAGTACAACTTGTAAACAAAAATAACGCGATAAGTAAATTTAAGCGTAGTGAATATCTCATTTTTTTCTTGGTTTACGATAATAGAAGATGATTATATACGCTATTGTAAAGAGTGTGAAGTTCGCTATAGTAAAACCACGCAAGACCACCTCTTCAGTAATTAACCCATGAGGAAGCATCAGGAGAAGGCATGTCCATATTCCGATACCCCACCATAGACTGATATCCTCTGAGGACTTCCTCTTGATGACTCTTATTACCAGAGGTATATTCCAGAACGGTAGGATAATCCCCGCAATCAAAGATATTTTAGCTAATATGGTCATGGTCTCTTGTCCTAGAATACGCGCATCCATACGGTAGGGCATCTTTCTCAACCAGACCTTTTATCGGAACGCACGTAAAGACCTTATTGCTAACGGTCCTATGTTTACCGATACGATTCTGATATATGTCGCATGCGTATCTATTGTTTTCGATTTTTTTCAGGTGCTGACAGGGGTCATTAAGCGCTCCGCAACATAGGCCGCACTGTTTGCAACGCGCCTCGTACTCCGCTTCTTTTGTCGCGAGGTACGATCTATACTCTTGGGTTTCGATTAGAAGCTTTCCCAATGCAGAACATCTTTTAACGATCTGCTTTTGTGTTGAGAAGGATTTTGCTTTGGCCAGCCGATAGAAATAATACTTACAAGCTTACTCTCTGCCGGAGCGTTAAATATTCGTAGGACATCTTGCACGTAAGGTTTTTGATTTCCCGCTATCCAACACGCGCCAAGACCTAAATCCGCGGCTCGTAAGAGTATGTTCTCTGTGGCGGCACAACCATCCTCGATGAAATATTTTGTATCCGCGCATATTACAATAATTGCCGCTTGCGCGGACACAAGAAATTTTCCATTGGGCGCTATTGAGGCTATGTCACCAATTTTAGTCTTATCAGTAATAACTATAAACTCCCAGGGCTCAACAGCGCGTGCTGATGGAGCCATTCTACCTGAATCTACAAGCTTTTCCAGAAGCTCTTTTTCAACCGGCTCATCGGTATATTCTCTTACGCTTGCCCTTAACGCGATCGCTTTGAATGTCTCCATATCAAGAAGGCCTTTTTCTCTTATGCATGTCTTCGATTATATTTTTCAGGTCTCTGTCAGCGGATTTAGCAACCATAGTAAGAATAAAAATCAACACTGAAAGCTGCCAGCAATCCTCAGGCCCCATTACAAGGCCTGTATGTACATCTTCCTTTTTTTGAAGCCTGCCCTTATATTTATCTTCCGCTGTTTTTAAACTGCCTTCAAAAAGATCTAGAGATTGAACCTTATTATTATACCTGTACGATGGAAAGTGTATCCCCCTTACGAGAAAGAGGTTTGTTATAGTATCCTCCGTAGTCTCGAGATCTTTCTCAAACTCAAAGCCCTCAAAGTGAGGCAGGTTCTCAGGCATTATTATTGACGGCTTCTCAGCGTAAATCTTGCCCTCCCTAACGATTGTATCACCTATGTTAAGGGTGGATTCCGCAAGAAATATATAAGGCATCTCTGTTGTAGCAAATGTCAACAAAGGCTTCACGCGAGGCCTTATTATTTCTGTCTTCTTCAGCGCTTTTTCCCATCTATCCATTATATTCATGATATAAATCCCAGGTTAAATTAGGCTATATTTTACCTCAAATACGTGGTTTGTCAACTGAAAATATGCAGCACCGCGTTATGTGCAACTCTAACTTTACATTTTGAGTATTGCACTTTTTGTAAAGTTAGGCAGTGTCTAAGAGATTAAAATACTCCATCAAGAGGCGTATCGCACTTTGCGCATCTATTACTATTTAAGCCGGTAATCTTAACATTAGGATATTCTCGCTTAATAAGTAAATGGCCGCATTGGCAGCATACGGTAGGTGATTCCTGAGTAATGTTGCCGATATAAATGTAACGAAGGCCGGCATCCTTGCCAATATGACTTGCTCCATAAAGTGTCTCTATTGGGGTGGGCTTGCTATCTGTATACATGTAGTCGGGGCGAAACCTGCTTATATGCCATGGTATGTCAATACCTGTTTTCGCTATGAAGCCCGCTATACACTTTAGCTCATCTACGGAATCGTTAACCCCGGGAATAATCAATGTTGTCACCTCAACCCATATATTAAGCTTCTTCATGTATCTGATTGAATCAAGGACAGGCTCAAGGCGTGCCTTACATCTTTTCTTATAGAAATCATCGCTAAACGATTTAAGGTCAATATTCGCGGCATCAAGATAGGGACCAATACTATTAATAGCCTCCTTGCCCATATAACCGTTTGTGACAAATACATTATAGAGGCCTCGCTCTTTGGCAGCGCGCACTACGTCATAAGCATATTCAAAAAAGATTGTAGGTTCTGTATATGTGTATGCTATTGATTGGGCCCCTGAAGCAATAGCCCTTTTTGCGATTTTCTCCGGCAAGGTTATCTCAAATGGCATATCCTTAGAACTTTTTACCTGTGACATCTGCCAATTCTGGCAAAAATCGCATCTAAAATTACATCCTGCTGTAGCAATGGAATAGGCATTGCTCCCGGGAAAAAAATGGTACAGAGGTTTCTTTTCAATGGGATCAATCTGAGAAGCAACAACTCTCGCGTATGTATCTGTAAAGAGAGCTCCGTCAATGTTCTTCCTGAGATTGCATTTGCCATAATCACCAACGAGTATCGTGCAGTTATGGCTACATAAAAAACACTCTACTGAAGAGTTTTTTGCTGTCTTGTACAGCTTTGCTCTATGCTTCATATATTATCTCTGCCTGTCGTAGATAGCACAGGCTGACTTGATACACATAGCTTGGATATAACACACTTATCGCATAAAGGATTTCTTGCTCTACAAATTCTCCTACCATGATTTACCAGAATATAATTAAAGTCCAACCAGTAACGAAAAGGAACCACCCTTAAAAGATCTTGCTCTACCCTGACAGGATCACTACTTTTTGTCAAGCCAAAACGAGCGCTGAGTCTCTTAACATGGGTATCGACCGCTATGCCCTCCCGCTTCTTAAACGCGACAGTGAGAATTATATTGGCAGTCTTGCGCCCTACCCCGTCAAGCAAAAGCAGCTCTTTCATTGAGCTTGGAACTCTGTTGTTAAAGCAGGTTACTATCTTTTTTGACGCGGCTATTATATTCTTAGCCTTAGCCCTGTAGAATCCTGTTGAATATATATCTTTTTCGAGAATTGAAGGGCTTGCCGCGGCAAGCCCTTTAGCGTTTCTATATTTCTTAAAAAGGCGTGACGCGACTCTATTTGCTATGATATCTGTACACTGCGCAGAAAGTATAGTCGTGATTAAAAATTCAAAACTGGTATTAAATGATAAGGATATCTTGCTAGCAGGGTTGGCTTTTCTAAGAGCCTTGATAATAAGAACTGCTCTTTCTTTTTTTCTATTACCCATAATCTCTATAAAAAAACCTTTTGATTACTTTGAATTTAACCGGAAGGCATTTTGTATGCTCTATCTTTTGCTTTTAAGTGTCTTTGTAAGCTTATCTATCTCATCCTCGAGAGCAAAGACCTTTCTTTTCGACTCTACGACTTTTAGCCAATTAGATAATCTCTGTGGATTCGCTTTATCCTTCTTCATCTCGTGCTCTATTTTTTTTATAATAGTTTTTCTACGTGCGTCTTTGCTTTTCATTTTTTATTACCTCCAAGTAAGCATTATTGCATAAAATATTAATCTATTCAAATAGAATTTTAAAATAGCATCTTAAGGCCTAGAGCCATAAGCAGGCCAGCAAATATTCTTTTTAAACACGGTCCCGGAATAGGGCTCGCGAATTTCGCACCCAGTAATCCGCCAATAAAGAAACCTGCACAAATAAATAAAACAGCTTTCATGTTTACGTTACCATCGCGATAATATCTCATTGCCGCTAAGAGTCCTATTGGGGGAACCATCAAGGCAAGTGTAGTACCTTGTGCCAGATGCTGTGTGAAACCACCAACTATCACAAGCGCCGGTATAATTATTACAGCACCACCAATTCCAAACAATCCACTGCATATACCCGCCAAAAAACCTAATGCTACATAAAAAATTATTGTTGTCATAACATCTCCATTATTTTATTTTAAAAAAAGAGCCTGTCTTTTAAAGAACAAGCTCTTTTTAAGAACGAGTATTACCATATCTTCCTTAGCAGTCTATCAAAATACCACAAAATAGAATAAAATTTTTACAGGACTCTCTCTTTATGAAGCGATATCATATGCTTTTCTGTTTGAGGCAATACGTTTAAAAATTACCCTGTGACCGCCGCATTTGCCGCACCATTCCGGTGGCCTTTTCTCAATGGTATTTTTGCAAATCTGACATTCATATCTCATGAGATTAATCCCTCCTATTGAATATAACACATAAAGAGGGGGATTATTCCCTGTTTTATTGAAAAGTATAAACTTTGCGCACCCTATTTATGACATTCCATTTGCACTTGAGGCCCTTAAAAAATTTTACCAGATCGCCTTTTTTTATCTTTATCTTCTCACCTGTCTCTGTCTTTATAATGGCCCTGCCATCAAAAAGATAACACCATTCTTCCTGATCATATTGCCAGTCGAACTCGGACTCTTCACATTCCCAGGGATTCCACGAACTTATATTCAGCTTAAGAAGTTCTTCTTCACTTGGCTGAGTAACCTTAACAGTATTCATTAGCAGCTCCTATCTTTTTAGGCCTATATCCGCTACATCTATCTTGCCGCAATATAAGGGTCCGTCATTTTTGTAGAAACCTTTTTTAGCAAATCCAAACGTAACGGTCTGATCCGCTATTACGGCAGCAGAGTTTGCGAAACCTGTTGTAGCGTCAAGCCCGGAAGGGACATCAACAGAGATAATCCGCGCTCTTTGACAATTTAAAAATTCTATTATATCGTGACATAAGCGGCTGGGCCTACCCTTAAACCCTATACCGAATATACTATCAAGGATGATATTCGCGTTGAATGTTTTTTTCAAGCGTCTGAAACCATCCGCTGTGTTAATCTCATATATTGTGACACCTTGATGTTTAAGTGCCTGAGCGTTTGAAGCGGGAGCGTCTGTCAAGAGGTTGAGCTCGCATAATAGATAAATCTTTACACGTATTCCCTCACTCAATAAGTATCGCGCGCAGACAAGCCCATCACCACCATTATTACCTTTGCCGCAAAACAGAGCAACCCTTAGCTCTCTTTTTTTATAATTCAACCTTTGCGCGGTTTTTATGACTTCCTCCGCAACCCCCCTACCTGCACGTTCCATAAGGATAATTGATGGGATACCTATTCTGTCTATATTCAGCTTATCTATTCTTTTCATCTGAGCTGAAGTAACATATTTTTCCATTAATGATATCCTCTAAAACACAAATTATTGTCTCTTATTCTTCATTGACACTACAATACCTTTACCTGGAATCATTGTATAGATATCGCCAAAAACCTCTACCTTTATATGCCTTTTATTCTTTAATGCTTTAAGGCTGATAGATATATGCTTATGAGTTATCTTGACGCTAATGAGTTCTCCCCGCCAATTTAAACAAAACTCAAGATTGTGCCAATATTCGGGTAGCTGGGGACTAAAACTTAAATACCCACTTTTGATACACATACCACCAAAGCCATTGATCACCACCTGCCAGGAACCGCCTAATGAAGCGGCATGGATACCTTCTGAGACATTGGACTGATTCATCTTAAGATCCGCGCCAAGAGAATGGAGAAAATGTTGATACGCCTTTATTGAGTTACCTGTTCTTTGATTAATAATCGCGTTTATAGAAGTACTCAAAGAAGACTTATGCACTGTTCTCTTTTCGTAATACTCATGCGTAGATTTTAATGTTTCGTAATCAAATCTTTCAGGAAGAAGATAGAGTAGCATACAGGAATCAAGCTGTTTGACAAGCTGGGTCTGAGTAACCTTTGAAAGAGGCACCTCAGGCGGAAATTCAGGCATGGAATGCTTGTCATAGGCCATTATTGCTATATCTTTCTTTTTGAAATATCCATCAAATTCCTCTATAACCTTGTCCTTCTTTCTCACAGGTATGTACAACTTATCAGAGATATTTGCCCATTTTTTATACTCATTTGCCTTTAAACTCATTTTTGCTGATAGGGCCTTGAATCTAACGGGATATTTTTTCATAAAAGCAGAACATGTCTCTACCGCGATCTTAAGGTTCCATTGCGCTAGGCCATTTGTATACGCGTTGTTATTTACATTTGGATGGAACTCATCAGGCCCCATAACACCATCTATCTCAAACCTATTATTCTTTTTATTCTTTTTTACCCTGCTGGCCCAAAAACGAGCAGTCTCAAAGAGCATCTCCGCGCCATATCTGCTCATAAATTTTTTATCACCTGTAGCGATATAATAATGCCACAGACCAAAGGCTATGTCAGCGACTATATGATGTTCATAATCCTGTGTACTAATCGCTATAATGCTTCCATCAAAATCCTTGTGCCATTGCGGAGTCTCATCTTCACCTGTATCAGCGGATTCCCATGGAAAAAGCACGCCTTTATACCCTTTCTTTTTGGCAATATCTCGGGCAGCGTGAAGCCTGTTATATCTATAGATTAAAAGGTTTTTCGCGATTGCAGGAAAAGCGTATATGTAAAATGGCAATAGGAATATCTCTGTATCCCAAAATACGTGGCCTCTGTACCCTTCGCCGGTCAGGGCCCTGGCCCCAATACTTACATCGTTATCATAGGTATTACCGGCAATAAGCATATGATATATATTAAACCTAAGTGTCTTCTGCGCGTCAGTATCACCGGAAATCTTTATATCAGAAAATTGCCATAATTTGGAGAAGGTCTTTATCTGACGCTTGAGCAATCTATCAAACCCAAACCTCCTATACTTTTTTATAGATTTTATGGTCCTATCTCTTAATAAACGCCGGCTTAGATGACGCGATGTTCGACCGTAAAATAACTTTGTAAGAGTTAAGACCTCGCCTCTTTTGAGGCGTATATCAAAGGATTGATCCGGCGCGGAATATTCCTTGTCGCTGTGTGAAACAGTCAGATGGGTTACGCATGCAAGCAAGATAGATGTCTCCTGTGTCTTCGCGCATACATAATTTATTGATTTTTCGCTCCTTACCTCGTTGACTTGAAAATGCTTTTTTCTGCCCTCTGTAAGAACACCCTTGTTGCGAACAGATGTGTTTATATTGTCCTGAATAGTTAGTATGATTGGCGCGTCAAGCGGCGTTACCCATATTCTCATAGCGCCTAACTGCCTATGATCACTTGATATAAAACGAAGTGACTTATAATCAAATCTCTCTTTTCTACTATTGGCAAGTATTGTATGACGGAAAAGCAGTCCATTTTTTATATCAAGGATACGATTATGCTTATGCAGATACATCCCCTTGATATCTATCTTCTCGCCTTCAGCAATCACACGAAGATCAACAGGATTAGGCGCGTTTACAATCTCTGAAACCTGCGAAATAGACTTATCATAGACACCGGCAATATAGGTGCCCGGGGCACAATCATAAGGGATCTCTTCTAGGATACCCCTTGATCCGATATAACCGTTTCCAAGAGTAAAAAGGCTTTCATACTCCTGCATCTTAGAGGCATCAAAGCCATTCTCATGCACAAGCCATTCTTCTGGTGAAAGTATGTTTTTAAAAAATCGTTTCATCTCTTATCAGGAAATCGTTATTATAGAGTTTCATGTTAGTAAGGTTCCTTGCATGCTGATTATACTAGCAAGAAAATAAGGATTGCAGGCGAGCAAGGTCTATTTCGCCTAAGTCTTTTACAATAATATCCGCTTTTTTAAATAGATCGGGCCTATCAGTCCTGTCAATACCAACACAATGCATATTAGCGCGCTTTGCGCCTTCCACGCCTAATGTCGCGTCTTCAAAAACTACAGACTCTGTAGGTAGGATGCCTAGCTTTTCAGCTGCCATAAGGAATACCTGAGGATCAGGCTTACCCTTAGTAACATCACTACCGCTAATTCTTACCTCAAACTTATCTGTCAAACCTACCTTGTCCAAAATAAAGGGTAGATTTTTACTTGATGATACAACAGCTGTATGGATACCAGCAGCAATAATATTCTTAATGAGCAAGACCGTTGTATCATATACTTTAACACCATCTTCATTCAGGTATTGCATATAATAACTTTGCTTCTTCTCGCTTGCCTCTGTTATCTTTTCATCGGAAAAATCAGTAAGTATAGCCCGGCAACCATCTATGCGTGGTATACCATCGACTTTTTGCTTGTAATCATTAAAATCGAACTTCTTGCCATAATCATTAAACATCCTCTCCCATGCCTTAAAATGGAGAGGCACTGTATCAACAATTACTCCATCTAGATCGAATATAGCGGCTTTAAATTCCATAAAAAAATTATAACAGCTAGAGAAGTTCAATGCAAGTATTAATGTTGTTTTTAGAATAAAAGTAATGAAGCAGCTTTCCTCACAACTTGGAAACTGCTTCATTACTTTTCATCACTTTGATTATTTCTTATTAGTCTCTATCAGTTCTTCAAGGTGAGTAATGCGCTGATCAATATATGGATGGGATCTTAAAATATATGGCACTGACGTGCCTTTCTTCTTCTGAGTCTTTAGTTCCTCAAGCGCCTGTATCATACCGTGAGGATTAAATCCCGCGCTGCTTGTATATTTTACAGAAATCTCGTCTGCTTGGTATTCATCCTTTCTGCTGTAGCCAAGCGCGACAAGATTATAAGCGGTCGTCCCAGCGTATGCTACATAGCCTGCTGTTTTTCTCTTATCATCACCTGCATTCTTTGAGTATGCTATAAGCGCTACAGTTGATAAAAGCTGATATCCAAGGCTTGCCTGCATCTTTTTCACTATATGGCGAGCCGCTACGTGGCCTATCTCATGCGCCATGACAGCCGCGAGCTCATCATCATCGAGCTTATCATACAGCCCCTTATATATGTAAACATGCCCGCCTGGTATCGTAAAAGCATTAAGCTCATCATCATCAATTATATAAAACTTATACTCAATATCCTGGCGATCTGAAACAGCGGCTATTCTATTGCCTATCTCATTAAGCCTGTCAATATCTTTACCACTCTCAACAAACTTATGTTTTTCAGATATCTGCGAGGCGGCACTTTTGCCGATCATGGTTTCTGTCGCGGAATTTATAAATATTATTTCTTTCTTGCCGGTAGCAGGGTTGTAGGTTGTAGCGCAACCGGGAAGCATAATTACAAGGATTAGGAAGGATAGAAATTTTAACAGTAATAATTTTTTAATTTTTTTAATTTGGATTTTGAAACTCCTCCTAAAATCTCCTCAATGCCTTAATGCCTGAAGGAGCTTTTATCCTTACTTTTGAAGCATCGGGGTTAGCAAGTTCTACTAAGGCAACACCGTAAACCTTATTATCCTTCCCTATTCTTAAGGCAGAGTTTGCCGCGCCTTCAGGCTCACAGGCAATAGCAACAACATTTGTACCATCATATGCCCTTAAGCCGATGTCAATAAAAAATTTAAAGCATTTCTCTATACGCCATTGGGTATTTCCTGGAGAATAGTCAAAACCAGCAATATAAAGATAATCATTATCAGAGGTTATGGAGTATGCTCCATCCCCAAAAGAATCGCTATTTGTTTGCACCCATCTTAAGGCTCCTGTAGATTTGAAACGTTTCTCTATACGCCATTTTGGCGATAACGCTGGAGAATAGTCAGCACCAGCAATATAAAGATAATCATTGTCAGAGGTTATGGAGTATGCCGCTTCATAGGTAGCAGTAGAAGAAGGATTGCTTGTTTGCACCCATATTAAGGCTCCTGTAGATTTGAAGCGTTTCTCTATACACCATTGCCAATCTCCTGGAACCCGGTTATAACCGGCAATATAAAGATAGTCATTGTCAGAGGTTATGGAGTATGGCCAATCGTTTCCTGGAATACTAGAAGAGTAGTTGTTTGCTTGTGCCCATATTAAGGCTCCTGTAGATTTAAAGCGTTTCTCTATGTACCATTGTTCATCTCCTGGAACCCGGTTATAACCGGCAATATAAAGATAATCATTGTCAGAGGTTATGGAGTATGCAGTCCACATAAAACCAGAAGCAGGATTGTTTGTTTGCACCCATATTAAGGCTCCTGTAGATTTGAAGCGTTTCTCTATGTGCCAATGAAAAGAAGGTGTTAAACTATACCCGGAAATATAAAGATAATCATTGTCAGAGGTTATGGAGTATGCTACAACCCCAAAAGAACCGCTATTTGTTTGTGCCCATATTAAGGCTCCTGTGGATTTAAAGCGTTTCTCTACGCGACATTGGTTATTTCCTGGAGAATAGTCATCACCAGCGATATAAAGATAGTCAT
>Ga0307929_1002087_pt1 | contig 13616 bp, 8 predicted proteins | sample AceLakmetage1330_FD_203160 | JGI IMG/M metagenome (GOLD analysis project Ga0307929, IMG submission 203160) | Saline water microbial communities from Ace Lake, Antarctica - #1330 | ecosystem: Environmental > Aquatic > Non-marine Saline and Alkaline > Saline | place: Antarctica: Ace Lake...
TACAAATGAAAAAAATTAGCATTATAATACTGTTTTTGATAAGTCCTGCAATTCTCCTCTCTCAAAAAGCTGAAAACAGCCAGGTTAAAAGCATGGTCGAAAAGTTCAGGAAAGATGAAAAAGGCCCCTACAAAGACATCCGCTGGTTTTGCAATGATGGCACTACCCTGCCACCAAAGGAGAGATGCCCGGAACCCGGTGTACAGCGCGCGCGTTATAAGGACGAAGTAATTTTACTTGGGCAGACCAAGCATATTTTTCTTGGTCAAATTTTGGCAACAACCGAATATGCAGCATTTTGGGATGAAGATAATTACAACTCTCGCCTCAAGCAATACCAGTTTCAAAACTATCTTTTCAGAACAGATGATGGCTGGATACTGCGTAAAGCACAATTTTACCGTGGAGCCTTTCAGGCCGAAGACGAGGAAGCCTGGGGTCTTGAATTTTATAACTGGCTCTTGACAGATGACACAAGGATCAGCGATAAATTTTACCTTATCCGCGAATCAGCAAAGGATATCCCGCATCAGGGCGATGACAACAAAACTCAACTGATCCGCTCCTTGTCCAAAGAAATTTCCGACAGCGTTCCTTCATTTTTAAATATCCGTATCAAAATACATGGCCAGCCCGAAGTACGTGACATCCAAACAGTAAAAAAATATAGGGAGGTCAACCTATCCAAACTAAACGCAGCCCGGTTGAAACAGATGGACGAGTTAATTAGTAATATGGAAATCGTTTATCAATTCAGGCCTTGATCGACAACTACAGCACATATCCCGCAAAAGAAAAAATCATCGAATTGAGCAAGGTGATTTATTCCATCCGCAAAAACATTCTTGAAGTAAAGAGTAGCCCCGGCAGGCTAGCTTTAATTGACATTTCGATAAAATTGGAAGATATACTTTTCAGGGATATCGTTGCATGGAAAAACCGTAGCCTGGATGATCTACTGACAAAAACCTATTATCTTGGCATGGCCTCCGCGGGTTGTGGCTATATCGAGATATGGGAATGGGGAAAAATAAGCTCAGAGCTTGAACCTCCAAAAAATACTTCCATTACTCTTGAAGATTTCAACACACGCTTAGAAATATCCCGGCGAATGGTTGAATGGAGTGCTGGAATGTCGCGGGGAGTTTACAGAGATGTGAATGAATTGTACGCAGGATTTGAACCACTGGCCTATGGTTTTAACGACGACAGAATCAGGGCTTCGCTGTTGCTGTACCTGGGAAACTGTGTGAGCGAAATGGGGGAGTTTATCTCCAAAGAAGCCAAACTTTCAAACAAGGTTATGGATATTTCGGGGCAAAGCCACATCAGGGGCATCAATCCCGGTTACGCCATGGGTGAGCTTGTGGTGATAAATGAAGTAACTGGCGATACGCAGATTTTTGGCGACAAAATATATGTGTTCGACCATCCTCCCGCCGACCTGAAACCGGTGGCAGGAATCGCAACAGTAACCGAAGGAAATATGGTTTCGCATGTTCAATTGCTCGCACGCAACCTGGGCATTCCCAATGCTGTTGTTTCTGCCGGAAATCTTGAAAATCTTAAAAAATACAATGGACTTACGGTTTTCTATGCTGTTTCAAATAAGGGGACTGTAATTATGAAACCCGCTGAACAAACGACGGAACAAGAGAAAAAGCTGTTCAAAACAAAAAAACGTAACGAACAAAAAATCACCGTTCCTGTAAATAAGATAAACCTAAAACAAACCAAGGTTTTAAATCTCCGCGATGTTAATGCATCGCAATCGGGCATACAGTGTGGCCCCAAAGCTGCCAACCTCGGGCAATTAAAGCTGATGTTCCCCGACCATGTGGTAGAAGGCTTCGTTATTCCCTTTGGTATTTTCAAACAGCACATGGATCAACCCATCCCCGGAAAGACAATTTCATATTGGGAATTTCTCAACGCCATTTTTGAGCATACTGTTAAGATGCGGGCAGAAGGCAAAACCGAGGGCGAGATTGATGCCCACACACTGAAAGAATTGGAGCTACTGAGAAATGACATCAAATTGATGCCACTCATGCCCGAATTTATTACAGATATTGAGAATTCTTTTATCAATATTTTAGATGGGAGCTTGGGGGAAATCCCGGTTTTCCTGCGTAGCGACACCAATATGGAAGACCTGAAATACTTCACCGGTGCCGGACTAAACCTTACCATTTTTAATGTACTTGAAAGCGGAAAAATCCTTCAGGGCATAAAAGATGTTTGGGCTTCACCCTATTCGGAAAGGAGCTACAAATGGCGGCAGAGCTATTTGCTAAATCCCGAAAACGTTTATCCTTCCATCCTTGTGATACCAAGCGTTGATGTTGATTATTCCGGGGTTGTAATTACAAAAGGAATTTTAAACGACAACAATAGCGATTTAACCATTGCCTTCAGCCGTGGCGCCGGAGGTGCAGTTGACGGACAGTCGGCAGAGAGCTACCTGCTGCAATCCGACGCAAAGGATGTTCTTCAATCGCCATCACGCGAACCTGCGTACAACACACTTCCCGTAAAAGGTGGAACGGAGAGAAATTATACCACTTTTCAAACCCCAATCTTGAGTAATAAAAATCTCCTTCAGATCAGGGAAGTAGCTACGCAAATCAAGACAGGAATGGCAAATAATCCAAATACCAAAAGTAGCGGCCCGCACGATGTTGAATTGGGTTTTAAGGATGATAAAGTCTGGTTGTTCCAAATCCGACCCTTTGTGGAAAATAAAAACGCCACCCGTTCCGAATACCTGAAATCGATTACACCGGTTTTGCCGATTGGTAAAACAATTAAACTTAGTACCTCATTATAAAATCATGAAAACACTAAAACTTATTGTTATAGGCATTTTGCTGCTTTCCCTGCAGGGCGAAACAATGGCATATCCCTACGATGGATATTCCCTTACCGGCATCCGCCGCTTGCTGCGGCTGCAACTTATTATGGAGGGAATAATTAAGGAATCACTCCCTGTTTTGGGAGCACAAAAAAGTATTTCCGAAATATATTTGAACTTACAAAACGAAAAAGGCGACAGCCTCGAAATTTTTCCGGTAGCCGACCCGGCTTTGCAAAAATCCATCTCTGCCCTTTTTCCAAACATGGACGAAAGTTATTCCTTATGCCTGCTGGACATCACGCCGGGCAAAGCTCTGAGATATGCCAGCCGGCAAGACAAGCGCTCTTTTATGCCGGGCAGCGTGGCCAAGCTTGCCGTTATTGCCGGCTTATTTAATGAATTGGAAAAACTATATCCGTATTCGTTTAAAAAACGACAGGAATTGATGAAAAACAGAATGGTCCGCGCCGGCAAATGGGCAAACTACGATGAGCATACGGCTCCATTCTTCAATGTTGAAACCTATAAATACACCAAGAAAGTGGTCAACGAAAACGACACGTGTTCATTATACGAATGGGCCGACCACATGATGTCGGCAAGTAATAATGGTGCGGCAAGTATAGTTTGGAAAGAGGCCATGCTGATGCACGCCTTTGGGCCTGGATATCCACCTACGGCAGAACAAGAGGCTGCATTTTTTAAAAATACTTCTAAACCCGAAGTGATGAAAATAGCAATGCAAGTGGTAGATGAACCCTTGCGCGACATGGGCATCACCAAAGAAGAATTTAAACTGGGAAGCATGTTTACCCGAGATTCCAAAGCCATGGTTCCGGGCGAAGGTGGCACCATAGCCAGCCCTTTTGGCATGATGAAATTCCTGGTGGCCATGGAAAGGGGACTTATTGTTGACCAGCAGTCGAGCCTCGAAATAAAACGCCTGATGTATTCAACCGATCGCAGGATAAGGTACGCTGCTTCGACATCCCTGACCAATGCAGCCGTTTATTTTAAATCGGGAAGTTTGTACCGCTGCAAGCCTGAAGAAGGATTTGAATGCAAAAAGTACATGGGCAATATCGACAATTACATGAACTCGGTGGTGGTGGTGGAGCAAGCCGATGGTACGATTTATATGGTTACCCTGATGTCGAATGTATTGAGAAAAAATTCAGCCAACGACCATTTTGAAATAGCCTCGCAAATTGATAAGATTGTGAGGAAATAACTATTAATCATTTTCTCAAGGCTACAATTGTTTGAACTACAAAAGTTTTGACCTTCGGATTATTGTCACCTTCATATTTCTGAACAAGCGACAAATATTTTTTGTTTCCGGTTTGTGAGATCAGGTAAAGCACCGCCAATTTTATTTTCACATCCTTACCGGCAAGCAACATCGAAAGACACTCGAACTCATCGGGTATTTTCAGATTTAGGTTTTTTATTGAAATTTCTGAGATATTATCTAACAGGGCAGTTTCAACAATGGGAATCAGAACCCGCTTTAAGTTTGTTTCCAGGAGGTTGTCAAGAAATTCAACGGCATTGATACGCATATCCGGTGTTTTGCTCTGCAAACCCTGATAGATGGAGAGGATGTCGTCAGGCGGATACTTAAGGCCAAGTAAGCGGAAAATACGTTCGAGGTTACCATCCAGCCGGCGCTCCAGCAATTCCACAAGACTCCTCCGGGCTTCCGCTTGTTTTTTGGCATGTTGCTCTTCGACGTGTTTTTTATTCGGATCAATGGCAGTGATTTGCGCATACAACGCCACCAGCGTTTCCATGTAAAGGTGCGCCTCATCCAAAATTCGTTTGATGACAAGTTTATTGTGAAACCTAAGCTGTGGGTGACTTGCTTTCATGGTATTCAACGAACGCAGAGCTCCCATCTTTAGGTTGATATCGTTGTGATCGAGGATGGAAAACAGCAACTCCACTGACGGTTGGATTCCTATCTTTTCGACTATCGAAGGAATATGTTGCAGCAATTCAACGCGCCATTTTTCATCCTTCAACAGTTCCATAAAGCTGTCAACAATGGCGGGGCCATAATTCAACAAGGCCACTTTCGCGGATTCCCTAAAATGCTCCTGGGGTAAAAACTCGGCTATTTTATGGATGAAAGCAGATTCCATCGTATAACCTGCAGCCTGGATGGCCTGGTTTTTAAGCTCGGTGTTTTCATCCTTCATCAAATCATCAATAAAGGAATAATACATTGTTAATTTCGACTGGCCAATTGCCTGAAGAATGATAAGCTTTCTGAATTTTATTTCCCGTGGATCTTTTAATCCGTTGATGCTAGATATTTTTTTCCCAACACGGATCTCCAACTCAAATTTCTCCTTTAAGTCCGGGTTGTTCCGCGTTTCGATGGCAAGACTAACCAGGGCAGCTCCTCTTACTTTGTAGTCTTTATCAGCCAGGTATTTTTCAAATAATTTAAGCTTGTCCTCCGGCGAATGTGCTATCAGGTAATCAAAAGCCGCCGTTTTAACCTGCTGATCAGGATCGTTTACCAGGGGAAGTACTTTGTCGATTATTTCCTGATTTCTAAAAATACACAGGCATTGCAGTGCTTCTGCCCGCACGGCTGATGAAGGATGGGTTATGAGCCCGCTAACGCCATCGAACAATCTGGCATCCGGCATTTCTTTAATTTTTCGAAGAATGTAAATCATTTGTTTTTCGGTACCATTCTTTAAAACCTTCTGTAATCCGCTCAATACTGATTCGCTCGATAAATCAATCTTACCTTTTTTCTCATACATGCCTTTATGTTGCTCTACTTTCAGCTTAAAGGAGCGAATATATTCGCCCCTGATTTTGCGGGCAAAATAAATCCATAGAAAGAAAAAGACCAAAATCATCAGGCTTATAAAGCGGGTTGACAGGTCGAGCCCGGTAACTAAAAAAATCAGGATCAGGCCGCTTATTCCAGTTGCAGCACTATCCACAAAAACATCGATAAAACTTTTGGTTTGATTTTTAATTTCCAATGGGATGGGTAATGCCATTAATTCAACTGCCGATTTATTTACCGATTGTTTGAGGCTACCATCGATGAGTTTTAAAAAAATTACAGCCCAAAGTTCGGGAAAAACCAATACGAGCAATGCCCCCAACATGATGCCCAATGGAAGGATAAACAGCGAAGTACCCACCCCAAATACGCCCACAACCCTGCGGGTAAGAAAAAGTTGGATACCAAGCGAAATCAGGTTGAAGCTTGAAAACCAAAACCCAAAAAATGCAGTCAGATCATCCGAATCAGGAATCTTGAGGGATGCAATAGCACTAAACTGATAATCGACAAGCTTAGCAACAATCACACTTATCCCAATAATAACGGCCAGGTAAGTGAGGTGCTTCGATTTTCTGATCAGGGCAAGCGGATTTGCATCGAAGCCTTTGATTCTTTTTTTTCGCTGGAATTTTGATTGGCTTGGCAACACCTCCTTTTTCCAAATTGTTTGGGTAATCGGAATGCAAAAAACCAGCAAGGATGCCGCAACAAAAGGCAGGTTTTCGCTGCTTATCAATTCAGCAATTAAGGATGTAAGGTAGCCACCAAATATTCCCCCGGCAATGGCTCCGGCACCAATAAAACCAAACAGGCGTTTGGCTTCGCGGGGGTTAAATACAATATTTGCCAATATCCAGAATTGCGAAGCCGTGAGTACCGCAAAAATTGCCACCCATATATAAAACGAATACAACACCCAACCTTCCATAAAATTCAACCTGAGCAAAACCCCAAACAAAATGAGGGTGGCCACAGATAAGATCATGGTGCGAACAATAATTGTGTTGAGGGGTATCCGCGACAATATCCGGGAATAGAATAAAGAAACCAGGCCGGCAAAAATAGCTACAAGCACAAAGGCATTTGGCAGGCTTTCGGCACCAAGTTTTGCAAGAAAAAGTCCATTAACTGCGGGCTTTACAATAAGCAGCGTGGAAATAATTAGGAAGATATTCAATTGCATTAAAATCGCCCTGCGATATTCCCCTTCCCGAATATCAAAGACATCCCTTAGTAAATGGAGATATTTTTTTCTGATGGTTTCCAATGGTAGGTACAATTAAAAACTTGGGAGTTTTACCAAGACAAATTAAAAATTAATGATCACAAGCCGGATAATCTATAACTAAACTGGGGCTTTTCAAATTCCAAAACTTAACATTCAAAACAACAACAAATTTATCCTTTTACCACTAAGAATGTTAATGCCCAAGCACCTTTTCAATTTCACGCACAAGATCCCGGCATATTTTTTCACCATCCGCATCTTCAATGAGTGCAACAAGGATGTAACGCCTTTCGGGTCCCCAAACAAGCACCGAGTCGGTATGGAAGTTTTTCCAGGTTCCCGACTTCCTGAAAATTTTTGCCTTTGGTGCTACCTGCTCAAGTGTGTTTACAAACTTATGATGCAGTTTGGGGTCAATCATCAGGTCAAGCATAATTTTGGAGCGATCGAAACTTACAAGCTTTCCATAAGTGAGCATGTAATAATACCGGCAAACCTGCGATACGGTAGCTGCATGACTGAGTCCTTTTAAGGGTTCGGGGTGTCTTGCTCCTGTTTTGGCATAACGTTTTCCAACCCAAATACCCCCACCATAATCCTCATCGTATAAATCATATTTTGGATCGGTCAGCACCGCTTCAATTTTATCGTAACCAAGGCGGTCGATCATACGCGTGGATGCTGCGTTATCTGATTTACTGATCATTAATTTGAGATCGTTCTGAATTTCATCCGAATCCACAAGCTCCCCTTTTTCAAGGGCATCTTCGGCGGCAAGTAAAATTCCAATTTTTGGCAAACTGGCGGCATACATCATCACATTGCCGTTCACCCTGGCATACTTCATATTCATTGGATCTTGCAAATCAACAAGCCCCACCGCCATCTTTTTTTGTTCAATCAGGCGTTTCCATTTTTTATTTTTATTCAGCCCTGCGATGAGCTTGTCCTGAAACGCTGTATCAATCAAACTTCTGAGTGGCTTAAGATCATCATTCGAAAGGGGCAACTGACTATAATCTGGTGAAGGAATCTCTTCTATTTCTTGACACGAAGCAGTTATTGCAAAAATCATGAACACAAACGAAATTAATGTTTTCATTTTTAGTAGTCTAAATTGTAATTTTCTGTAAAAATCGCTTAAAAACGAATGCTAGTGCTTTTTATTCTGAATATTTAATAATGTAGTGGAATAGATAAAAATGAAGTACTTTCGAAGAAACTATTGACACAATAAAACAAACATTTCATTCAACGAATAAAATCTAACAATAATAATAATTACGTGGATGTATCATTCAAAATAAGCATAAAATGATAAAAACAATTTTTCTGTTTCTTTCCCTATCGTTTGTTGTAATTTCCTACGGCCAAAGCGAAAGGAGTTATCGGCAAATGGTGGATGCAGTTGATGTCCCGCAAAAAGTGAGGGTTGAATTTAAAAGAAGGTATCCTGAGGCATTTATAAAAATGTGGTATGTAACCAACATTACCTACTGGTACCAGGATTATGGGCCCTCATACTATAGTAACTGGTATCAGAACAGGACAGTTGTGGTTTACAAATTCAACGAGGCAGCCAACTATGAAGTGGAATTTAAAAACGATTACGATGACAGCAGGGCTATATTCAACCGATATGGGATTTGGTTTGAAACCAGGACTAAGGTTTACCATTTGCCGGATGAAGTAAAAAAGTCATTGGAAGCAACCGAATATGCTGCATGGAATTGGTCAAATTATAAAGAGCGGATAGAGGCGCCCGGAATGCCCGGGTCGGTTTATAGGATGCAAGTTTCAAAAAACCACCTTACAGAAATCGTTCGAATAAGTGATGATGGTAAAATTGTGCAGGTTAAGGCGGAGTAAGTTTTAAGATTTTAATACAGGAGATTATGAAGGACACCGTTCAAAAAGTTCTTTTATTAGATGCACACACAGGATTTTACAAACTGAACCGATATAAGGTCGGTGATTTTTTTGGACCGGTTGACCTGGGTTTACATTATTCGGGCAGGCACAATAGCCTCAATATTGGGACAGGGCTTTTGGCCGGTTCCATATTTCCTGGATCCAACAGGCTTATCTTTAGCGGTTTTTCACCCTGCTGGGGAGGATTTTATGTATCTTCGATGGGAGGAGCTGCATTGGTTTTCGACAACCTCGGCATCAATATGCTTTCCATTATCGGAAAAGCCCAACTTCCTTCTATCCTTTTTTTAAACAGGAAACATGGCGAAGAAATCGAGGTGCAGATCGAAGCTGTTGACCTACACAAAGTTTGGGATTCGGGACGGAAAGGCATGTACGGAATGATGGATCACGCTTACGAAAGATTTGGGCCACAATATGAAAATACCCCCCGGATTTTATCCACCGGCCCCGCATCAGCAAGTACTGATTTTGGCGCCATCGCCTCGGCACCCATCAAAAAAGGTAAAATATCAAACGTGGATACTTGGGCAGGCAGGGGTGGGTTTGGCACAAAAATGCTAAAAGAACATAACATTGCTGCTGTGATTTATGGTGGGACATTTATCGACGAGGACTTTCGCGACCGAAAAGTGGCCGACGAATGGTTTCAGGATAAGTACCAGAAAAAGATGGCTGCCAAGGACATCGAAGCTACAACAAAATATCGCTTCGACCCAAATTTTGAAACCGGAGGAACTTTCGGGGTAAATTATGCCACACTTGGCGGAAGGGTAATCGCTTTTAATTATGCCAGCATGTCGTGGAGCGAGGAAGAGCGATTGAAAATGCACAAGGATTTTATTGTTGGGCACTACCTCAAACAGTTTAACCAAGAAACCATTGCGAACAAGCAACAATTTAATTGCGGCGAACCCTGTGCAGCGGTTTGCAAAAAATTGAACAATCAATTTAAAAAGGATTATGAACCCTACCAAACCCTGGGTCCGTTAAGCGGGATTTTCGACCAGCGGGCCGCCGAGCGGCTAAACCATCATGCCGACATGCTGGGGTTCGATGCCATTTCGGTTGGTGGCGTAATTAGCTGGTTGATGGAATGTCTCGATAAGAAATTGCTCACCCCACAGGAATTGGGCGTAACGGGTCTTCCCAAATTTAATCTGGATAATTTTGATGTTGTTAATGATTCCAACAAAAACGCCCAAATTGCCATTGAACTTTTAGATGCCATTGTCGAAAAAAAAGGAATACTTGACCTGAGCGAGGGAGCAAGGAAATTTGGACGTAGATTGTCGCGCGAAAAAAACCTCAACCTGCTCGATTATTTTGTTTTTAACTCCTTTGGCCGCAAAGGCTGGATGGTACCAAACCAATACTGGACACCGGGCGTATTATCGCCAATGCCCATCATGGGCAAATATTACAATAATTACGGCAATGTATTTTTACCTCCCCGTGAGCTGGGCCGTCAAAATGCTGACAGGATGAACAAAGAGCTGATACTGGACAATCTTGGTTTTTGCAGGTTTCACCGCAACTGGGCCGAGGTGATGATGCCCGAAATAATGGGCGAACTGTTTGGCCTTGAAGAAAAGTTTTTGAAAAACATTTCATATACCGCCAGTCGCATCAACAGCCGGAATGCTTCTGTCTTTTGGGAATCCGAAAGAAATTTCGACCTTATCCATTCATTCATTAAGCGACAAAAAGAGGTTCATGGTGCCCAGGGAGATGAGATAAATTATTGGCTGGATTATTTTGAACGGGATAAAAAATCAGCTGCGCTTGATTATTGGTACGAAATCCATAAAGGAGTGCATGAAACTTTGCGTGAGTTTTGAGTAGTAAACTTTTCAATTAAAAAGGTGGATCATTTTTGAGAGTTATTCACGTTTCCGTGTCCTGATATTTCAATTTTAACGTTTCCATGTCTTGGCTGACGATGGAAAGTTGCTGGCTGCACCTGACACTCGAATGTCCACAGGACTTCGAAACGTCAAAAAATGAAATCCTGTGTTTTAACGGTCTCCGGGCATACTTGTGCCCATACCATTCTATAACTCAATCTTATCGAGCAGCCTTGGCGCATAACACTGCCATCCATATTTATCCTTCATTTTCACGCGCAGTGCCTGCGATGCTTGTGGTTCGCCGTGAATGATAAAAACTTTTTCGGGAGGATTTTTAATCTCTGAGACCCATTCAAGCAATTCGCTTTGGTCGGCATGTGATGACATGGTGTGGATATGCTCGATATTGGCCCTGACCTTAAAATACTCACCATGGATTTTAATTTCACCGGCACCTTCATCAAGCATCCGGCCACGGGTACCAGCAGCCTGGTAGCCCGGAATTATTATAGTTGCATTCGGATTATCCAGGTGTGATTCGAGGTAATGAAGGATGCGGCCACCATTCATCATGCCGCTTCCGGCGATGATAATCCTGGGGTGTTTGTTCCTGGCTAAAGTACGGGTTTCTTCTACCGAACGCACCATTCGCGTGCTTTTAAACACCTCTCTAAACACATCTGGTTCCAAGGTGAGCCAATCAGGATATTTTAGGAATAATTTACTAACATCAGTACCCATGGGGCTATCAAGATAAACCGGAATATCCGGTATTTTATTCTCCTGTTTTAGTTTCCAGATCGCATACATAAAGTCCTGGGCACGGTCAACCGTAAAGCTAGGCACGATTAGCGGCCCATGGTTCCCAAGGCTTCTGTTGATAATCTTCAACAGCACATCTTCGGTGGATTCCACAGGATGCAGGCGGTCGCCATAGGTGGATTCGATAAACAGGTAGTCGGCTTTATCGGGTTTGTCGGGAGGGAGGAGCATGGGGTCGTTTGGCCGACCAATATCCCCTGAAAAAACCAGTCTTTTTCCGGCAATATCCATTTCAACAAAAGCTGAACCGGGGATATGGGCATTCCTTCGGAAACGAAAACTGATTTCGTCGGTCAGCTTTACAAATTGATTCAGTGGCTGAGGATTGAGAAGTGATAAAGTTTGTTTCGCATCATCCATCGTGTATAAAGGCAAAGCCGGGCTGTGTCTCGTAAATCCTTTGGCATTGGCATGTGCGGCATCTTCCTCCTGTATCTTAGCGCTGTCGGTTAGGATAATTTCTGCCAAATCAGCCGTTGGTTCGGTGCAAAATATCGAACCATCAAAATACTGTTTTACCAGGCGTGGCAGGTAGCCGATGTGGTCGAGGTGGCCGTGGGTTAAAATTACATGGTCAATTTCGCCTGCCGGAAATGGCAGATCCATCCAGTTCAATTCACGCAGGTTTTTCAGTCCCTGAAAAAGGCCGCAATCAACCAAAATATGATACCCTTTGTAAGACACCAAAAATTTAGAACCAGTTACTGTTTCTGCGGCACCTAAAAACTGCACATAAAATTCATTTTCAATACTTTTCATCTTTTTCTAAATTATTATTTATGCTATAAAGATAACATTTTCTTGCATTCCAAACATCGCATTGAAAATTGCTAATTTTGGTGAACTGATTTATTAAACTATAATTACATGATGAACCTGCTTGATGGCGTAAAAACGGCTGAAATAAAAATCACCAAAGAGGTGAAAAGCCTGAGTGATATGGTGAAAGATACCTCCTTGTCAATAGTTGACAGGATAGAATCTTTTGAAGATATCATGAGTATCGAGATTGGCGACACTTCGCTTCACAGAGCCCGAAACCTTGAGCGTGAATTGAACATTCGCCAGTTGTATATTAAGTACGAAGGCGAAAACCCTTCCGGTACACAAAAGGACAGGATTGCTTTTGCACAGGTGCATGACGCGTTCAGGCGAGGGTACAATATTATATCGCTGGCAACCTGCGGCAACTATGGAGTAGCCGTGGCCTATGCTGCATTTTTGGCCGGGCTGGAGTGCAAAATATTTATCCCTGATTCGTACCATACCGAACGAATAAAAGAGATGCAGCATTTTGGAGCTGAAATCATACGCTTGCCCGGATCGTACGAAGATACGGTTACAGAATCGAGTCGCCTTGCAGCCGAAAAAGAATGGTACGACGCAAACCCCGGCGGGGCAAATACACCTTTGCAAATTTCAGCTTATGCCGAAATTGCCAATGAAATTTACGACCAGTTGCGTGATGCTCCAAAATATATTGCCGCACCTGTTTCTAACGGAACACTGCTGGCAGGGATTTATCGTGGCTTTGTAAGTTTATACAAACGCGGAAGGACTTCAAGGATTCCGAGATTTATCGCGGGTTCAGCTGCTTTCAAAAACCCAATCATCACTTCTTTTCGGGCCGGACTGGATGTTTGTAAGGATATCGACCCCAAACTGATTAAAGAAACAGCCATCAACGAACCATTAATCAACTGGCACAGCTTTGATGGCAACGAAGCCTTGTATGCCATCAGGCAGAGCGAAGGTCAGGCACACCATATCAGTGATAAAAAAATGCGCGAAATGAGCACATTTTTACTCAAGAAGGAAGGATACAGAATTTTACCTGCCTCCACTTCAGGGCTGATTGCTTTGCTCGAGATGCACGAAAAACAGGAAATGATAAACGACAGATATGTTGCAATTTTAACAGCAAGAAAATAAATACATGGAGTGTTGGAATAATGGAGTGTTGGAGTAATGGATACCATGCATTACTCCATTACTCCACTTTTCCAAATTCTTTAATAAAAAAAACAGCAAAACAATAAACATAAACAAAGATGAAAAAAATAACAATTGTATATTGTGAGGGAGCTTACAATACCACCAATGGAAAAACCG
>Ga0307929_1002088_pt1 | contig 13609 bp, 6 predicted proteins | sample AceLakmetage1330_FD_203160 | JGI IMG/M metagenome (GOLD analysis project Ga0307929, IMG submission 203160) | Saline water microbial communities from Ace Lake, Antarctica - #1330 | ecosystem: Environmental > Aquatic > Non-marine Saline and Alkaline > Saline | place: Antarctica: Ace Lake...
TGTCCCTTATTTTTTTGGGTCCATATTTTTTAGGCTGAAGGATTATTTTGATTGCTGACCGGATAATGGCATTTCAGGACGTGTTACATTTTGTAAAATCATTGACATGCTTTTGGGGTGGGAGTATGAAATAAAGGTTAAGAGTTTTGGGTCGTTTAAGTTTCAAATAAAGGTTAAGAGTTTTGGGTCGTTTAAGTTTCAAAAAAAACAGTATTTGAAAGAAATTGCAAAATTTCAATTCAATACAGATCTCTGTGCAATATGGAAAGTTCCAAATGAGAAGATCAGATACAGACAAAATATTATACACTCAGCTCATCATCGCCCGCATGGGTGAAAAAGAGTTGATGAACTGGTGGAACACCGACATTGCCTTTGAAGGGGGTGGCGGTGATTTTCTGGAAAGGCTCCTTGGCGACACCCTGGCCCCCCTTGCAGCGGCAGAAGGGATGTTAAAGGCGGCCCACCTCAAAGAGATACAGCTCATAAAAGAGATGCCGGACAATCAGAATATTCACTCTCTGTTCTGCCCGGAACCAGAGGTACAGATGGCCCTCCAGGAAAGGCTCCGCTACTTCAAACGATATCCTGAAAGCGTGCCAAAAGAGATATCACACATTCTTGATCCCAAAAAAGATTGGCAGCCAGAGGAACTTTCCGATTTGATTCAACCGGAAAATCCACCGGAGTTTACAGGATCAAGTTTCGGCAAAGAAATCAAGGAAAAAACAGGCCTTGGAATAACCGATGTCATCACAACCCTGGCCGCAATCGTAAAAACAAATCAAAAAGGCAGTTATGTTCTGACATACTTCAAAAAAGTATAATGCATGATCAATTGCAACCACAAACGAAAATGGAGCATACGGATATGTTTTATTCCGGGTAAAATCCGTCAGATACCCCGGTGTTAAAACCAACCCCAAAATCAACGACAGGAAGAAATCACACCAGGCATTTTAATGAAAATTACGCTTCCCCCCTGCTACCACACACGCCATTCATCCGCCCTCAATAAAATAAGCAGCCGGTTACCCGAAGCCCGTGAATTCATCTCCTCCTTTAACACTTCATCAGCCGTTGTGGACAATGCCCAGCAGGCCTACACCCATCGATGGTACGGCAATGTCAGTGAGCAAAAAGCAAAGGATCTGACCCGGCATTTCACCAAAAGATATATCCTCTCCCCGGAACATTTTGAACAGCTTCGAAACTATATCCTTCACACCTCGGCCCAGGATTTCCCATGGATCAACCATTTTCACATGCTCCTTACAGATCCTTACTACCGATGGGCCACCGCCGATTTCATGCCAGACCGATACCACATCGGTCTTTTGGAAATCCCCAGATCTCGTTTTGACCAGGAACTAAAAAAACAACTCCCCGACACAGTGGGACCAGGAAGCCTTGCCCGATACGGCCAAAACCTGTTGACGGCCATCCGGGACAATGGCCTGTTGGAAGGTCGAAGCAAAAAAACAATCATCAGCCCGGCCCTGTCTGCAAGAACAATGGCATATATGCTTTACACCCTGTCAGACCTGGGGGTGGGGACCAACGAGTTTGACAGCTCTCCCCTGTTTTTATCCCTCATGAAACCCAGAGATCTTCTGATTCCGCTTTTCCATGAAGGAGAGCGTCTCGGGTATTGGGATTTCACCGGGGACAGTGAAAAAATACGACTGAACCTAAATCAATCAACCCTGGGACACTGGTTGGATCGACACCTGATGAGGAACATACAATGAGCCTGGAAAACAGAATAGACGCACTGAAAAAAGACCTGCTCCATCCAGCAGGCCCATGTATCAGCACCAACCGCAACTACCCCTTTGCCCTGTTCCAGTACCCGCCCCATGAAGAGTTTAAAATGCGGGCCACACTGCTGGACCTTCTGGATACACTGCGAAGCAAGGCCTGGACCATCTTGAACGTGGATCTTCTGGCCACCTTTATTGAATACCTGGAACAACAGGAGGACGGAGAACTCATCGAAGCCCTGATCCAGGAAGAAAAACTCCAGTACACGGCAAACCGGAAAGATCACAAAATGCCGCTGAATGTGTTGCAGAACACCCTGGATCTCTTCCTGAAAAATCCGGAAGCCTATCCCCGGGCGGTTGCGGACAAAATAACAGAAAAGACAGCCCACAAAAACACCGCAAAAACCGTTGTGTTTCTCTCCAGGATCGGCGGGCTCTATCCATTTTACAGAAGCTCCTCCCTGCTGCGCCATCTGGACAAGGGAATCAAGGTTCCCACCATTGTCCTCTATCCCGGGGAACGCACAGAACAGAATTACCTCTCTTTCATGGGGGAGATGGGAGCGGACCGGGACTATCGTCCCCGGATTTATTGATGGCAGCAATGGCCATGAACGCCCGAAATTTCATTCCGGGCCTGGCACCACCATGGGCAGAAATAGGGCAGGAATAGAGTCTGCCCCTACGTTCTTAATCCTCTGTTGCACCTGGGTTTGTGGGGGGTTGTTTATAAAATTAAGGAGAAAAAATGAGCCGGATAAAAGAGGTCTTTTTTCGAGATATTGAACAGGATATTGCACCGGTAATCTACTTTCATCAGCTGGAACCGGAAGTAATCTCCCAGGAAGTATCAGAATATATATTCACCACCCGACCCGCCGCCAGTGGCAATCAACTGGGGGGCATCCATGAGCAGATGGTCTCCCTGCTGCATCAGATAGCCATTGCCATCAAAGAGGGCCACAAACTCCCGGCCTCCTGGATCTCCGGTTTTTTCGGCTCAGGCAAATCCTCCTTTGCCAAACTCCTGGGCCTGGCCCTTGATCACACTACCCTTCCCAACGGCACCCCCATGGACAAGGCCCTGCTTGCCAGGGACGACACCCCCAAGCACAAAGATCTCCACGGCGCCTTTGACGAACTCAACACCCACATTGACAGCATGTCCGTTATTTTTGACATCGGCACCGCCGCCAAAAATAATGAGAGCATCCCCCACACCATCTACCGCCACATCCTGCAAAAGTTGGGATATTCCCTCCATGACGGGGTTGCCTACTATGAACTTGCCCTGGAAGACGAAGGCCGGTACGACGAATTCACAGACCTCTACCAGGAGCAATACCAGAACCCCTGGGCAAAAAAATGCAGCAATGCCCTGGCCCCCCAGCAGTTCCGGGCCATCTATAAAAAGCTCTTTCCTGAACAGGAAGACCTTCTGGAAACAAGCACCTTCAGCCTCAACTCCCTGAGCATCCAGAACATGGTCTCCAATATTTACAAGGCCATGGACAGACGTGCCCCGGGCAAAACCATCTTTATCGTGGTGGATGAGGTCTCCCAGTACATTGTTAAGGATGAGAACAAGATGCTGGATCTCCAGTCCTTTGTGTCGGAAATCGGCGGCAGGGCCAAAAAGGGCAAAAGCCCCCTGTGGCTCCTGGTCACCGGCCAGGAAAAGCTGGAAGAAGAGAGCAAGGAGTCGGTGCTGTTCAAGCTAAAAGACCGGTTCCCCCCGGCCCTGCGGGTGCATCTGGACAGGGCCAATGTCAAGGAGGTGGTCAGCCGCAGGCTCCTTAAAAAAAAGGGCGGCTCCGCCCTGGAAACCCTGGTGTCCGACACCATCCTGGACAGCCTGAAACTCCATGGATATGAATGTGAAAGCGCCACAAAAGAGCAGATCATTGAACATTATCCCCTGCTACCCGGCCACATTTCCCTGTTCATGGATATCACCCAGAGCATCCGGAGCCGATCGGCCCGGACCCAGAGCGATGCCGGCGGTGTCCGGTCGGTGCTCAATAACATCTGGGATCTCTTCAACCGGGAACCCGTGTCCCTGAAAAACCGCCCGGTGGGCACCCTGATGACTCTGGACATGCTCCATGATATCATTGGATCAAGCATAGACAGTGATGTTCAGCTGACCCTGCACAAAGCCTTTGAAAAACTGGAGCCGGACACATGGGAGATCAAAACCCTGAAAGCCATCTCTCTTCTGGAAATGAACGGCGAACAACTGCCCGTGACCCAGAAGCTGCTGGCCTCCCTGCTCTACCCAACGCTTGGGGCCGCATCCGTTGAAGACCCTGTCAAAGCCGCCCTGGACAATCTGAACAAAGACAACTGGATTCAATACGATGAAAAATCGGGCTGGCGGGTGCAGAACAATGCGGCCCAGGACTGGAACCGCCAGAAAAATGAGATCACCGTCCCGGCCGGGCGCATCATGGAACTGATCATTGATGTACAAAAAGAGATTGTGGCTACGGTGAATCAGCCCATCCTCAACGGTGCCCGCTTTCCCCTGGAGACCCACTGGGGCCTGGAGCAAAAAATCACAGGAAAGAGTGATCACACCAAGGTAACCATCTGCTTCCACTGGATTGAAAATGCCGGAAAACGAAAAGACCAGGATCAATGGATCAACCTGAGCCGCCTGCACAGACGTACCTTCCACTGGGTATCCGGAGAGACCAGCAATCTCGTAAGCAAAGTCAGGGGCTACGAGCGCTCCCAGCGCATGATCACCCGCTTTAAAGGCCAGGGCCGGTTGCAGCCCCTACAGCAGCAGCTCATGTACCGGGAACAGGCAGAAGGGGAACGACTGTGGGAGGAGATCAAAAAGGATTTAAGAGAGGTCTGGGTCCAGGGGGTCCTGTTTTTTGACGGCGACGCCTTTGAGATGGACCAGGCCGGGGCCTCCTTTGAAAACAGTTTAAAATCTGAAATCGAGAAAAAACTGGGGCAGCTCTTCCATAAATTCTCCCAGGGACACATTGCCATCACAGAATCAGATTATAAACAGCTCCTGGAAAAGGATACCTCCGGCCTTGGTACGGTGTTTTTTGATGGCGAAGGTGCCCTTGGCATTGCCCGGAACGATGCCGGGCGGATCATCTTCAAATGCAGCGGACAGGTACCCCGGGAGATATTTCAACACCTGGAGGAGAGAACCTATTTAACCGGCGAACAGCTCATCCACCATTTCGGGGCCGATCCCTTTGGATATTCCGACCGGGTGATCAAATCCGCCGTCATCGGGCTGTTGCGGGAAGAGCGCCTGCGCATCATTGACAACAAAAAAAATGAAATCACCTCCATCCAGGACCCCGGGGCAAAATCGCTGTTTGAACAGCACCGGGAGTTTGTTCGGGGCGAGATAGAGATCAACAAAGATACCACCCTCACCGGCAGGGACCGCATCGCCCTGCGCAAATTCTTTGAAAACTCCCTGGGCCTGAGTCATGTGGAGAGCGAGTCTGACATGCTGGCCGATCTCGTGTTCAAGCATTTCCCGGAATGGAAGGATAAGGTGTCAGACCTTGTGACCAAGCTTGGAAGCCTTGATATCACCGTGCCCCCGGAAATGACCGCCTTTAACCAGGCCCTGACCCAGTGCCTTGCCAATCGCCAGGTGCAGAAAACCCTTGAACGGCTGAAACGAAATCTCGATATCATTGAAAAGGGCGTTGCCAGGGCAAAAGAGCTGGAACAGAGCCTGAATGAAGATACGGAAAAGGAGCTGCGCCGCCTGAAAAACATCTCTGCCGTGCAGGGCAAACAGCTGGAGCAGGTGGAGGAAATATCCACCGTGGAAAAGGCCATCTCCTCCCTGGAAGATCACATGCAGGGCACCACCCCCTGGCGGGGATATGCCGATGTAAAACCCATGGCCGAGGAGATCGTCACCCACTGCAAAGAGACCCGGAAAAAGTATAAGCATCAGCAGCAGGAAGCCCTGGAGGACCAGTTAAACCAGATCAAGCTCAGATCTGACTTTGGCAAACTGGAGATCGACAGGCAGCAGGAGGTGCTCCAGCGGGTGCGCACGGTGTTTCTGGATGTGGATGACGATGCGGTGCAGCCAACGCTTTTACAGATCCGCCAGGCCCCGGACAGAATTCGGGATGCCGCATCAGCGGCCCACAAGCTCATGGATCAGCTGCTCAATGAAATCGAAGACAAGGATGATGAGCCGCCCTCCAGAATCCACACCATCCGTCCGGGGCTGCAGAATAAAATCATCACCACCCGGGATGAACTGGAACAGCTCCTTTCTCATCTCCGGGATAAATGTTTGAAAGAGCTGGAACAGGGCATCACAGTGAGGTTTGAATAGTAATGGGACTACAGGAAACCACCAAGGGACAGTTTAAAAAGTGCGTCACTGGTATCCGAAACCGGTTATTGGAAGAGATGGAACAGGCCTGCTACCAGCGCTATTCCCTCAATGCAAAGGATCGCAGCAAGGTAATGCTCTCCTGTGAGGAGCGGCAATGCCATGACCGGCTCCTCATCTGGTTGAATGATCCCATAAGGCCCCACAGCGAGTGGAAACTGAATTTAAAACTCCTGATCAAGGAGAGGGCCTACACCCTGACCAACCGCCTGGTGATCCTCATGCAGCTGGAGTGCCGGGGGCTGAGACCCGTAAATCTCATCAGCCAGGGGATTGAAAAATCAGCCTTTCGCCAAGAGCAGGAGTTCTTTGTGGCCCTGGTCCAGGGGGATGACCAGGGATTTGCCTTTATTCTCCAGCAGGTGTGGGACCAACTGGCCCTGGCACTTCCGGCATTGTTTTCTTACAATGAGGTCCATGAATGCGTGCCCATCCCCGGCCCCACCCTGCTCTGGCTGATACATGAGTTGAACCAGGAGGGACTTGAAGGTGCCTGGGGCGATGATACCACTTTGGGGTGGCTGTACCAGTATTGGAATGATCCAGATCGTAAGGCCGTGGATGCCAAGCTCAACACCACGTCGGGCAAGGTGGAGGTCCACGAGCTTTCCCAGAAGACCCAGCTTTTCACAGAGCGTTATATGGTGGAGTGGCTGGTGCAGAATTCCCTGGGTGCCCAATGGCTTGCCATGTGTGCAAAAAATGGTTGGAACTCCCGGGCCACAGAAAAGATTGAAATTCTTAAAGACCGGAGAAAGTCGTGGAATCAGGATATCACGGATCAGAAGGTGCCTGAAACCCAGGCCATGCCCATCAACGGCGATGAAGAATTTTGGAAATATTATGTGCCCCAGGAGCTGGATGAAGAGACCATTCAGTCGGCCCCCCTCTCTTTAAACAAGGTTAAAATCCTTGATCCGGCCATGGGAAGTGGCCATTTTCTTGTGTATGTGTTTGATTTTTTGTGGGAACTTTACCAGGATGAGGCCCGACTCCAGGACAAAGAATACAGCCCTGAACAGATCATAGGGTGGATACTGAACAACAACCTCCACGGCATTGACATTGACAACCGGGCCGTGCAGATCGGGGCTGCGGCCCTTTACATCAAGACCCAGGAGAAACATCAAGGATACCAGATCGACAAGCTTAACCTTGTGGCCTCTGATCTGGGCATCGGACATCTTGAACCGGATGATCCGGCCATTCTTAAGTTCGTTGAGATCCTGGAACAGGAGCTGGGACTGATTCAGGAGGCCAGCCTTGAAATTATCAATGCCTTAAAAGGGGCCGAGTATCTGGGGTCCCTTCTCCAGGTGGACAAGGAGATTGAGCGGATTGTCAAAGAGTCCGGCCCCTTTGCCAAAACAGATGATGTTAAGGTGGTGCAGGAGAAAATTTTCCGGGCATTGGCCGGTTTTATTCAAGGTCATGATCAGGGGGAGGATTTAGGGGTTAAAACCCTGGCGGAGCAGATGGGGAAGGGGTTGCGGCTTATTGAGTTGTTGGGGCAGAAGTATGAGGTTATTGTGGCTAATCCGCCTTATTTGGGGATTGCAAAAGCAAAAAAAGAGATTTCTGATCACATATCGCAAAATTTTCCGGATTCAAAGACTGATTTGTATGGTGTTTTTATTGACAGAGGAATGCAACTAAGCAACAAACATGGTTTTATTGCTATGGTTACCATGCAGAATTTTATGTTTCTCAGCTCTTTTTATGAATTGCGATCTAAAATTATAAGAGAAAGCAGAGTGTCCTGTGTTGCTCATCTTGGCGCATATACTTTTCAAGAATTGCGTGATCATGCTTTAGCTGCCGCTTTTGTTTTTCAATATGGTTTAAAAAAACAGAATAATGCTGGTGTTTATCAACGGTATTTGCTCCCAAAAGAGAAGTCTGGTTGTCTGATCAATCAACACCTCACCTACACCTTTCCCCAATTCCGCTTTGCCGAAATACCTGGTTCCCCCATGATTTATTGGTGGCCTGAGGAGTTGCATCAGGCTTATCTGCAAGCCCCAAAATTGGGTGAAATATCAGATACAAGGCAAGGGTTGGCGACTTCTAATAATGATCGTTTTGTAAGAAAAGCTCATGAGATTTCAGTTTCACAAATTGAATTAAATACACCTGGTGTAAAAAGGCAGAATGCTTTAATTTTTAATTGGCAACCTTTTGTTAAAGGAGCCTTAGGAAAAAGATGGTATGAAGAATTAAGTGATGTAATCCTTTGGAAAAATAATGGAATTGAAGTAAAATCATATGCGAGTTTTCTTTATAAATCAGCGACAAGAACAATAAAGTCACAAGATAAGTACTTCCTGCAAGGCATTGCTTATAACAGTATTGGTACCAATAATTTTTTTTGTCGTTTATGGAAATACAAATCAATTTTTAATATTTCTGGTTCTTCAATATTTTGTGACGATCCAAAAAAAATGCAAGTTATTCTTAGCTCAAACCTCTCAAATTATATTATTCAATCAATAAACCCAACTATCAATAACGAAGTTGGTGATTTGAAAAAATTATCCGTATTGGACTGTATTGTAGATAATAATTTATACCTTAATAATGCAAAAGTTTTATATGACAAACTCTTCGCCTCCACAGAATCCAACCTGGAATACACCTACCAGAACCTGAGCCCTGAAAAATTCGAGGTAGAAGAAGCTCTAATACGAGACGAAATTGATAAAGAATTACTCCAACAGTTTTCCCAAGAAACCATCAAAGCCATCTACCAGGAAATTGGACAATCCCCCTTTAATTTCCCCCACTGGGATGGCAAACAGGAATCAATCCCCAAAGATTTCAAAGAATCCTATCAATCAGAAACATCCCTCCTGAAACTGAGCCAAAAGTACCGCCTCCACCCGGACAGCCTGCTGAAAATCAAAGAAAACTTGAAGCTCATCCACGAAGGGCAGCGAAAAGACAAGGCCTTTAAACACCTCTCCTGGGCCATGGGCGTTCTTCTGGGCCGGTTTGATGCCCACACCGGCGGCTTAACGGATCTGGCAGATCAACGAAGAGAAGAGCAACACCTCACCCCGGACCCCAAAGCCCCCCAGGCCCATCCCCACGGGCTCATCTACCTTTCCACCCTGGACGACCGGGAAGGGTTAAACCGTGAAGAGCTGCCCAATATGGGCAAGACCTGCCTCAATACCCTGAAAGAGATCCTCCAGTACAAATGGGACACTGAAGAAACCAAGGAACTCTGGAACGAAATTGAAAATGCCCTGGTGCTGGACTGCCGCACTGACTGGACCCCGGCCCAACGGGCCAAAAAGGACCTGAACACCTGGATGCGCACCAAGGCCTTTGCCATGCATTCGTCCATATACCAGAAACGGCCCATCTATTTCCCCCTGATTTCTGCCAAAAAGAACTTCTTCTTCTGGGTGAACATCCACCAATGGACCGACGGCACCCTGAACAACATCCTGGCCAACTACCTGAACCCGGACAAAGCCCTGTTACAGGGCCGCATCAAACGGCTCCGGGAGGAACGCCCGGGCATCAAAGAGACCCGTCAACTCAATGTCATGGAACGAGAGATCGCTGATCTGGATAAACTCCTGGACGAGCTGACCACCTTCACAGACAAGGTGTCCCAGCTGGCCGCCCAGGGACCGGCCCCGGAGATCCAGGAAGTGGAATCCCCCTATGTGATGGATCTGGATGACGGGGTGATGGTCAACTCATCGGCCCTGTGGGAGCTGGTGTTCCCGGTGTGGAAAGATCCCAAAAAGTGGTGGACCTCCCTTTCCAGACCCAAAGGAAAAAAGGATTTTGACTGGTCCCACTTGGCCATGCGGTACTGGCCGGAACGGGTCATGGAAAAGGTGGAAAAAGATCCGTCCCTGGCCGTGGCCCACTCCGATTATGGGCAGCACAAAGGCCGGGATCTTTTTAAAGAGCTGCATCCGGAAGCGGCCCAGAAGTGGGAGGCCCAGCAGAATCGAATTAAACAAGAAGAAAATCAACAGGAGATTGATTCTTAATGGGCGTCATTGCAGATCACATCAAAAGAAAACTGGAACAGGATCTTCGCACCAAGGGGTTGCTGGTGTGGCTGGACAAGGACAATGAGTTCACGCCCCTGGTGGACACCTGGAAGGAGCAGAAACAACAGGGCCTGTTTCACTACGATATATTCGGGTTCCGGGGCTCGTTTCTGGAGCTGATGGTGGAGAGCCGGGACGTGCTTTCCGGCAGGGACGTTCCCAAATGCGTCATTCACATGCCCGGGTTCAATGAGCAGGAGATCAAGGGGACGCCGGTGCTGGAGGCATACAAGGCCGGGCAGCGGTGGCGGGTTTCTCTTTCCACCATGATCCGGGAGGTGGCCCAGGGCCGGTTATCCGAGGATCAGACCCGAACCCTTCTGTCCCGGGAGGATCTGACCCTCTCCCTGGCCGAGGAGTTTATCCGCAGTGAAGAGAATATCCCCCTGGAGATCAAGGGCCTTTTGGGCAAATATGGCGAAGATGGATTTGTCATTGAGTTTTTAAAAGATCCGGCCCGGATCAACACGGAACTTTGCCTGCCCCCGGAACAGTGCTTTCCTCTGATGCTCTCGTATTTTGAGAACTTGGTGGGGCTGGATGACCAGTGGCAGCGGGACTGGAACCAGGATCAGGCGAATTATGACCGGCCGGACGATCAGGCAGACCTGCTGGTGGGGTATCTCATGGCCATGGAATTTGTCCACGATTTGCGCAGTGATCCCGGGTCTGACAGATTGATGCGGTTAAAGAAAAAACAGAAGGAGTACGTTAAAAAATCAAGCAGCCTGCTCCATCGGCTCAGAAAATATGATGCGGCGTTTTATATTAAATGGGCCAAACAGGTGGAGGCCAATCTCACCCCGGAAGAGTGTCAACACACGCCCCACAGCCTGGGGGGCCTGGATACCTTTCGCTTTGAGGCCGATATTTTCCTGAGCGAGGCCATGACCCTGCTGGGCCAACAGAAATGGTCCGAGGCCCTGGATCTTGCCCGGGTGCGTCTGCCCGGGATCAGAAAAGGGGATATCTCCAACACCTTCTGGCTGCAGCAGGACCGAAGACGGCTGTGGCTGTGGCAATGGATCGAGGTGGCCTCCCGGCTGGGGCTGACGGCCCATGGGATCACATCGGATATGAAGGGTCAAAATCCCGATACCCTGGACCATGCCACCCTGACAGGTCTGTATGGGGATGGCTGGTGGACCCTGGATCAGATCCACAGGCGGTTCTCCTCCCTGTCCGAGCGGTATCAGTCCACCCATTCGGACCTGCACATCAAGGCTTTTATTGAAATTCGTAAATCCCTGCATTTTCTTTACAGGGGCTGCATTGATGCCCAGTCTGAATTATGGAACCGCATGTGTGAGATTAAAGGGTTTCTGCCGGAAAAACCCTTGCAGCAACGCTGTTTCTTTCATAACTGGATAAAACCCGCACTGCAGAAAAAAGTGAAGACCGCGCTTTTTTTTGTGGATGCCCTCCGGTATGAACTGGGCAGAGAGCTGATGCAGGAGCTTAACGCCATGGGCACGACACCGCGCATTTCTGCCATGCTGGCGGAGCTGCCCACCATCACCGCCGTTGGCATGAACGCCCTGGTGCCGGTGGTAAAGGAGTCAAGGCTGTTTCCCCTCCATGATAAGGATGGGGGCATCATGGGGTTTCAGGGGGGAGAGCGCCAGGTGAAAACTCCTGAAGCGCGTCACAGGACATTGCAGGAGCATGCCGGGGTGGAGACGTCGTGGATTGTGCTGGGGGATCTTCTCTCCTTTACCGACAGAAAGCTTAAAAAGATTGTGGGTAAAGACCTTCTGGTGGTTACAGCCCTGGATATTGATAAAATGGGGGAATCCGGTGCCATGGGGTATGGCATCGACTATTTTGAAAAGGGGCTTGCCCGTTTAAAGACGGCTGTGGTCAAGCTTAAAGAGAACGGGTATGAACAGTTCATCATTACGGCGGATCATGGGTTTATTCTGGGGGATGAATCCCTTGAAACCGGGAGATCTTCCAAGCTGGAGTGTGCGGAACGGCGGTATGCCTTTGGATCGGAACGTAACAGCCCCCACCTTGTTTCTGTGGGGTTGAATCAGCTGGAGTATTCCAGTGATCAGCGGGATAAGTTTTTTGTGTTTGAGCGATCCACACATCTGCTTGTGAACCAGAGCCGGACCCTGTTTTACCATGGGGGAAATACCCTGCAGGAACGTCTGGTGCCGGTGATCTCATTCTCTTTAACCCGGGATCTGCCGGAAAATGGTGGCACCTTTGAGCTGGATATCAAAAAGATGTCTGATGTGCTGGGATTTCATCGGATTTCTGTTCATGCGGTTTCCCGGGAGACCGGGCTTTTTTCTCTTCCCCGGGTGGAGGTGCAGCTAATTTCTGATGCCGGGGTGCGGGTGGAGATTGGTGATATTGTTAAGGCTGGGCAGCAGGGGGATGTGTTGACCTTGACGCTGGATTTGACTTCGGAGATCTATTTTAAACTGAATCATGGACCGCAATCTAAGGCCCGGATTTATTTTAAGCCTACCCATCAGGGGACTGTGCTGAATCATGCTGATTGTTCTGAATATTTTGAGGTGGAAAACTTTGATGTGGAACATTTTGAAACTGGTGTGAAACAGGGGACAAAACCAAGATCATTGAAGAAAAAGAGCCCCAGGGCAACGGATGGTGGAGGCTTGTATCCGGATATCATTCCCAAAGAATTTCATACTGCCCTGGCTCATCTTGAGAAGCATGGCTCTTTAACGGAGAAATTTCTGGTCAATACCCTGGGGGGTGACGGTACTGCTGCACGTAAAGGGCGGCGGTTTGCCAATAAAATCTGGGAGTGGGTTTCGGTTTTGCCGTTTGATGTTTATATCGAACAGACTGGCCAGGGGAAAGAGTATCGTAAAAAATAAGGGGTGAGGGTTAGGTTTTGGGGGCTGATACCCGGGACAAGTGGATGGGAGAAACAAATGAAAACCTCATCATCACGTAAAAGGATTGATTCATGAAAGACATTGAACATATTTTTGAAAGGCTTCGCAGTGGCACCGTGCCGGAAAAGGGTCTGGACAAGTTTGCCATTGGCATTGACAAACCCCTTAATGAGATCCGGCGGCAGCTGAGCCTCATCTCCTCGGGGGAAGGTGCCTTTAAGTTTTTGAGGGGGGGGTATGGCTGTGGCAAAACCTTCATGAGCCAATATACCCTTCTGGAGGCGCTGAAGGAGAATTTTGCCGTCTCCTTTGTGGTGGTCTCTCCCAATGATACCCAGTTTCATAAATTTGATGAGGTGTATCACCGCATTGTGTCGGGCATCCGCACCCCCATGGCCACGGGCGGGGCATTGGAAGATGCCATTGACCGGTGGATCTCCCGCATTGAGGACCGGCTGGCCGATGAGATCGGGGATGATGCCGATGATT
>Ga0307929_1002089_pt1 | contig 13598 bp, 10 predicted proteins | sample AceLakmetage1330_FD_203160 | JGI IMG/M metagenome (GOLD analysis project Ga0307929, IMG submission 203160) | Saline water microbial communities from Ace Lake, Antarctica - #1330 | ecosystem: Environmental > Aquatic > Non-marine Saline and Alkaline > Saline | place: Antarctica: Ace Lake...
TAAATGTTGGTCTCAGTAAAATTCTGCTGATGCAGGATTAACTTTTATAGTATCTAAAAAACACCTGGATTCTAAATTAGTGTTTGTCCATAAAGTAGTACTATTTTGATTTAAGATTGGCGATTAACGATTTAAGATTTTTGATTCTATTGGCAGATACTAACATCTGACATCAAAAATCACCAATCTGCAACCATATATTGTTTTTTTCAGTTTAAAGACGGACACTAACTAAAGTGTCCCCCTCTTTTCCTGCTCCAATTCTATAGATTCGAACAAGGCCTTGAAGTTTCCTTTTCCAAATGATTTGGCCCCCTTCCGCTGAATGATCTCATAAAAAACAGTTGGACGGTCTTCGACCGGTTTGGTAAAAATTTGCAGCAGATAACCTTCATCATCCCTGTCAACCAAAATCCCAAGTTCATGTAATTCCTTAACCTGCTCATCAATTTCGCCAACTCTGCTAAGCAAGGTGTGGTAATATGTATCAGGAACACGCAAGAATTCAACTCCCCGGTCGCGCAAAGCACTTACCGTTTCTAAAATATTGTTGGTAGCCATGGCCACATGCTGAACCCCTGATCCCTGGTAAAAGTCGATGTACTCTTCAATCTGAGATTTTTTCTTGCCTTCAGCAGGTTCGTTAATCGGGAATTTAATCCTCCCATTTCCATTGGACATCACCTTACTCATCAATGCGGTGAAATCAGTAGAAATATCTTTGTCATCAAATGAAATCAGTTGTGCAAATCCCATCACATTGGCATAAAACTCTGCCCAGATATTCATTTGTCCCCAATCTACATTTCCAACCATATGGTCAACATACTTCAAGCCTACATCTTTCGGCTGGTATAGTGGCGCCCATTTTTCATATCCAGGAAGGAAGGGACCATTATAGTTTTTTCGTTCAACAAAAATATGAACGGTATCGCCATAGGTATGAATACCGGAACGCACAACCTCACCATGCCCGTCTTTTTCAACTTGTGGTTCCATGTATGGTTTTGCACCACGACTGGTAGTCTCTTCAAACGATTTCCGAGCATCATCCACCCAAAGTGCAACCACCTTCACACCATCGCCATGCTTTAACAGATGCTCGTTAATTTCGCTTTCAGGATAAAGGGCTGTGGTAAACACAAACCTGATTTTATCCTGTACAAGCACATAAGATGCCCTGTCCTTCAATCCGGTTTCGAGGCCGGCATAAGCCAGTGGCTGAAATCCAAATGCGGTTTGGTAATAATGGGCGGCCTGCTTGGCGTTGCCCACATAAAATTCAACATAATCTGTTCCCATGATCGGGAGAAAATCCTGTGCTTTGTTTTGTGTGTTCATATGTTTATTGTTATTTGTTAATCGTTAAGCGTTTCGGGCTCTGGATTTTGCATTGAGTGAGCTATGCTTTATTTACCCTATAAACCCTATTTCCACTATGTACCTTGGCCTACCATAAACCTTCTGTAACTTATACCCAATACCTTCTGTCTTCCGTCTTCCGTCTTCCGTCTTCCGTCTTCTATCTTCCGTCTTCTGTCCAATGTCAATAAGTTAAGCGTTTTATTTCCGATTGATGATTAACGAATGGTGATTTTTGATTTTTTGTTAGATGATAGTCAGGAACATTTTAAATTCCCGCACGTGCGGGATTAATCGACAATCATACATCAAAATCATTTCCATAACTTATTTGCATTAATCTTCTGTCTTCCGTCTTCCGTCTTCTGCCTTCTGTCTTCTGTCTTCCGTCTTCGGTCTTCCGTCTTCTGCCTTCTGTCTTCTGTCTTCCGTCTTCGGTCTTCCGTCTTCTACCTCCTATTCCTCAAGCCAACTCAGGTAATAATCCTTGTCTTCAATCTGAAGCGCATCTTCGGTGATCTTTAGTGGCTTAAAAGTATCCACCATCACGGCCAGCTCGCCGGTTTCTTTTTTACCAATACTTTTTTTGATGGCTCCCGGGTGCGAGCCATGCACAATTCCTGTCGGATGCAAAGTGATCATCCCTTTCTCGACATGTTTACGGCTCATAAAATCACCATCCACATAATAAAGCACCTCATCCGAATCTACATTGCTGTGATGGTACGGAGCAGGAATTGCCAGGGGATGATAATCATACAACCTTGGCACAAATGCGCAAGTTACAAATGTTGGTGTTTCAAAAGTTTGATGCACAGGTGGCGGCTGATGCACCCGGCCGGTTATAGGCTCAAAATCGAAAATGGAAAAGGCAAAAGGATAATGACATCCATCCCAGCCAATCAAATCGAAAGGATGGCTTTGAAAATGATATGGAAATATTTGGTCATCGCGCTTAATCTTCACTAAAAAATCACCTTTCTCATCATGGGTTTCAAGGTTTGCAGGCTTGCGGATATCGCGCTCACAAAATGGCGCATGTTCCATCAACTGGCCCGACTTGTTCATATATCTCTTCGGGAAACGCAGTGGTGTAAACGATTCCACTATAAACAACCTGTTATCGCTGGTTTTGAATTCCATCTGATAAATCACACCACGTGGGATTACAAGGTGATCGCCATATGCAAAGTCGATGTTGCCATACATAGTGCGCAGCGTCCCTTCACCTTTGTGCACAAAAATCATTTCATCAGCAGCCGAATTCTTAAAAAAATAATCTTTCATCGATTCCTGTGGTGCAGCGAGGCTAATGTAAACATCATCGTTCACCAGTACATATTTACGGCTTTCGAGGTAATCCTTTGCGGGTTTAACCGAAAAACCCGAAAGGCTGCGGTGCTGCATATTATGTGTAATAGCTACCTTAGGAGCTACCGAATAAGATCCCTCAATCTTAGTTACCAATGTCGGTGGATAAGTATGGTAAACCAAGGATGAATCATCTGAAAAACCTTCAGTTGAAACCAGTTGTTCAGAGTAGAGGCCTCCATCCGGTTTTTTGAATTGCACATGGCGTTTATGTGGTATTTTACCTAAGGTATAATAATGCGGCATAGCTTTGTAAATTGGATATGACTAATGATGTGCAAAACTAAAAAATACTGGGTATAAAGGCTTTATGTACGCTATTAAAGTTTGTTAATTAGTCTTTGCGAGAAAATGCCAATTACTTCGTTACTTTTGTTTTGAAAACAGTTATTTACAAAAGTAAATCTCTTGGTTTTCAGAAAGACCAAGCCTTGTTTTCGAAGCTTTCTTATCAGCCACCTCAGAAAAATGAGTATTTTCTTGCAAGCACCAATTAGTAGGGCTAACAAAATTATCAACACAACAAGCTACCGCTCCAATCCATGCCGCTTCGAATGGAGCAAACACACCGTAAAGCAGGAACAATTAGCCCTGTTTAAATTCTAATTAAAAAACTGAAATCTATAAAAAGGAAAAACCTATCGCTTGCTAAAGTCCGACAGATTGGTGCGGATGGTAATAAAGTTGGGTGAACCGTGCAGGTGATATGTAGCCCTGGAATAGTCGATCTGGAATTTATAGATGCGCAAACCAACACCCCACGAAAAGCCTACCATGCCCATTTTATTGTAAACTCCCAATTCCTGGCGCCGCTGGTAATTATATCCGAAACGGATAAGGAAATACTTGGATGGGATAAACTCCCCACCGACAACAATATGACGCATGAAATTGTCGGCGAATTCAGCAAAGCCAGTTTCTTCCTGCACTTCCCCGGTTATAGGATCCACCGTATTGTCAGGGTCGTTGGGATCATCGTAGGACAAGTCCCATTTCTGAAGGTTTGTCAGCAAGACTGAATATCTGAATGGTAAATGCTTCAAGCGTTGCGACATACCAAAATCAATTTCAAAAGGAATTGGCTCGTAATTTCCTGAATAGTATGGCTTTAATTGTGTTCCGATATTCCGAAACAACAGTGACATTGTAAATCCATTTTTTGGATTGTAATAAGTACCAGCCAGATCAACTGCAATACCATAAGACTGGTAACTTTCGAGGCCCGAGTAAATGAACTTAACATTTGCACCAATCGACCACAATGAATCAAGGCTCCTGCCCCAACCCACATTTAAAGCCATCTCGTTGGCAGAGAAATCCCCGTAGGTTTGCCCTGTTTCGTCAGCATAAGTAAACTGGCCATAATTGATGTACTGCATCGTGGCATGATAGGTACCGATACCATTAAAAGATTTGGCATAGCTGGCAAATCCGTAATTCACATCGCTAAAATAATCAACATAACTAAATGCCAAACTGTTATCCATTCGTGAATCGATAATGGAAGGATTGTACAGTGCCTGTGTTACATCACCATCTTTCACTGCAAGGAAACTCCCTCCCATCGCTGCAGTCCGTGCTGAACTCGTCAGGTTGAGAAATTTATAAACGCTGTTTCCCCCAATTTGAGCCATCGAAGGAATGCTGAGGAAAAGGACCGATATAAAAAGAAAAAGATATTGCTTGATATTCACTGATGAAGTCATTTTAAAATAATTAGTTGCAAACGCAATTTAACTGAATTAATTGTTATTCCACATAACATATAGATTGAACTTGTCGCTGTATGGTTGCTTGACCCTGAAAAAAAAGAAATACTATGAACAGGGGGATGGTGGTAGAATAACAATTTGCCCCTATGATTAACCACTTCCCCTCAGCACCCACCGGACTTTGTAATCAATTGATCTGGCTGGAACTCTCCTTCGTTTGATTGTGATAAGCGATATTGCAATTATTTTAAAAAAAATAGTAGAACTAATCAATAGATGAATAAATTTACCACCGAAAAAAAACACTAAAAAATTGAACCCTTATGCTACTAATCATCGACAACCAGAGTGCTTTTATAAAAAAGTTTAAACGTCAATACCTTGCTGAGCAAGACTTTGACTATGTTTTTTTCGATCACAATCAACCCATCACCCTATCGGCAAAAACAGAAATAAAAGGAATTATTTTATCAGGAGGAAAAGGCAATCCTTGGGAACCTTTAAACCTCACATCAAACTATGTTGCACTGATGAACTTTGACGTACCTGTTCTTGGGTTTTGCCTGGGCCACGAAATAATTGCAGTTTCCTACCGGGGAAGGATTAAGAGATTGCCTGAGTACCACCAACGAAAAGAGTTGGTTACAATTACAAAACCCGAAGACCCAATTTTTGAGGGATTAAAGAAAAATGAAGTCATGCTTACAAAACGGCATTCTTTCCATGTTTCAGAAATACCGACATCCTTTGATAGTTTGGCTGCGTCTGACACAAGTCCAAATGAAATAATCAGACATAAAACCTTACCTATTTACGGATTTCAGGCACATCCTGAAGTTTCGGGTGAAGATGGGATGCTTATGGTAAAAAATTTCTTGAAGATTTGTAACATCATTGATTAATTAAATACTCTACAATTTAGAATGAAAGTCGCAATCATACACAATAAGGACATTCAGGGGGTAATTAATACTTTCGGGATGCAGAACAAGGAATTCTATAACGAAGAAACCGTTAAAAGGGTTGCCGACAGCATTGAAAAAGCTGGCCACAATGTAACGGTTCTCGACGGCAATAAACAAATCATCGAAAGGCTCGAAAACTTTATGCCCCGGGTAATGGAGGGCGAACAAATGGGCATGGTATTCAACATGGCATATGGCATTCAGGGTGAAAGCCGCTACACGCACATTCCATCAATGCTTGAAATGCTGGGACTGCCATATGTTGGGTCTTCTCCATCGGGACATGCATTGGCACTTGATAAGGTTTTAACAAAAATCATCTGGAAAAGTAACCAATTGCCCACACCTGACTTCTGGGTTTTTAACTCGCCGGATGAGGATTTAAGTTCTGTAATGTATCCTGTAATTGTAAAGCCTAAAATGGAAAGTGTTTCGTTTGGCTTGAAGGTAGTTTATAATGCAGAGGATTTAAAAGAAGCGATACAATTTATTGTTTCTGAGTTTGATCAGCAGGCATTGGCTGAACAATTTATCCGTGGGCGCGAATTTGCCGTAGGCCTGTTGGGCAATTCGCCTGTTGAAACTTTTCCGGTACTTGAAATTGACTTGGATGGCGACCCGGATGCCATACAAACTGTTGATGATAAAAAGCACAAGCCAAAAAGAAAACTCTGTCCGGCCCCACTTTCAGCAGAGCTGACTAAGGAAATGCAAGACCTGAGTATTAAAGCTTTCAAAGCATTAAATTTGCGTGATTTTTCCAGGGTAGACATTCGATTGGATGAGAACGACAATATTTTCCTTTTGGAAATCAATTCGATGGCAAGTATGGGAGCATCCGGATCATACCCTACTGCTGCAATGGCTGCTGGTTACTCTTACGAAAACTTAGTAAACAGGATGCTGGACGTTGCTTCGGTCCGCTATTTTTCTAACACAATAATGAGCCAACTCCCCGATGAAGGTAAGAAAGGAAAAATGCCCCCACCAGTCCGTATGCGTTCATTTTTAAAAACCAGACAGCAACAAACCGAAAAATTCCTTAAAAAACTCGTCGATACAAATACGCATGTACGCAACGTAGAAGGGGTGAATTATTGCAGTGAAATTATCAACACCGAACTCAGTCAATTGGGATTTAAACATGAAGTGTACCCACAGTTAGAAGTTGGCAACATTATATATTTTACAAATTCAAATATTCAACAGATTGATTATTTGATCTTGTTGCCCATAGATAATCTCATCAAATTATCGAACCATGAAAATTTCAACGAACAGGAGCAGTACCTCGAAGGATCGGGGATTTGGGAAAACAAGGGAGGTGCAGCAGTTGTATTATCGGCATTGCAGGCACTACGTTTTACACGAAATTTGAAAAAAGTTAAAGTTGGGATCCTTCTCACTACAGATTCTAATATTGATGGCCGATATTCAAAAAGTATTATTCAACAAAAAGCCGAACTGGCAGGTAAGATCATTGCCGTTAGCGGCTCATCAGTTAAAGGGGGCATTATTTTATCAAGGTCGGGTTCCGCATCATACAGGTTCGAAACAAAATTGGTTAACAAACACTCAGCCGAGAACATTCCTGCTACAGCCCTGAACTTTAACAAAACCCTGGCAGCCATCACCGACATTTCGAAGAATGACCCTGAGAATGTCATTGCCCCTTATGAAATCGAGTTTAAAAGCAATATCTTTAAAGCTTACGCATATGGCTCTGCTGGCATAAGTGTCAGGTTTAATTCAAAAAGTGAATTGGATTTGATTGAGCAGAAAATCAATAAAATAATTACACAACAAAAACGAAACAAGGTTTACCATATTCAATTTGATGGTGGCCAAAAAAGACCTGCCTTAGAAAAAACAAAAGAAAATGAGGATTTCTTTAATGTAATTCAATCCATTACAAAAAAAATAGATGTCCGTATTTCGAAAGAACACCGCTGGAGTTCGTCGGACATTTGTCATATTTCTAACAATCAGCCAAAAATTGACGGGCTAGGACCTGTTGGTGAATTTTTACCATCTAACAATGAGCGGATCATGAGGCACAGCTTGATTGAGCGTTCACTCTTGTTGGCTTTAGTATTAAGTAGTTAATAGAATATTTGACTGAACGAAACGGAGAAAATGCGAATAGTACCTGCCCTTTATTTTGTATAGAAATAATTTTACAATAAATGATAGATATAGAAAATATTGAATTGCTGTTTCTCAGCATTGATGATTATCAGGAGTTAAAAGAAACTATGATAGATGCCTACACCAGTATGCCAAACTCATACTGGAAAGAGCACCATATCAAATCACTGATCGACAGATTTCCTGAAGGCCAGGTAGTGATAAAGGTAAACGACCAAATTGCCGGATGTGCCCTATCCATCATTGTTGATTATAATAAATTCGACGAGCACCACACCTATAAAGAAATAACCGGAAATTATACTTTCAACACCCACACCCGTCATGGGGATGTATTGTATGGTATCGATGTATTTATTAAGCCTGAATTTCGTGGCTTACGACTTGGCAGAAGGCTCTACGATTATCGTAAGGAACTTTGCGAGCGGTTAAACCTTAAAGGCGTGGCCTTTGGTGGACGAATCCCAAACTATCATAAATTTTCAGATACACTTACGCCAAAGGAATATATCGATCAAGTAAGACGAAAAGAAGCCCATGACCCGGTATTAAATTTTCAAATTTCAAATGACTTTCATCCTTCCAAAATTCTTAAGGGCTACCTCGAAGGAGATGAGGCTTCAAACGAGTATGCTGTATTGCTGGAGTGGGACAACATCTATTACCAAAAGCCAAGCAAAAAAGCAAGTACCACAAAAAAGGTTGTACGGCTTGGGTTGATACAATGGCAGATGCGTCCGTATAAACATCTGGATGATATTATGCAGCAAGCAGAATATTTTGTTGATGCAGTTTCGGGGTACCGGTCCGACTTTGCGCTGTTTCCCGAATTTTTTAATGCCCCGCTCATGGTCGAAAATAATCATCTATCCGAGGCTGAGGCAATACGTGAACTTGCTAAACATACCGACGCCATCGTTGAGAGGTTTTCGCAACTGGCCATTTCTTACAATATCAATATCATTACCGGCAGCATGCCCGAAATTAAAAACGAGCTATTGTACAATGCCGGTTACCTTTGTAAGAGAGATGGTACTATCGACAGATATGAGAAGCTGCATATTACTCCTGACGAAGCCAAAGTATGGGGTATGCAGGGAGGACATCAACTCAAAGCGTTTGATACAGATTGTGGTAAAATAGGCATTTTAATTTGCTATGACTCTGAATTTCCGGAATTGAGCCGGCTCTTGGCGGAAGAAGGAATGGATATTTTATTTGTGCCCTTTTTAACCGATACCCAAAACGGATATTCAAGAGTACGAAATTGCGCCCAGGCAAGGGCTATCGAAAACGAATGTTATGTTGCAATTGCTGGCAGTGTGGGTAATTTGCCCAAGGTCCATAATATGGATATCCAGTACGCCCAATCGATGGTTTTTACACCCTGCGACTTTGCCTTTCCTGCCAATGGGATTAAAGCCGAAGCTACACCAAACACAGAAATGATTTTAATTGCAGATGTTGACATCGACCTGCTGCGCCAACTCAATCAATTTGGAAGTGTACGAAACCTGAGTGACCGACGAAGTGATATCTATGAATTAAAAAAAAAGCATCACTAATCTACAATTATTTTAGAGGATGTATTATTTATTAAACCATTTTGACCCCATCCCCAGCCCTTCCCCTCGAGGGGAAGGGAGACCAGCCGCACAAGCGACTGCAGTAGCTGGTGCGGTGGCATCCTCCCCCTCGAGATAGGGGGAGCTAGAGGGGGCCAAAGGAGGAAGTAATATTTTTGAACTTGAAAGTAGCGGCCAAATAATCACAATAATTGCTAATTTAGTCCACTCATTAAATTGAAATAAGCCAATGAAAAATACCTATTTCGACCTGATAGAACAGAGTTACTATTTTCCGCAAGAGGGTTTCGACCTGCGTGATGGATTCCTCACCTTTCATGGTGTTTCGTTAAAATACCTGATTGAAAAACATGGGACACCCTTTCGGTTTATCTATCTCCCCAAAATTGGCGACCAGATAAAAAAAGCCCGGAACCTTTTTAACCGGGCCATTAAAAACAATGCCTACAAAGGGAAGTATCATTTTTGTTATTGTACAAAGTGTAACCACTTTTACCACGTAATTGGTGAAGCTTTAAAACACAAGGTAAACCTTGAGACATCTTCAGCCTTCGATATTGATTTAATATTGAACCTATACGAAGAGAAAAAAATCGACAACAAAAGAATTGTCATCCATAATGGATATAAAACAGATGAATACCTCAAAAAAATAATGCTTCTTCAGGATGTTGGTTTCGTAAATTCCATTATTATTCTCGACAGTATCAATGAACTCTCCAGGGTTCTTAAACTTAAAACCGATCATCCTATTAAAATTGGTTTGCGGATGGCGATTAATGAAGAAGCTCAATCGGCCTATTACACTTCACGTTTGGGGATCCGGCCCACAGAAATGATTAGCTTCTTTAAAAACCACATCAAGGACAATGATAAGGTTGAGTTAAAGATGCTTCACTTTTTTGTGGATTCGGGTATGAAAGACACCCTTTATTACTGGGGCGAATTTCAAAAGGCATTGAAACTATACATTGATTTAAAAAAGGAAAGCAAAAACCTGGACTCCTTTAACCTCGGTGGAGGCTTCCCTATTCGCAATCACCTGGGATTTGAGTACAACTACGAGTACATGATCAACGAAATAATTACAAATATCAAAGATGCCTGCACAAAAGAAAACGTAATTGAACCGGATATTTATACCGAATTTGGCAGATACACGGTTGGCGAATCGGGGGCCATTATTTTTAAAGTGCTGGAGCAAAAGCAACAAAACGATACTGAGTCGTGGTATATCATCAACAATAGTTTGATGAACACTATACCTGATGCCTGGTCGATACACGAAAAGTTTATCCTGCTCCCCATCAATAAATGGGACAACGAATATCACCGAGCCAATATCGGCGGCATCAGTTGCGATCACTCTGACTATTACAATTCAGAGGATTTGAACCAGGAAGTGTTATTGCCAAAATATTCTAATAAGGACAAAGAACCACTGTATCTTGGGTTCTTCCACACCGGTGCTTACCAGGATTCGATAAGTGGTTATGGAGGCATCAAACATTGCCTTATCCCATCGCCCAAACATGTGATTATCGACCGCGACGAAAAGGGCAATTTTATCGATTACGTTTACCGTGAGGAGCAATCGTCTGATGAGATGTTTAAAATTTTAGGATACAATAAATAATTCATGAAAACTTTTGGTGGAATAGAGGAAAAATGTTCAAAGTTTGAAGATTCAGCAGTATTGCTCCAATCGATCCCTTATGATGGTACAAGCACGTGGGGCAAGGGTGCCGACAATGCTTTTGGTGCTTTTTTGGAGGCAGCCGAAAACATGGAACTTTATGACATAGAAACGGATTCGGAGGTTTATGAAAAGGGCATTCATATTTTACCTCAAATAGATGAAAAATCCTCGCCCGAAGCGGTGTTTCAGACGGTTTATCAAAACACAAAAGAACTTCTTAAAACCAATAAATTCCTTACATTCTTCGGTGGTGAGCATTCTATCAGCATCGGTATCATCAAGGCCTTTTATCAAAAATATCCAGATATTACCATTCTTCAACTCGATGCCCATGCTGACCTTCGCGAAAGTTACCTGGGCTCAAAATACAACCATGCCTGTGCTGTGCACGATGCTTCGCTCAATACCAATTTAATTCAGGTTGGCATCCGAAGTATGGACAGTTGTGAAAAGCAATATCTGGATAAAAGCAAATGCTTTTTTGCAGGGGATATGTTTGGTAAGGATGATTGGATTGAAAAATCAATCGGACTGATGACTGAGGATGTTTACCTAACGATAGATCTGGATGCATTTGATCCATCGATAATGCCGGCAACCGGAACACCTGAGCCCGGTGGATTAGGTTGGAATACCGTCATCAACTATCTGAAAAAAGTCTTCGAAAGGAAAAATGTACTGGGTTTTGACATTGTAGAACTTGCACCTATTGAAAACTTAAAAGCCCCCAATTTTTTAGCGGCAAAACTGTATTACAAATTACTTTCATATAAATTCGCTTACAATGAAAAACAAAGGACCGGTAAGTAATTTCATTCTTGAACATTACAAACATTTCAATTCGGCAGCACTTGTGGATGCGGCCATTGCCTACGAGAATCAAATAAAATTGGGCAACAAAATGATGGTCACCCTTGCCGGTGCGATGAGTACAGCCGAGCTTGGAAAATCCTTTGCCGAAATCATCAGACAGGGCAAAGTGCAAATTATTTCGTGCACCGGCGCCAACCTCGAAGAAGACTTGATGAACCTGGTAGCGCATTCTCATTACAAAAGGGTTCCTGGGTACCGCGACCTGACCCCAAAGCAGGAATGGGAATTACTTGAAAAGGGCTTGAACAGAGTTACAGATACATGCATCCCGGAAGATGAAGCTTTCAGGAGGTTACAAGAACATATTTTTAAAATCTGGAAAGATGCCGAAGCAAAAGGTGAACGCTATTTTCCGCATGAATTTATGTATAAACTTTTGTTGTCGGGAGTCTTAGAACAATACTACGAAATCGACCCAAAGAATAGCTGGATGCTGGCTGCCGCCAAAAAGAACCTGCCCATTGTTGTTCCCGGCTGGGAAGACTCGACCATGGGAAATATTTTTGCTTCCTATTGCATCAAAGGCGAGCTAAAGCCATCGACCATGAAATCGGGGATTGAGTACATGACCTTTCTTGCCGACTGGTACACCGAAAATACCAAGGAAAACGGAATTGGATTTTTCCAGGTTGGCGGGGGCATTGCAGGCGACTTCCCCATTTGTGTGGTCCCTATGCTATACCAGGATTTAGAAAGAACAGACACCCCATTCTGGAGTTACTTTTGTCAGATCTCTGATTCAACAACAAGCTATGGGTCTTACTCCGGTGCTGTTCCAAACGAAAAAATCACCTGGGGAAAACTCGATATCAACACCCCAAAATTCATTATCGAATCGGATGCAACAATCGTTGCACCGCTGATATTTGCTTATTTATTAGATTGGTAATTATTAAAATAAATAAAAAAGCCTTATGGATAATAAACTCAGAGTTGTTCTAGATTACGAAAAGTTAAGCGACGAACTGAAGGAACAGATTAAACTGGTTTATCCTGATGGATTTAGCCAGCACTTAATTAAATTTAAGAACAGCAAGGGAGAGAGCGTAAGCGCCCTCAGATTTGAAACTTTCGAAAAGATTTACCTTGTGCGGATGTCGGTTCAAAAAGCCATTCAATTGATCGAGGATGATAACGATTATGATGATGATGGCTCACTTAAAGAGCATATCAAAGAAAAGTATGCTGATGAGTATTCAGAAATAGAATATTTATCGGAAAATGAAAATTACGAGGGAGATGATGAGGATGATGAAGACTAGGCTCATTGGCCCTACTGTTATTTTAATGGGTAGGGTTCTTCATTAGGGTAATAGAAGCAATGGAGCAATGGAGTAGTGGAGTAATGGTTTGTCACCTCTCCACTTTGTAGTCCAGCTCTCCAACACTCCCTGCCTCGCCGGCAAGGCGGGCAGCACTCCGGCATTTAATTGCCCATTTTGATAATTTAATCTCTTTCAATTCAAATTCCTACATTAAATTCATGGTAGGGCCAACGCATTAAATAACTGGCAGCACACGACAAATAGAGCTTCTTGCGGCACGTTCCGCACAACATGAGGCCCCGGGTGAAATGCATTCCCCTAAGGAGTTCACATCCACAAGCCCCTAGGAAATATTCTCAATTCTGCGTTTGATGGTTGCAAATGTACTTTTCCCCAAACTATTCAAAGTAATAAACTTGTAGAAAGCCCAAAGTGCAATACACTTGCATTTTGCAATGACTATCCCTGTATTGTGAAAAAGGGAATTATTTTAATAAGGCATTAAACAAAAAGCCTTTATTAAGGTTATCATGTCAAATTTATTCTTGTGGTTCGGTTTTTAGTTCGTAGCCAAACCAATTTAATTCATTTATTTTGGCACCAAGAATTTCAGAACC
>Ga0307929_1002090_pt1 | contig 13593 bp, 9 predicted proteins | sample AceLakmetage1330_FD_203160 | JGI IMG/M metagenome (GOLD analysis project Ga0307929, IMG submission 203160) | Saline water microbial communities from Ace Lake, Antarctica - #1330 | ecosystem: Environmental > Aquatic > Non-marine Saline and Alkaline > Saline | place: Antarctica: Ace Lake...
CGGATAACGAGTAGCGATGGCCCCACTCGTCCACCGCTCTCGTCGCCCGCTCTCGTTGTCCGAACGCTCAGCCCTCGAACAATCTGAGCTTGTTCATAGGTCGAACTGGATCCCGTGAACGGTTACGGTAAATCATAACAGGCTGCCGTGCCTGCTCCCGCAATAGCCCCACAGGTTTCCCTGTAACCAATTGAGACACTGGCATCCACGTTAGCACTGCTTTCTAAACATATTAGACTGCCGATGCAGAGCCGGCTAAAGTGTGTAAGTGTTTGCACGTTTGACAGCGGACGATGGAATTGAGAGATTCTTGGAACGGGATATTGAATCGAATCTATCATGACTGCCAAATCAGCAGGATAACCAGATAGCGTTCACCTCCTGAATTGGCAGGATAAACTGAAACAGGACACGTTGCGACTAAAAGAGAATGAGACTTTACACGTTATATACGAAAGGATATTGAACCATGACCTTGCACCCGACTCGAACGATTCTCATTGGCAGCCTGGCACTCATACACCTTTTCTCATCCCCGGCCGGCGCACAGACCCGGATGCAGGCTGTCGGTGTGTTGGGCAAGGCAGCCCCGCAGCCCACTTCTTCGTTTCCATTGGAAACTTTCAAGAACAAAATCAGGGAAAGAATTAAGGGCACTGGCCCCCGAGACACCCTTCCGAACCGAGTTTTGGGCGGTGAGTCCTGTGTCGAGGCCAGCAGAAGCCGGGCCATCGAAGCCTCTTATGTGATCCAGTCTATGCAGGCCAATGGAGAATTTGCCAATTGTGGAGCTCGGGTTGGAACCCGGAGCGGATGGAACGCCGGGTTCGGCAGCCTGCACACCTATACCGTCGTGGAGATCATCGCCCTCGATGGAAAGGTGATCCACACCGTAGACGCAGACAACTATATGGGACCCATCCATATTTCGAATCATGGCCGAATCGACTGGGACGACCCGAACAGCTATCTGATCGACGAGATCCCCGCACGTACTTGGTTGGAGAAGCTAACCGTGCCAGCCAATGGGGATGACGTCCGATCCGAAAAAGTCCTCAAGCAGGGGGAAGACTACCACTTGGTCGCTAGCGGTGTATTTCAATACGATCAGGGAGAAACAGGCACCCAAGCAGATGCCCAGCATGAGGAAAATGACGACCCCAAATTTGTACCGAGAAGTTTCCTGTCCATCGACGGTATCACACGTAAAGCCGATAAAAGCTATTTGGAACCGCACACCTATGGGTATGATATAGTCGGCACGGGGGCACCGCTCATTCTGCGCATCGAGGATAGCGGATATGATGACAATGCAGGTTCTCTTTCCATTGTCCTTTACAATCAATGAATGCCTTCTATGGCAACCATCTCAGAAGTCGTTCATTAGAAGCGAGGTCAAGAGACAAAAAGGACTGTAGAGGCTCTGTACTCGCAATAACAAAGGAACACCCAACAAGCGTTGCACCACTGGTTACTTGGGGGAACACAGAGTAAAATACAAAAAAACGCTCCGGCGGGGTAATCCCAACCGGAGCGTTGCTGTATTCAGTTATCGTCTAAAGACGCCTTAGACACCCAGACGGTTCTGGCGAATCTTTTCAGCAGCCGTCTGGTTGCTGGTGACTTCGTGTCCTTCAAGCGGCACAAGCTGCGAGTGGATCGCATCCAGAATCCAGCTTACTTGCGGGAAGAATGCATCTTCTATCTCGTAAGCCGGGGTGATCCAGTTGCGTGATCCAACCACAGCGGGTGGTGCATCAAGGTAATCAAATGCCATCTGCGACAGGTTGGCTGCGATGGTCTGCATCACAGATCCACGCTCACAAGCATCGGAGGATAGAACCACACGCCCCGTCTTCTTGATGGACTCCACCAGTGGCTCGTAGTCCAGCGGGTTAATGCTGCGGCAATCCCAAACATCTGCGCTCATGCCATACTTCTCTTTCAGCGTATCTGCGGCTTCCAGTGCGCGGTAGAGCGTAGCCCCAATCGTGATGATCGTGACGTCGTCACCATCACGACGCTTTGCGGGCGGGCCTAGAGGCACTTCGTAGTAGCCTTCTGGGACTTCATCCTCGAACAGTTCGCCAATATCATATAGACGCTGGCTTTCGAGGAAGATAACCGGGTCGGTTCCGCTTAGAGCGGCGTTGAGCATTCCCTTGGCATCGTATGGTGTCACCGGGAAGACAACCTTCAACCCTGGGATATGGTTCACGAGCGCACTCCAATCCTGCGAGTGCTGAGCGCCATACTTGGAGCCCACAGAGATACGGAGCACCAGCGGCATCTCAAGGATACCGGCTGACATACTCTGCCATTTGGACATCTGATTGAAGACTTCGTCACCAGCTCGACCCAGGAAGTCGCAATACATCAGCTCTACCATGGCGCGGCCACCTTCAAGTGCATAACCGACACCCGTACCCACAATCGCCGCTTCGGAGATTGGCGAGTTGAACAAACGGTGGTAAGGCAGCGCTTCGGTTAAACCACGGTAGCAGGCAAACGCCCCACCCCAATCGCGGTTCTCTTCACCATATGCAATCATCGTAGGATCTTCTTTGAAGCGGTGTAGGGTCGCTTCGAAAATCGCATCACGATACTGGAACACTTTGTTCTTCGCAACGGGCTTGCCATCAACAATGCCCTTACGAGAACGGCGGGATAGCTGTTTCACGCGAGGATTCTCCTCACCCGCATCCAGAAGTTCCGGTTCGCGATCATCGAGCGATAGCTTCGTGTTGTTCGAAAACATCACGTCCTCAATGAAATTCGGCTCGATATGCGGCGACACCTTGTCATCTATCGCCAGCTTCATCGCATTTGATATGACACCCACCAGATCCGTTTGAATCGAATCTATATCCGCTTCATCCAAAGCACCAGCAGCCTTGAGTTCACTCTTAAACCAGACAATAGAGTCCTGCGATTCCCAGAGATCCATCTCTTCTTTACCACGGTAGGAAGAGGCATCTGATGGCGAATGGCCAGAATAGCGATAGGTCAACGTATCCAACAGTATAGGCCCTTTGCCCGTCTTGATGAGTTCCATCTTACGTTTGATAGCGTCAGCCACGGCCAGCGGGTTGTACCCGTCAACACGCTCTGCATGCATGGCATCAGCATTCACGCCTGCACCCATACGCGCCATAACGTCATACCCCATCGTCTCGGTAGCCGTCTGACCACCCATACCATAGAAGTTGTTCATGAAGTTGAAGATGATCGGCAAGCCGCCCTTACGATCTTCCGGCCAGAGCGTATCAAACTGACTCATCGCAGCAAAGTTAAGCGCTTCCCAAACCGGGCCACACCCCATGGACGCATCGCCAATATTAGCGACCACGATGCCGTCTTTCTGATTCACCTTCTTGTACAGTGCGGCGCCAGCAGCAATATCGGCCGATCCCCCCACGATGGCGTTATTAGGGTAGATACCAAACGGCGTAAAAAACGCATGCATAGAGCCGCCCAAACCCCGGTTAAAGCCAGGCTTGCGGGCAAAAATTTCAGCCAGTGCGCCATAGACGAGGAATTGACGTGCCAGTTCTTTAACGGAATTGGTCTTCACGTGCTTCTCTACAATCGCGAGACACTCTCCATCCATAAAGGTCTTCATGATGTCCATCAGCGTCTCGTCATCCAGTTTACGGATAGCAGACATACCCTTGGCCAGAATCTCGCCATGTGAGCGATGTGAACCAAATATATGGTCTTCGACGTTGAGGTAGAAGGCCTGTCCTACAGAAGACGCTTCCTGACCCATCGACAAATGGGCCGGTCCAGGATGATTATATTCCATACCCTGATAAACACCGGCCGTCTTGATTTCGTTGATCATGAATTCAAACTCACGAATCAACATCATGTCTTCGAGCATGCCAACAACAGCATCTTTGCCCAAGGACTTAAGTTCTTGCGCTACAGTACCCGTATAGGCATTCAGCGGCACAGGCGGAAACTTGAGCTTCCCAGGCTTACGTTCTTTTCGGGGGTCAACAACTTGAATTTTCGGCATCGTCTACTCTCCTTTTAGTGGCTCGTCATAATCAGCGTATCCCGAATCAATTCCGACACGGTCGGATGCGGGAACACAAGTTCTTCAATCTCTTTCACGCGCATTTCACTCTCAATCATCGCCGCCGCCCCAAAGGCCATTTCGGAACAGGTACCGCCAATCATATGCACACCCAACAGCACACTTGTTTCAGCATGGACAATGACTTTGCAAACACCGCGACCCCCTTCGTTCTCCGCAAGAAAACGGCCGCTCGCCGCCATCGGCATCTTGCCAACCCTGACCGGAATTCCCTGCTCTTTGGCCTGAGCCTCCGTGAGTCCCACGGTCGCCACTTCAGGTGTTGTATAAATCACGCCAGGAATCGCGTCATACCGCATGTGGTCAGGACGCCCGCACAAATTGTGGACCACGACCTCCCCCATACGCGTGGCAGAATGCGCCAACCACTGCTTGCCAGTCACATCGCCAATGGCATACACACCGGGGACATTTGTCGCACAGCAGTCATCGACCTTAATGCCACGGCGATCAAAGTCAATCTTCACGTCTTCCAGCCCAAGACCATTCACATTGCACGTTCGGCCCGTCGCAACTAACACATGGCTCGCCTTGATCGTTTCTTTTTTGTCCTTCACCGAGAAAGTGACATCCGCTTTACCAATCGACTCCACACGAGCACCGACATGGAAGGTGATATTGCGCTTCGTCAGTTCCTGACGCAGCATCTTGGCAATCTGTGGATCCACGGCGGGACAGATTTCTGGCAACATCTCAATCACGGTTACCGGAACACCCAACGTGCCGAAGAAACAGGCAAACTCGCAGCCAATAACACCACCACCGACGACGACGAGGTTTTCAGGCATCGTCTCAAGATCCAACAGACGGGTAGAATCATAGACGCAATCATTGTCGATACCCGGAATTGGCGGCTTCGCAGGCGACGATCCAACCGCGATCATGATAGCGTCACCCTCGTAAACCTCATCGCCAACACAGACCTCCCGTCTGGAAACCAGTTTGGCTTCGCCCTTCACCACGGTCACCTTGTTACGCTTCATCAAACCCGCAACGCCCTTACGCAAGGTCTCAACGACTTTCTTCTTTCGTGCAATGACGGCAGCCAGATCAAACGAGACATTCTCGCTCTTCACCCCATAGGCTTCGCCGTGGGTGGCGTAGTAGTAGACTTTGGATGAATTAAGCAACGTCTTCGACGGCACGCAGCCGCAATTCATACAGACACCACCGAGCTCACCTTTTTCGATTAGCAGAACCTTCTTGCCCTGCTCCCCTGCCCGTTCGGCAGCTACGTAACCACCAGGACCGGATCCAATAACAATTAGATCATATTTCATGTCTTGCAGCTCCTATTTCGCGAGCGTTAGCTCGAAGTTCTCCAAAGACATGCACAGCGTCTTCAGGAAGCGAGCAGCGGGCGCCCCATCTACAACCTGGTGATCAACCGTCAAACTCAGATTGATCGACTGTACGTGCTTAACCTCGCCATCCTTCATGACCGGCTTCAGCGAAAGACCGCCAACACCAAGAATTGCCACTTCAGGAATATTGAGTACCGGCGTAAAGCTTTCGATTCCCAACATGCCCATGTTGGTGATGGTAAACGTGCCACCCGTGAGCAGATCTGGATTGATGTTGCCCTTCTGGCAATCGGCCAGTAGCGGTTTAATTTCTTCAGACAGTTCGCAAAGCGACATCTCGCTAGCGCCGTGTACGACAGGAACCATCAGCCCACGCTCTGTATCGGTTGCGATGCCGAGGTTGACAAACGGGTACTGAACGGTTTTGTCACCAAGGAAGTGGGCATTAAGACTCGGCGACACCATCAGCATCTGCACGGTTGCATATGCCACAACGTCATTGATCGTAATGTTCGGCAGGCCAAGAGCCTCTCCCTGTGCCTTAACCTTAGCGCGGTACGCCAAAATGCCCGTGGCATCGAAGCTCATGTTCATTGTAAGCTGAGCTGTCGTGGCAAGAGACTCATGCATCTTGCCAGCAATCAGCTTGCGAATGCCCTTCAGCGGAACCACAGTCGGCTCGCCTGTCGGAATCGCCGGGGCGTCAACAGCAGCGGCAACGGCCGAAGTCGTACCAAGATCACTTGCCAGCACCATGCCACCGAGTCCAGAACCTTGCGCAGGAGCCGCCAGCCCTGTGGCAGCAGCAACGTCGCGTGCAGCAGCACTCAAGCGTGGCTGACCCGCAGCGGCAGCTTGAACATCGCGTTCAATCACGCGACCACCCGGACCAGACCCCGCAAGAATCTGAGCATCAACACCACTCGCAGCAGCCGCTTTTCGAGCACGGGGGCTAACGCCTACAGCCTTCTGTCCGCACCCCACAACAGGGGCGACAGCCACTACAGGAGCAGCGACGGGCGCCGCCTCAACTTCTGGGGCCACCTCAGCACCACCCGCACTATCGGGTTTCAGAGCGGATGCGTCTTCGCCCGGCTCGCCCAATGCGGCAATGGTCAACAGTACAGGGATGTCGTCACCCTCTTCAAAGAAGCGTGCGACCAGCGTTCCTGCTGCGGGGCTTTCAACTTCAAAAATGGCCTTGTCGGTTTCAATGCTCGCAATCGCAGTACCTTCTTCAAGTGTTGCACCCACATCCACGAGCCACTCAACCAGAATACAGCTCTCAACGGACTGTCCCTGTCTCGGCATAATAATCGGTGTTGCCATAATCTCTCTCCTCTAGCTCTCTTATTTTAGATTCTCGCCCTCCGTAGCCTTGGCGAAGGAGGGTCCAGATTTCAGCCTTTTCAGCTTTTCAGCCTTTCTCTCTATTTCATCTCTTGCCCGCCGGTAACGTTGATCGCCTGGCCAGTCATATAAGACGCCAGTTCCGAGGCGAGAAACACCACCATGTTGCTCACGTCCTCATACTCGCACCCGCGACGCAGGGGAACCTGATTCATGTAAAACTGCTTCACGTCGTCGATGCTCTCGGCACCCGGAACCTTTCCGGCTTCCAAGTACTGCTTGAATAGTCCGCGCTCAGGATCCGTCCAGAGCGACCCGCTCAGGAGATTCCCCGGACAAACGGCATTACAACGAATACCCAGCGGGGCAAGCTCCAAAGCCACACTCTGTACGAGGCCAATGCCACCGAACTTGCTGGAAGAATATGCCGAATTGGCGGCACTGCCCTTTTTGCCGGACTTAGAGTTGATCGCAATGATTGAGCCACTTCCCTGTTTCTTCATGATGCGGGCAGCATGTTTGAAGGTAAGGAATGTTCCAAAAAGATTAACATTCATCACGGCACGCCATTTTTCAGCAACGGCTTCGGCAATCGGTTCCGCGATCAGAATCGCCGCATTGGCGACGACAACGTCGACCCGACCAAACACGTCCATCGCCTTTTGAAAGAGCGCTTCAACATTGGCCTCGTCCGAAACATCAACCTTCAACGCAATGGCCTTGCTCCCGCTTGCTACGATCTTCGCTGCCGTATCGGCCGCGCCCTCTTCATTCATGTCGCCAATTACGACATTGCAACCTTCGGCGGCAAGGCGAAGACAGAGCGCCTCTCCCAACCCCTGGGCTCCACCGGTCACAACAGCAGTCTTGTCATTCAGCATCATCAAAACACTCTCCATTCTATGGTATCTGGACACATCTCGGAGATATGTGCCTACTCAAAATCCCGTATCCAAGGTCGTGCCACTCTCCGAGTTGGGAACCCTGACAGGGATTGTCGGGGAGGCACGTCGTGGCTTTCCATAAATTACGCGTAATGCGCCAGCAGCGCTTCTTCGGCTTCTTTCGTCCAAACACCATCCCTAAGTTTGTTGGCAACCTCCGGCAGCGTATTCGCCAAATCAGAAAGCAGTGTCAGCTTGAGGGCCTTGCACGAGGGGTAGATCATAATCTTGCCAGGCACTTCCTGCTTCTCAACTTTCCGGATCCCGAGAACGGCATCGTCCAGTCCAGAGATAGCCGCCACCGAAACGTTGGTGTCGATGTTGCCTTCTGCCACATGGTTGAGAACGATCTGAATGTCCGCCATCGTCGAACCCGATGTACCGATGAAGTAGAGCTGGTTGGCACAGTAGGTATCCAAGTCAATCTCGCCATACTTGTCGGCGGGGATGCCTGCGAAGATATCGACAATGCCCTTCGGTGCGCAGCTTAAAACCGCAGCCGCTACGAGAGCGGGCACGGGTGCCATTACAACCTGCATGTCGAACTTGATGTCTTGCTGGGTTTTCGTAGGATTGTATCCAACATAGGTCGTGCCATTAGCTGCTGCTGTCGGCTCGGCGATTTTGCCCAATGCCTCCAAGCGTGAGTCGCTAAGATCAGCGGCGTAAACCGTCACACCGTCACCCACGCAGAGGTCACGAATCACGTGGATCACACCCATCGGCCCCGCAGCTCCAATAACGTTCAGGTTATCGCCCTTGCGCATTTCACAACGCTCAGGAATGGATGCCAACGCCGCCGTTGGATCTCCACCGGTCGTACCCACAATGCGGTAACCGCGGTAATGAACACCACCGACAGCCGTCATCACGGGCTTCCCAAAAGTTTCACCACACTGGCAGATAATAAACAGGGCACCCTTCGCGCCCTTGGCGAAGAGTGACGCCATGACATCGGCATCAGAACCAAAATAGAGAATATCATCGAAATGGTTATTGGGGGCTTCATCAAGACTCGACAGCGCACCCTCACAGGAACATTCACCAGCCTTCAAAACAACGCAAACACGCTCGACCGATTGATCGTTCTCGCTTAGGAATTGGTGGACGACATCCGTATCGCATTGGGCTTCCGCAACAACAAGCAAGCGGCCACCCGACTTCAAACTCTGGCGCTGCACTTCTTGATAGGCATCTTCGCCACAAGCCCACGGTTCGGAAAGCGCAAAGGCTGAAGCAGAACGTTTGTCGGCAGGAGCGCTCAACAACATGGAGACACCTTCAGGCGAAATCATGATACGTTCATCCAAAAGTACGTATTCCTGAAGGGCACCTTCGAAGTTGTAACCAAATGCACCGTTGGACTGCGCCGTCTCAATCCAACGCCAGTCGGCCTGAATCATATAGCGATCCCCAACCTTGAAGCGCTCAACCTTGGAACCCACTTCGATGATTTCCACTACCGGTTCGTGGCCAGGGACAGTGGGTTTATCACCCGGAACATAGGAGGGGTACTCCTTGAGTACGACAGGATCTATTCCGGAAATGACTTCCGATTTGCGGACATGACTTGTGAACTGCTTCAGCAGCTTGAGATCAGAGAAACAAAGCCCCACGACCACAACTTTACAGAGAATCTGATAGTCGTTGGGTTGGAATACAACCTTTTCCTCGTTAAGAATAAGTTCATCGGGACCCACCAGCTGCACAGCACGCTGAGTTTGGGGTATTGTATTGCTCATATCGGGTTTCCTTATAGTAGGGCCAGAATTTCATCTGGTGTTGAGATGTTAGTAAGGCCGGCCAGGCACGCTTCTTGCCCCGGACAAAAACGAGCACCAAACATCTCGTAGAATGTGTTTTTAGTTTCGGTATTTTCGAAAATATCAGAAGCCCAGTTGCTGAGATAGCCCACACCAGCGGCTTGCTGCAGCACCGAGTGGGCATAGACAATGTGGGTGCCTTTCAGGAATACAGGCATGAGGGGTTTCATCTCATCACAATCGAAATCATCAACAAACTTGTTTCCGGGGCTATTCATTTCGGTGCCAACTAAAACCGGAAGATGCAGCGCTTCGGCACGTTCAACAATTGCGTAAAGATTTTTGAGTTTCTGATCCTTAACGCCTGCTGTAAAATTGCGATCGGGGATGATGTTGACTGCTGCCACGCCCGAGGCCATTGATATCTCGATCAGTTCACCGATGGCCTGTTCTCCATCAGAGGTGCCATCAAGCCACGTCAACGCAGGAATAGCACCGCACTGGATAGCAAATTGATTCATGGCGCTCATCTCAGGAAAGGAGTCCAATCCCGGCTGCACATAGCCCACCCCGCCGCGCTTCATGGTCTTCGACCGGATCAGGGCTTGCAGGGATCCTCCTTCAGGGAGCTCCAGCTCGCTGGCATCCGTCCCCAGTTTCTCTGCCCAAAATGCAGCCAGGGCTTCTGGATCCGTGAACATTTCGGCAGCCTTACGGGCATAAGCGAGGCAAATGTGTCGCTCAGTGGCATTGCCATTGGGAGTCAGCAATTCCTGCACGTCCTTTTCATAATCAAGCACAACCGGAGCGGTGAACGCGTTAACGCGTGCCAAAAGGCCGCGATTTCGCTCATCAGCACTTGCCCTCATGCCGTCAAGAAACGCTTGGGCCTCTGCAGGCAGCTCTGTTGTCGTAAACCCCAAACCCATATGATACGCAATGCCAGGCTCTCCCGGGGAGTTGATCACGCGATCCGAAAACTCGGGAACGAAAACACGCGATTCCACGCTAACGCACCCCTTGAGCCCTAGAAGTTTCGCGGCAGCAAAGAATTCATTCAACCCATCAAGAACATCAAAATCAACAATGCCGGCAGCCACAAGGCCGCGCTGCTTTGCAAGCCAAGCGAAATGTGAAGGCGAATAGCCATATGCATTATAGGAGTAAAACGTGTGGGCGTGGCAGTTCATGTGGGTGCCAATGGCGGGATAAACGCCCTCTGATGCTGAGTTAAGTCGCTCAAGCGCCGCTCGTCGAATAGAGGCATCAAAACTATCAAGTGCCACTATATCGGCGTCGCACGGGGTTCCATTTTCATCCTGCATGCCCATTCCTAACGTTTTTGATCTCCCACCATCCGAAACGGCCCGAATATGTCCGTTTGTGTCTGTTTTTCTCATTTGGACATTGACATGTCAAACATAATCAAATATTTTTTCAAACATATGCAACGATGATTGCCCGTTTATGTGAGGTATCGCCCATGCTAGCTATTGAAAGACACCGCGAAATTCTATCCGTGCTGAGCCGCGAGGGCAGTGTTCGCGTCACAGAGCTATCCAACCGCTTTGACGTAACCGAGGAAACGATTCGTCGCGACTTGGCAAAACTGGAGTCACAGGGAAAGATCGTGCGCAGTCATGGCGGAGCCCTCATGGCAGAATCTGAGGAGACGCTGCGTCCATTTGCTTGGCGTGAAGTCGCCTACGAAGCAGAAAAAGCAGCCATCGGCCAAATGGCTATCAGCCGCATCGAAGAGGAAGACAGCGTTCTGCTCGATGCCAGCACCACATGCTGGCATATGGCCAAACGCCTAAGCGACGTGCCGCTTACCGTAATCACCAATTCCCTACAGATTCCCATGGCGCTTTCAAATCGCGGCAAGATTGACGTCCACGTTCTGGGCGGCCGCATGGGAAAGCAGTCACTCTCTTTTATCGGGCCAACCGCCGAGAAACAGCTACAGCAGTATCATGTGAACAAGTTATTTCTTTCCTGCAAGGGCGCTGATCTGAACCGTGGTATCAGCGACGTCTCCGAAGCCCAGGCACATCTGCGCCAAATCATGCTCGATTGCGCTGAGAAGAAGTATCTTCTCATTGACCACAGCAAATTTGGCATACAATCGCTGGCAAACATCTGCAGCATCTCGGTTTTCGATGAAGTTATAACGGACAGCGGCACAGATACAGCGATTCTGGATCGTTTACACGACATGGGGATCAAGACCACGGTAGTGCCAGTACACACAGGAGGACACAATCATGCAATCTAAGGTTTATCTCGCAGTTGATATTGGGGCATCCAGCGGACGCGTTATGGCCGCACTCTTTGATGGCAACAAAATCGAACTCCAGGAAGTGCATCGCTTTGTGAATGGTGCCGATGAGATTGGCGGTGAATACCATTGGGACATCCACGCCCGATTCGACGCCATCAAAAAGGGCCTGACCAAGGCCGCCACCCAGTATGGTGATTCCATTGTGAGTATCGGCGTCGACACCTGGGGCGTTGACTATGGGCTGCTTGACGCTGATGGCAACCTTCTCGGCCTGCCCTTCGCCTATCGCGATCCCCGCACGAACGGCATGGAGGAAGAAGCCTTTAAGCGTGTACCGCGCGAACAGATTTACGAAACCACCGGCATCCAATTCATGTTCTTCAACACACTGAACCAGCTCATGTCAGAGGTCGCAACCGACCGCAAGGAGCTGAAGCAAGCCGACAAGCTTCTCTTCACGCCGGACCTAATCAACTACTGGCTCTGCGGAGTCGCGACCAATGAATACACCATCGCAAGCACCTCACAGCTTCTCGATGTCCGATTGCGGAAGTGGTCGACCGACCTGCTCGACGGACTCGGAATCCCGCAAGCCCCATTCTGCGATATCACCATGCCCGGCACCTCACTTGGCACCATTCTGCCTGCTATCGCCAAGGCAACCGGCCTTGCTTCGGACGTGACCGTGGTGACCGTCGGCAGCCATGACACCGCCTCCGCCGTCGCCGCCGTACCAGCCAAGATGGCATCACACGTCTATCTCAGCTCTGGGACCTGGTCTCTGATGGGCGTTGAGTCCGACGAGCCCGTTGTCAGCAAACAGAGTTACGACTATGGCTTCACCAATGAAGGCGGGCTTGGTGGCAAGATCCGACTGTTGAAAAACATCACCGGCCTATGGCTGGTGCAGGAATGCCGCCGCAACTGGACCGAGGACGGTGACGCACCGAGCTTCGCCGATCTCGAAAAAGAAGCCATGGTAGCAACACCATTCCAGTCGTTTATCGACCCGGATGACGCATCGTTTTCAGAGCCGTGCAATATGCCGAACCAGATCCGCGCCTACTGCGAGCAGACCGGCCAACCCGTTCCGGAAACCAAAGGCGCGATCATCCGCACTGCAGTCGAGAGTCTGGCCTTCCGCTACAAGACCGTATTCACCATGCTAGAAGACTTGACCAAAAACCGGCTCAAGGTCCTGCACATAGTTGGCGGCGGCACTAAAGATCGCCTGCTCAACCAGCTCACAGCCAACGCACTAAATCGGCCCGTCATCACCGGACCGATAGAGGCTACTGCAACCGGAAACGTCCTATCGCAGCTTATGGCCAACGACAGTATTGCATCACTCGCTGACGGGCGCGATATCGTTCGCGCCTCCTTCGAGACGGAAACGTACACCCCTACCAACACTGAAGCCTTTGCTGAGGCCTACACCCGTTTCCATGAGATCACAGGGGCGTAAGCAGATCCATTAGCCCCCACCCAATATTTGTTCCATATGGCATCTCTGAGCAGGCAAATTCGCGTGATGTACCTTCCCGAGATTGTCGAGGGATCTCAGGGGTGCTGGTTGGTCTGAGATGCTAGAGATTCCTCGGCAAGCGCGGAATGACAACAGCCTCCTATATAGACCCTATCCGAAAAGGGGTTGAACCGAGGTGAGGCGAAAATATGAGAAAACAGACCGGAAACAAGGTCCCCCTTATCCCTTTGTCGCGTGCTTTGTCCTGAGCTTTGTCGAAAAGGGAAACAGGTTTGAGAGAGGAATTGACAAAGCTTACGACAAAGCTCGCGACAAAGATAAGGAAATTTGGAGATTCTGGTGCCTCCGACCTTTTCGGATGAC
>Ga0307929_1002094_pt1 | contig 13573 bp, 10 predicted proteins | sample AceLakmetage1330_FD_203160 | JGI IMG/M metagenome (GOLD analysis project Ga0307929, IMG submission 203160) | Saline water microbial communities from Ace Lake, Antarctica - #1330 | ecosystem: Environmental > Aquatic > Non-marine Saline and Alkaline > Saline | place: Antarctica: Ace Lake...
GTAGACATAAACCGGTGGAAGAAGGCGATGCTTTCGCGCTGGGTCATCAACCGGTTTATGTCTACGAGGCCTGGGGCCATACCAAGGGTCATATCGCTTATTACTTCCCTGAAGGCGACGCGCTGTTCACCGGCGACAGCCTGATGGTGATGGGCTGCGGGCGGCTGTTTGAAGGCGACGCTGCGATGATGTGGGCAACCCTCAGCAAACTGATGGAGCTGCCGCCGGAAACCCGGATCTACTCCGGCCATGAATATACCGCCTCCAACGCCAAATTCGCGATGTCGGTTGAACCGGAAAACAAAGCGCTGATCGACCGGGCCAAACAGATCTCTGAAACGCGGGCGCGTGGCGGTGACACGATGGGGTCAACCCTGGCGCTGGAAATGGCCACCAACCCATTTTTGCGCGCAGGCAATCCCGAAGTGAAAGCCGCCTTAAGCATGACCGACGCCCCGGATGTTGAGGTTTTTGCCGAAATGCGCCGCCGCAAAGACAGTTTCTGACCAAAACGCCATGATAGGGGTGACGGGTGCGTTTGCGGCGACTGCACCCACGGGTTGCGCCTTCAACCGGTGTTTTTAAGGCCCGGTCAGGGAATATTTTACCGTTGTGACGTGCTTTTTACCGATGTTTCAAAAAGAATCGGGGAAAAAGACCTTGAAGCTGCCACAATAAAACCGAAGTTTAAGGTTACGCGTTTTAATAATGCGCTGGGTTCGTGACAACCGCGAACCAATTCCTGGTGGGAGGGCTGAGCATGCCATCTTTTTCAAATACGCTTGAACAGGCGATTCACGCAGCCCTGGCGCTGGCAAACGAGCGAAAGCATGAACTTGCGACGCTTGAACACCTGTTGCTGGCCCTGACCGAAGAACCGGACGCCGCCAAGGTGATGCGGGCCTGCGGGGTCGATCTGGATATTCTGGCGCATGCGCTTGAAACCTTCATCGACGAAGAACTGACCACGCTGGTCTCGGATATCGACGGTTCAGAAGCAGCACCCACCACCGCCTTTCAGCGGGTGATCCAGCGGGCCGCGATCCATGTCCAGTCCTCGGGCCGGACCGAAGTGACCGGCGCCAATGTGCTGGTCGCGATCTTTGCCGAACGCGAAAGCAACGCGGCGTTCTTTTTGCAAGAACAGGATATGACCCGCTATGACGCGGTCAATTACATCGCCCACGGCGTGGCCAAAGACCCTGAACATTCCGAAAGCCGCCCGCTGACCGGCACCGAAGATTTCACCGAGGATTCACAGGCCACCGTTGAAGGCGACGCCAAGGAAAGCGCGCTGGCAAAATATTGCGTCGATCTGAACGCCAAAGCCCGCAAGGGCGAAGTCGACCCTCTGATCGGCCGCGACCACGAGGTAGAGCGGTGCATCCAGGTGCTTTGTCGCCGCCGCAAAAACAACCCGCTTCTGGTGGGCGACCCTGGCGTTGGCAAAACCGCCATCGCCGAAGGCCTGGCGCATCGCATCGTTGGCGGCCAAACCCCGGAAATCCTGGCCCATGCCACGATCTATTCGCTCGACATGGGCGCGCTTCTGGCCGGCACACGTTATCGTGGCGATTTCGAAGAACGCCTGAAAGCAGTGATGACCGAGATGGAGGAACACCCCGACGCGATCCTGTTCATCGACGAAATTCACACCGTGATCGGCGCAGGCGCGACCTCGGGCGGGGCGATGGATGCCAGCAATCTGCTGAAACCGGCCCTGCAAGGCGGCAAGCTACGCTGCATGGGCTCCACCACCTACAAAGAATTCCGCCAGCATTTCGAAAAAGACCGCGCCCTGTCGCGCCGGTTCCAGAAAATCGACGTGAACGAACCTTCGGTCGAGGATTCAGTCAAGATCCTCAAGGGCCTGAAACCCTATTTCGAAGAACATCACGACATCAAATACACCGCCGACGCAATCAAAACCGCGGTGGAGCTTTCGGCGCGCTATATCCATGACCGCAAGCTGCCCGACAAAGCCATCGACGTGATCGACGAAGCCGGGGCCGCCCAGCATCTGGTGGCCGAAAGCAAGCGCCGCAAAACCATCGGCGTCAAAGAGATCGAGGCCGTTGTCGCAAAAATCGCCCGCATCCCGTCAAAAACTGTCTCAAAAGGCGATGCCGAGGTGCTGCGCGATCTGGAAACCAGCCTGAAACGGGTGGTGTTCGGTCAGGACGACGCGATTGTGGCCCTGTCCTCGGCCATCAAACTGTCGCGCGCTGGATTGCGTGAACCGGAAAAACCCATCGGCAACTACCTGTTTGCAGGCCCCACCGGCGTCGGCAAAACCGAGGTTGCCAAACAATTGGCCGACACGCTGGGCGTCGAATTGCTGCGCTTTGACATGTCGGAATATATGGAAAAACACGCGGTCTCGCGCCTGATCGGTGCCCCTCCCGGCTATGTCGGATTTGACCAGGGCGGCCTTCTGACCGACGGCGTTGATCAGCATCCGCATTGCGTGCTGCTGCTGGATGAAATCGAAAAGGCCCACCCGGATGTCTATAACATCCTGCTGCAAGTGATGGATCACGGCAAGCTGACCGATCACAATGGCCGCACGGTTGATTTCCGCAACGTGGTTGTGATCATGACAACCAACGCCGGGGCCGCCGAGCAGGCGAAATCCGCTATCGGTTTTGGCCGCGACCGGCGCGAAGGCGAAGACACCGCCGCGATCGAACGGACTTTCACCCCGGAATTCCGCAACCGTCTGGATGCAGTGATCAGCTTTGCGCCGCTGTCCAAAGACGTGATCCTGCAAGTCGTCGACAAATTCGTGCTGCAACTGGAAGCCCAGTTGATGGACCGCAACGTGGTGATCGAACTGACCAAACCGGCTGCCGAATGGCTGGCCGAAAAGGGCTACGACGACCGCATGGGCGCGCGGCCACTGGCCCGCGTCATTCAGGAGCACATCAAGAAACCGCTGGCCGAGGAACTGTTGTTCGGCAAGCTGGCCAAAGGTGGCATCATCAAGGTCGGGATGAAAAACGGCAAGCTTGACCTTCGGATCGAAGCCCCGGAAAAACCGCGCCTGTCGGGTGACAAACCACCCTTGCTGACCGCGGATTGATCCGACCGGCAGCAATATTGGCAACACTCCTGGCGGGCCTGCCCACGGCAACATGGGCCGACCCGCCAGCGCTTGCCCTACCGCTGGCCTGCACCCTTGGCCAGGACTGCTTCATCCAGCAATATGTCGATCGCGATCCCGGCCTGGCCGCGATGGATCACGCCTGCGGGCCGCTGACCTATGACACCCATAAGGGCACCGATATCCGTCTGGTCCATCGCAACCAGATCAAGGGCATCGGCGTGCCGGTTCTGGCCGCCGCCAAAGGCACCGTAACGGCCGTGCGCGATCACACGCCTGACATCGCCCAGGGCGATGCCGGTGCGCCAAATGTCGACGGGCGCGAATGCGGCAACGGTGTTTTGCTGGATCACGGTGACGGCTGGAAAACGATGTATTGCCACATGCGCAAAGGCTCGATCGCCGTTGTTCCTGGCTTGCGCGTCAAGCAGGGCGATACGCTGGGCCTCGTCGGCCTCAGCGGCCAGACCGAGTTTCCGCATGTCCACATCAAGGTCACAAACAACGACGCGATCATCGACCCGTTTCAGCCTCGGGGCAGCAGTTGCACCGATGGCGCGCAGCCCCAGCTTTGGTCCCCGCCCCTGCCCTACACGCCCGGCGGGCTGTTGTCGGCGGGTTTCGCGGGCAGCAATCTTGACCTCCCTGCCATTCGCCAAAGCGGCGATCACGCCAGAGACATCACCGCCACCAGCCCAGCCCTTGCGGTCTGGGGGTTCTTTTACGGGCTGCGTCAGCACGACATCATCAGGGTCACTGTCCGCTTTCCCGATGGTGCGTTGCTGGCCGATCAAACCTTCACGCTGACGCAAAATCAGGCCGAAGGCTACCGGTTGTCCGGCCGCAAACGCCGCGCCGAACCCTGGCCTGCGGGGCTTTATCAGGGCGTGGTCAGCCTGACCCGAGACGGGCGCGAAATCGACGGCAAGCAGCTTCAGCTAACCATCGATTGACCGCCGGGTGCCCCCCCGCTTGCCCCCGGCCCGCGCCTATTTTTCGGTAAACTTCAACTCAATCCGGCGATTTTGCGCCCGTGCTTCGCGGGTATCAGCCGGATTTACCGGCTGAAACTCCCCGAATCCGGTTGCCGCCAATCGGTCCGAGGGCATGCCAAGCTCGTCCACCAGATAGCGCACCACCGACAGGGCGCGGGCCTGGCTTAGCTCCCAATTGTCCTTAAATTCGCCGGTGCCGCTTAACGGCACGTTATCGGTATGGCCATCGACCCGCAGGATCCAGTCGATTTCGCTTGGGATCTGATCGGCGATTTCATTGATCACACCGGCAACTTTGGAAATCTCATGCTCTCCCTCGTCGGACAGGTCGGTCGCTCCGGCGGCAAACAGCACTTCTGACGAAAACACAAACCGGTCACCGACAATTTTCACACCCTCGCGGTTGCCTAGAAGATCCCGTAGCTGGCCAAAGAACTCTGACTTGAACTTCTCCAGGTTCTTGGTTTCAGCTTCCAGCCTTATTCGCTCGGCCTCTTCCAGTTCGGCGCGTTTGCGCTGTTCGTCAGCCAGGCGCTTTTGCTCCGCTGCGACCTGCGCCAGCGCGCTGTTCAAATTGGCGCCCAGCGATTCGATTTGCACCTGTGCCTCAACATCGCGGACATTGGCCGCATCCAGCAGCGCCTGCAAACTGTTGAGCTGTTTGCGCAGGGTCGCGGTTTGCTGGTTCAGCAGCGCGATCTGGCGCTGGCCTTCGGCTGATCGCGCCTTTTCTTCGCCAAGCAGGCTGTTGGCGCGGGCCAGCAGCAACCGGCGCTCTTCGGATTTGCTCATCAGGACGGTGACATCCTGTTCTGCCGCCAGTTTCGCAGCCAGCGCAGTTGCCAGCCGGGCCTCAAGATCTTCGCGGGTCGCGGCGGCTTCGGCCAAAAGACTGCTGGCGGTATCGCCCCGGTCTTCAAGCTGGGCAATCACGGCAGCCAGCCGATCGTTCAGCGCCGCTTTATCCGCTGCCAAAACAGCCGTCTGGCCTTCAAGCGCGGCAATCCGCGCCTGCGCCGCCGCACCAGTTTCCTGCGCATTTTCCTGTGCCAATAGGGCCGCCGCCAACAACGTGTCGACCTCCTGTTTCGCGACCTCGGCGGCCGCCAGCAAGGTCAGGGTATCTTCGGCTTTGCGGCGCTGTTCTTCCAGCGCCAGCGTCATCGCCGTCAACTCGGCATCGGCGTCCTGCAACTTCCGGCGCAACGCTTCGGCAGCAGCAGCTTCGGCCAGCTTGATTTGTTCTTCTTCGCTGAGGGCCGCTTCGGTGTTTTGCAGCCGTTGCCGCAACGCTTCGGCAGCCGCAGCTTCCGCCAGGCGCGCCTTTTCTTCGTCGCTCAAATTGGAATTGGTGGCCGCAAGCTCCGCCTTCAGTGCCGCGATCGAGGCTTCGACCGCCAGGCGCTCTTGCTCGGACTGGCTGAGGCCTTGTTGCAACTGGTCAAGCTGTGCCTGCAATTGGGTATTGGTCTGAACCTCACCCTCAAAAGCGGCGCGGCTGGCGGCCAGATCGGCAGCCATCTGCGCCAACTGCGCTTCAATATCCGTCAGGGAGTTTTCGGTCACGCCCAGATTGCTGCGCGACTGCTCCAGCGCCGCAAGTGCGCCCTGTAACGAGGTTTCGCGGTCCGTCAGCGACGCCTGGGTCTCCGCAATCAGCGCTTCCAGCGCCTCGCGTTTGGCCGCAGCAAGGCGGGCTTCTTCTGCGGCTTGATCGACCTCATCGCGCACCTGTGCCAGCGCCAGTTGCAGGGCTTCTTTTTCGCTGATCGCACGCAGGTTCGCCGCCTCAACCTCGGAAATCCGCGCCACCAACGAGGTGTTTTTCGCCGTCGCGTCAGACACCTGATCCTCCAACCCCTGCTTGTCGATCACCAGTTGCGACCGCTCCGCCAGAAGGGAGGCAACCTGGGCTTCAAAACTGCTGACCTGAGCCTCAAAATCGCTGATCCGGGTCTGCTGATTGCGCGCCTGCTGGGACAGGGTTGCGATCAGCCGGGTCTGGATTTCGGCGGCGGTTTCGGCTTCGTCCAGCGCGCCATCCAGCCGCTCAACCTCGGTTTCAAGCCCATCCGAGCGTTGTTGCTCCAATCCCAGCGCCTCCGCCAAAGAGGCGACCTGCTCACTCAGGTAATCCAGCTGCGTGCCCTGGGTGGAAATCGTTTCGCGCAGCACGAACTGCACGATCATGAAGATCGTCAGCACGAACATCAACACCAGCAGCAAAGCGGTCATCGCATCGACGAAACCTGGCCAGATACTGCTGCTAAACCCCTGTTGTCCCCCGCGCCGGATCTGTGCCATCGCTTAGGGCCTGCCTTGCTGCGGCGGCTTCCGGCTGAGGCTGCGTACAGCCTTGTTAAGCGCGGCAATATCGGCCCGCAATTCGGCCACGGTGTCTTGCCGACCGGCAGACATTTCTTCCAGAATACGCAGCAATTGCACGTCAATACTGCGCAGCCGCATCCGCGATTCTGCGTCAACGCTTTCTTCCATCTGCTGTTCCAGAAAGCCTGCGACCTTGTCCTGGCCACCGGCAATCCGTTTCAGAAGGTCGTTCTGTTCGGCAATTGCGTGTTCGGCGGCATCCGTGTTGCCGCTTTCCGCCATCCGCCCGGTCATTTCGCGCAACGCCTGACTCAACATCGCGATGCGTTCGCCGGTTTCTGTCTGGGTGTCTTCGGCCTGAATAAAGGTCTTGTGCAGGGCCTCAATCCCGTCGGCCATCCGGTGAAAAGCCACCTCCATGCCGCTGGTGTCAAAGCCGCCGCCCTGGCTGACCTCACCATCGCCCGCAGCAAACCCGACCTGGGTTATGGTGGACAACCACTCTTCAAGATCGCGGTAAAACCGGTTCTGGCCATGCCCGGTGAACAGGTCCAAAAGACCCACCACCAGCGACCCGGCCAACCCCAGAAGTGAGGATGAAAACGCCGTGCCCATGCCGCCAAGCTGCGCCTCAAGCCCGGTCATCAGGCGGCCAAAAACCTCAGCCCCGGTGGTGTCTTCACCGGTCTGTGGCGCCAGTGACCGGATCGTGTCGACAACCGCAGGCACGGTCGTCGCCAGGCCATAGAACGTCCCCAAAAGACCAAGGAAAATCAATAGGTTGATGATATACCTAGTGATTTCACGGGTTTCATCCAGCCGGGTTGCCATTGAATCCAGGATCGACCGTGACGAGCTGGCCCCGATCTGCATCCGCGCCCCGCGCGATTTCAGAAGGGTCGCCAGCGATACCAACAGACGTGGCGGATTGACAAACTCATGACCGGCCCGGTGCATCGCGAAGCCTTCGATCCAGTTGACCGATGAAATAAGCGAAAACACCTGCCAGAAACACGCCAGCACGCCGATCAGGAACACCCCGACAATCACGCCGTTCAGATAGGGATTTGACATCACCACTTCGAGGATCGGCTCGTGGACATACCACGCCCCGGTTCCGACCAGCGCGATGATCACCACCATCGTCAGAATCTGCCGCGTCGGCTGGGAAAACTGCGGTTCCGCCTCTGGGTCTGCGTTGTGCATTGAAATGCCTTCAATTGCCCGTATTTTCTTGGTTAGCCGGACAATACTTCGCTTGCCACCATCTGCCAACAATCAAGTTCGCAATCTGCACAAAGCCCTTATAACCCCGAGCGAAAACTGGCATAATAACGGAAATCTTGGGTATTTTGGTTCCGATATCGGAACAACGGGGGAAATCATGGACGACTTATCGGCAATCGGCTCGGCTGGGATCACTGCATTGGTCATTCTGATCTTCGCAGCCATCCTGATTTACATGATGGTCAAATCCGTCCCGCAGGGCGAAGAATGGACTGTTGAGCGTTTCGGCCGCTACATCCGCACCCTGAAACCCGGCCTGCGCTTCCTGATCCCGGTGATGGACAAGGTCGGGGCGCGGATCAACATGATGGAAACCGTGCTGGACATTCCCAGCCAGGAAGTCATCACCAAGGACAACGCGATGGTGTCAGCGGACGCGGTGGCGTTTTACCAGGTGGTCGATGCGGCCCGTGCCGCCTACGAGGTCCGCAATCTCGAACATGCGCTTGGCAATCTGTCGATGACCAATATCCGCTCGGTGATCGGCGCGATGGATCTGGATCAAAGCCTGTCCAATCGCGACCAGATTAACAGCAAGCTTCTGACCGTGATCGACGAGGCGTCAAACCCCTGGGGCGTCAAGGTCACGCGGGTGGAAATCAAGGATCTGGCCCCGCCGCCCGACATCAACGAGGCAATGGCCCGCCAGATGAAAGCCGAACGCACCAAGCGCGCCGATATCCTGCAAGCCGAAGGCTTAAAGCAATCCGCCATCCTGAAAGCCGAGGGGGAGCGTGAAGCCCAGATCCGCGAAGCCGAAGGCCGCAAGGAGGCCGCCTTCCTGGATGCCGAGGCCCGCGAACGCGCCGCCGAGGCCGAGGCCAAGGCCACCCAGATGGTCTCAGCCGCCATCGCCGCCGGGGACATCCAGGCCGTCAACTATTTCGTCGCGCAGAAATACACCGAAGCGTTGCGGGATATCGCTTCTTCGCCCAGCAGCAAAACCGTGATGATCCCCTTGGAAGCCTCAGGCCTGATCGGCTCCATCGCCGGGGTCGCGGATATCGCCAGAACCGTGCTGGCACCCGACAAAGACAAGGCAAAAGGATAAGCGATTATGCAGGTGTTTGCATTTCTGGAAGGCATTTCGCCCTGGTGGTGGCTCTCGTTTGCGGTGGTGCTTGGGGCGGTTGAAATGGCGACAATGTCGTTCTTTCTGATCTGGCCCGCCCTGGCGGCGGTTATTATCGCCATATGGCTGACGGTACTGCCGGGCCTGTCAGGCGAAGGCCAGATTGCCGCTTTCGCCCTTTTGTCGATCCTGTTGACCTTCCTTGGCCGGACGCTGATGACGCGATTTGGCGACGGGGCGGTGGAAAATCCAACCCTCAACTCGCGCTCAAACCAGATGATCGACCGCCACGGCAAGGTCGTCAGCTTCACCGGCCCTGAGGGCGACATCACCATCGACGGTATCCGTTGGCGGGCCCGCTGGGTCGATGGCAGCCGCTCAAAACCCAACGACACGGTGCTTGTCACTGGGGCCGAGGGCATGACCCTGTTCGTCAAACCGTCCTAATCCGACAGGCTGCGCACCCGGCTTTCCAGCCAGCTCAGATCCGGGTCTTCGATCCCCAATTCGCGCAGATGCTGGGCGGTGTTGTATAGATATTCGGTGTTGGGTCCACGCCCGCCAATGGCGGTGGCAATGATCCCGGCCTGAACTTCCAGCGACAGCCCGCCGCAATATTGGTCATGCACCGCATCAATCACGTAACATACCGCCTCTACCCGCGCGCCACCGCGCAGATCAATCGCATGCACCTGTTCCAGATAGGCCGACGAAATCAACTCCCGCTCCCGCAGATATTCAATCGTTGCCTGCGCCTGATCGGCCTCGACGAAAAACGCGACGCCATCGCAAAATCCGGCCGGATCGTGATCCAGGGCCAGCACCAGGCCAGGATCGGTAACCGTGCCGCGATGATGGATCGAGCGCATGCAGAACGAGCGGGCGAACCCCTCCAGCCGGGCGATTTGCCGGTCGCTGAAGTCAAAGCCCGGCTGCCACACAAGTGAGCCATAGCCAAACACCCAAAAGCCGTTCTCAAACATTCCACTCGCCCCTTCTGACGGGCGGTGTATAAACGCCTCTGGTCCGGGAAAAAAGGGATTCGCCCTCATGCGCAAATTGATTGTCATCGCTCTGATCGGCGCGGCGCTGTGGTCGGGCTATTGGTTCGTCGGAAAATCCACCAAATATCAGGTGCTGGATGGCTGGCTTGCCGAACGTCGCGCGGCGGGCTGGACCGCTGATTATTCCGATTTCCGGGTCGTCGGATTCCCCAACCGGTTTGACAGCCGCTTCACCGATCTGGACCTTTATGACCCGGTTACGGGCATCGGCTGGCAAGCGCCGCGGTTTCATATTCTGGCGCTGTCCTACCAGCCCAACCACATCATCGCGGCCTTCCCCAATAGCCAAACGCTGACCTTCCCGCAGGACCAGATCGCAATTACCTCCACGCAAATGCAGGCAAGCGTCACGTTCGAACCCGACACGCTGCTGGCGGTCAACGAGACCCTGATGCGCAGCAGTAACGTCAGCCTGACAAGCGGGCACGGCTGGCGCAGCGCGGCCGAAAAGTTCAACCTTTCAACCCGGCAATCCCCGGGTCAGCCCTTCGCCCATGACATCGTTTTTGACGCCAAAAACGTCACCCCGACCGAGGCGTTTCGCCAGGGGCTTGACCCCAAGGGTCGGTTGCCCTCGCTGATCGAAGCCCTGTTTTTGGACATGCAGCTTGGCTTCAACGCCCCCTGGGATCGTGTCGCGATTGAAACTGGCGCGCCGGAAGTGACCACCATTGGCCTCAACCGGATGAACATCACCTGGGGCCTGTTGGGGCTGAACGCCAGCGGTATGCTGGACGTGGCAGAAAACGGCGTCCTATCGGGCGAACTGGCGCTGGAAGTCGTCAACTGGCGCGAGGTTCTGGAACTGCTGGCAACCTCGGGCGTGCTGGATGCGGGCACGGTCCTCGCGATCATCGGCGGGGTCGGCATTTTAAACGCCGGGGCCGAGGATCCGACCCGCCTGAAAGCCGCTTTGGTGATCAACAATGGCAGCATGTTTCTGGGGCCAATCGCCCTTGGCGCAGCCCCCAGATTTATCCGCGACGGCGCCTGACGACCCTTACCGGCAGTAAGATCCGCTGCGATAACGCGCGGTGTCAAAGTGGAAATGATCCAGATGATAACGGTCCGCCTCCGGCCCCAGAACCGTGCCAAACGGACCACAGGCCGAGGCATGCAAGCGTGACAAAATCTTTTTATCACGGCGGTTTTTCCAGCCATCCAATACGGTGATCTGGCTGCCATCTTTCAGGTTTATCGCTGAAATATCAATCGCATGGCCCTTACCATGCTCCGATATCTTGGCACCCTTCTTGTTGTTGCGGGTGCGGCAGGCATAATGCGCTGCGACCTTGATCGAGCTGACCCCCCGGCCACGATTGCGCACGGTTGGTTTCAGCGCATCGCTGACCCAGCCGCGCAGGGTCTTGGCGGTCTGGCAATCCATGATCGATGCCTGGCTTAACGCCACCCCGTCAACCGAGGTCACGCGCACCGGATCTTCCACGCCGCAGCCTTCCAACCGCCCGGCAATCGGGGCCAAAACCTCCCCCTGAATTTTGGGATCACCACAAACCGCACCGACCTGCGAAATGCTGATCGGCGTCAGGCTGGCCACTCGGCTACTTGGTGTCCGCGCCGTGCTTGTGCTGGCTCGACGCTGCAAACCAAAAGGCCGCGCCTTGGGGCGCAGCGACCGGTAAACCGGCGCGGTGGTGGCCAGTTGATAGCGATCATAGGCGGTTTCAAGCACCACTTCCTCAGGCGCGTAAGCCACCCGAACTGGTGCTGTATACGTGCTGTCAGCATCAACCGGATCACGGGGTTTGGGGCGGATGGTGGCATTGTAAAACACCTGCACAACCGGTTCTCGGGTCGCAACAGAAACCAGTGTGACACGCGGCAAAGGTCGGATCGACACCCTAGGCGGCCCGGCGATAACCGAGGTCGCAAAAACGCCCGTCATCAGCAGCAGAAAAAACGCGCAAAACCGCCCGCCCGGCAGGTGCCGGGGCAAAACGGCCAACAGATCAGACAAAGCGGCCAGCGCTTTTAACAGCCTCATGCGGTCTTGCTTTATTCCTTATGCCCGCGCCCGAAATCGGGCGCATCGGTATCTTGCCCGGCCTCAACGATACCACGCCGGATGGCCCTTGTGCGAGTAAAATAATCGAACAATTGGTCGCCATTGCCGCGACGGATGGCACGTTGCAGATCAAACAACTCTTCGGTGAAGCGGCCCAAAATCTCTAGCGTTGCCTCTTTGTTGTTCAGGAAAACATCGCGCCACATCGTCGGATCACTGGCCGCGATCCGGGTGAAATCCCGAAACCCGGCGGCGGAATAGTTGATCACTTCGGATTCTGTCACCCGTTGCAGATCGTCGGCCACGCCGACCATCGTATAGGCGATCAGATGCGGCGCGTGGCTGGTCACCGCCAGCACCAGATCGTGATGCTCGGGGTCCATTTCGCTGACGTTAGAACCCAGATCCTGCCAAAACGCCCGCAAATCAGCCAGCGCCTTGGCATCCGTCCCCTCAGGCGGCGTCAGCAGACACCAGCGGTTTTCAAACAGCGAGGCAAAGCCGGATCTAGGCCCCGAATGCTCTGTGCCCGCCAGCGGATGCGCCGGGATGAAATGCACGTTGTTTGGCAGATGCGGCCCGATCGCCTGCAACACCGCCCCCTTGACCGAGCCGACGTCACTGACCGTCGCCCCCGGTTTCAGATTCGCAGCGACCTTGATCGCGAGCGCCTCCATCACGCCAACAGGCACGCAAAACACCACCAGATCGGCGTCTTTTACTGCATCGGTGGCGTCTTCAAACACCGCATCGACCAGCCCGATTTCCATCGCCGTCGCCCGAGTTTCCGCCGTGCGCGCGTGGCCGACGATCTGCGTCGCGACCCCTCTGCGGCGCATCGCGCGCGCCATTGACGACGCGATCAGCCCCAGCCCCAGCAGCGCCACCTTGTTGTAAATCACAGCCATCAGCCCTGCCCTTCCATGAATTTTCGCAGCACTGCCACCAGCAACTGGCAGGCCTCAGCATCGCCAATGGTGATGCGCAAACACTGTGGCAGGCCGTAACCTTTGACCTTGCGCACGATCACCCCGGCTTGCCGCAACGCAGCATCAGCGGCATCCGCCTGATCTTCCGAGGCAAAGCGCGCCAGAATGAAATTGGCAAAACTGGGATCAGACGCAATGCCAATCGCGCTAAGTTCGACTTGCAGCCAATCCCGCCAAACGGCGTTTTGCTGGCGGCAATGCTGCATATAGTCAACATCCCGCACCGCCGCTTCGGCAGCGGCCAGCCCGGCGGCGGTCACGTTGAACGGCCCGCGCAGCCGGTTCAGTACGTCAATCACCGCCGACGGCCCATAGCCCCAGCCAACCCGCAGCCCACCCAGCCCGTAAATCTTGGAAAACGTCCGGGTCATCATCACGTTCTCACGTCGTTCAACCAGCGCGCGCGCCGCGTCAAAACCTTCGACAAACTCGGCATAGGCCCCATCCAGCACCAGCAGCGCCCGGGGCGGCAGGCCATCGGCCAGACGGGCGACCTCGGCCTCGGAAATCATGGTCGCGGTTGGGTTGCCGGGATTGGCGATGAACACCAGCCGGGTCTTGTCATTGGCCGCTGCCAGCAGCTTGTCAACATCGACCTGCCGCGCAGTTTCCGCCGCCTGAACCGGGGTCGCCCCGGCGGCCAGCGCGCAAATCCGGTACATCGAAAACCCGTGTTCGGTATAAAGAACCTCATCCCCCGGCCCGGCAT